>Ga0335070_10007088_pt1 | contig 13167 bp, 15 predicted proteins | sample Lox_Sample_13_FD_206722 | JGI IMG/M metagenome (GOLD analysis project Ga0335070, IMG submission 206722) | Soil microbial communities from Loxahatchee National Wildlife Refuge, Florida, United States - Lox_Sample_1.3 | ecosystem: Environmental > Terrestrial > Soil > Wetlands | place: USA...
ACCAGGACAGTCAAGAGTAGGACAGGGAGAGCGATCGCTTTCGCAACGCTGTGCTCTCCCGGCCCCGACTGTTCCCTCCTCATAGCGGCTCTCCTTCGTTCGTCACGTGCGAGCCGATCCGCATCGCGAATGGTCGCCCACCGGCGCGGCGGCAACAAGGCGCGTCGGGTGGATGACCCGGCTGTTTACAGAGCGCGCCTTTGCGCCAACCGGAGCGTCCAGGCCCCGCCCAGCGCCAGAAATCCGAGCAGCGCGATCAGCGGCAGCGGACTCGCCGTGGCCGGAAGCGCTTTTTCGGGCACGCTCTCAACTGCTGCTGCCAGCTGCGCCGGCGGCGGAGTAACCACCTCGGCCAGTTGCACCTCTTCTCCAGTCGGTTTGATGGCCATAATGGGCGCACGTTTCAGTTCCAGTACCACAGGCGCATCCGCCGACTTGATCGGGTCGGCCACTTCAACAGGCATCTCGACCGGAGTGAAAAGGACGGGCGTATTGGTGGCCTTGGCCAGCGCGATCGCTTTCGTCTTCGGATAGACGAATTCCTCGCCCCAGTTTCTGCCGGGATAGAACCACGCGCGAAGCGCTTCCGGCTCGCCGGCCGGTCTTTCACGGAACGTGATTACGGTCTTGTCGGTGGCTCTCAGGCGATAGTTCGGAATGGCCAGGATTGTCGCATAAATCGTCGTTTCGTCCGCATTGAAGATCTGGACGATGTGACGGTCCGACTGCGAATCCAGGATCTTGAACACATAGGTACCGGCGGGCAACACACCCCACCCGACGAGGTGGACCCCCGGGATCTCCACAGGGCCGCTAAAGGTGATTGTGGTCTTCCTGTTCCAATCGTCGGCGTTGGCTTTGGGCGCAAGTACCACGCCCATTAGTCCAAGACAGAATACGGATGCTGCTACTGCTTTCAAGACACTCATCTGCTTTTCTCCTTTGAAATTTTGCAACCGGCTCTCCGCTTCGCCGCAACACACACTGCGGACATCAGCTCACTGGTCGCATACGCTGGAGACGAGAAGCACTCCGAGGTCCATCGGCACGTGGGTGCTCCAGGCATGCGCCCGCAACTCGTTTCTAGAGGCCGTGCTTGCTGCTCCTTCGAGAGACACCGTCGGAGCGCGAAAGCTGAAACGCTCAGAGGGTCTCGCCACTCGAGCTATCGGCAGATGCAGCGATTGCCGCTTTTCATGCAGAATCTGCTTTTAGTAACTCCCATAGGACTCTGCCACTAAAGTTGTACAACCGCGCGGGAGCGACTCATTCGCCAGCAGGAGCTCTCGATACGGTTCGCCCAGCGTTCCGCAGGGGGAGCCATACCTTGCCTGTTTCGACTGGGAAAGACAGTTCGCGTATTCCGATCATGATATCTTCCCTGGCCGGTACGTCATTCCCGTTCCGTTCCTCAGGAATGGCACGTCTGCCGCCGTTTGTGTCGAGAGGGATGCTCGGCTGAGGCCGCTGCGGGCTACCACATCGGGCCTCTTCACTCAGCTGAATGTGCATGTCCAAATGCAGATTCTGCATCTGCGCCTGCGGTCTCACCGGGTATCTCTACATTCGCGGCGGTGGCCGGCTTGCGGCCCCGCTCGTGCACAGACACAAATACGAAATTTCCCAAAGGAAGGAACCTACATGGCAAAGAATATATCGGCGATGGGAATCTATACGGATCGCACAACCGTTTCGGATGCCATCAACGTACTGCATAAGGCCGGATATCGGACAACGGACATCTCCGTCCTCGCGTCAGACAACCAAGGTTCAAAGGATTTCGCTCATGAGAAACGCACCAAGGCGTCGAAGGGCGCTGCGATTGGCGCAGCCGTAGGCGCTGTAATTGGCTTCGTACTGGCTTGGTTCCTCTCCATTCAGAGTGTGACCATCGCCGTTGTAGGGCCGCTGGTCGCTGCCGGACCGGTGCTGGCTGCTGTAGCTGGAGCCGGCGTGGGCGGGGCGCTGGGTTGGATCGCCGGATTGCTGGTCGGCCTGCGCGGGACTGAGCATGTCGCAACGCGGTACGCGGGCCGGATCAGGCGCGGCGGCATCCTGGTGTCGGTTCACTGCGACAGCCAGGAGTGGTGTGACCGCGCAAAGAAGACCCTAAAAGAGACTGGCGCCCGGAATATTTCTTCTGCCGCGGAGGCCGCTGCCGACTACGGGACCGCCGACATACCTACGGAAAGAGCGCCCGCGGCCGTCGCGGGCCGTGTCGAAGCGCCCGCCCAACAGTCGGCAGAATACGTCGCTCAAGAAGTCAAGAAATAGAAGGCTAAGGCCATGTTTGCGTACGTCCTTGGTTTGCGAATTGCCAAGGCGGCCTCCTGTGCCGGCCGGCAGTGTCGTCGCCGGCGCGCTCGTGCCTCTCGGCGTCGCTGCCGTAGCCCCGCAGGATGGACTCATTCCCATTGTCACTGGAGCGTCTCAGTTGCTCCTGGCGTTTCCGGGAGGACCGCAGCTTAGCTGTGGCCGCCTTTCTTCGGCTTTGACGAAGCAATCTTGGGATCCTTGGCACTTTTGCCGGAATGCTCCCGGTTGTGGCGTGCCACGGCTTTTGCTATGTCTTCCGCGGAGAGTTTGCTGTGATTATCAGAATGCAAAACCTCAGTTGCTGAATTCTTCTCTGTGTCCATGGCCTTTATAAGCTCCTTACTTTCTGAACAGGCACGTACATAACCAGCCTGCCTGTGGGAACCGCCGTTTCGGATGGTTCAGAGAATCCCTGCTTCACGCGATGGGGCTTTTGCGGCCGGCACTTGACACTCCGGGCACCCGCCTACGGTTGGAGCACTGCCCTATTGCCGGCGCCTTTGCACACGTGCACGGGCCGGATGGCAGCGCAGAAGCCGTACCGCACGGCTTGTCAAAGCAACGCATGCCGGTGATAGAACCTGCGTGGCGAGCTCCGGAACGGTTGGGAAGTGCAGGGACAGCCTCGTTCGGTGCAGATCCTGCACTTTGAGTGCGGGTGACCTCCGCTTCTGCGGCCGTTGAATGCCTGGTGTAGCCCCATGTAACTCAACGCGCCGCTTTGGACCTGCACCTGCACTCTCGCATTGCGTAAGGAGCAAACGATGCTTTGGACAATCTGCGTGATTCTGCTGGTGTTGTGGGCATTGGGACTCGCCACGTCCTATACCGCCGGCGGACTGATTCACATTCTGTTGGTCGTCGGTTTGGTAGTGCTCGTAATCCGCCTGATTCAGGGGCGCAGGATCCTGGGTTAGCAGGCGGATAAAAATATCGCGATCTGCAAGGATAGAAACCCGTGGTCAAGGAACTGTACTTGGACTTCAGGAGAGTAAACAACATGCCTTTAATAAACGTCGTGATTGCGCTGATTGTCGTCGGCGTCGCCCTGTGGCTGGTCAACAACTACATCCCGATGGCTTCCGGCATCAAGACCATTCTGAATATAGTGGTTGTGGTTGCCGTCGGCGTTTGGGTCTTGCGGGCTTTCGGATTATGGGGCCAGGTAACTAGCTATCGAGTGCACTGAGTCAATGCGATTCACCCGTCACCGCCAAATGACAAACATTTATCTTAGTTTTCTGTGTGCGGTTTCGATTGTAGGCATGGTAGGCCATGAGTCTGCACATTGAGGAGCGGGAAAACGAGGGCATCATTATTCTCGATCTGAAAGGCCCGCTCACTCTAGGCCACGGAGATTTGGAACTGCGCGACAGGCTTCCTGCACTGCATCAATCCGGCAAGGTCAACATGATATTGAATCTCAAGGATGTCAGCGAGATTGACAGCACTGGACTGGGGACGTTGGTATTTGGACTTGCCAGGCTGCGCAAGGCGGGTGGAAGACTGGCGCTGGTGAATCTCGATCGGGCGCATCTGGAACTGTTCTTATTGACCAAGATGGCGATCGCATTCGAGTTCTTCGATGATGAGCAGGATGCGGTGAACAGCTTTTTTCCGGATCGAGCACTGGAGCGCTTCGACCTCCTCAAGTTCGTTCAGCAGAAAGCCGGCAGTGGTTCGGATCGCTGAACCCAGTCTCCGAGGCGCTAGAATGGGAGGCGATGCCGCGTCTACCTGCGGTTCCGGGCCGGATCCTCATCGTCGATGACGATGAAGGGCAGCGCTCCGCGTTGGTTGCCATGCTTGCCGATTGTGACTTTGAGACGCAGGTCGCGGCCGACGGGCAGGAAGCGCTGGAACGGCTCAGTGCCTTCAACGCAGACGTCATTGTTGCGGATTTGGTCATGCCGCGCATGGACGGTTTCGAGCTGCTCCGGCGCCTAAAGGAACGTGGCGACCTCACTCCGACAATCACGCTCACCGGCTTTGGCAGCATGGAGAAGGCGCTCTCTGCGGTACATGACCTCAAGGCCTTCTGGTTCCTGGAGAAGCCAGTGGAACGGCGCGCTTTGAAGACTCTTGTGGAACGCGCCATTCGCTACAAAAGAAGTCTGCAGAAGACTGCCGAGCTTAAACGCGACCTGAGCCTTCGCGGTGTACTTGGCGACTTGGTCGGCACTTCCCCCGCGATACAGCAGATTTTTTCCTTCATCAGGCAGGTAGCGCCGACCTCAGCACCCGTCTTGATCCGTGGTGAGAGCGGCACAGGGAAGGAATTGGTTGCGCGGGAGATCCATAAGTCCAGCCCGCGCAGCGATGGGCCTTTCGTCGCGATCAACGCGGCCGCTTTGCCGGAGACTCTGATTGAGAGCGAATTGTTCGGTCACGAGAAAGGTGCGTTTACGGGAGCCATGGAGCGTTCGGCCGGTTGCTTCGAGCAGGCCCAGGGAGGGACCTTATTCCTCGACGAGATCGGCGAGATGCCCCTGTCCACTCAACCGAAGCTCCTGCGCGTTCTCGAGGACCTGCGCGTGCGCCGCCTTGGCGGTAAGCACGAAATCGCTGTAGACGCCCGGGTGCTTGCAGCGACAAGCCAGGAACTCGGAACGCATCTGCGCGAAGAGCTTTATTACCGGCTGAGTGTATTCCAAATCGTAATTCCTCCGCTGCGTGAACGTAAGGAAGACATCCCCCCGATCGCGGATGTCATGCTGCAGAATCTGAACAAGAAGTACGGCACGCGCGTTACAGGCGTCGATGCCGAGGTGCTGGACCTGATGCATCGGTATGACTGGCCCGGCAATGTGCGGGAGTTACGCAATATTCTCGAACGAGCGACCATCGTCGCGGGTGAGGGTTTGATCCGGCTCACGCACCTTCCTTCGCCTTCGCTCGGTGCAGGCCCGGATCCCTATGCGCGCCCATCACCCGAGTACGAGGGTCCCATAATGCTCCAGCCTGGCCAGCCACTCACGAAGATCGAGGAGGCCTACATCCGACTCACCCTCGAGCACGTGCACGGCAATCGCAAACGCGCTGCCGAGATGTTGGGGATTAGCCTGAGGACACTCCAGAAGCGGATCGCCGAACTGCGCGAAGCGGCGGATACGGCAACTTCCGTTTGATGGGCGGCTCACCATGGTGCGGTTCCGATCCTGTTCTGCCGGCCCCCGCGCATCTTGATTGGACCGTTATCCCTCTGATTTGAAGCTGAGATGAGCGGAGAGTCTCAACCACCGCGGCCGAACGCCTCTGGCCACAGCAGCAGACCTTCATGGCTTCTGCTCAAGGCTTTGCCGGGAATGTTCAGGCGGGCATCGAGCGAATGGATGAACGACAATGCTCCGCGTCTCGGCGCCGCCCTCGCATTTTATGCTCTGCTGTCGCTGGCTCCGATTATTGTTATTGCTGTTGCAGTGGCGGCCGTTGTTTATGGGCAAGCAGCGGCCCAAGGCCGCCTCGCATTGGAAATCGGTGGCCTCGCCGGACCTGATGTAGCACGGACGGTGGAGGACATCATCAAGGGAGCCCACCAACCCCGAACCGGCTTGATTGCTACTTTGCTCGGCTTGGCAACGTTGGCATTTAGCGCATCTTCCATGTTCATAGAGTTGCACGATGCGATGAACACAATCTGGGATGTTCCGCTTCCGCAAGAGCGAACCAATGCCGCCACCGTCATTCGGATGATCAGGAGTCGCTTCTATTCCTTCGTGGCGGTGTTAGCCATAGGTTTCCTTCTGCTGCTCTCTCTGGTGTTGAACGCCTGTGTTACGGCCATGCGAATCGCTGTGCCCCGGGGCACCACGTTCACGATCATATTTCTGCTAGTGGCGGTGCTGTTTGCAGCCCTTTACAAAATCGTTCCGGACGTTCGATTGAAGTGGAGCGACGTCGCGCTCGGGGCCGCGATTACCTCGCTGCTCTTCATGGTTGGCAAGCATTTGATGGCGCTGTACTTCGCGCACGCGAGGTTTGGGTCGACGTATAGTGCTGTCGGCTCCCCGATCATCGTGCTGCTGTGGGTATATTACTCGGCACAGCTATTCTTTTGGGGCGCCGAATTCAGTAAGGTGTACACAAGGAGTTTAGGCACCCAGATCGGCCGGCGCCTTTGATTCTCCGGACGCGGACCGGTCAGCATACCGCCATCCCGCCAACAGGGCGTTGGCATCGCATCTTTCCAAGGGACCGCTGGTGCAGCGGAGAAGCAGCGGAGGAACCATGCTTCCGAGCAGAAGCAACACCGGTGTGTCAAAAACTAGAGTTTCCGGCACAGGCCCGCTGGTCGGTGGCCTGCGCCCTTTTTTGAGACAGCCTGGAGTTTTGACACCTACCGTTCCCTGTAATTGACTTTCTTTTGTGCCCTCCCGGGCACAGCATGAGGACATTGTACGGCGAGTTTGCTCGCCGGCCATTGTGCTTATGTCTGATCGTGGGCTGTTCCTTTCGTTGCGCGCGATCCGGCGACAACTTGCCGCGATGCCGTGTGATCTCTATTTGGTTCGGCTGATTCACCACGCCACCAGAACCGCATTCCCGGGAGAACGGCTGTGGACCGCCGCTCAGTTGGGCCAGGAGACGACGCTGCGATTTCTGCGCATTCGCAATCGGGAAGGCTGTGACGTGTACTTTCACCCCTATGCGGATAACCGCAATGCTGGCTACATTCTGCTGGATCTGGACCACACCGATGCGGCCACCACACTCCAACGGATGCGGTTCCACGGGCATCAACCCTGTGTCGTGCTCCAGACCAGCCCCGGCCATCTGCAAGCTTGGATTCAGGTCAGTGCCGTCTGTCTGGAGCCGGCCACGGCCACAACCATCGCCAGACAGCTGGCCCACATCTATGGAGGCGATTTGGCCAGCGCCGACTGGCGCCATCTGGGGCGGCTGGCGGGGTTCACCAACCAGAAGCCCCTCCGGCGCCAAAGCAACGGGTACGCTCCCTGGGTGCGGCTCTTGCACGCTCAGGCGGGCTTGGCGAGCAGCGGGGCTGTGCTGGTAGAAGCCGCGGAAAAACAGATACGCTACGCTCCCAGCGCCATCTCCGCTACCCGGCCATGCGCCCGCGAGTGGGTGATCTCTGCGTCCTGCACCTCTGCGGAGGCCTCCGCCATTTACCAGGCTTGGTTGCACCGGCTGCGGATTCCACAACGATTCCCGCGCCCCGATTGGAGCATCGCCGACAAGTGGGTCGCCAAAGAGTTGCTGCGCCGAGGGACACCCGTGAATCAGGTGGCAGATTTGCTTCGTTGCGGCAGCCCAGGTTTTCCCCGCTCGCACGCGGATCCCCGGAATTACTTGGATCGCACCCTGGCACGGGCTCTTAGCGAGCTCGCCGGTCGGCCTTTTCCCGCGCCCGTGCGCGGCGCGCACTGTGTGGATGAAAATACGGAACCCGGGTGACATCTGTGCCGCCCATCCCGCGGTCTTGCAGTTCATGGCTGGCCCTCGACAGGCGGGGGAACCTCGTTATGGCGGCGCAAGCTCAGAGCCGCCGGCAACCACCCAGGCACGACGCCTGGCCCTCCTACTCGGCTTTCGAACTCCTCAGGCGACACATATCCCAAAGCGGAGTGCAGACGCACGCGGTTGTAGGTCTGCTCAATGAACTCGCCTACGTGCTGTTCCAGTTCTTCCATCGTGTGATAGGGGCGGGCATCGATTTCCTCCTGCTTCAGTGTTTTCAAAAAACTTTCGCATTGCCCGTTTTCCCAGGGCCGCCCCGCACGACTCATGCTCAGAACCGCTCCTATGCTCTCCAGCCGTTTCACATAATCGTTGCTGGCATATTGCGACCCACGGTCGGAATGATGCACTAATCCTGGTTTGGGCTGGCGAGTGCGGATCGCCTTCTCCAGAGCCGCCATCGGCAGAGAGGTCTGCAAACTCCGTCCTAACGCCCACCCCACGGCGCGTCGCGAAAACGCATCCAGCACCACCGCCAAATACACGAACTCCTGCAGCAGGCGGAGATACGTAATGTCGGCCACCCAAAGCTGATTCACGTCCGTCAGAATCAAGTGCTCCGCCAGATTCGGATAGACTACAAAGTCGTGACCGGAATCCGTGGTGGTCACAAACTTCCGCCGCCGCACCGCCAGCAAATTGTCTTGCTTCATCAGGCGGCGCACTTTTTTGGCGCCGACCTCATATCCCTCGCGCTGCACCATGACCGTGATGCGGCGGTACCCATAGAAGCGATGGGCGACCGCCAGCCGCTGGATCACATCGCGCAGCGCCATCTCCGCTTCCCTGGGAGCCTTTGCCTCCCAGTGCCGGTAGAAACTGGCGCGACTGACTGGCGCCAGTTCACACATCCGCAGAATGCTCAATCCACCTTGCGATTGCATCCACCCACGGATTTCGGTGTAGATGCCGTCGCGCCACTCTTGCCTCTCCTCTGGCGTGACTCCTCGACTCTTCGCAAGGCACCCGCGAAAAAATCCAGTTCCAGCGTCTTCTGACCGATGACTCCCTTTAACTCCCCCACCGTCTTCTCCAACTCCTGGATCCGCAGGTCGCGCGCATCCTCGCTCGCACTGGCTTCACTGCCTTTGCTGCGCCCTTCCGCCAGTTGCTTCCACACGTACAGCAGTTGCCGGTCGACGCCGAGCTCTTTCGCCAGGGCCTTCACGCTTGGGCTGGTCTTCATCTGTTCCAAAGCCCGCCGGCGGAACTCCGCCGTGAAATGGGTCCATTTTCGTTTGGATCTTTCGGACATCTCCTTCTCCGTTCACTGAAGAGTGTCCAAATTCCGATTGTCTCTTGACCGGCCAATCTTTCCTCATTTTTCGGGCGTGGTGAGGCGGTCGAGTTCCGTGGCGACGGATAGGAGGCGCTTGTCCAGGCGTTGCAGCTTGTGACGAGAATGGTCATCACCGAGTTGGCGGCGGTACATTTCCAGAAGATGGCGCACCGCCGCGAGTGCTCGTCGGATGCCAGGGAGATCGGAGCTGGTTGAGGAGGTATAGTCAGGCAGGAGGAGTCTGGGGACAACGTGACGCTGTTTGGCGTTTTCTCGGGCGAAGTGAAACTCACGCTGCAAGTCCTGTTGAGTGACTTTCAGATACCGCAAGGTCATGCGGATGTCTTTGTGGCCCAGCAGTTGCATGAGAGCGGGAAGACTGACGCCCAGGCGGAGCATTTCACTCGCGAAGCTGTGTCTGAGCCTATGCGGAGTCACGCGCCCTGAACAGCCTGCTCGTTCCGCAGCCCGGGTTAAGGTGTCGCTGAGCGTTTGATATAACGCGTAAAAACCCCCAGAGCGCGGTAATAGCAGACCTGCGCATTTCTCCAAACGGGACGCGGGGGTCAGAGCACGTAGGGTTAGAATGCGAGCGACGATGTTCCTGGCGTCCCCATCGACAGGAACCAGACGTTCGGTGTAGAGCTTTCCGAGGGGCACGTGCAGCGCCCATCGGTCCTGTCCGAGGGGCCGGAGACAGTCCAGCGCGAGATTAATGCATTCTCCAATGCGGATCCCGGTGGCGCGGGTGAGCAACAGGGCATTCGCAGGCAGGTTATCCAAGCTGCGGAGTTCTTGCTGCAGCCGTTGATCCTCTTCTGGGGCAAGCGCTCTGGGAAGATATTGCGGCTGCGGTGGGAAATCCTCTGGGAGGATCAGCCCGGGTTGAAGGGAATGGCCGTCGTAGGCGAAGTCCAAGAGCAGGCGCCGGAGGCTAAGCAGATATATCTGACGAGTATGATTGGCCAGAGGCGGAGTTTGTTGGCAAAGGCAACGGAACCACCCGAGCAAGTGGGGATCGCGGCGCAACTGTGAGAGTCGGCGGACCCGCGGGAAGTTCGCATGAAGATAGGAAAGGAAACGACGCGCGGTGCCTCGATAGTTGGCTATTGTTCCGCGGCTCAAGGTCGTTGCGAGAGTCTGGATACGGGCTTCAAAGATCTCCTCGAGTTTCGGGTGGGGCGGTTCGGAGCGCGCGGAGAAGCTCATAGGTTTTTGGGCAAAGACAAGTGGGTTCGGTTCTGCACGGCGCGGGCATACTCCCGCCAGATATCCTCGGGCGCGAGTTGCACATAGAGCATGGTGGTATGGATGTGAGAGTGACCCATGAGGTGCTGCAGGGCGGGCAAGGAGATGCCGCCGCGTACCATGTCTGCTCCAAATGTGTGTCGCAGCCGGTGCGGATTGGCACGGGGAACCTGGCTGCACAAGCGGTGATGGCGGAACAAGGAGCGCAATCCAGCCGGGGTTAGCGGTTGGCCGCGCCGGCGGCCCTTCAAGGAAACGAATAGCGAAGGTGAGTTTGTCAGAGGTCTTTCCAGCCGCAAGTAACTTTGTAGGGCATCGACGGTTTCAGCGGGCAGGGGCAGTAGGCGCTGCTTGGTTCCCTTGCCGAGGACGCGGATTTGCGCATCCGCCAGTTGGAGACTTTCGAGGTGGAGATCGAGGACCTCACGGGAGCGGAGGCCATCCAGCAGCATCAAGGCGACCAGCGCGAGATCCCGAAAGGTGCGAAAGCTGTTCCAGAACTTGGCAACTTCGTCGGAGGCGAGCGGCACGATCACCCGCCGTGGTTGCCTGAGCCGGAGACCGGAGGCAAGGACGCGATGGGGCCGTCCGTAACCGAGTGGAGATCGCATGAGATACGAGTGCTGGAAGTGGCACAGCCCTGCGGGCAGCGGATGGCCCGAATGGAAACGATATAGAGAGCGGAGCACGCCGAGGCGATGGTTGATGGTTTGAGGAGTAGGTTTGGATTCTGCGTTGAGTTGATCGCGTACATATTCAAGCAGCGTCGCTTCATCCATCTCCAGCAGGGGCCGCGGCGGGCGTGCGAGCCACCACCTTGCGAAGTGCAACAGATCGTATCCATAGGCCCGCAGCGAGCGGAGGGAAAGTTGGCGCAGGCGCTGGGCATCGAGAAAGTCATTGGCCCAAGGGATTTCCCGCCCCTGGCCGTCGACCAGGCGATAGGGAGAGGCACTGGCGGGGACGGCGGGTCGATGGACCAGAAAGAGCTTCATAAACTTTGCGCTTGTTGCAGGCAGCTGAGGAAGTCGGCCGCCGTGGCTCCAGCCATAAAGTAGCTGTTGGGATCATGTCCCGGCGGCAGGGCGACGATGCGGGCCCTCAGCCCGGCGCTTTCCAGACGCTGGGCGAGGAGCCGAGAAGCCTGTTGGCCAGCTTGGTTGGGATCCTGGTCGAAGGCGATATAAACGCAGCGACTGGGCTGATCACAAAGCTGGGACCACTGTGCCGGGGTCAAATGCGTGCCGATAGCGCAGGTGGTGTTGCGAAAACCAGCCTGCCACAGCACCGCCAGGTCGAACAGACCTTCGACGAGGATCACGGCCGAAAACGCGCCGACCGACTCCCAGGCAAACAAGCCTCCCTTGGAGCGCGGCAGCAGGCGGTGCGGGAAAGCCACGCCGATACTTCGCCCATAGAGGTTGGCCGCGCGGCCCTGCTGAGGGCACGGGAAGATCACGCGCCGGCAAAAGGCGTCCCGGCCTTGTTGGTTGACTAATCCTGTCCGCAACAGCGAATCGAAGGAATAACCCAGGTCCCCCAGATGACGGCGGAGATTGCCGCCCGGAGCGTAGCCCACGCCCAGTTCCTCGATCAGGATGGGATCCCGGAGGCCTCGCTGTTGCAAATACCCAGCGGCTTCTGGATAGCGGTGGAACTGGAGTTGGTAGAAGGCGGCGGTTTGGTCCAGCAGTTCGGACTCCGTCGCGGCAGCCATGTGCTGCTTCAAATAGGCGAGGCTCTCGCGGAAGGACAGATGCTCAGAAAGTTCGACGAAGCGGATCAGGTCGCCGCCGCGCTCACAGCCGTGGCAGTAGAACAGGTTTTTGCGGGCATTGACGTAAAACGAGGGCCTGGTCTCTGCGTGGAAAGGACAGAATCCCACGAACTCCTGTCGGCTGCCGGCGCGGCGCGGGGTCCAGTTGCGCCGGTGCAAATACTCCAGCAGCGAAATGCGCTGTTTGAGCTGTTGCAAGTCCTGGTGCATGGGGCTGGTGGTCCCTTTCAGATCGAGAGTAAGGGACGGCAGCCGCCATTCCCAGGTAAGGATGGTGGACGGAGAAATCTTCTAAATCCGCAGGGGCCAGAAGCGGCGGAGAAACGGGAAAACGGTGGGCCAGGACAGTTGCAGATTACCGTGGCGGAGGACCTGCCCGCCCCGGATCCAACCATCGATCGCCGCCAGCGTGCGGCGCAAGACGGCGTAGAGCGGCTGAGAAGAATCCAGCTCTCGAAACCAGCGGCGGAGCGTGGAAGGATCTGCCACGCGATTGGGATCTTTCACAGCCGGTGCCGCCGCTTCCCAGGAACACCCCTCCACAAAGTAGCGTCGCAGTGCCTCACTGCGGGCGATCAAGCTGTAATGCGTGTAAGGGAGAGAAAACCAAGGCAAGAAGGTAATCGTCTTCCCGCAAGATTGGCAGACACCTCGACGGATCGCAATCCAGTCACGGTGTTCATCATGAGCTTGTTTGCGGCGGCGACCATGGCCAACGATCGAGTCCAGCAAACAAACCGGACATTGGCGGATGAGCTCTTCGCCTGCCTTGGCCCCATCGGCTGCCAGGTTGCTCTGCGCCGCCGAAAGTGAGATAAAGACGATCGTGGCAAACGGGGCTCTGCTCCGGGTACTGACCTTGCCGAGGCAATGACCCAGAGCGGAGCCTTCGCCTCCTTAAAAGAATCAACTGGAAAAGAATATCCAATCTCCTACCCCTGCGCAGCGGCTTCATCGGTGGAACCCGATTGGCCGGTCAAGTGTCTCAATTTTGGGGTTCAGTCCAAATGGAGCGCGTGGGCTGAGGCGAAACAAATCGATGCGCAGGCATCCGGGTCTTCCCGTGACC
>Ga0335070_10007089_pt1 | contig 13167 bp, 11 predicted proteins | sample Lox_Sample_13_FD_206722 | JGI IMG/M metagenome (GOLD analysis project Ga0335070, IMG submission 206722) | Soil microbial communities from Loxahatchee National Wildlife Refuge, Florida, United States - Lox_Sample_1.3 | ecosystem: Environmental > Terrestrial > Soil > Wetlands | place: USA...
GGGACGCTCTTCCATGCGGCCAAAGATCATCTTGCCGGCAGGCGTCTGGTGGGTAGATGTGACAAGGACGTCGACGGTGCGATTAATGAAGCGGCGGGCACCGTCAACGACCACCATGGTGCCGTCATCGAGATAGGCGATGCCCTGTGTGGGCTCCTTGCCTTCGCGGAGAATGAGCACGCGCATGGACTCGCCGGGGAGCACGGCTGGTTTCATGGCGTTGGCGAGTTCGTTGACGTTAAGAACGGTGATGCCCTGCACGCGTGCAACCTTGTTGAGGTTGAAATCATTTGTGACGATTTTGGAGTGACCCTGACGGGCGAGTTCGATGAGCTTAAGGTCGACGGCCGGGATGGAGGGAAAATCTTCCTCGAGAATGCGGAGATCGAGCCAGGTCATTTTCTGCAGGCGCTGAAGAACTTCGAGTCCGCGGCGTCCGCGCTGGCGCTTGAGAGAGTCGGAGGAATCGGCAACGAGCTGAAGCTCGTGGAGGACAAAACGAGGAACGCCGAGGGTGCCGTCGAGGAAATGAGTTTCGCAAATGTCGGCGATGCGGCCGTCGATCAGCGCGCTGGTGTCCAGCAGCTTGGCGGTGTGACCGGCGAGCGGAGGGAGTTCGACGGATTTCGGGAGCGGGAGTTGGCGGAAGGAGGGAGCTTTGGAGGAACCGACAACGAGTCCGAGATAAGCGAGACCAAGGAGTGAGGAAAATTCGAAGAAAGACTTGGTAGGCTCAGGTTCGGCGGTACGGGAAATCACCAAGGTAATCAGGAGGGAGGCGAGCAGACCGAGGACCGCGCCAACTGCTCCCCCCATAAGCCCGCTAATCTCCGCGCGGCGCAATCTCAGTTCGGCAAGCAGAGTCACCATGGCCATAAGGAAGCCGATGCCGGCGGCAGGAAGGCCGTGGAGACCGAAGGGGCCGAGGTTGTAGCACAGCACGCAAGCGAGTCCGAGGAGGGCGATGCGGATGGCCCAGAAGTCGAGGGATTGTCCGAAAAGCCGCCGGGAGGAAGGGATGTTGGAAGGAAGGATCCCAGCCACGGTACTGCCCGGGCGATTGAACCGCTCTTGGCTCATGGGTCCTCACAGTAGGGCGAGATTGCGTTAACCGCGGCGATCCCGTCGAACCAAAGAGGCCCAGGAAATCTGCTGGCGGAGCAGTTAACGTGCAGAAGTATATACGCTCGAATTTTGACGGCGTCAAGGGTGGGTGCTAAGCAGATCCCAGCCGCACTCGGGATGACAGTCGTAATGTGTTTCTCGCGCGAGTTCAGGAAATGTGGAAACGCGGGACACGGCGGCTGACGCCGGAGATGAGGTCGGAGGTGACGGTGCCGATGCTGCGGGCGATGACATTGGCGGGATAGCTGCGATCGCCGTCAGTGCCGTAGAGGGTGGCAATGTCGCCGATGGCGGCGTCGGGAACATCGGTGACGTCGAGCATGGAAACATCCATGGAAACAATGCCGATGATCGGGGCTCGATGACCACGGATGTAAACGCAGCCGCGATTGCCGAGCGAACGGTGTATACCGTCCGCGTAACCGGCGGCGAGAACGGCAACATGCGAGGGGCGCTTGGCGATCCAACTGGCGTTATAGCCAACGCCGGCGCCTTCGGGAACGGCACGAATCATCAGCAGGCGCGCGCGAAGGCTCATGACCGGACGCAAAACGAGCTCGGCTTCGTATTTTGTGCGGAGGTCGATGGGGTCAAAGCCGGGATGGTAGCCGTACAGAACGGCCCCGGGGCGCACCATGTCGGCCCAAGCCTCCGGCCGAGAAGCAATCGCCGCGCTATTGGCGACGTGCTGAATGCCGGGATCGATACCGAGGGCGCGGAGTCGATCGACGGAAGAGAAAAACTTGTCGAGTTGCTGGCCGGTTTCGCGGCCGGTGGGAGTGTCCGTGAATACTTCCGAGGAAGCGAGGTGCGTAAAGGTGCCGTTCAGCTGCAGGCGCTTGCACTTGGCAAGTTGCACGGCGAAGCAATCGATATCGGCAGGAGAAATGCCGAGGCGATTCATGCCGGTGTCGATTTTGAGGTGAATCGGGACATTCTTCTTGCGGGCAGCGGCGGCGGCCTTGTCGAAGAGAGCAAGATGTTCGCAGCGGTGAATGGCTGGAGTGAGGTTGTGAGCGATGAGATTTTTTTCTTCGCCGGGCCAGAAACCGCCGAGAACAAGGATGGGTTTGCGAACGCCGCCTTTGCGCAGTTCGATGCCTTCACCGGCGGAGGCCACGCCGAACCAGTCAGAGCCGAAACCTTCGAGAGCTTTCGCCACTTCCGGGCTGCCGTGGCCGTAGGCGTTGCCTTTGACGATCGAGAGAACTTTGCGTGGCGTCTTGCGTTTGTCGGAGGGCGGATTCACATACTCGCGAATCGCGTTCAGATTGCCGCGTAGCGCGGAAAGCGAAATTTCTGCCCAGACGGGCCGGCCGATGAAGTCACCGGGATTTTTTTTGGAGCGAGTCATGAAAATTCCTGGAACCTCTAGTGTACGGCATCCACGCGAGTGGTCCAAAAAGCGGTGGCGTCGCGGAGCGTGAATGACAACAGAGGGAGAGCAAGTGAGCGGCCGAGAGGCCATCAGAAGCAGCGCAGTCTGCTATTGGGGATAAGGTATTGATTTTGAGTTGGTTGCCAGCCAGGGCGCAGCCATCCTGCGCCTCTCTCCATGCATGGACTGGCGGGCGACTGTGGATGAACAGACGCGGTGTGTCTGGGGCCTGAGTGAACGTGACCGCACAGATTTACATTTCGTCGCCGCCGGCGAACTGGCTGAAGGCGTCGGGGGCGGCTTCCTCGAAGCGAGTCAAGCGGCTGCGGAAGACGAATTTTACTCTGTCGGTCGGGCCGTTACGTTGCTTGGCGATGATGATATCCGCCATGTCGCGCTCTTCGGGGGTGAGGTCCATCTTTCCCCAGTTGGGGCGGTAGATGAACATGACGACGTCGGCGTCCTGCTCGATGGCGCCGGATTCGCGGAGGTCGGAAAGCTGCGGGCCGCGTTCATCGCGCTCGGGAGCACGGGTGAGCTGGCTGAGGACGAGGACGGGAATCTGCAATTCCTTGGCGAGGCCCTTGAGCCCGCGGGAAATGCTGGCGACTTCTTCCTGGCGGGAATTGAAACGGCCGCGGCCGGAGATGAGCTGGAGATAATCGACGACGAGGAGTTCGAGGCCCTTGTCGCGCTTGAGGCGTCGGGCTTTGGCGCCGATTTCGAGGACACTGGTGGCGCCGGCGTCATCAACCCAGAGCGGGGCGCTGGAAATGGTGCTGAGTGCATCGGTCATGCGACGCCAATCTTCGCGGTTCAAATGGCCGGTACGGAATTTGTGCGCGTCGACCTGCGCGACGGAAGCGACGAGGCGCTGCAGCAAAGACTCCTTGGACATTTCCAAGCTGAACACTGCCACAGGCAAGCCGGCGCGCAGAGCGATGTTTTCGGCGAGATTCAGGGCCAGCGCGGTTTTTCCCTGCGAAGGACGCGCGGCGAGAATGATGAGTTCGGAGGGCTGGAGGCCGGAAAGCAGCTTGTCCAATTCTCCGTAGCCGGTAGGAATACCGGTAATGCTCTTCCCTTCCCGGAAGATTTTCTCAAGGCGGTCGAAGCTCTGCGCGACGATTTCCTTGATAGGGACGAGACCGGCTTTGACGCGGTCTTCGGCGAGAGCGAAGATGCTGGACTCAGCGCCGTCGAGGATCATGTCGGCGCCTTCTTCGGCGTCAAAGGCTTTTTGCTGGATATTGTGCGTGGCGTGGATGAGATTGCGCAGCAGCGCCTTTTCTTTGACGATGCGGGCGTAATGCTCGACGTTGCTGACCCGCGGCACGCCGTCGACCAGCGAGGCAAGGTAAGGTGCACCGCCGGAGGATTCGAGTTCGCCTCGGCGATGAAGCTCTTCGGTGAGGGTAACCAGATCGATGGCGTGCTGGGCTTCGCCGAGAGCGATCATCTGGTTGAAGACCTGGCGGTGCTGCGGAAGAAAGAAATCGTCGGCCTTGAGAGACTCGATGGCAGTGTTCAGAACGCTGTTGTCGAGCAAGATGGCGCCGAGGATAGAGCGTTCAGCGTCGAGATTGCTGGGGAGCGGACGTTCGAGAGTGGAGTCAGCGGCCATGGCGTGCGGAATGAGCGCGAAATTCTATTCGCTTTTGATTCGCTTACCTTCCCTATAAATAGCACTATGCCCGGTGTATGACAAGGGCAATGGTCATCGCCCTTGAAACCCTGTCCGGTAATGGGGTGCGTGGATGACATTGTCGGCGCAACGGCGCGAAGCGTCAATTGGTGTCGTTGTGCAAGACTGTGAATCGCGAAGGAAAAAAGTGAAAGAGTTTTTGACGGACAATTGTGACAAGATGCTGTGGCGAATTTTATTGGAGGAACGTCCGCGATGAGAGTGAAATGCAATTTTCGGGGAGTTGCACTGTGGATGATTGCGCTCACATGCGCCAGTGTGGGGCACGGACAAACAGCAGCGACGGCGACGCAGAACAGTTCCGTCGGAGCTGCACGCGAGAATGCGGACAAGCAGGCGAAGGAATGGCTGGCGAAAGGAGTGCCGGGGCTGGCGCTGGCCGTCGCGGTGGATGGAAAGCTGGTGTACTCGGAAGGATTTGGGTTCGCGGATCTGGAGGAGCGCGTGCCGGTATGGCCGACGACGAAATTCCGGATTGCGAGTATTTCGAAACCGCTCACAGCGGTGGGGCTCATGGAGTTGGTGGAAGCGGGAAAGATCGATCTGGACGCGCCCGTGCAGAAATACGTGCCGTCGTTTCCAGACAAAGGCGCGGTGATCACGGTGCGGATGGTCGGGGGACATCTGGGCGGAATCCGGCACTACAAGGACGATGAATTCTTGATCCAGAAACACTATGACACGGTGCTGGAAGGGCTGAAGATTTTCGAAAACGACCCGCTGGTGTCGCCACCGGGGACAAAATTCAATTATTCGAGTTATGGATACAACCTGGTGAGCGCGATCGTGGAATCGGCGAGCGGCGAGAGTTTTCTGACGTACATGCAGGAACATGTATTCGGTCCGCTGGGATTGGTGCACACCGTGCCGGACCAAAACCGAATGATTGTGGAGCAGCGGTCGCGTTACTACGAACTTCCGAAGAACGGGCCGGTGGCGAACGCGCCGTACGTGGACAACAGTTACAAGTGGGCCGGTGGCGGATTTCTGTCGACAACGGAAGATCTGGTGCGATTCGGGTCGGCGCTGCTGCAGCCGGGATTCTTGAGAGCCGATTCGCTGAAGGCAATGTTCACTTCGCAGAAGACGACCGGCGGAGAAGAGACTGGCTACGGGATTGGTTGGGGCGTGCAGAAGACGAAGTCTGGAAAGATCATTTACGAACACTCCGGCGGGGCGATTGGCGGTACGTCGCAACTGATCATTTTTCCGGAGACGCGGGTGGTCGTGGCATTGGTGACGAATTTGTCGGATAAGAAGTGGACGCGGGAAGAAGTGGAAGCGGTGGGAGAGGGGTTTGAAGCAGGGAGAAGATGAAAAGAGCGAGTGAAATTAGCTGAAAAAACCAAGGGCGAGCCGGCGCTCGCCCTATGGAACCGGTTAGACCGGAAAAGTGGGAGCCAGGCTCCCGCACTCCGAAATGTTGAGATTAAGATTCCTTGGAGACGTTGACCTGGATCTGCGCGGTGACGTCGCGGAAGACCTTGATGGTGACGGGGAAGTCGCCGAGAGACTTGAGCGGTTCGGGGAGCTGGATCTGGCGCTTGTCGATCTCGAAGCCTTCCTTCTTGAGGCTTTCGGCGATGTCGCCGGTAGTGACGGAGCCGAACATCTGATCGTTCTCGCCGGTCTTGCGGGTGAACTTGAGCGCCACGACACCGAGGAGTTCGGCCTGCTTCTGCGCGGCATCGAGCTCGGTGGCGGTCTTCTTGGCCAAAGCGGCGCGAATGCGCTCGAGGGCCTTCATGTTGCCGGCGGTCGCCTCGACGGCGAGCTTCTTCGGCAGCAGGAAATTGCGGGCGTAACCGGGCTTGACGGTAACTACGTCGCCGCGGTGGCCGAGTTTTTCGACGTCTTCCTGAAGAATAATCTGCATAACGATCTCCTAAATCCTTTCGTACTGCTTTAGGGCGAAGGAAGAGAGCTTCATCTCGCTTCGCCCGGAATGACGGCTCATCATGGGCCGTCGCTTCCTCGCGCTGACGGATCTAAAGACCCGCCGCTACAAACCCAAGATGGCGACGTAGAGGCGCCGCACACTTACTGCTTCGGGGCCTCAATGGCGCGGGGCGCTTGAACACCCGCGGCGCTTCCGGCGAACGGCAACAAAGCGATGTTGCGTGCGCGCTTGATGGCGACGCCGAGCCAACGCTGATGGCGCGAGCAAACACCCGTCATGCGGCGGGGCAGGATCTTGCCGCGCTCCTGGACGAACTGCGCCAGGATGTCGGCGCGCTTGTAGTCGATGAAATCCATCTTCTCGACACAGAACTTGCAGACTTTCTTCTTGCGAAAATACTGGCGCTTTCCGCGCGGACGTCCGCCGGGACCACCCGGTCCACCGGGACCGCCTTCACGACGACCACCGCCGGGTCCGCCTTCACGGCGTGGACCACCAGAATGGCCGCCTTCACGGCGAGGGCCGCTTTGGCTTTGACCCTGACCACCGCCTCCGCTTTCGCCTTCCCGGCGCGGAGCACCTTCGCCCTGAGGGGCAGCGGGAGCGGCGGCGGGAGCCTGCGGTTGTTTCTGTTCCTCTGACATACCTTCCTACCTTTCCGAAGTCGCCCGGCCGTTCGCGGCGGAGCGGTAAAACTGAGAATTTTGGGGACGCACAGGCTAGAGCCGGTGCGGCGCGCAGCTACTCGGCGGCCTGTTCGGCCACCGCGGGCTGCTGCGGTGCGGGAGCGGTGCGGCGCGGACGACGGGCGGCGCGCTGCTCGCGCTTCTGCGAGAGCTTCTTCTGACGCTTCAGATCTTCATCAAGACGAACGGTCTGATACTTGATGACGGAATCCTGTACGCCGAGACGGCGCTCGAGTTCGTGAACCAGCTCGCCGTGAGTGGTGCGCACCTGCTGATAGAGGTAAATGCCTTCGCGGTGTTTCATGACTTTGTAGGCAAGTTTCCGGGTGCCCCAGTGTTCGCTCTTTTCGATTTTCGCGCCCTTTTCGGCACACGCGTGCTCGAGCGACGTGAGAACCTTCTTGATTTCCTCTTCCGGCGTGGCCGGGCGAACGATGAAAATCAAATCGTACAAACGCTCTTCCATAATGACCTCGTTTCTTCCAGTTCCGGGCGCGAAGCCCGGCAAACTCTATTTGTCTTGCGGCGGAGGAACGCGACGGTTGAACTTGTTCATGGCCGCCGCCATTCCTTCGTGCAAAATCAACTCCACCGCGTCGCCTGCCATTCCGACCATTTCGGCCGCGACTTCCAGTTGGGCCTTTTTCATCGGCCGGAGAACATATTCGGCCAAATCGTCCACCGGGTGATCCGGCCCGCAACCCAAGCGGAGACGCGCAAATTCGGGCGTGCCCACCGCGGCGGTCACCGACTTCGCACCGTTGTGCGTGCCGGGACTGCCGCGTTCGCCGATGCGAATCAGGCCCCAGGGCAAGTCACGCTCGTCGAACATCACCAGCAACTCCGATGGCTCGACTTCGTACCGAGCCATCAGGCGGCGAACGGAATTGCCGCTGAGGTTCATGTACGTCTGAGGCTTGGCAAGAATCATGTCTTGCCCCGCTACTCTGCCCAGTCCCACGAGCGCCTGCTCTTCGGGCCGCTCGACGCGGATGAAGTTGCGATTGGCAATCTCATCCACCGCGAGGAAACCCAGATTATGCGGCGTCCACTGATATTCCGGGCCCGGATTGCCGAGGCCAACGATGAGCCGCATAAGATAGGCGAGCTGCGCGGAAAAGAATTACTTCTTCTTTTCCTGCTTCTCCGCTGCAGCCGGTTCGGCGCCTTCCTCGCCTTCGACTTCTTTCTTGCCCTTCTTGATGACTTCGGGCTCCGCCGGAGTGGCCCCAGGAACCGCCGCTTCGGCCGGCTTCTCTTCTTCGACGCGCAGAGCGACAACGTGCGCAAGCACGGCCTGAGCATCGGTGATGAGCTTGATCTTGGCCTTATCGACCGGCAACTCGCCGGCGCGCAGGCTCTGGTTGAGCATCAAGCCGCTGACATCGACCTTGAATTCGGTCGGGATGTCCGCGGGCAAGCATTCGACTTCGACTTCGCGGGCCACCACTTCGTAGACGCCACCCTGGACTTTCACGCCAGCCGGGTCGCCAAAGGTGTGCACGGGAACCTTGACCCGCATGCGGACGTCCATGGCGATGCGGAGGAGGTCGACGTGAATCAGGCGGCCGGTTACCGGGTCCACCTGCCAGTCCTTGACGATGGCGGGTTCCTGCTTGCCGCCAAGATCGACCTGGAACAACGTGTTGTGGCCGGTTTCGGAACGCAAAATCGCCGTGACCTGCTTGGCGTTGACGGAGAGAGCCAAAGCCTCACCCTCGCCGCCGTAAAGAACCGCGGGAACATTCCCGGTGGTGCGCAAACGACGCGCTTCGTTCTTGCCTCGTTGGGAGCGAGGCGCCCCTTGAACCACGATCTGAGCCATAGCTTCTTTCCCTTCCTGAAATTCCCGCGGCGTTCACGACCGCCGGACAAATTCAAATAAACAGTTCGCTGATCGAAGTCTCTTCGTGAATGGAGCGGATTCCGCGCGCGAGCAGATTCGCCACACTCAAAATGATGACCTTCTTCAATTTTTTGGCCGCATCGGAAACCGGCACGGAGTCCGTGGCGACCACTTCGGTGATTTTCGAGTTTTCGATGCGCTCGACAGCCGGGCCGGAAAATACGGCATGGGTGCAAGCCGCATAGACCGAGGTGGCGCCTTCGCGAATCAAGGCGTCGGCGGTCTTCACGAGTGTGCCGGCAGTATCGATGATGTCGTCAACGATCAGAGCGCTGCGACCTTTGACATCGCCAATGAGGTTCATGACTTCGGTGACGTCGAGGTCGACACGGCGCTTATCGACGATGGCGAGTGGCGCATCCAGTTTCTTGGCAAAAGCACGGGCGCGTTCCACGCCGCCGGCATCCGGTGAGACCACCGTGAGGTTCGGTAATTTCTTGTGGCGGAAATAGTCCACCAGCACAGGCGAGCCGTAAAGGTGATCGACGGGCACATCGAAATAACCCTGAATCTGCGGCGCGTGAAGATCGAGCGTGAGAGCGCGGCTGGCACCGGCGGTTTCGAGCAGGTCGGCGACAAGCTTGGCTGAGATCGGGACGCGGGGCTTGTCTTTACGGTCCTGGCGCGCGTAGCAGTAATACGGAAGAACGGCGGTAATACGCCACGCGGAGGCGCGTTTGAAAGCGTCGATCATGAGAAGCAATTCAAGCAAGTGATTGTCGACCGGATAGGAGCAAGGCTGAACGACAAAGACATCGGCACCACGGACGTTTTCGAGAATCTGGAAATAGATTTCGCCGTCACTGAAGCGGCCGAGGAGAGCCTGCCCAAGAGGAACATTCAGGTGCTGGCAAATGGATTGAGCCAGCGCCGGGTTGGCGGTTCCGCTAAAAATTTTGAAACGCTCGTCGTTCACCGAATCACTCGCTATTCAGTCCACAGTCAAGAGCTTCCAGCCGAGCCCCGACCTGAAGAATGTGTGGACCAGAAATTGGCAACTCAGACGGCGACCTGGAATTCGCCGAAATCGAAAATGGTGGCGGAGAGACGCTGAGGGTCAGACGACCACGGACGCGATCTTCATGATTCGCGCATACCTGGCCCGCGAAATCGATTCGCAGACGAAGGTCTGATCGTTCGGAAACCCGACAACGGCTCGGCGCGCCTTTGCTGGGCTCGGGAATACGCCAAACACCGCCGAACCGCTACCAGCCAGCAAGGCTTCTGACGCCCCTCTCTGGAGTAGGACCCGACGAATGCGAGCGAGTCGGGGATGATGCCGGAAAACCGCCGCTTCGAAATCGTTCGAAAGGGCCGTTCCCTGCACACTCCAGCATAGAGCACAGAACTGAAATAGTTTACGGTTGGCGGCGGATTTTGTCAACGAAGCGAGTTCCGGGGCGTGAAGCCAACGATAGGCATCCGGCGTCGGCACATGGATGTTCTGGGGAGAAACGATGGCGAGCGAAAGTCGCGGAATGTCGGGGAGAGGATAGATTTCGTCGCCTTTGCCGACTCCCAGGGCGCGGCCACCAAGAAGAAAGAAGGGGACATCCGCCCCGAGGCCGGAGGCGATAGCGAGCAAGCGGCTGGAATCGAGCCTTTTGCGGGTGAATTGCAGATAGCCGAGAAGCGCCGAGGCGGCATCGCTCGAACCTCCCCCCATACCGCGGCCAGCAGGAATTCTCTTGATGAGCAGGATTTCGACACCGAGCCTGATCTTCAGGTCGCTGCGAAGCGCGTCGACGGCACGGTATACGAGGTTCTTTTCGACAGCTTCGGCAGAGAGCTGCTCGTTGCCTTCAATTTGGAGCTGAATGCCAGGCTTTCGACTGGGACGAAAGCACAGTGTGTCGTGCAACGAGATCGTCTGGAAAATGGTGCGAAGCTCGTGGTAGCCGTCCGGACGCTTGCCGAGGACGTCGAGACGCAGATTCACTTTTGCAAACGCTGGGATCCGAATTTCGCGCATGAAATGGATCAGGGCTTGTCGTCGGCGCCCGAAGCTTTCTGAGCGACGCGATGTTTTACCTGGTTGAGCTTCTTCTCCACTTCGGCGACTTTATCGCTTTCGAGGTCGGCGGGCAAGGAGCGGTGCCACTCGGCAAGGGACTTCTCCCATTCGGCGGCGGCCAGATCCATGTGGCCCTGCTTGGCGTAGACATCCCCGAGGTGCGAGCGGATGGTGGGATCGTGCGGTTCGCGATCGACCGCTTTGCGAAGGGTGTTCTCAGCCTCGTCGGGTTTGTTCAACTTGAAGTAGACCCAGCCAAGGCTGTCGAGGTAAGCGCCGTTGTGGGGTTCGAGGAGAACCGCGCGCTGAATCAATCCGAGGGCTTCCTCGAGGCGCACGCCGCGGTCGGCCAGCATGTAGCCATAGTAGTTGAGGACCTGGGCGTTGCGTGGATTGACGTCGAGAGCTTTCTTGAACTCGTCTTCCGCCTTGTCGAATTCCTTCTGTCGCTCGTAGATGGCACCGAGGAGCAGCCAGGCAATCTCGTTGTCGTGCGGATCGGTGGAGTAGGATTCAGCCTTGCGGGCAGCCTTCTCCGCTTCCGTGAAGTGCCGGCCACGCTCATAAACCTGAGCGAGGTTCAAATAGGTTTCGCGATCACCGGCATTGCCCTTCAGATCCGCTTCCAAAACCTTGGCGGCCTCATCAGTCTGGTCGTTTTCGCCCAGCAGCAGAGCATAAGTGGAACGAATGAGCGGATCATTGGGATATTTGGCCATCGCGTCGCGGCCGGCAGCCAGGGCTTTCGGAAGGTCCTTGGCCTGGCGATAGGTGTCCATGATCAAAGGCCGGGCGCGCCGGTCTTCCTCGTCACCCAAGTGCGCGAGTTCCTGGAAGGTGTAGATGGCCGCCTGATAGTTCTGGTTCTCACGATAGAGCATGCCGAGCTGCTGATAGAGGATGGCGAGCGAACGGCGACGCGAGGGCATGACGGAGGATTGCGATTTGATGCCGGTGACAGCGTCGGAAAGCACACGGATCGCATCTTCGTAGCGGCCCTGCGATTCGTAAATCATCGCTTCGTTGTAGAGGATTTCCAGGCTGCCAGGATTATACTGGCGCGCCTTGGCGAGACTTTCCTCAGCCTTATCGAACTGATTCAGCTCGCGGTAAATCTGGGCGAGGCGCAAGTAATTGTCCGAGTCGTCGGGCATCAGATCGACAAGTTTCTGATAGATGGCCAGCGCTTCCTGATACTTCTCCTCGGAAAGCAAGGTCTGACCGAGACCGCGCAAGTGGCTCAGCTCAGAAGGATCCAGTTCCGAGGCTTTGCGGTACGCGGCTTCGGCTTTCGCGTAATCGTGAGTCTGTGTATAGGCATCGCCGAGAAGATCGAGCAGCGTCGGTGAAGAGGAATGCTCGTTCATGCCCTCGAGCAACTTGATCGCTTCGTCCGCTTTGTTTTCGTCGAGGAGCAATTGCGTGAGTTGTTCGACCGCGGCCTCGTTGCCGGGATCGTCCTTGAGCATGGCATTGAGAACCTGCTCGGCTTTGTCCGGCTGGTTGTGGAGGCGATACAGGCGCGCGAGCCAGAGAGAAGCCTCCTGATCGGAAGGATCCAGGCGATGGACTTCGGCGTACTCCGCGATGGCCTTGGCGACCGTGTCCTGTTGAACGGCAGCGCCGTTGATGTCCCCCAAGCTGCGGAGATAAATACGGGCCAGGAGGCGGTGCGTCGGAAGATCGTTGGGGTCGCGCTTCAGGACTTCATTGGCTTCGGAGACCGCTTCGCGGACGCGCTGCGCCTTCCAGTACATCTCGGCGAGGCGTTCGCCGATGGTCGGCGATTGCGGATCGATGGCATAGGCACGCTTATAGGCTTCAATAGCGCGAGAAGCGTATTCGGGCTGGCTGGTTTGCTCGTATTGGAGCTCGTAAAAGTGGCCGATCGTGAAGTTGTAGTAAGCCTCGGCGCGGGGAGATTTGTCCTTGGTGGGGGGAGGGGCTATAGCGGAGGAAAGCTGGGCGAACGAGGGAGATGTCGCCAAAAGGGCGAGGAGAACTGCAAAGGCAAAGCGTTTTTTCATCATAAAAAGGCCACGGACTGCCAGTATCCCATGCGCGGAAAGGGCGGTCAAAAGCGAAAAAAGCGGAATTTCGCATAGAAAAAGCCCACAGGGAGTGGGATGCGGGGAGGGGTGTGGGAGGTTTCGAAAAAAGGGGGTTGACATTTTCCATATTTCCAGAATAATCGAAATATGAGCAAAGCCGACCCTCTACTGGTTTCGCGTACCGCCGACCGTTTTGCGGCGCTTGGCGCCGAACCTCGGCTGCGGATTTTACGGTTGTTGCTGGCGGCCCATCCGACAGGAATGGTCGCTGGCGAGATTCAAGAAGAGCTAGAGATTCCGTCGTCCACCCTCTCGCACCACCTGGACAAGTTGCGGCAGGTGGATTTGGCCGAAGTGAGGCGGGCCGGGACATTCCTTTGGTACAGAGCAAACACGGACGCA
>Ga0335070_10007091_pt1 | contig 13166 bp, 14 predicted proteins | sample Lox_Sample_13_FD_206722 | JGI IMG/M metagenome (GOLD analysis project Ga0335070, IMG submission 206722) | Soil microbial communities from Loxahatchee National Wildlife Refuge, Florida, United States - Lox_Sample_1.3 | ecosystem: Environmental > Terrestrial > Soil > Wetlands | place: USA...
GGTATTGGAGCGGGCGATGCCGATTGGAGTGGGATCTTGCTTCGGTGGATTCACTTTCTAGCCGGCATCACCTGGATCGGGTTGCTCTATTTCTTCAACCTGATTAATGCGGCTTTCCTGAAAAGTCTCGATGGACCCACCAAGAATGCCGTCATCCCCAAGCTCATGCCGTCTGCACTCAATTGGTTCCGCCATGGGGCCACGGTGACTGTGCTGGCCGGAATTCTATTGTATATCAAGATGTATATGAACGGCGGGACTGGCGCCTATGCACTGGCAATCGGCGGGTTGCTGGGCATTATCATGATGGCCAACGTGCACGGCATTATTTGGCCCAACCAGAAGAAGATCATTGCGGCCGTGTCTGCGGGTGGACCTCCTCCTGCTGAAATGGCCCAATGGGGGCGGACGGCGCTGCTCGCATCCCGGGTTAATTTCATGCTCTCAATCCCCATGCTGTTTTTCATGGGGGCAGGCAGTCACTTCAAGTAGTCAATCCCTGAACCGGGCCGGGAGAAGTTCCTCCCGACCCGGTTCTCGGTCCTTCAAATCCAATCTCTTCGATCGCTCGGCCAAAATGCCCAGTTTGACCTAGGGCTGTTGTCCTAACCTATTGAGATTCAGGCCTATTCCCGTCCGGTTGCCTTGACGAAGGGTTAACGGGCGCCTTATAGTAACCAGCCACAGCTGAACTATCTCGAAGAATCGAACGATATTATGACGGCGACTACTGAAGCTCGGGTTCTTCAAACGCTCGATGGAGCTCCCTGGGATATCGACGCCTACATGAAGGTCGGGGGGTATGAAGCGTGGAAGAAATGTGTCACGGAACTGAGCCCTGCACAGGTCGTTGAGGAACTCAAGAAGTCCGGTCTCAGAGGGCGAGGTGGAGCGGGGTTTCCCACTGGAACGAAGTGGGACAAGGTCCTCAATCACAGGGTGAAGGAACGGTATTTCGTCTGTAATGCTGGTGAGCACGAACCGGGAACGTTCAAGGACCGTCATCTGTTAAAAATGATTCCACATCAACTCATTGAAGGCTGTCTTATTGCCTCGCGAACCGTGCAGGCCAAAGCTTCCTTCATCTATGTCAACCACGAGTATCAGGAGGAGCGAGACAATCTGAAAAAGGCGCTCGCTCAAGCCAAGGCAAGGGGATTCCTCGGCAAGAACGTGCTCGGTACCGGGGTAGATATCGACCTCGAAGTCTTCGAGGGGCACGGGAGTTATGTGGCCGGTGAAGAAACCGCCATGTTGGAGTCTATGCAGGGCCGGCCGGCGATGCCGCGACAGAAGCCTCCATTCTACCCGACAGACTTCGGGCTCTATGGCAAACCAACGCTCGTGAACAATGTCGAGACATTGTGTAATGTCCCGCGGATTCTCCACAAAGGGGCCGCATGGTTTACGCAGGTAGGGACGGAGCGGTGCCCCGGAACGATGATGTTCTCCCTGAGCGGAGCAGTGAACCGGCCGGGAGTGTACGAGATGCCAATGGGTGTGACGGTTCGCGAGCTCATTGACCGGTGCGGTGGTGGAGTGGCGGGTGGCCGGAAGATCAAAGCGGTCTTCCCGGGTGGTCCGGCATTTTCGATGATCACGGCCGACCAACTGGACCTTCCGATGGATTTCGACTCGCTCAAGAAAGCGGGGACTGGGCTCGGATCGGCCGGCGTCATCGTGGTGGATGATGCAACGTGCATGGTGGCCCAGACGCTGAAATTCTCAAATTTCTTTAAGGAAGAAAGCTGCGGCCAATGTCCGCCGTGCCGTATGGGGACGATCAATCTCGCGTCGTTGATGACGAAGATTGAACAGGGCGAAGGGACGCAGAAGGACTTGGACAGTCTGCTCCAGCTCTGTGGATTTGTGAAGGGGACCGGCTATTGTACATTGGTGACAGGGGCGTCAGTGCTGGTCCAGAGCAGCATTAAGTTGTTCCGGCACGAGTTCGAAGAACACATCCGTTTGCAGCGGTGTCCGTATCAAGCAGTCGCCGTCGGCGTGAGCACACATTGAGGAAACCTGATGCCGCACGTGACATTTCTGCATCCGGAAGGGAAGAGTGGGGTCGTAACCAGAAATCTTACGTTGCTCGATGCCGCCAAGGAGTTGGGGTTTCCGCTCAACCACGACTGCGGGGGAAATGCTTCGTGCACGACCTGCCGAGTCGAAGTCCAGGCTGGCGGCGAGCATTTATCCGAAATCGAGTTCGATGAGCAGGACCTGTTGGATCGCGAGGCACTCAGAGAGCCCTGGCATCGGTTGGGATGCCAAGCGAAAGTACTGGGAGATGTGGTCGTCCGGGTGCCGGAAACCAAATGGGCGGCGCCAGCCACGGGAAATTCAGAAGCCCAGGGTGTTGATATTCGGTAAAGAGGTGTTACACTAAGCCAATCCAGGAAGACCAAAGAGGCTGGCCTGGTTACAGAGGAGGAACACGATGGTCACGATTACGACGGTGGCAGAGCAGAAAATCAAGGAATTGATGACGGAAGAAAAAGACGTCGTCGGGCTGCGGATCTATGTCCGTGGGGGCGGCTGTCACGGCTATCAGTACGGGATGGCGTTCGAGTCCAAAATGTCCGATGACGACACCGTGATCGAAAAGGGTGACGTGAAGGTCATTATGGATTCGCAAAGTGCGCCGCTCCTGCAGGGCGCGGAAGTCGATTACGTGGATAGCCTTCAAGGATCCGGGTTCTCCATTAAAAATCCTCAAGCCAAGACGACCTGCGGCTGCGGCAGTTCGTTCAGCGCCTGACCCGGCTTGATCGCGTTGCGACAGGCGAATCGAACGCACGGATTGTAATCAAGGCCAGGATTGCCCATACGTAGTGGGTAATCCTGGCCTTGTGTTTTCACGAAAGACGTAGGTGAATACCGAGGCGAAATGGCTCAAGCCAGCGTAACCAGACGATATCGGTTTTGCGCCGCCCACCGGCTACACACCGACCACCTCTCTCCTGAGGAGAACTGGGCTGCCTTCGGGAAATGTAACAATCCCAACGGACATGGCCATAATTACGTGGTGTTAGTAACGGTCAAGAGCGGGCTCCAATCGACTGGTGGTAAAGCCGCCAATCTTGCAGCGCTGGACCGGGTGGTCACGGACACGATCATTACGAGATTCGATCATCACGATTTGAACCAAGACCCTGAGTTTGCCGACCGGACAACAACAGGAGAGAACCTGGTAAAACTGATCTGGGATCTTCTCGCCGTGCAACTGCCGATCGGATCGTTGGAAAGAGTCGGCGTGGTCGAAACCAGGGATAACTATTTTGAGTATGCAGGTACGACGAAGCGCGAAGGGGGATCGCATGGCTAAACTGGCGGTGGTACGCCGACGACGGCAGGAGGGAGAAGACGTGAGCCGGAGTGGAAGAGCCCCTGATCTGACCCTCCTCCAGTCCCTGGTCACCCAGATGCTGCTCGTCCTCGGCGAAAAGCCACGCCGAAACGGATTAATGAATACCCCCGAGCGGGTAGCGAAAGCCCTGGCCTTCATGACTCAGGGCTATCAACGAAACATCGACCATCTGCTGAATGGAGCACTATTTCCGATCGAGTACGACGAGATGGTCATTGTGAAAGACATCGACTTCTTCAGTCTCTGTGAACATCACTTGCTGCCTTTCTTCGGCAAGGTCCACGTAGGCTACCTGCCCAATAAGAAAGTGGTGGGGTTGAGTAAGATCCCGCGCATCGTGGACACGTTTGCAAGGCGACTGCAAGTGCAAGAACGGCTGACGACACAGATTGCCGAAACCCTCGAATCAAAGCTCAACGCGAACGGGGTGGGTGTGGTCATCGAAGCGCGACATCTCTGCATGATGATGCGGGGGGTGGAAAAGCAGAACACGGTGGCGGTTACCAGTTCGATGCTCGGTACGTTTCGCAGTCAGCAACAAACTCGCCTGGAGTTTCTGAAGCTCATCCGCCGAGGCAGCGTCGGCGACTCGGACTAAGTCTTCGCACAAGTCAAGACGAAAGCCTCGACGATCTGATTGAACGTTTCCGACTGCTCAAGATTCGACAGATGTGCCGCTCCTGGAATGGTCGTCAGATGCGCTCTAGGGATCTGGTCGGCCATAAGCCTTGAATCGTTGGGGGGAGTGGCCACGTCGAGTTCGCCGACGATGATCTGTGCGGGACAGGTGATCTGACGCAGGAGCGGGACGGAATCCGGCCGCTCAGCCATGGCCATCAAGTCTCCTGCAATCCCACTAATTTGGTTGCCTTCAATCATCGATCGCACGTTCTGGACCAGTGTTGGGTTCGACTCGATGGTCCCGGGGCTCAGCAATTTGGGAATCATGAGGTCGGCGATCGCAGCCGGTCCCTGGGTATAGGCGATCTGGGCCATCTGGAATCGTCCGGTTCTACCTTCCGGCGTATCGGCCTGAGCCCGTGTGTCCGCCAGTATCAAGCCCTTCACGCGATCAGCATACTTTCGATAGAACGCAAACAGGATATAGCCTCCCATCGACAGTCCGACGAACACCGCTTGCGGGACTGACAGATGGTCCAGCAGGGCCCGAACATCATCGGCTGCCTGCTCCAGGGTGTAATGCCAGAGCGGGGCGTCGGACTCCCCGTGGCCTCGTAGATCGATCGTAATGACACGATGTCGAGACGAGAGAGCCTCTTCCTGCGCAGCCCACATAGTCCGGTTCAGCGGAAAGGCATGGAGAAACACGACAGGGAGCCCGGTCCCTGTGTCGGCATACGCAAGCGCAATGTCGTTGATCTGAGCCTTCATGGGAGCACCAAAGTCGACCGTGGTTTCGTACCATCGAGCGGTTCAATCGTCAAGCAAGGTTGACTGATGATCGGCTCGCCAGCATTTGCGGTCGGTCAGGAAAGGTGTATACAATTCTGCCACGTACCAATGGCACGCGACCAGCACCAGCCAGCCGATTTGTTTACTGCTCCGGGAACGACACCCGATACAAGCGCTAGTCCGCTCGCCGCGCGCATGCGCCCTGAATCGTTTGAGGATTTTATCGGGCAAGACGAAATCGTCGGCCCGGACCGTCCACTCCGCAAAGCCATCGAGGCGGATCGGTTATCGTCGATCATTTTCTGGGGACCGCCGGGCTGCGGTAAAACGACATTAGCCCATCTTGTCGCTCGTCATACGAAGGCACACTTCGTGTCGTTCTCAGCCGTAACGACCGGAATTCCCGAGCTACGTGAAGTCGTCAGAACAGCCGAGCATCGATTGGCGACAAGTCAGCAAAAGACGATCCTCTTCGTGGACGAGATTCATCGATTCAATAAGGCGCAGCAAGACGCATTTCTCCCTCACGTCGAACGAGGCACCATCATTCTGGTCGGCGCGACCACGGAAAATCCGTCGTTCGAAGTCATCGCGCCGTTGCTGTCCCGCTCCCTCGTCGTCGTTCTCCATTCACTGCCGGAGTTCGCGCTGGGCCAGATCCTTGATCGTGCCTTGTCCGATGACGAACGAGGGTTTGGCAAGCTGGCAGTCATGATGACAGATGTGGCGAGGCAGCGGTTGATCGCCTACGGAAACGGCGACGCGCGGGCGCTACTGACGGCTCTGGAGTTCGTGGTCCAAGAAGCTCCGCGACGCTCCGACGGATCGCTCCACATCGATGAAGGCCTTGTCGATGCGGCGTTGATGAAGAAGTCCTTGCGATACGATAAGATAGGCGAAGAACACTACAATGTGATATCCGCGTATATTAAAAGTCTTCGCGATTCTGATTCGAACGGCGCCCTCTACTGGCTGGCACGCATGCTCGAAGCGGGTGAGGACCCGAAATTCGTTGCCCGTCGCATGATCATTTTTGCGTCTGAAGACATCGGCAATGCCGACCCTTTGGCAATCGTCGTTGCCACATCCGTTGCCCAGGCTGTGCAATTCGTCGGGCTCCCGGAAGCACAAATCAATCTCGCTCAGGGAACAACCTACCTTGCGTCACGACCCAAAGACAATGCCTCATACATCGGTCTCCTGGAAGCGCGAGAAGATGCCAAAACCCATGGAAATCTTGGGGTTCCCTTGCATCTTCGGAATGCAGTGACTTCACTCATGAAGGATTTGGGATATGGAAAGGGATACCGGTACGTGCACGAGGACCCGCAGGCTAAGAGCGAGCAGACACATCTCCCGGAACCTCTGCAGGGGCGCCAGTATTATCGTCCGAAGGACGGATCGCAGTCGAAGAGATAGGTGGTTGGACAAAGTCTTCTAATCGGTTATACTTAGAATGATGAAGCGTCAGGAATCCAAGCCAACAGCTGCCGTTCTGGCGTCGCACGAGCGGCGCAAGTTTGTTCGCGCGACACTCGTTGGATCGGCGTTGGTCTCTCCCAAAACCGGCGCCAAGGCGATCACGGCTGTGCTAGATAACGTCAATAGAATCGGAGCCGGTCTTCATGCCAAGGATCGTCTCTCAATGGGAGAAAAAGTCACCGTCTCGCTGGCTTTTCTGGATTCGGAACGGGCGGAACAGCAAGAGAGGCTCGACGGGACGGTCGCGTGGGTGAAACCATGGGAAAAAGGATTCTTGATCGGGGTGACCTGGGACGAAGTGGTGACCAGAGAGAAAAACCGCTGGCTGAATTACTACCTTGAAGAAACTATCAAATCCACGATTTAGCTGATTGCCTCCAGTTTCTGTTTGATCCCCACAAGTTCCGCAGACAGCGATTCCCACCGTGCGGTGAGACGTTCTAATTCTTTTTTCCAGGTTTCTTGCTCGAGATGGAGATCGTGCCACTTGCCGAATGCTTGATAGAGTGCCGGGTCAGCCAATTCTTGATCTCGTGCTTTGATCTTGGCCTCGTACTCGGCGATTTCAGCCTCGGCGCGCGTCACCTGCTTTTCCAGCCGAGCCTGTGTCTTATTCAGGTCTCGGCGATCGTTAGATGACGGTCTGGTCGGCGCCGGATGAGTCATGGCCTTGGCCGGTGCAGGTGTCTTTGGTGTCCTCTTCGTCCCCAGTTCCTCACTGGTTTCCTTGATGGATTCGAACTCCTGGGCTTTCTTCCATAAATAGTACTCATAATCGCCAAAGAAGTTCCTCGCCTGGCCATCCTCGATTTCGACGACGCGCGTGGCAATGCGGGTCAAGAATGTGGGATCGTGGGAAATAAAGATGATGGTGCCGGGGAATTCCGTCAGCGCATCTGTGAGTACGTCGACAGAAGCTGGATCCAAGTGGTTGGTCGGTTCATCGAGAAGCAACGTATTGGCCGGTTCTACCAGCATTCTGGCGAGGGCAACACGATTCCGTTCTCCTCCGCTTAATGCCTTGATCGGTTTTTTCTGGTCCGGCCCGGAAAAGAGAAACGCTCCGGCGAGCCCGCGCAGAAAGTTCATCCCCGCTTGTTTAGACACTTCGGACAGGGATTCCAGGATTGTATGTTCAGGGTTCAGAGTTTCGGCCTGATGCTGGGCAAAGTAGTGAAGCGTCACACCATGACCGACCGTACGTTTCCCTCTGTCGGGTGGTAACACACCGGCCAGCATCTTCAACAAGGTACTCTTCCCGGCGCCGTTCTCGCCGACCAAGGCGATTCGCTGACCGCGCTCGATGGAGAAGTCCAACGATTGGTACACCACCTTTTCGCCGTAGGCCTTTGCCACACCGGTCAATTCGAGCACATGACGCCCGCTCGTCGAGGGCAGAGGAAACTTGAATCGAACGCGTTTCGCATCGCGTTGCAATTCGATCCGCTTGACCTTCTCGAGCTGTTTGATGCGAGACTGCACTTGGCTGGCCTTGTTGGCCTGGTAGCGGAAGCGATCAATGAATTTCTGAACCCGCGCCACTTCCTTGGCCTGTCGGTTTGCGGCGGCTTCCAATTGAGCATCGCGCGCCGCGCGCAGTTCTTTGAACTTGCTGTAATTTCCTCGGAATTCTTGAATGGTCTTGTCTCGAATTTCCCAGATATGCGTGGTGATTCGATCCAGGAACGCCGTATCGTGGCTGATCACCAGCAGCGTCAACTTCGAGTTCAAGAGGAACTCTTCGAACCACCGTTGCGTCGGTTTATCGAGATGGTTCGTCGGCTCGTCGAGCATCATCACGTCCGGATTGGACAGCAGCAGATGGGCGAGGGCAACTCTCATCCGATAGCCACCGGAAAGATTTTCAACCGGTCGTCCAAAGTCGCTCTCACTGAAACCGAGTCCGGACAAAATGCGCTTGGCTTCATGTTCAGGGTATTGGTCTCGATGAGCCGCATCCAGGACGGTTTTCCCTGAGATGGTTTCTAACTCTTGCGGGAGATAGCCGACCCGGAGGCGGGGACGTGTGCGGATTGTGCCCTCATCTGGTGATTCCTCGCCCAAGATCATCTTGAAGAGGGTCGTTTTCCCGACGCCGTTCGGTCCCACGAGACCGACGCGGGTCTCGGGTCGCAGGTGCGCAGAGGCACCGTCGAGCAGGACCTTCGTCGCAAACTGCTTATGGACAGATTCGATTTGTAGCATGCACGCAATTCAATGGCATTGAAGCTGGAGGAGTGCGTCGACTTAGACGAGAGGAGTCGGAAGGCGAATCACTGACGCTCGAGCTCGTTGTGAAAGTTTGGTGGAGCTGGCCGGGATTGAACCGGCGACCTCGTGAATGCCATTCACGCGCGCTCCCAACTGCGCCACAGCCCCACACTAGTGTGAAGAAAACAGTAAAAAACACTGTGAAATCAGGCTCATGCTAACATGCACCCTAGGGCCAGTCAAGGAACGGGAGAGTGCGGTATGGCCAGGGTATCCGTTGTGCTCGTGCACCGCGCACGCTCGGAAGGTGCTCGCTTGTTGGGTAGAGGGCGCGTCTCGGCGCGCCCTAAGTGGACGGGTGATAATGTTGCGTGCTGTTCGAGGGCATTATAGCTCGCCTCTTAGTGGGGAGAATACGTGAACGAGGTAGAAGAGGTCACAATCGGACGGCTTGACAAACATTTGGGGGGCTCCTACCATGACGCCCTGGCTCTGACCCCATTTTCGGTCAGGGCTGTTTTTTTGAGGAGTACGGATGGGGAATCTGGTTGTCGTCGGTACACAATGGGGTGATGAAGGCAAGGGGAAGATCGTCGACATCCTCGCCCGAGATGCGGACGTCGTCGTGCGCTATCAAGGGGGCTCCAACGCCGGGCATACCGTCATCAATGAACGAGGGACGTTCATCTTCCATTTGATCCCGTCGGGTATTCTCTACCGAGGCACGCTCTGCGTCATTGGCAACGGCGTGGTCGTCGATCCCGCAGCCTTGATCGAGGAAATGGATCATCTGCAAAAGCAGGGAGTCAAGATCGGGAAGAACTTTGCCATCAGCGAACGGGCGCATCTGATCCTGCCCTACCACAAAGCCATCGACAAGGCGTCCGAGCAGTCGAAGGGCGCCCGTCGCATCGGAACGACCGGTCGCGGCATTGGTCCATCCTACGCCGACAAGATGGCGCGCATCGGCATTCGCATGGGCGATCTGCTGAATCCACAGGCTTTCCGAAAAAAGCTCGAAGAGAATCTGGTCGAGATCAACTGGTTTCTGGAGCAACTCTATAAGGTCGACCGCTTCGAGGTGGATAAGGTCTTCCAACAGTACATGGGGTATGCCGAACGCCTCAAGAGTTCCATCGTCGACGGAGCTGTGCTCATCAACAAGGTGATCGATGCCGGAAAGACCGTGCTCTTCGAAGGCGCTCAAGGAACCCACTTGGACGTGGACATGGGAACCTATCCCTATGTCACTTCGTCCAGTGCGACAGCCGGAGGTGCTGCGGTGGGAACTGGCGTGGGTCCGACGAAAATCGATGCCGTGATGGGCGTCGTGAAGGCCTATACGACACGAGTGGGCAGCGGGCCGTTTCCCACGGAACTCACGGATGACGTGGGTGGAGGGCTGCAGGAGCGAGGCAAAGAATTCGGGGCGACGACCGGGCGTGCCCGTCGATGCGGGTGGTTCGATGGAGTGGTCGCACGCTACGCCACCATGGTGAACGGCATGACCTCGCTGGCCGTCACGAAGCTCGATGTTTTGGACGGCTGCAAGGAATTGAAGCTCTGTACGGGATATCGCCACAACGGCCGGGTCTTTCGAGACATGCCAGCCGATTTACAGATGCTGACCCACTGTGAGCCAGTCTATCGCACGTTCGAGGGCTGGACCGCTCCCACAACCGGCGTAAGAACATATAAAGGACTGCCGTCTGAAGCCAAGCGGTACCTGCAGGCCATCGAAGATCTGGCCGAATGTCGGATCGACATGATCTCGACCGGGTCGAAGCGTGACGAGACCATTGTCTTGCGGAATCCCCTCAAGGCTCGCTCGCGAGCGCGCTAGGTCATCAACGCTCTCTAGGCACACATTGATCATCGGTGGTAGAATCCCCACTCTCCACTCGGTGAGCCGCTAGCTCAGACGGTAGAGCATCGCCCTTTTAAGGCGAGGGCCCTGGGTTCGAGTCCCAGGCGGCTCACCACGTACTTCAGAGTTTTCACCGAAGAGACATCCACCACTGTGCTGTCGAACCTTGACGGATGCGCGCGGGATGATCTAGAGTGAAATGGTTCCATTTCGAGAGGTTTCCTTGTCTGAGTCCTGCATGATACCCCAGGCCAAATCTATTACGCTGTTGAATCCTAAATCTCCCGAGCCCATCACGGTCCAAGTTGTGGCAGGGTTAGAGCGAATTGGGCTTGCGATGAAAAGTCGGACTTGGCGACGAGAGGGGCGATCGGGTCTTGGACCATTACAACGGCAAGTCTTGGCTGTGTTGCAGTCTCACCCGAAGCATATTGCCCAAGTCTCGCAGATTGCGGAGGAATTGGCAGTGAGACTCCCCACCGCGTCTGAAGCCGTGGCGACCCTTGAACGGAAGCGGCTGGTTCGTCGACGTCGCTCGAAGAGCGATGGACGCGTCGTGACGGTCGAACTCTCTGCGAAAGGACTACGCGCCTGTTCGGGAAACCCACACAAGCCTGGTGCACTCGTCACTGCCACGGCAACGCTGTCACCTCGGGAACAAGCTGCAATGCTCACAGCTTTGATCAAGCTCATCAAGTCCCTTCAGGATCAAGGAGAAATTTCGGTGGCGCGGATGTGTGTATCCTGCCGCTATTTCCGGCCCAACCAATACGATGATCCCGCCAAACCGCATCACTGCGACTACGTCAATGCTCCGCTCGGGGACATGACGCTCCGTGTGAATTGCCCCGAGCATGAGTCGGCGCCGAAGGGGCAGGCTGATGCAGCATGGACGGCTTTTTCCAATTCTCGCATCGCCTAGAAGAGTCTCGTCTCGTGCACGAATGGTATCTCGATCTCAGGCCCTTCGGTATGAAGGTTGGATGATGGCGGAACAACACGCTACAGGATGGTTTACAAGACAGAGCGCAAACGTGCCATCGGAAGAATGGTTAGGTGGTGAATCTCATGTGCCAGGTCTGAGTCGGGAATTACGACGGCGGCATCGTTCCACAAATCGATTGTCTTTCCGATTGGTGGCCTTCTCGATATTCATCGCGGGGTTGGCTCTTGGCACCGTGATCACCCTACTGTCGAATCCGCGTCGTCTTTCATCCTAGTTCTTCCCCTCTGTGTTCTTGCTCGTCCGATACAAGGCGCGATCAGCCTCGATTTGCGTGAGGAGATCGTCGAGGGCGGCCTGCACGATCTGAGCAATAGGGTCCTGATCAGAGGCTGTTACCCATCGGACACTCGACCCCACGGCTTCCTTCTGCACGACATAGGATTTGACAGCTGGCCGGTCCGCCGGACCGATATCCGTTTCCAAGCGGAGGATATACCGATACTCGCCTCGGGAAAGCATGGTGAGCCAAGCTTTTATGATAATAGTCAAGTCACTCGGAGAATCTTCAGCAGAAGCGAAGGTTCGCCGTTGTTGAATGTAGCCAATCGCGGCGCTACGAAGATCTTTGGCAGGCCACTGAAGCAGAGCAATCCCCGGCATGTGATCGGCACCTTTCAGCGCGAGGAATGGCACGATAACTTGAACGGAGTATGGAATGGGAGTCTCCGCGACGGTCGGTGGGCTCGGTGCTACATGGATCTTGTGGGTGCAGCCGACATTCCACAGGCTGAGGCAACATAAGATTGAACCGATCCACTTGATTACAGGGGAAGGTCTATTCACGGCTTCGGTGAGGTGGCGGTGGTCGGACTGAGAATATCCACGTCTCGCAATGCCCGCTGGGCTTGTTCTCGGTATGGTCGTTCCGATGGATTTGTGTACGTGTCGATGATCCGCTGATAGGTCGCTCTGGCTTGCGCATACTGTTTCTTGATCGAGAAGTACTGGCCCAATGCCAGCCAGTTGGTCACCGCTGCCTCGTTTGCGGTTTTCATCAATGCAAATTCGCGCTCGACCTGTGTCGTTCCTTCGCGGGCGGCACGCTTACGGACGGTCTCACCCATTTGCAATGCCATTGCTTCGATCTGCTCATTATCATGGATCGCCGCCTCTACTTGGTTGGCTTTGAGATGACCATAGAAGGCTTCGGCATGGTCTTTTATCAGGTTAGCTCGTTCCTGATACGAATCGTGGGCACAACTGGCACACACAAGCGTGCCCAACGCCAGACAAATCATGGTCACAGCCAGATTGCGCGGCCTATTCATGCGAATTCTCCTCTGGATTTATGGAGTGCTTCATTCTTTGAGCCCTGGTTCATCCTACCCTATTGCAGGAGGAAAGGCGACGGGGAAGCAAGAAGCACGGTCTAGTGACACATCAGCCGGAAATGTGGTAAGAGTCCGTCCTATCGCTCGAGACTTCGTCTTGTCCCCATCGTCTAGCCTGGCCTAGGACGCCGGCCTTTCAAGCCGGCAACACGGGTTCGAATCCCGTTGGGGACACCATGCTCTACGGAGCAGTTTGAGTGGGCAGCACCGAGCGGAGCCAACGTTTCAGGTAAGAGTGGAATATAGCTACCGGTCCCGATCACACGGTACTCCTTCCGATTTCCCTCTCGCACAGCCTCACAGCGCAACGGTTGTTCGAGCAAGGTCCGAAGCAGTCGCCTCGATCCAGCGATGTGTCGGCCAAGTAGGGCCTTCGTATCGGCCAACCGGGCTTTGAGTTCCCGTTTGAGTCTAGCGTCATCGAGAGAGGTCACCTGGTCTGCGGTAGCCAATTGCTCAAGTTCTCGGACCAGATCCTTTTTC
>Ga0335070_10007092_pt1 | contig 13166 bp, 10 predicted proteins | sample Lox_Sample_13_FD_206722 | JGI IMG/M metagenome (GOLD analysis project Ga0335070, IMG submission 206722) | Soil microbial communities from Loxahatchee National Wildlife Refuge, Florida, United States - Lox_Sample_1.3 | ecosystem: Environmental > Terrestrial > Soil > Wetlands | place: USA...
GATGGCACATGTTTCGCTAAATGTCATGCACCAGGAGATACGCCATGCGACTCATCACCCAGCAGGTCCGGCGCAGTGTCATCGGGTACGGCAGCGCGTGTGCGGCCATGCTCGTGCCCGCCGTGCTCCTCGTTCTCGCACCCACCGTGCGCGCCCAGACGACGGACGAAGCGCCGGCCGCGCAAGTCGCCGTTGCCAGCGTCGCAATTGCCGCTCCGGATGTCGTTCCTGCAACACCTTCGGCGCTCGTCCCGGCCACGCTCAACGTGAGCGCGGCGGCCACCGACGACAGCAACGCCACGAGCGGCACGAGCGCCGCCAACGACAGCAACGCCGCGAACAGCACGAGCGCCACGGCTGACAGCGCCCGCCTCGCCGCCGACCCGGTCGCCTCCGGCGACGACGTCGTCTTCGCGGGCATCGGCACGCTCGACGACCAGACGCTTTCGCGCCAACGCGGCGGCGCGGTCGGCATGGTGATGGTGGCCGCCACGCCCCAACTGATGCGCGGCAACAACAGCGTGACGCTGTGGGACGAAATCGCGCCGCCGGCGCCGCTGCCGATCCCCGTCGACGCGACGCAGAACGCGCAGGGCAACGTAGCCAGCTACACCAGAAAGTAACGATGAGATAGCACCCCGCGCCGCATGCGGCGCGGTGTCCGGTGCGCGGCGCCTGAGCGCCGCGCCCGGCAAGGAGACCGAAATGGCAGCACGCAACACGACGTTCGGCGCGAGCCGGCGTTCCGTCCAGGCCGCAGCCGTCCTTTGCGGCGTCCTGGCGGCCGGCGTCACGGCGGACGTGACCGCCCAGCAGGTCGCCAACCCCGGCGACGTGATCGTCGAGCGCGACATCACCCCCCGCAGCGCCTTCGCCGACGTACCGAAGAACCAGGACCCGGTGCTCGTGCGCGCCACGACGTTTCCGGCAAACAGTTTCGATCCGGCAATCGCGACGCTCGTCTCCGACACAGACCTCACCAACGCGCGCGGCTCGAGCGGCGTAAACGCCAACGGCGCCTTGAGCGCGCAGTCCGCGGGCGTACAGGCGATCACGCGCATGCTCACCGGCAACGCGACCGGCGCCAACACGGCCGCGGGCCCCAGCGCCACTGCCGGCGTGGGCGGCGGCATCGGCGGCACGATTTCCTCGACGATCACGGGCGCGCTCGCCCCGCTCAGCGGCGCAATGGGAGGCATGAAATGAGCCGTTTGATCCAGACGTTGCGCACTTCCCCCAAGGCGCTCGCCTGCGCCGCCGCACTCGCCTTTGCCGGCGCCGCGCACGCGCAGGTCACAGTGGGTGCGACCTCGATCATCGCCCCGAGCGCCGCCACCTCGACGACAGGCGCGCTCACGGTGAACGAAACGGCGGGTGTCGACAACGCGCAGTCCAACCAGCTGATGATCACGAACAGCAATGTGGCGATCAACGTGAATGGCGATGAACAGCTCGCCACCGTCACGGCGCGCGTGAAAGACGCGAGCGTGACGATCGGTGCAGGCGCTTTTGCAAACACGACCGGCGCAATGATGGTGAATCAGTCGGCGGGCGTGGGTAATGTCCAGAGCAACACTGCCCTCATCGGCAATGGTGCGATTGGCGTGGTGGCGGTCACGGACGGAGAACTGTCCGCGGCAGCTGCCTCGAACGGCCATCAGGCTCAATTGGCCCAGGCAGGGGGCATTCGTGAGGTACGCATCGACAATGCGGCATTCAGGAATGCAACGGGCCTCGTGCAGGTGAACCAGACGGCCGGCGCCGGTAATGCTACGGCAAACAGTTTTGTGCTCCGTCCCCCGGCGGGCACTCTTTTTTAACTGACCACTCAGCATCGGAGCGAAATCATGAAGCGCACCCTCATCGCAGCGGCAGTTCTTGCGTCGGCGGCAGGTTCCGCTTACGCAGTTCCATCGAATATGGCGTATCTGTTCAGCTCTGCAAGCGTGACCGAAGGCGTCGGTATCGAAGGCTTTGTCCTGCTGTTCGGCTGCGTCTCCGTCTCGAGCACCGCCGGCGCTGTCATCAACAACAACCAGACCGCCGGCGGCGGCACGCTCCTTGCCCAGGCACAGAGCTACGAGAGCGGCAAGGTGACCACGACGTTCAACAATACCAACTGGAGCGTGTCGGGCACCGGCAGCAACTCGTTCTACAAGTACTCGAACTCGAGTTCGTCGAGCATGTCGTCCTCGTCGAGCAGCTCGTCGAAGACGCATAGCGTGAGCGCGTCGACCACGAAGAGCTCATCGAGCAACTCGAGCTTCGGCAAGAGCCTGAACGCGAGCGTGAGCGGCGACTATCACGTGAGCACGGACAGCGGCGGCACGAGCAACTCGACGACGTCCAGCATGTCCAGCGATACGGGCAGCAAGGGCAACACCAAGACGTACAGCAGCACCGGCAACAACACGTCGACGAAGTCGCAGAACGGCAGTGGCGGGTTCACGGTCGATGCATCGTGGTCGCACAGCGGCAACTTCCGCAACGGCTCGGCCGGTCTCACGGCCAGCGGCTCGGAAGGCACGTCGCATACGTCGACCAATGCACACAACAACAGCGACTCGACGCAGACCGGCTCGACATGGTCGAACATGAACAACAAGAACACGAGCAACAGCTCGACGAACGCCAATACCTCCTATGCCGACGGCACGGCCAGCGCCGCGCTCTCGGCCAACGTGAACGGTTCGAGCAGCAAGTCGAAGAGCTCGTCGAGTATGTACGGGCATACGTACAGCACCTCGAGCACCAGCTCGGACTCGCATAGCCACTCCTCCTCGAGAAGCTCGAGCTCGAGCAGCGGCTGGGGCTATAGCGTGAACGACACGTTGAACACCGTCGACGAGCGCACCACAGGCTCGATCACGGATCACATCAACACGCAGCAGGCAGGCACGCTCGACGCCAACACGGGCAACGGCGCCGCCACCGGTGTGACGGGCAACCTCGGCGTAAACATCGCGGAAGGCATCAACAACGCACAAAGCAACGATGTCGCGCTCGCTTCCGTCGACATGGGCGACGTCTTCGGCAACGCGCAGATCTATAACACGCAGGCGTCCAGCGGTCGCGCGAACGTGAAGAACTTCAATCTGAACGCGTCGGTTGGTGACGGCTCGCTTGCGGGCGTGTCGGGGAACGTCGGTGTGAACGTCGCATCCGGTATCGGCAACGCGCAAAACAACAGCCTCGCCGGTTCCGTGACGACGGCAACGCCGGGTTCGGCAGCGACGGTAGCCATGCTCGCGACAGACAACAACGTGCAAAACGCGAACATGAGCGCGACCGGCCAGTTCCAGGGGACGGCTAGCCTCGGCGCCAACACGCTCACCGGCGCGCAAGGCAACATCGGCGTGAACATCGCCGGCGGCATCGGCAACCTGCAGCACAACGGCATGGCCATTGCCGCGGTCAACAACGGCCACTAGCCACGGCTCGCAACACTGCAGGAACTGGGCGCAATCCGGTTAGTCACCCAGGCAGCAAGTCAGGCAGCACCACGCGCCGGCTGTCCCACCGCAGCCGGCGCGTGAACCAGAAGCAGCAATCCAGCTTCCACGGGACCAGGAACGCGCGATGGGACTGGAGCAGGCGCTCAGGCACCAGCCCCAGCCAGCACGCCGACTCTGGTCGACAGGAGACCACCATGTCCGGGTCCGTATCGTCCCCGGCGTCAAGGATGTGGGCGCTCGCGCTGGCGCTTGTCGCCAGCGCGAGCCTCGTGCCCGTGCGTGCGCAGTCGACACTCGATGCGACCCACCTCGTCGGCGTGCCGGTGAAGCTTCCGATCCACTCGATGCGGGACCTTCGCTATCGCAGCATCGTCAACCAGCAATACGACTACAGCTGCGGCGCCGCCGCGCTCGCCACGCTGCTGAAGTATGGCTATGGCATCGACATCCCTGAACCGGAGCTGATCCGCCGCATGATGGTGTTCTCCACGCCTGAAGTGGTCGTCAAGAACGGCTTCTCCATGCTCGACATGAAGAAGTTCGTCGAGACGATCGGCTTGCGCGGGCGCGGTTTTCGCGTCAACACCGACGCGCTCTACCACCTGCAGATCCCCGTGCTGGTGCTCATGAACATCGATGGCTACGAGCACTTCGTGATCGTCAAGCACGCCGAAAATGGCCGCATCTTCATCGCAGACCCCGCACTCGGCAACCGTATCGTCGCCGAGGACGATTTTGCGAAGACATGGAACGGCCTCGTCTTCGCCGTGCTCGGCAAACCGTTCCTGGAGGACTCTCCGCTGTTGCAGAACAACGAGTCGCTCGCGCTCAAGCTGCGCGAAAGTGCCTTGCTCAACGGCACGGCCGCGACCCCCTTCTTCGAATACGGCCTCGATAAGGCCGTCATGTTCTGAAGTCCGAAAGAATCATGAAACGCAACCTCTCACAGTGTGGCATCGCGGTAGCCGTCTCCGCGCTCGCCTGCGCTTTTTCGAGCGGTGCGCCAGCGGCCGAAAGCATCGGTGCTCCGCAGCCGGTGCCGGCGTTTCTCTCGAATGCCGACGGGCAAGCGCAGGGTATTCGCTGCGAAGCCGTCGGCGACGACGTGCTCGCGCATCAGACCGGCAAATATGCCGGCAGCGACATGATTTCCGGGTTCGTTCTGAACCTGCTTTCTCAGTGGCAATTGCCCAACGGCGCGACGGCAGTCGCGCAAGGCACGCTCGCGGTCGCCCAGAATGCGGCCAATCAGATGAGCGCGCAAGTGAAGACCTACGCGACCGTGATCGACCCGACACAGGGCGGCACCACCGGCGCGAAGAGCGGCGCCAGCCAGAACGCGTCGGCCACCGGCGGCCAGAACGTGTCGGTCAACGGCGTTTCGCAGATCACCCAGGTGGCCGGCAGCGGCAATTCGGGAGCCAACGCCGCAACCATCTCCTACAACAACAGCAACAACAACGGCTCGCAGATCGCCGGTCTGCAAGGCGGGAGCAATCAGCCGAGCGCGTCTGCTTCGAACGCGAACGGCAGCATAAAGGCGGCCATCTCGTTCGGCGGTAACGGCGTCAACGTAACGCTGCAAACACCGGCGGGCCTCGCCACGCAAAACATCGTGCCGGGCAACGCGCAGCAGGCTGGCGCCATCGCCCAGTTGCTCCAGATCGCAGGCAATAACCAGCAGGTCGCCAACCAGTTGCAACTGAGTCTGCAGACACAGCAGATGACGGCGCAAATGATCCGACAGACCGGCGTATTACAGGCTCTGCGCAATCTCCATTAACCGAGGGGCTCATAACGAGACGCATCACCAAGGAGAACACCACGCGGGCAACGGTCCCGCACGAGAAGCAGCAGTTGGAAGGAGGAGCATCGACGTGCGCGGGCGCGGAACCAGGGGGTTCCGCCAGGCGCCCGCATTCGATCCCGGGGGAAGAAGAATGAAGACGATGTCAAGGGCAGCCGCGCCACATGTGGCGCTGGCCGCCATTCCAGCAGCAGTCATCATGTTCGCGCTCTCGCAATCCGCCTACGCGCAAGCGCTACAAAGCCAGTCGATCGAAGACCGCCTCAATACGCTCATGCGGGTGGTCGACGAGCAGCAGCGACAGATTCAGTCACTCGAGCGCCAGGTGACGAACCTCGAAATGGCGCAACGCGGCCGCGGCATGCCGGGCGCGGGCGCGCCCGACGCGGCATCGGACGCAACGGTCGCCGAGCAACCCGGCGCCGACGGCTTGCCCGTGCCGTTGCCGCCGCTCGCCCAGGCGCTGCCGGGCGCGACGGCGCCGGGCGCCCTCACTGGCACGGCTACGGGCGTGCCGGTGAACCCGCCCTCGCCCGACGCCGGGCAGACCAACGGCTCGACCGGCACGTCGGCCGCGAGCGGCCCGCAGCAGGGCACGCCCGTGGGCGTCAACCCGAACGCCAATCCGACGGTAGGCGAGACGCAAAAGAGCGCCGAGCCCATGCGCACGGAGGCCGAAGAAGCGGTCGTGCAGAAGGAGCACGCACCGCTCTTCGACCACAAGCTCACGCTGGACTGGGGCATCAGCGACACCTATTACGATCGCCGCCAGTTGCAGCTCTCGGGCTTTCTCGCGCTCGATGCGATCTTCCTCGGCAACATCAATCTGGGGCAGACCAAGTCTCACCAGATCCAGGCCGATCTGGACACGCGCTACGGCGTGACCGACCGCATGAGCGTGGACGTCGACGTGCCGTATATCTACCGGCACAGCAACTTCATCGTGGGCGGAGCAGGCGGCTCGGCCAGCACGCTTTCGGATGCGTCGGTCAATTCGAACGACATCGGCGACGTGAACTTCGGGGTGTACTACCAGTTCCTGAAGGAAACCAACAGCCTGCCCGACGTGGTCGGCAGCCTGCGCGTAAAGACGCCGACCGGCAGCTCGCCGTTCGGCATCAAGGTGCAGGAGGTCACACCCGACAACACCAACCTCGTCGCGCCCAGCAAGCTGCCCACGGGCACGGGCTTCTGGAACGTGACGGCCGGTCTCTCGATACTGAAGACCTACGACCCGGTGGTGCTGTTCGGCAGCCTCTCGTACACGTACAACATCTCGCGCTCGTTCGCCGACATCTCCTCGGTGGTCGGCCAGACCGAGCCGGCCGATGTGAAGCTCGGCGACATCATCCAGTTCGGCGGCGGTGTCGCGCTCGCCTTCTCCGACAAGGATTCGGCGAGCATCTCGTACACCATGGCGATCGAGCCGCAGTCGAAGACCAAGGCGCCCGGCGGCTCGTGGACCAGCGTGCCGGGCAGCGAGACGACCGCCTCGGTGCTCAACTTCGGCCTGAATCACGTGGTCAACAAGCACCTGACGATCAATGGCGCGGTTTCCGTCGGGCTCACGCCCGACGCGCCGAACTTCGTCGTCGGCGTGCGCTTCCCCTATACCTTCTGATGACATGAGGTCGATCGTGCGCGAATCCTCACATATGAGCGCCACCGTGACACCGCTCGCCGGAGCAGGACAGCGGCTCGCCGTGACAGGGCCGCCGCATCCCGGCGGCGCGGCGCTGCAAGGCGACGCGCCCGACCCCGGCGGCACGCGTGACGCGAAGCCGGCCGCGCAGCTCGAGCGCACGTTGCTGTATGTCGCGCGCACGCCGGACCCGCTGCTCGGCGCTTATTTGAGGAGCCGCGGCTGGGAGCTCGTGACGGCCCGCACGGCGCACGAAGCATCGCGGCTCGTGAAGCCGGACGCGTCCTATGCCGGCATTCTCGACCTCACGGGCTTCGCGCCGCGCGACTTCGCGGGGCTCGAGGCGATCCTGCGCCTGCAGCAGGTGGGATGGATTGCGCTCACCGACGACGCGCGCATCGCCGACGCCGAAGTGCGCCGGATGATTCGCCACTACTGCTTCGACTACGTGCACGTGCCGGTTGCGCACGCGACACTCGACTATCTCGTGGGCCACGCATACGGCATGGTCTCGCTGTGCGATCTCGACGCGCCGGGCGCCGACGCCGCGGCCCAGGAAGAAGACGAGATGGTGGGCACCTGCGAGGCGATGCAACAGCTCTTTCGCACGATCCGCAAGGTCGCCAATACCGACGCCAGCGTGTTCATCTCGGGCGAATCGGGCACCGGCAAGGAACTCACCGCGCTCGCGATCCACGAGCGCTCGTCGCGCCGCAAGGCCCCGTTCGTGCCGATCAACTGCGGCGCAATCCCGCATCATCTTCTGCAATCCGAACTATTTGGTTACGAGCGCGGCGCGTTCACGGGCGCGAACCAGCGCAAGATCGGGCGTGTCGAATCGGCCAACGGCGGCACGCTCTTTCTCGACGAAATCGGCGACCTGCCGATGGAAAGCCAGGCGAGCCTGCTGCGCTTCCTGCAGGAGGGCAAGATCGAGCGCCTTGGCGGCCATCAGTCGATCCCCGTGGACGTGCGCATCATCTCGGCCACCCATGTGGATATGCGCGCCGCCATGGTGGAGGGGCGTTTCCGCCAGGATCTGTATCACCGTCTGTGCGTGCTGCAAATCGACGAGCCGCCGCTGCGCGCGCGTGGCAAGGACATCGAGTTGCTCGCGCGGCATATGCTCGAGCGCTTCAAGAAGGACGGCAGCCGGCGCCTGCGCGGCTTCTCGCCCGACGCGATCGCGGCCCTGCACAATTACAGCTGGCCCGGCAACGTGCGCGAGCTCATCAACCGCGTGCGGCGCGCGATCGTCATGTCGGAGGGGCGCGCGATCACGGCGCGCGATCTCGAACTCGGCGACTACGTCGAGGTGGTGCCGGTCTCGCTCGCCCAGGCGCGCGAAGCCGCCGAGCGCCAGGCCATCGAACTCGCGCTGCTGCGCCATCGCGGGCGTCTCGGCGACGCCGCCCAGGAACTCGGCATCTCGCGCGTGACCCTGTACCGGCTGCTGTGCGCGCACGGCATGCGCCATATGGAAAGCGAGCCGCTCGCGCCGCATCCGGGCGGGCTCGCTTCGGGCGGCTGACCGGGTGGCTGACGGTGTTGTGTGGGTGTGTGGGCGGCCGTTGCGCTCGCGCTTGGTTCACTCACTGGCTGCCTGGCGTGATGCGGCGTGGCGTTCGCCGAGCCGATTCCATGCGGCTTTCTGCCGCCTCGACCGCGACCTTTCTCCTGGGCTCCTCATAGCCTGTGCGGCGGGCGTTACAGCCTTGACCCCGATTCGGGGCGGCGACATGCTTTTGGCGTGGCCAACCCGCGTCGCGCGCGCCTGGTAAAATCCCCCTTTTCCATCCTGAATCCGAACCGGGCGCCACGTGCCCGACGAGGGAACCGCGCATGAAACAGTATCTCGAGCTCGTCCGCTCGATTCTCGACACCGGCACCTGGCAGGAAAACCGCACCGGCATTCGCACCATCAGCCAGCCCGGCGCAATGTTGCGCTTCGACCTGCAGGAAGGGTTTCCCGCCGTGACGACGAAGAAGCTGGCGTTCAAGTCGGCGGTGGGCGAGCTGATCGGGTTTTTGCGCGCATCGCGCAGCGCAGCGGATTTCCGCGCGCTCGGCTGCAAGGTCTGGGACGCCAACGCGAACGATAACGCCCAGTGGCTCGCCAATCCGTACCGTCAGGGAACGGACGACCTGGGCGACGTGTACGGCGTGCAGTGGCGGCGCTGGCCGGCCTACAAGGTGCTCGACGCCGATGCCGCCGCGCAGCTCGCCGATGCGCAGTCGCGCGGCTATGCGCAAGTAGCGCAGTTCAGCGAAGGCGGCCGCCCCAAAGTGCTCCTCTACAAGGCGGTCGACCAGCTGCGCCAGTGTCTCGACACGATCATGCAGAACCCCGCCGACCGACGGATTTTGTTTCATGGCTGGAACCCCGCGGTGCTGGAAGAAATCGCGCTGCCGGCTTGCCACCTGCTGTACCAGTTCCTGCCGAATCCGGTAAAGCGCGAGATCTCGCTTTGCCTCTATATCCGCAGCAACGACGTGGGCCTCGGCACGCCCTTCAACCTGACCGAGGGCGCGGTGCTGCTGCATCTCGTGGGCCGGCTGACGGGTTATACGCCGCGCTGGTTCACGTATTTCATCGGCGACGCGCACATCTACGAGAACCAGCTCGACATGCTCAACGAGCAATTGCGCCGGGAGCCCTACGCGAGTCCGCGCCTCGCCATCTCGGAGCGCGTGCCCGAGTACGCGAAGACGGGCGTCTACGAGCCGGAATGGCTCGACAAGGTCGAGCCGTCCGACTTCTCGCTCGTCGACTACCGGCATCACGAGCCGCTCACCGCGCCCATGGCGGTGTGATCCGGCGAGGTCCGGCAACGTTCGGCTGAATGCCGGTGTGAAGCCGCGATAAGAAAAACCCGCGAACGGTGACGTTCGCGGGTTTTTTCATGGGCGCGTGGCGATCAGCTGCGGTGGTGATCGTCGTGACTGCCGCTGCTTGCGCGCTCCTGCGGGTGCGGTGCGGGCTGCGGATGTGGCTCAGCCTGCGGGTGGGCCTCCGCGCGCGGTTGCGGCTGCGGTTGCGGATGGAACTCCGGACGCGCCTGCGCTTGAGCCTGCGGGTGGGCCTCCGCGCGCGGCTGCGGCTGCGGGCGGAACTCCGGACGCGGCTGCGCTTGAGCCTGTGGGTGGAACTCCGCACGCGGCTGCGGCTGGGCTTGCGGGTGGACTTCCGCGCGCTGCTGCGGCTGAGGTTGCGCCTGTGAATGGGATTCGGGGCGCGCATCGGGCCGTGACGACGGCCGGGTCTCGGCTTGCTGCGGCATCTGCGGGGGGTATTGCGCCGCGCCCGGTTCGGGCGTTCGCGGCTGCGGCTGCGCGCGCGCCATGTCGTGCGGCTCCTGCATGGCGAGCGCGGGTGGCTTGCCTGCCTCGTTGCCGCCCGGTTGGCTACGCTCTTGGCTACCCGGCTGGCCGCGCATCGCCATCGGCGCGTGCGGCTGCGTCCAGGCCGGCTGATGGGCTTCGCCGTGCTGGCCGTTCATCGCGTTCGAACCCGGCTGGCCCACTGCCGGCATTGCGCCTTCCGTCCGGCCGGCTACCTGAGGCGGGCGCGGCACGCCATGTTCCTCTGCGACGGCGGCGGGCACGCCGGCCTGGCCGTGCTGCATGGCGTTGGCGGCCGGCGCGCCAGGATTGGGGGCGCCGAACGCGCCTGGCCGCCCCAGCTGCGCCTGCGGGAGGCCCGGCCTGCCAGTCGCGCCGAGCACCGGCGAATGCGGCGGCACGACGCGCACGTTCTGCGCGGGCCAAGCGCCATGCGAGGCCGGGGAGAACGGCGAGAAGGAAGCATGCGCTGGCGCCGAGACGCGCACCACAGGCGCGCCCGCGCCCGGCACGGTGCCCCCGGCATGGGCGAAACGCTGCGCGAGGCTGTCGTGAAATGCGGGGGGCGCGACCGGAGCGCGCGTAGCCACGACCTGGCGTTGATTGAGCGCAGCCGGCGGCCGGTAGTCGGCACGCCGCAGGTTGGGAGCGAAGCTGTCCTTGACCGGCGCGATGCCGGGCGTGCCCGACTCGATGCGCGCGTTGCGCCATTGCTGCGGATCCACGCGCTGCGCGAAGCGTGAAACCGGCTGACCATGGACGAACGCCGTGGCCGGCACCGCCGTCACCGCACCCGGCACGCGGTAGTTCACGTAGGTGTTGTGAACGTTGATGTTTGTGATGTTGCCGTCACGCCGATAGTTGTTGACGACGACGGTCTCGTTGACGCGATCGTAGTAATGCGGACTCCAGCCGCCCCAGCGCGGGTGCCACGGCTCGCCGGGCCCGAGTGCGAACCAGGCGACGCCCGCGGCCGCGACGCCGCCAACGGCGAGGTTCACGCCCCAGTCCGCGCCAGCATCTGCGCCGCCGACGAACGCGACCAGCGCCGGCGCATACACGGGCGGCGCGCTCTCGACGAGCGGACCCGGCACCCACGCCCACGAGCCGTCGACATTGGCCCAGCGGCCATAGTGGTAGGGCGCGAAGCCCCACGGCGCGTCGTCGACCCAGGTCCAGCCCCACGGGGCCTGCCAGACCCAGTGCCCATCGTGATACGGCGCCCAGCCCGTGGGTACCGAGTTTGGCACCCAGACTTCGCCGTACTGCGGGTCGCTGCGCCAGGTGCCGTTGTTGTCGAGATCCTGATAACCGGGGATGTCGCGCGAAACGTAGCGCGCGGAGACCGACCGGTCCTCGGCGGCGTCGCGCGCGAGCGCCCACTGGTCGAAGGCGTCCAGCGGCGGCGCTACGTTGCCCGCTACCTGCTGCAGGTCGGTGCCGGCGAAGCGGACCTGCTGGCCGGCCGTCATCGGCATCTGGCCGTTCTCGCCATACACGGTCACGCTGCCGCTGCGCACGGTGACGGTCGTGGTGCTGCCGTCGGGCGCGACGTCCACGCGATAGTCGCCGGGGCTCGTCACGCCGAGCGCGAGGTTCGGGGTGTCGATCTCGTACGAGCCACTGGCCGGAAGTTCGCGCACACGCGTCGAGAGCGTGCCTTGCGCGACCTTCAACTGCGCGCTCTGATCGTCGAGGTTGAGGACGTCGAGACTCGTCTGCGCGCCGAGGCGCACAGCCGTCGAGCCGATATGCAGTTCGGAGCGCGAGTTGGCGTCGTTCCAGAGCTGGTCGCCGGTCGTGAGCGGACGGTTGAGCTGCGCGTAGGACCAGTCGCTCGCGCCGGCCGGCTCGGTGGTCACGGCGCCGGCCATGTAGTCGAGACGCGCGACGCGTGCGGGCGGATCGGCGCTCGCGGCGGCGGGGGCGGGCGAGGCGTCGGGCGGCGCGGCCTGTGCGAAGGCCGTGGGCGCGATGCCGGCATTGAGCGCGGCGAGCGCAGCGAGAGCAAATAGCGTGCGGCGGGAGGCGCGGCTGAATTGTGTGATTGTAGGCGTGGGCGTTGTCATGTTCGTTCTCCTGTCGATGGCACCAGGTCGTGCCGACCGGAGTTGTAGTGCTGAGGCACTGAATCCGGTCTCATAGCGCTTATGCCATCCCATGCAGGGCGGTCGATGGTACCTGGCGAATCGACCGGAGTCAGCGCATCAGCAATGACTCCCGTCCCATAGCGCCTCGTCCCATCCCGTGCCGGGCAGGGGCGTCGGCGTGATTCAGGCCCCATGAAAGGCACTGTATCTGCCGTGCCTGTTTCCAGGCGCGCGGATTTGTTATGGCTTATGCACCAGATGTAACAGAACGTGTGAACGCGGGCGAGACAAGCTAGCTTTCCCGCTTCTGTGCGCCTGATCAGGAGATTTCGTCGGCTATTTGTCAGCTGACTGCGCCGCCGATCCGCATATCAAGTGCCCACGAGCGCGTCGAATTCGCGTTGTCCTTTGGGCGTGATGCGTAGGACGCGCGGGCGGCTCGTCCGCTCGATCCAGCCGATATCGGTCCACGAGCCGAGCAGCGCCGCGCCGAGCGCCCCGCCCAGATGCGGCCTACGTTCGCTCCAGTCGAGGCAGGTGCAGGCGAAGCGCCGACGCCGCGTGCGCAGCGCCGCGACGTCGACACCCCAGTCCGCGAGGCGCGCCGTGCCCTCCGGTGTGGCGTCGAGAGCGTCGCCATCGCGCATGAGCAGGCCGCCCTCCACGAGACGCTCGAACACCTGGACGGCCACTTCGCCTGCCATGTGGTCGTAGCACGTGCGCGCGTGGCGCATGTCGAGCGGCACGGTGCGCACCGGCTGTGGCGCGTGGCGCTGCGGCGCGGCGGCGTTCGCGACGTTCATGAGCGCCTCGATCACGGTGGCGATTTC
>Ga0335070_10007093_pt1 | contig 13164 bp, 14 predicted proteins | sample Lox_Sample_13_FD_206722 | JGI IMG/M metagenome (GOLD analysis project Ga0335070, IMG submission 206722) | Soil microbial communities from Loxahatchee National Wildlife Refuge, Florida, United States - Lox_Sample_1.3 | ecosystem: Environmental > Terrestrial > Soil > Wetlands | place: USA...
CCGATATGTTTGGCTGGCCGGAGATGGCGCGGGAGGTGGCGCGTGTTTACAACTCGCTGCCACCCCAGGATCGCGCCCAGTGCGGGATCTTCGGGCAGAACTACGGAGAGGCCGGAGCCATTGATTACTTCGGACGGCAGTACGGGCTGCCCCATGCCATCAGCGGCCACCAGAACTACTGGCTGTGGGGGCCGGGAGAATATACGGGCGAGTGTCTAGTGATTATCGGCGACCGGCGCGAGCGGCTAGAGCAACTCTTCACCAACGTCCAACAAGCAGGGGCAACGAATCATCCGTACGCAATTCCGTATGAGGGCCACCTGCCAATCTGGGTGGTTCATGGGCCAAGGTTCGGCACGTTGCAAGACTTTTGGCCGAAGCTGAAGAAGTGGCGCTGACCTGAGAATTTGCCAACCGTCCCCAGCAGTGGTCTTTCATTCCTCGGGCTCTTCAGGCGGGAGAAATCTGTTTTTCGTGAACCCAGACGCTCTGGAAGCGGCCACCCGTGGAATACCCTGCAAATCCTTCGTGATGCTCACGTCTTCCCAGCCATCGAGGAGGCACTTTACGTCTTCTGCGATGGCGCCACTGATTTCCATCACCAGCCAGCCGTCCGGCTTGAGCGCCGCCGCTGCTTGCGGAATTAGGTGCTCAATGACCTCCGTGCCCCTGGCTCCGGCAAAAACTGCTCTCCGCGGCTCAAACTTGCGGACTTCCAGTTGCACCTCGTCTTGCTCGGATTCGCCGACGTAGGGCGGGTTGGAAACTACAAAATCGAAAGCATCGTGGCCAAGGCCGGTCAGCAGGTCGGTCTCGTGGAAATGAATTCGATCCTCAAGTTGAAGGCGGGCAGCGTTAGTGCGGGCGATCTCCAGCGCTGCGCATGAGATTTCGGTGGCATGAATTTCAGCCTGCGGTAGCTCTTGGGCCAGGGCCAAGGCGATGCAGCCGGAACCTGTGCCTACGTCGACGATGCGGGGACTGGCACTAAGCTGTTGTCCCCTTTGTCCCCCTTGTGTTCCTTGGTGGTCGACACTTCCAGGCGTGACTTGACCTAGCAAGCGGAGCACGGTTTCAATCACGTGCTCGGTTTCCGGGCGTGGGATCAGCACTGCCGGCGTCACGATGCAGTCCATCCCCCAGAATTCCTGATGCCCGGTGATGTACTGCGCTGGAATTCCGCTGGCACGCTGCGCCAATGCCTGGTCGTAGCGGGCGGATTCTTCCGATGTCAGCTTCCGCTCCGGGTGCGCGAAGAGATAGGCACGGTCGCAACCCAGAGTAAACATCAGGAGCAGTTCCGCGTTCATGCGCGGCGAGGGGGTACGCGCCTCGGTCAGGCGATCAATGGCGCAGGTGAGGGTATCGCGCAGTTGCACAGTGTATTGAAACATAGATGCGCGGTCGTCCGCTGCAATAGTCCTCGCCCCACTTGCGTTCGCGAACGAACGCAAACAGCGCTCGGAGCCACAAATCGCACTGCTAGGACGCAGCGCTTACACTACGCTGGCTTCTTGTTTCAGCTTTTCCGCCTGGTAGTGGGTGACCAGCGCTTCCACGATGGGTTGCAGCTTGCCATCCATCACTTCCTGCAATTGATGAATGGTCAGGCCGATGCGGTGATCGGTCACGCGATTCTGCGGGAAGTTGTAGGTTCGAATTTTTTCGCTACGGTCTCCCGTCCCCACCATCGCTTTGCGTTCCTTGGCCAGGGCTTCCTGCTGCCTCTGCATTTCCATTTCGTATAGCCGCGAGCGCAGCACCCGCATGGCCTTTTCCCGGTTCTTGATTTGGGACTTCTCGTCCTGGCAGCTGACCACCGTATTGGTGGGAGTATGTGTAATTCGCACGGCTGAGTACGTCGTGTTCACCGACTGGCCGCCGGGACCGGAGGAGCAGAAGATATCGACGCGCAGGTCCTTCGGATCAATCTTGATGTCCACGTCTTCCGCTTCGGGCAGCACAGCAACAGTAACTGCCGAGGTGTGGACGCGCCCTTGCTGCTCGGTCTCCGGCACGCGCTGCACGCGGTGCACGCCGCTCTCATATTTGAGCTGTGAATACACGCGGTTGCCTTCGATCAGCGCGATGACTTCTTTCAATCCTCCGACTCCCGACTCTGAAGTGGAGAGCACTTCGACCTTCCAGCGCTGCGTTTCCGCGTAACGCGTATACATACGGAACATTTCGGCTGCGAATAACGTCGCCTCGTCGCCACCGGTGCCCGCCCGAATTTCGAGAACCACATCTTTCTCGTCGTTGGGATCCTTGGGCAGCAGCAGCACTTTCAGCTCCTCTTCGACGCCGCCAACTCGCGCCGCCAGCTTGTCCAGTTCTTCCTGGGCATAGGCGCGCATCTCGAGATCTTTCTCGTCGGCGAGCACGGCCTTGCTCTCGGCAATGCCCCTGGTCAGATCTTTGTATTCGCGGTACTTCTCCACAATGGGCGCAATTTCGCTGTGCGCCTTCGCCGTCTTCTGATACTTGGCCGAATCGCCGATCATATCGGGCGAGGCGAGCGCCTTGGTCAGCTCCTCGTAGCGTGCTTCGATTTGGTCCAGGCGTTCAAACATGGGTAATCGTTAGCCGTTGGCCCTTCGTCGTTAGTCTTCGGTCGTTGGTCCTTGGTCGTTGGCAAAACCCGCCTTTGTTCATCAGGCCGCCTTCTGTGTGAGGAATACGTGAGACCAGTCTTCGCGGCGGGCGCCGCTAGGCAATCACAAGTTCGCCGCCATGTTGTTTCTCGACTGCCATTGCCTGATCGAGTGCGACGATAGCGCATTCGGTCTGTTCGTCGGTCGGGGGCTGCGTCGTGATGCGCTGCAGCCACAGGCCGGGCGCGGTCATGAGGGCGAACAGCGAGCCGCGGTGCTTGGCCGCGAAGCGAATGATTTCGTAAGACACGCCGGCGATCACCGGCAGCAGCACCAGACGAACCGCGAATCGCGCCCAAAACGTGGTCACGGGAATCAGCATGTAGAACGCGATGGAGATCAGCATCACGGTCATAAGGAAGCTGGTCCCACAACGTGGGTGGAACGTGGAGTACTTCTGCACCGCCGCGACCTGCAAGGGGTCGCCGTTCTCGAAAGCGAAAACCGTCTTGTGCTCGGCGCCGTGATACTCGTAAACGCGGTGAATATCGCGTAGCAGCGAGACTCCCCAAATGAAAAGCAGAAACAGCGCGATGCGGATGATCCCGTCCACCAGGTTAAACATGACCTGGCCACCCAGCGCCGGATCCATCTTCTTCAATTCCGTGGTTGCGACCAGGGGCAGGTACTTATACATGAAGATGAAGAAGGCAAGGGAAATCAGGATGTTTACTGTGGCCATCCATCCGCCGATTTCCAGCTTCTTGCTCTTCTGACTTGGCTTGTCCGCGGGCTGCAGGTCCTCCAGCGCCACGTTGGCGGAAAACCTGAGAGCCCGGAAGCCGAGGGTCATGGCCTGGCCCAGGGTCATCACTCCGCGCACCAGCGGCCATCCCATCCACTTGTGTTTCTCGGAGAGCCGCTCCAGTGTTTCGCTGTGCGTCACGATTTCCCCGGACGGTTTGCGGCAGGCAATCGCCCAGGCGTGCGGCGAGCGCATCATGACGCCTTCCAGCACGGCTTGGCCCCCGACCAGCGTCTCTTCGCCGCTCTCCAGCGCGGGAAGAAGCTGCACGGTCAGCAGAAACCGCCACATTGTTCGCAGAAACCGCATGGTTATTGGATGCCCCTCAGGAACACAAGTCTCAAGTGCTAGGGTAGCACAGGTGAACGGCGATGGCCGCCTGGGCTGTTGCTAATTCGCTGAGAATATTAGCGTAATCTCGATTACGGCCCGGCGGGCATGTCACTGCTGTCCCGGACCAAAATACCGATAATGCCCCGTGATCTTCCAGTCGAAAAGGACGTCTTCCATCTTTGGTCCCGGGCCGATGTTGTGCACAACCATGTAGCGGCCAGACCAGAAAGCCTTCCGGTCTACAACGATCCCTATGTGTGTTACGCCTCCTCCCAGGTCCCAGGCGACGATGTCTCCTGGAGAGTAGTCGGAAGCTTTTCCCGTGATTGGCAGGGTCTCGCCTTTTCGCTGAAAGAACACCATGAGATTAGGAACTCTACGGTGGTCGATATTGCTATCCGGACCGCCCCGCTGTGCAGGCCATCTGTGAGGGTAAGCTGCGAAGTTTCGCACCATATCCTCGTGGACTTCCTTCTGCAGATCGACGCCCAGCGCACGATAGCTACGAATGACTTCGTCGGTGCAGACTCCAGTCTCCGCGGGCACGTCACCGCCAGGATATGGGATTCGAACATAGTCAGAGACGTAGTGCACCGCATGGTGTGTGCGCTCGATTGCAGCGGCAGACAGTTTGCGTGAAAACTCTTCACGCGAGCGCTGTGCAGAATTCGTTTGTGAAAATGCACACAAAACCACCGTGGAGATTACCCATAGCACCCGCCCCATAAGCCGTGCATATCTGACCATAGAAAAATCAGTGTAGTCGGCGGCGCTGAGAGCGCAGGATCCAAGAGTCGTATGCCAGCCGGCATGCCACGAACACGGCGCCTTGCATTCGGGCTTTTGTCCCGCGCGGATCGTATACAATCCAAAGGCGATGCTGCGCTACTTCACCGCAGGGGAGTCTCACGGAGAGGCCCTGACTGCCTTCATTTCCGGCCTGCCTGCCGGGCTGGTGGTCGACCAGGCGTTTGTCGATCGAGAGCTCTGGCGCCGCCAGCAAGGTTACGGCCGCGGCGGGCGGATGAAGATCGAAACCGACAAAGCCCACATTCTGTCCGGCGTGCGCCATGGCAAGACCATCGGCTCCCCGATCGCCGTACTGCTCGAAAACAAAGACTGGAAGAACTGGCAAGAGTCGTTGCCGATTGAGCAGGGCGATCCGGACAAGCATAAGCGGGTGGCTTCTCCCCGTCCGGGCCATGCCGATTTAGCCGGGGCGTTGAAGTACAACTTCCCCGAGGCTCGGTACGTTCTGGAACGCGCATCAGCCCGGGAATCGGCGGCCCGCGTGGCCGTAGGCGCCCTGGCAAAATTGTTGTTGCGAGAGCTTGGCATTGACGTATTGAGTCACGTCATTGCCGTCGGCGCAGTGACCATGGAAAGACCGACCCCATGGGAGGAGATTCGTTCTCTTTGGGATAAGCCGGAAGTCCTGCTCAATTGCGCTGAGCCTGCGACCGAGCAGCGCATGAAGGAAGAAGTCGACAAAGCCCTTAAGACGGGCGATTCCGTCGGCGGCATCTTTGAGATCGTTGCCCACAACGTTCCGCCGGGTTTGGGCACATACGCACAGTGGGACGAGCGGTTGGACGCTCTTCTTGGCGCAGCCGTTATGTCTTTGCAGGCAGTGAAAGCGGTCGAGATCGGTTCAGGAATCACGGCTGCCGCTTCCCTTGGCTCCGCCGTCCATGATGAAATTGGCTACGGTGCCTTTGCCGGCTTCACTGGATTTACCCGTACCAGAAATAACGCAGGCGGCATTGAGGGTGGGGTTTCCAATGGTGAGGATATCCGCGTGCGCGGCTACCTGAAGCCGATTTCCACGTTGCGGCGGCCTCTACAGTCGGTCGACTTCGCTTCGCGGCAACCTGTCAAGGCCGCATACGAGCGCTCAGATGTCTGCGTTGTGCCCGCCGCTGGTGTCGCCGCTGAGGCCATGGTGGCGTTGACGCTGGCGCGCTGCGCGCTGGAGAAGTTCGGCGGCGATTCCATGGCAGAAACTCTGCGTAACTTCCAAGGCTACTGCCAACAACTGAAAAACTACTGAATGATCTATCCCATCGTGAAGTTTGGAAATCCGGTTTTGGAGAAACTCGCCGAACCGGTTACCGTTTTTGACGACGAATTAAAGAGACTGGTCGAAGACATGTTTGAGTCCATGTATGCGGCGCACGGCGTGGGTTTGGCCGCGCCGCAGATTGGTATTTCCAAACGGCTCGCCGTGATCGACGTGACTTTCAAGGAAGACCCAAACGCCAAGCTGGTGCTGGTGAATCCAGAGATTTTGAGTACGGAAGGCCGCCACCGGCAAAGCGAAGGATGCCTAAGCATTCCTGAGTTTCGCGAGGAAGTGACTCGCGCCAAGAGAGTCACCGTTCGCGCTCAGGATGCGGATGGCAAATGGTATGAGAAGACTGGAGAAGATTTGCTGGCCCGCGCTTTTCTGCACGAGACCGACCATTTGAACGGCAAGCTCTACATCAGCCATATCAGCGCGCTGAAGCGCGATCTGATGCGGCGCAAGATTCGCCGCTTAGCAAAAGCGGGGAAATGGTAGGACTTTCGCGGGACGGGCCTTCGACCTGTCCAGGCCGAACGAAGCTTCGGCGGCAACGGATAGCTTTCAAACTGGTTGATTACCCACTTGCCGGATTTCCTCAATCTCGTCTTCTGCGGCACGCCGCAGTTCGCGGTGCCCACGCTGGAAAAACTCGTTCAAGCTGGCCACTCAGTCCAGTTAGTTGTCACCCAGCCGGATCGGCCTCGTGGGCGCGGCATGGAGCTGGCACTTTCTCCTGTGAAGCAATGCGCGCTGCGGTTGGGGCTTTCGCTCACCCAGCCTGACAAGATCAAGGATAACGAGACGTTTCGCGCCGAGCTCGCGGCCCTGAAGCCCGACGTCATCATCGTGGTCGGTTACGGGCGCATCATTCCGCAGTGGATGCTCGATTTGCCGCGCTTCGGCAATATCAACCTGCACGCTTCGTTGCTGCCCAAGTATCGCGGCGCAGCACCCATTCAGTGGGCTATTGCGAATGGAGAGCGGATGACCGGGGTGACAACCATGCGCATTGATGCCGGACTCGATACCGGTGACATCCTGCTGCAGCGAGAGCTTCCCATCGCATCGGATGACACCGCCGAGACTCTGGCTCCGCGCCTGGCCGCACTCGGTGCGGAACTTGTGGTCGAAACACTGCGGAGGCTGCTGCAAAGCACCGCAACCCCGAGGCCACAGGATCACAATCAAGCAACTCTGGCGCCGATCCTGAAAAAGGAAGATGGACGCATCGACTTTCAGCGTACGGCGCAGGAAATTCAAAATCGTCTTCGCGGTTTTCAGCCCTGGCCCGGCGCTTTCACGACCTTCCGAGGCAAGAATCTTCAAGTGTGGAGGGCGGCAACGGAAGCCCGGCCACTCCTCCCCGGAGAAATCAGTGTAGAAGGCGATCTCCTTCTGGCGGGATGCGGAAAAGACACGGCTTTGGCCCTGCTCGAAGTGCAGCCCGAAGGAAAGAAGCGAATGGCTGCCCGCGATTTCATTCACGGGTATCGTCCGACAAGTGGCGAAAAGCTAGGTGAAACCGCAAGTGAAGCTTAGGTAAGCGACGGCGGCTCATCGCCAACCACTAACGACTAAGGGCCGGTTTCCATGCCCATTTCCTCCGCACGCACGGCGGCTTTTGACATCCTGCTCCGAATCGAGCAGCAGGGTGCCTACGCCTCGGAGTTATTGCACGCACCGCGGTATGCAGGGCTTTCTGGGCGCGACCACGCCTTGGTTACAGAATTGGTGATGGGCGTGATGCGCTGGCGGTCGTTGCTTGACGGGCAGATCGCGAGGCATGCTACGCAATCGCTCGACCGGCTGGATCGGGAAGTGCTTACCGCCCTGCGGCTGGCGGCATATCAAATGGGATTTCTGGAGCGTGTGCCGGTGCGGGCTGCCCTCCATGAGAGCGTTGACTTAGTCAGGCGGGCGCGTAAGCGGTCGGCAGTTGGGTTCGTCAATGCCGTGCTGCGGGGACTGGCGAAGCAAGGAATCCAACTCGAAGCATCTGCCATTGCAAAAAGTAAGGATGTGGAGGATCTGGCCCAGGCGGCTGCACACCCACAATGGCTGGTCGAACGCTGGGTCCGCAACTTCGGTTTCGAAGCCGCGCGCCAGATTTGCGGGCATGCCCAACATGCCCCCGGCACGGCCATTCACGTGACGAATGCAACGCTGGGGGAGGAACTCGAAAAAGAAGGAGTCCAGCTCGCCGAGGGTTTGTTGCTCACGTCGGCACGCCGGGTGAAGTCGGGCGACATCACGAAGAGCCGTGCATATCGTGCTAGACACGTCGTGATCCAGGACGAAGCTTCCCAACTCGTCGCCCTACTTGGCGGGAATGGCACGAGGATACTGGATTGTTGCGCCGCGCCTGGAGGCAAGACCCGCATTCTCGCCGAGAGGAATCCTGCGGCCGACATATTGGCCGTGGAACTCCACCCTCATCGCGCTCGTTTGGTGCGGAAACTCGTTCCCTACGAGAATGTGCGAGTGCTCTGTGCCAATGTCAGCACGCTTCCGGTGCGAGCCGAATTCGATCTTGTGCTAGTTGACGCGCCGTGCACCGGCACGGGCACCCTGGCTCGCAATCCTGAGATTAAGTGGCGCCTCGCGCCCGACGATCTTGTGAATCTGCAAGCCCGGCAACAGGCGATCCTGCAATCAGTCATGCGGCATGTCGCACCCGGAGGCAGACTCGTCTACTCCACCTGTTCGCTGGAACCAGAAGAAAACGAGGAAATCATCGAAAGAGTGCTGGCGTCCACTGCTACCTTGCGGCAGGTTGACTCCCGAGGGGAACTGGAACGCCTGCGTGGCGAAGGAGAGCTTGCCTGGAAGGATCTAAACTCGCTGGCGAGCGGCCCCTATCTTCGAACCATTCCCGGTATTCACCCCTGTGACGGCTTCTTCGTGGCCATCCTGCAGCGGATCTAACTGACCTTAAACTAAACACTCGTTTGCGAATTAGCGAGAGGTGAATGTCCTACACTTGAAACAGCAAAGAGAGCCCGTTTTTGCGAGGAGCCGGGCACATATCGGCGGGTCATTGTCGCCCTTCGTGGCACTGTATGAAGTCGCGGCATATTCGGCCAGTAAGGCAGCGGTCGCCTCGCTGACAAAATCGCTCGCGGTAGAATGGGCCCGCTACGGGGTGTGGGTGAATGCCATTGCGCCCGGCGTGTTTCGCACCGACTTGAACGCCCAGCTGCTCGATGGTACGCCCCGAGGACACGAATTTCTGATGCGCATTCCCGTGCAACGATTTGGCGAGCTGGAAGAACTTGTAGGAGCAGCCGTGTTTCTTGCATCCGACGCGGCCAGCTATGTGAACGGACATCTCCTAATTGTGGATGGTGGGTTTCTGGTGAGCGGCGTAAACCAGTAGAGTTTGGCGATAGCCACAAACAGCAGCCGCGTAACTAAGGAGCTGAAAATGAACACGCAGCTGAATCCGAACCTTGAGAAGATGGTGTTTCGCAAAACCAATCAGCATCTCGGCAGGAAGATTTCGGTTACTCCCAGCAACAGCACGAACAAGCACTTGTCCTACGGGCGCGTCATCCTGAATTCTTCCAAGCCTTCCGTGTCGTTCAGCAACGGCGAGCAGGAAACAGGCCTCATTTGCCTATCCGGGGCGGCTGTGGTCAAGGTGGCAGGACAAGTGTTCGACTGCGTTCCTTATGACGCCATCTACATCCCACGCGGGAGCCAGATCGAAATCAACACCACGTCGGCGGTGGATTTCGCCGAGTTCTCCGCTGACGTTGAGAATGTGTATCCGCTGCAATTCGTGCGTTACGCGGATATCTCCAAAGATCCATCCCTCAAATTCACCGCGGGGGCGCCAGGGCAGCAACGTCACTTGAACATTTGTCTCGGAAGAAACGTACAAGCCGGACGACTGGTGGCCGGATTTACTTTTTCCGAACCGGGCAATTGGACCAGCTGGCCTCCCCATGAACACGCCAAGATGCTCGAAGAAATGTACGTGTACTTCAACATGCCCGCGCCTGCGTTCGGCCTGCAGCTCGTGTATGACAACCAGGAGTACCCGGAAGTCGTCGTTCCGGTTCGCGACGGAGATGCAGTGCTGATGCCGCACGGGTATCATCCCAACGTCGCCATTCCCGGACACAGCATCGGTTTTCTCTGGGCGATGGCTGCGCACCGCGAAAAAGAAGACCGCCAGTTCGGGGTGGTAAACGTGCAGCCGGACTTCAGCCAAAGCGGGTCAGGTTTAGAAGCCAGCCGCAAGTAGTTACAACTTGGGTTTTGTCGGTGCATCAGCGGGATGTGCACGATTTCACACGAATCCTTAAAGGCTATGGGAACTAGACAAAGACCTGCAGAATGGCTGGTTGCAAGATCCTCCGCAGTTGCGGCCACCAACCCGGAACCCGGGCTCTTGCGCTGTATCGGCTCCTATAACGACAAGCTAATGTTGGTGGAACATCAAATGCAAAAGGGTTGGGTGGGATCACGTCACAGCCATCCCCATGAACAGATTGTTTACGTCGTTCGTGGACGTCTTCGAGTCGTTGTCGGGGACAATGCATTCGAAGCGGCGACGGGAGACAGCTTTGTGGTGGCGGGCGGAATCGAGCACGAGGCTGCGGCCGTCGAGGACTCTGTGGTTATTGACGTCTTCACGCCCTGCCGCCACGACTACGTATGATGAAGTTCAGCCGAGGGTGTAGCAAACGAATCAAAGCGACATGTTAAACTACTGAAAACCAACGCTGCGGAGAGGTGGCCGAGAGGCTGAAGGCGGCGGTTTGCTAAACCGTTATACGGGCTAACACCTGTATCGAGGGTTCGAATCCCTCCCTCTCCGCCATGTTTTCAAGTCCTGTAGCAGTAATCATTTGCGAGCTTCCCTTCCCGCCCCCTTCGGCACTCGCGGCGGCTTCACCCAGATATTCACGGGCCATATTGGCGGTAGCAGATGGCCACCCCCCACCCTAAAGTTCCTGGCCGAAAGGCCGATAGGGATAGATAGAGCGGGAGGAAAGAAGGCCGAAGATTAGAAAGCAGTGAAAGGTTAATTAAAGTTTTCTAACCGGCTGCCGATACTTGAATTGCAGGGACAATTCAAGGCGAGGAGACCGCCATGAGAATTGACTTAAATCCCAAGAGCCCTGAGGCTCCCGATGCAGCGCAATCCACCCGACGAGGGTCACGCAATAGCGCGGTGCCGGGGCAAACGGCACCGGCAGAGGACCGAGCGGAACTCTCCCTGGATCAGGTGCGAGTCCGTGCACTGGCGGCACAAGTGAATGAACTGCCTGAGATTCGTCAGCAAAAAGTAGCGGCGCTCAGTCGCGCCATACGGGAGGGCAATTACAACGTCACCCCTGAGCAGACGGCAGAGGCGTTAGTTGCGAACATGCTGGGAGCGGTTCGATGAACGATTTTTCCACGGAGCGGCTGGATCCGGCTTCGCGGGTTCCGGAAGTCCAAACCCAGCAGCCCGGGCGCGAGCCCGACCGCAATTCCCGGCGGCGTCCGCAGCGGCCGAATCCCCAGGAAGCGGAGCCGGCAGACTCCGGTACCGAACCCCCTCACCAGCTGGACAATCTGGCCTGATTTATGACCCCGCACATGCAAGCCCTCTTTGACCGCCGCAGGCAACGTTTGGCTTTGATGCGGGAGCTTTCCGGGGTGCTCGAAGAATCCCTGACGGCGGCGTTTTCCTCAGACCCGCAGAAGATCGAGAACTGTGCTTCCGGGCAGGCTGCGGTCTGCCATGCCCTTTCCCAACTGGACGCGCGGTGCCTTTCCTATAAAGCTCATGCAGAACTGGGCGAGGTGCTGGGCTTCGCGCAGGGTGGCACCACGCAAACAGTGGTACCTGCGGAAGCCGAACAACGTTGGTGCCAGCTTGGGCATGAACTGGGTCAGGTGGAGGCTCGTGTTCTCCATCTAAACCGGGTCTACGGAGGGTTATTGCGTCGAGCGCAACGAACCTTAGAGATCTTCACTCGTTTGCTGCAGCCTTCGCCGACCTACGTTCCGCCGGAATGCGGAGCGGCCGTAGGCAATTCTCCGGAGAGGTGAAGATGGGCGGACTGAATGGCACATTGTCGATTGCGGTTGCAGCGCTGATGGCGGAACAAGGAGCGCTCGATGCCACCACCAATAACGTGGCCAACGCGAACACGCCCGGCTACTCGCGGCAACGCGCCATCTTTGTGGAGAATCCGCCGGTGGTTCTGGGCTCGCTCACCTTCGGTTCGGGCGTAAGTCTGGAGCAGTTGCAAAGCGTACGCGATCCCATTCTCCAACTGCGGATTCAACAAGAGACACAACAACAGGGCTCGCTGGATGCCTTTCTTGCCGCCATGCAACAAGCTGAGGTGATGTTTAACAGCGCCAGCGGCGGCGATATCGGGACGCAAATCTCGAACTTTTTCAGCAGTCTCAGCCAGCTTTCGACCGACCCCGCGAACATGTCGCTGCGCCAGGGAGTTCTCACCGCAGGCGGCAATCTGGCCAACGCCTTTCACACCGTCTCCAACAATCTGACCCAGCAGCGCACGAATCTGGACCGGCAGGTCGAACAGGCGGTGGAACAGGTGAACACGCTCACCGGAGAGCTTGCCAAGCTCAACAGCCAAATCAGCAGCATGGAGCAGCTGCACGAGAACGCCAGCGCCTTTCTGGACCAGCGAGACCAGCTCATCAGCCAGCTTTCCGGGCTGATCGACGTAGCCAGCATCCAAAGCGAAAACGGTCTGACGCTGACGACCTTGAGCGGAAGCCCACTGGTGATCGGGGCGCAGAGTTTCGAGCTGACCACGCAGCCGGACGTCTCCGGAGTGCAGCACGTCTTTTCCCAAGGCGCAGACATTACCGGCAAGCTGGCCTCTGGTCAGATTGCGGGGCTGCTGCTGGTTCGTGACCAAAAGATTCCCGGGATGCTTTCCAGTCTGGACGCCCTGGCCGCCGGGTTGGCCAGCGCCATGAACACAGCCCATCGGAATGGGTTCGATCTCAGCGGTACGGCGGGTGGCGACTTCTTCGCCCCACCAGCTGCGACGCAGGGCGCGGCCGCCGCTCTATCTGTTCAGATCACCGACCCCGCGCTAATCGCGGCCAGCTCGGACCGCAGCGCCGGAAGCAATGGCAACGTGGCCACCCTCCTGGCAGTGCGCGATCAGGTAGTTGCCGGCGGGCAAACCGCAACCGATTTCTACAGCAACATCGTTTTCGGCGTAGGCAGCGATGTTTCCAAGGGAAGTGCGGAGCAGAACGCGTCCCAGCTCATTCTCAACCAGCTGCAGGACCAGCGAGGAAGCATCTCGGGAGTTTCCCTCGATGAAGAAGCGGCCAACATGCTGCGCTTCCAGCAGGCTTACAGCGCGGCTGCCCGGCTG
>Ga0335070_10007094_pt1 | contig 13163 bp, 17 predicted proteins | sample Lox_Sample_13_FD_206722 | JGI IMG/M metagenome (GOLD analysis project Ga0335070, IMG submission 206722) | Soil microbial communities from Loxahatchee National Wildlife Refuge, Florida, United States - Lox_Sample_1.3 | ecosystem: Environmental > Terrestrial > Soil > Wetlands | place: USA...
CCCAACCCCGACCGCAGCCTCACGGCGTGGGAGAACCTCGTCTTCCACGCGTCGTACTTCGGCATCACGCACGCGGCGGCGGCGGCGCGCGCCGACCGGCTGCTCGCCGCGTTCGGCCTCGCGGAGCGCGCGGAGGCCAAGGTGGGCGAGCTCTCGGGCGGCCAGCAGCAGCGGCTGATGATCGCCCGCGCGCTGATGCACGACCCCGAGGTGCTGTTCCTCGACGAGCCGACCGTGGGGCTCGACCCGCAGACCAGGCTGGCGCTGTGGGATGTGCTGCGCGACCTGCACGCGCGCGGCCACACCATCGTGCTCACCACCCACTATATGGAAGAGGCCGACCGGCTCTGTGAGCGCGTCGCGATCCTGGACCGCGGGCGGCTGCTCGCGCTCGACACGCCGGGGAACCTCAAGGCGCGGGCGCCGGGCGGCACGCTGGTGGAGATCACGCTGGATGCCGACGCGGTCGCTGTCGCGACGGCCGCGGGCGCCGTGCCGGGGGTGCTCAAGGCGGAGGCGCACGGACCGCTGCTCCGGGCGTACGCCGAACGGCCGGGCGAGGTGATCGCCGCCCTGGTCCGGGAGTCCGAGCGCGCCGGCTGCTCCGTCCTCAATATCCACCTGGCGCCGCCGAGCCTGGAGACGCTGTTCATCTCGCTCACCGGGAGGAGCCTGGAGTGACCGCGTTCCATCTCGAGCCGCTGGAGCGGCCGGCCCGCGTGTCGTCCCTGCGGGTCTTCTGGGCGCTCTTGAGGCGCGACCTCAGGGTGGCTCGCCGGGAGCTGGCCGCGGTGCTGGTGCGCGTCGCCCTCCAGCCGATCCTGTTCGTGACGGTCTTCGGCGCGCTGCTGCCCAGGATGGGGTTCGTGCAGCGGAGCTACGCCGCCGCCTTGCTTCCCGGCATCCTCGCCATCTCGCTGGCGATGTCCAGCATCCAGTCCGTCGCGCTGCCGATGGTGGCGGACTTCGGCTGGACCCGCGAGATCGAGGACCGCCTGCTGGCGCCGGTGCCGATCCACCTCGTGGCGCTGGAGAAGGTGATCTACGGCGTGATCCAGGGCGCGATCGCCGCGCTGTTCGTCCTGCCGATCGCCCGCCTGATCATGGGCCCGATCGCGGGGCTCACGATCGCGCACGCCGGCGAGGTGCTGACCGTCACGCTCCTGGGTGCCGCGAGCTTCTCGCTCCTGGGGCTGTTCATCGGGACGGCGATCAGCCCGCAGCAGATCGGCCTGATGTTCAGCGTGATCATCGCGCCGATGATCTTCTTCGGCTGCGCATACTATCCCTGGAAGGGCCTGGCCGTCGCGCCGGTGCTCCAGTACGCGGTGCTCGTGAACCCGCTGGTCTACGTGTCGGAGGGGATGCGCGGCGCACTCACGCCGGCGCTGCCGCACATGGGCCTGCCGGTGGTGACCCTCGCGCTGGTGGTCATCTGCGGGGTCTGCTGGTACTTCGGCTTCCGGGCCTTCGTGCGGCGCGCGATGGCCTGAGACCGCGGAGACGGCATGGAAACGAGCCGGTCGCCCGTGTTCGAGCGGACCAACCGCAAGCGCGTCTTCTCCGGCATCCAGCCCACCGGGAAGCCGCACATCGGCAACTACCTCGGCGCGCTCCGCCTGTGGGTGGGGGCGCAGGAGGTGCACGACTGCAGCTTCGCGGTCGTCGACCTTCACGCGCTCACCGTGCCCGGGGCGGTGCGGCCGGCGGAGCTCCCGGTCAAGGTGCGAGAGGCGGCGGCGATCGTCCTCGCGGCGGGAGTCGATCCGTCGCGCGCCACGCTGTTCGTCCAGTCGGAAGTGCCCGCGCACGCGGAGCTGACCTGGCTGCTGAGCTGCGTGACGCCCGTCGGATGGCTGGAGCGGATGACGCAGTACAAGACGAAGGCGGCGGTGCAGGAGCGTGCGAGCGCCGGGCTGCTCGCCTACCCGGTGCTCCAGGCCGCCGACATCCTCCTCTATCGTACCGACCTGGTGCCGGTTGGCGAGGACCAGAAGCAGCACGTGGAGTTGGCGCGCGACGTCGCGCAGCGCTTCAACCGGCTGTTCGGCGAGGCGTTTGTAGTGCCGGAGCCGTGGATCGGAAGCGGCACGGCGCGCATCATGGGACTGGACGACCCGACGGCGAAGATGAGCAAGAGCGTCGGCGAGACCCGGCCGGGCCACGCCATCGGCCTCACGGACCCGCCCGAGGTCATCCGCAGGGCGATCCAGGGAGCTGTCACGGACTCCGCTCCCGCGGTGGACGTCGCGACGGCGGGCGCAGGCGTGCGGAACCTGCTCGCGATCTACGCAGGAGTGACAGGCGAAGCGACCGAGGCGATCGCCGCGCGGTTCAACGGGAGGCGGTACGGTAAGCTGAAAGTCGCGGTGGCCGATGCCGTCATCGCTTCGCTCGAGCCGCTGCAGCGCCGCTTCCGCGATCTGATGGCCGATCCCGGGGAGCTGGACCGGGTGCTGGCCGCGGGCGCGGAGCGCTCGCGCGGCGTCGCCGCCGTCACGCTCCAGCGGGCGAGCGCGCTGATCGGGCTCGTGCGCCGGTGATCGATTCCGCCGGCCCGTTGCTCCACGGAGCGGTGCTGCGCGCCGGCCTACCGCGCCAGCTCCGGCTTGTAGCTGCCCGGCACGGTCCGGAACGCGATCGCCAGGCGGTTCCACCCGTTGATCGCCACGATGGCGAGCGTCAGGTCCACCAGCTCCTTCTCGTTGAACTGCCTGCGCACCACCTCATACGCCTCGTCGCTCACGTGCGTCTCCGAGACCAGGGTCACCGCCTCGGTCCAGGCCAGCGCCGCCCGCTCCCGCTCGGTGAAGAACGGGGCCTCGTGCCACGCGGCCACCGCGTAGAGCCGCTGCTCCTTTTCCCCGCGCGCCCGGGCGTCCTTGGCGTGCATGTCGAGGCAGTAGGCGCACCCGTTGATCTGGCTGGCCCGGATCTTCACGAGCTCCAGCAGCGCGGGCTCGAGCCCCGCGCCGTGGACGTACTTCTCCAGGCCCAGCATCGCGTCACGCGCGCCGGGCGCGACCTCGCCGTATGCGATTCTCGGTTTCATGGCCGCCTCAGTGTCTCGCCGGCTGGGGCAGGGTCGCGTCGCCAGCCGCCGGCGCGTCATCCCGCGTATTCAGGCCCAGCAGCGCGTTGACGGGGCAGCGGCCCGCCGCCGCGGTGACCCACGCAATGACCGCCAGAACGGCGCCGATGACGAACGCCGCGAAGCCCGCGCCGGCGCTGGCCAGCGCCACCACCGCCACGCCGAACACGGAGAGGATGGACCCGAACGGCCAGGTGCCGCAGCCCTTCGTGCCCAGCCAGATGTACCGCGTGCCGAGCGCCACCATCGTGGCGCCCAAGAGCCAAACCAGCCACGCCATTCCGTCGTGGACCACCGACAGGGCGGTGACACCGCCCGCCGCCAGGAGCAGGGCCGCCACTTCGCGCGACTCCGCGTCGTGCCGCCCCGCGTTCTTGCCGAACAGCTTCATGGTCGAGCCTCCTTTGAGTCTCGACCGCAAGGTGGCGGTCGGCGCCGCGGCGGCCAATGGCGCGTTCGTACCATGCTCGTCAACGCCCATCATGCTCCGGTGCACGTGCCCCCCGACGGCTAGTCCAGCAGGCCGCGGCGCTGTGCGTGGGTTACCGCCTCGAGACGGTTGTGGGTGCGGAGCTTGCGATTGACGTGGTGGAGGTGATTGCGGAGCGTCTGGGAGGAAATGCCGAGCAGCCGGGCGATGGCCGTGGAGTTGCGGCCCTCGGCGAAGAGTTTGAGGATGCGGCGCTCCTGGTCGGACAGCGGCTCCACGGGCGCGTGATGCGCCCCATCGTCGGCCCGGGCCACGATCTGCCGGGCGACCTCCACGAGCTGGTCGTGCAGCATCTCCCGCCGCCGCCGGTGGTCGATGTCGTGCGCCAGGCGCACGAACAGCCGGCGTCCGGTGCGCGGATTATCGAAGACGATGGTCGAGACGTTGATCCAGATCCGGTCGCCGGACCGGATGCGCACCTCGATGTCGAAGTTCGCGATCCCTCCGGAGGTGCCGTCCCAGGTGCGCGTCGCCGAGTCGGAGCCCCCGGCGAGCGCGTTGGTCCCCAACACGTCGCGTCCCTGGAGCAGGTCGTCGATGCTGCGGTGGAGCGCCTCGCTCGCGGGATAGCCGAAGAGCCGCTCCGCCGCACCGTTCCAGGCGCAGACCTCACCTTCCGGGGTGACCGCAAAGGCGGCGTCGGCGGTGTGCTCCAGCAGGTCGAAAAGCTCGGTCTCGAGCATGATCCTTCGCGCGGCGGCTCCGAGGGATTCTAGCGCGTCGGCCCCGCGTGGGCCACGGCGCCCGGTGGGACGCCCGTATCCGCCCGCAGTACGAACGTGTCATTGTCGCCCGGAGGCCGGCGGCGCCACCGTGTGCGGGTACCGGTGCCCGCACCGGGCAACGCGTTTCCACTTCAAGGAGGCCACCTATGAATCGTTTCGCCCTCACCGCCCTCACCGGGATGCTCGGCGCGGGCCTGGTGCTGACGACCCCCGGCACGGCTCTGGCGCAGCGGAAGGCGCCGCCCGGCGGGGCCTACAAGAAGGTCAGCAGCCTGGTGGCGCTGCCCGACTTCCTGCCCGGGCTGGGGACGCTCTACGTGAATCCCGCGACGTTGCCGGCGGGGCCGTTCCTCGCGTATGACCACCACGGGAACCTGGTGAGCTCGATCTACATGATCCCGCTGAGCGACATGAATGCGCACAAGGATTTCACGAGCCTGGCGGCCGCGCACGAGCGGGTGGACCACGTGGACATCGTCTTCAACGCCGGCCATCCGGGTGTGGCGGAGCCGCACTACCATGTGATCGTGTGGTACGTCTCGCCGGCACGGGCGGCCGAGCTGGCGCATTGACCGCGCCCTCGCGGCGCGGGTTCCTCTCCGCCGGGGCCGCGGCGCTCGCCGGCCTCGGCGTCGCGCCGCTGTGGGAGCCGTCGCTGTACGCGCTCGTTCGGCCCACGGGCGCGCCGGGGACCGGGGTCGTCACGATCCGGATGCGGAGCGACCCCGCGGGCTCCTGGGTCAGCTTCGATCCCGTCGGCCTGTTCGTGGAGCCCGGCACCACGATCCGCTGGGTCGTTCAGGCCAACGTGCACACCACGACGGCCTACCACCCACGCAACGACCACCATCCCCTCCGCATCCCGGAGGCCGCGACGCCGTGGGATTCGGGCTATCTGGTCAATCCGGGGAACCACTTCGAGGTCACGCTCACCGTGCCGGGCGTGTACGACTACTTCTGCACGCCCCACGAGGCGGCGGGTATGGTCGGCCGGATCGTCGTCGGGCGCGCGGCCGGGCCGGGCGCCGAGCCGTTCGACTACTGGGCGGGCCGCCCCGGGACGGCGGACTGGCGCCATGTGCCCGACGCCGCCCGGCGGACCTTCCCGGGCGTCGCGCGGATCCTCGCCGAGCGGCGGGTGCGCCCGGTTCGCGGGGGATGAGGTGACCACCGGCCGGATCACCGGAACGCTTGTGGAGCGGCTGGCTCGCTTCGCGGTGGACTCCTCCTACGACGCGCTGTCGCAAGCCGCGCGCGAGCAGCTCAAGATCCGGGTGCTCGACGCGCTCGGGTGCGCCATGGGCGCCCTGGACGGGGAGCCCGTGGGACTGGTGCGCGAGCAGATCGAGGAGTTCGACCGCGCCGGGCCCTGCGCGCTGATCGGCGGCGGTCACGCCACTCCCGGTCGCGCCGCCTTCTACAATTCGGCGCTGGTCCGCTACCTGGACTTCAACGACAGCTACCTCGCCCCGGGCGAGACCTGTCACCCCAGCGACAACCTCGGCGCGGTGCTGGCCGCCGCGGAATACGCGGACGCGGCGGGGCGCGACTTCCTGGCCGCGCTCGCGCTCGCCTACCAGGTGCAGTGCCGGCTGAGCGACGTGGCGCCGGTCCGGGACGCCGGTTTCGATCACGTCACGCAGGGGGCGTACGCCGTGGCCGCCGGTGCCGCCCGGGCGCTCGGGCTCGACGCTACGCGCACCGCCCATGCGATCGCCATCGCCGGCACCGCCTTCAACGCGCTGCGCGTCACCCGGACCGGCGCGCTGTCGCACTGGAAGGGCCTCGCGTATCCCAACATGGCCGGTGCCGTGACGCGCACGACGTTCCTCGCCCGCCGCGGTGTGACCGGACCGCTCGAGGTGTTCGAGGGCGAGAAGGGGTTCATGGACGCGGTCGCCGGCTACTTCGAGCTCGACTGGGAGGCGGAGGACCTCGAGCGGGTGACGGAGACGATCCTCAAGAAGTACAACGCCGAGATCCACTCGCAGAGCGCGCTCGAGGCCATCCTCGACCTGCGCTCGCGCGAACGTTTCGGGGCTGCGGACGTGGACCGGGTGGAACTCGACGTCTTCGACGTCGCTTATCGCATCATCGGCGGCGGCGAGGAGGGCGACAAGCGGATCGTCCGCACCAAGGAGGAGGCGGATCACAGCCTTCCGTACCTGGTGGCCGTGGCCCTGCTGGACGGCCAGGTGATGCCCGAGCAATACCGGCCCGAGCGCATCGGCCGCGACGACGTCCAGGCGCTGCTGCGGCGCGTGACGGTGCGCCCCGACGGGGCGCTGTCACGACGCTTCCCGGCCGAGATGCCGTGCCGAGTGCGGGTCGCGCTGCGGGGAGGCCGGACAGTGACGGCGGAGCTGGCCGACTATCCCGGCTTCCGCACGCGGGGGCGTACCTGGGAGACTGCCCGCAAGAAGTTCGACCGGCTCACCACGCCGTACACGAGCCCGCTGCTGCGGGATCGCATCGCCGCCACGGTGGCCGAGTTGGATCGGGTCCCGGTGCGGGAGCTGACTGGTCTGCTCCAGGCGGTGTGGGCGGCGCGGTGCGCCGAGAGCGTGGAGGAGGCGCCAGCGTGACGCCGGCGCGCAAGCCGAAGCCCGCGACAACGGACCCCGGCACGGCGTTCGCGTTCCTGCGCCGCAACGCCCGCGAGATGAAGCCGCGGCAGCGCGGTCTCACCGAGATCCGCGGCCCCTACTACACGCCCATGGGCGAGCGTTACCTCGCGGACGTGCTGGAGACGATGGGGCCCTGGGTGGACTCGCTGAAGTTCGCCGGCGGCTCGTTCACCCTGATTCCGCGCCGCCGTCTCGTGGAGCTGATCGACTTGTGTCACAGCCACGACGTGACGGTCTCGACCGGCGGGTACATCGAGCGGGTGGTCACGCAGGGGCCGGACGCCGTGGCGCGCTACATCCGCGAGTGCCGGGACGTGGGCTTCGACACGATCGAGGTATCGAGCGGCTTCATCACGCTCCCCGTGGACGACTGGCTGCGGCTGATCGAGGCCGTCCAGCACGAGGGGCTCAAGGCGAAGCCCGAAGTCGGCATCCAGTTCGGCGCCGGGGGCGCGACCCGCGCCGAGGAGTTGGAGCAGGAAGGAACGCGCGACGTCGAGTGGCCGATCGCCCTGGCGCGCCGCTTCCTGGATGCGGGCGCCCATCTCATCATGATCGAGTCCGAGGGGATCACCGAGAACGTGCGGCAGTGGCGCACCGACGTCGCGGCGCGCATCGTGGAAGCACTGGGTCTCGAGCACGTGATGTTCGAGGCCGCCGACCCCGAGGTGTTCGCCTGGTACGTGAAGAGCTATGGGCCCGAGGTGAACCTGTTCGTGGACCACAGCCAGATCGTGCAGCTGGAGTGCCTGCGGGCCGGCATCTGGGGCACGGCCGACCTGTGGGGCAAGGTGGTCACGTACAAGGGATGAGGCCGCGCCGCGGCGCGCGGTCGCCGAGGTGAGGCGATGATCCGGGTGAAGCGGGCATACGAAGCGGCGGCTGCGGGCGATGGCCGCCGCGTGCTGGTCGAGCGGTTGTGGCCCCGCGGCGTGCCCAAGGCGAAGCTGCGGCTCGACGAATGGGCGAAGGACGTGGCCCCGAGTGCCGATCTGCGGCGCTGGTACGGGCACGAGCCGGAGAAATGGCCGGAGTTCCGCCGGCGCTACACCGCGGAGCTGCGCGCCCACCCAGAGACCTGGACGCCGCTCCTCGCCGCGGCCCGCAAGGAGCGGGTGACGTTGGTGTACGCCGCGCGCGACGAGCAACGCAACAGCGCCGTGGTCCTCAAGGCGTTCCTCGAGGCGCGGCTCTGACGGCGCTGGATGCGGGAGCGGGCCCCGGCGGCCCGCAGCTTGGACAGGGAGAGGCCATGGTCGAGATCTGGGAATGGGCTGAATACTACTGACCCTGGTGCTACATCGCGGCCGTGCGCCTGCACCGGGTCCTGCCTGAGTACGAAGGTCGCGTGAAGCTGCGCGTCCGCCCCTTCCCGCTGGAGATCCGCAGTGGGGGCGGAGGCCACGCGGGCGTGCCGCGTGCGCTGCTGGAGCAGGAGTGGTGGCTCGCGGCCATCCAGGAGCCGGCGGCGACCTTCGCGCCGTACACCGGCGACGATTTCCCCACCACCACGTTGCCGGCCTTCGACGCCGTCTGGAGCGCCGCCCGGCAGGGCGAGGGCGCGGCGCTGACCCTGGACCTCGCGGTGCGGCGTGCCTTCTTCGCCGGCGGCCGGAACATCGGCCGCAAGGAGGTCCTGCTCGACGTGGCGCACGAGGTGGGACTCGGCGTCGCGGCGATTGGGCGCGATCTGGACGGCACTGCCGCTCGCGACGCCGTGCTGGCCGAGGCGCGCGAGGGCGCCGAGCAGCATCACGTGCGCGGCACGCCGACGCTGACGACGGCCGACGGGACGAAGTTGCGCCTCCCCATCGCCTATCCGCTGATCAGGGACGGCCGCGTTGTCGGGGTGGGGAAGCTCCCGTGCGCCGGCGAGGACTGCCTCGCGGCGACCCGCGCCCTGCTCGACCAGGCGCTCAGAACTCCCCCAGCAGCCTGATTTCCGGCTCGAGGCGGACGCCGAAGCGCTCCTGCACGGCGCCCTGGGCCGTCTCGATCAGCGCCATGACGTCGCGCGCCGTCGCCCGGCCCAGGTTCACGATGATGTTCGCGTGCAGCGGCGAGATCTGCGCGTCGCCCACGCGCCGGCCCTTGAGGCCGCACTGGTCCACGAGCCTTCCCGCGCCCACGCCCTCGACCTTCTTGAAGATGGAGCCGGCGCTCGGGAAGCGGTCCAGGGCCGGATGCCGCTCGCCGCGCCACTGGAGGTTCTCCGCCAGGATCCGCCGCATCGCGCCCCGGTCGCCGCGCGCGAGGCGGAAGGTCGCTGCGAGGACGATGTCGTCGCGGTGGTGGAAGACGGTCTCGTCGTAGCCGAAGCCCACGTAGCCCGCCCCCACGGTCTTCCGCTCGCCCTCCGCCGACAGGATGTCGCACGATTCGAAGACCTCGGCGAGGAAGACGGTGCGCTCGCGCGCCGGGGCGGGGGAAAGGAAGTGCAGGTTCTGCCAGACCGCGCCCCCCACCGTGCTCGGAATCCCCACGAAATGCTCGAGCCCCGACCAGCCCCGCTCCACCGCCTCCAGGATCAGCTCGCCGACCACGGCGCCGCTCTCCACCCGGACCCGGCCGTCGTCCCAGCGGCGCGCCGCCGCGCGGTTCAGGATCACGAGGCCCCGGAAGCCGCGGTCCCCGACCAACACGTTGGCGCCCAGGCCGAGGACGACGTACGGCACCCCCGCCGCGCGGGCCGCGCCGACGGCGGCCGCCAGGTCGTCGGCGCTCGCGGCGGTGTACAGCAGGTCGGCGCTGCCGCCGATGCGGAAGGTGGTGTGGGGCGCCAGCGGCACCTTGCGTTGGAGCCGGGCGGGGTCGAGCCGCCGCTCCAGCTCCCGGGCCGGCGCGTCGGACCACGCGGGGGGCGGGGGCATGGGGCGAATCTAGGGCCGCGCCCCGGCCAGGGTCAATTATGGTGGATATTACCACCACAACCTTGACAAGGGTGCGCCCCGCCGGCTAGCTTGCCCGTGACCCTCTGCCGGGAGTGCCGATGCACGAGCTGGACGTCCGGGTGATCCCACCCAAGGAGAAGCATCCCACGATCCACCGCACCTTCGATGCGCTGGGCGCGGGCGAGCAGTTCGTCCTGATCAACGACCACAACCCCAAGCCGCTGTTCTACGAGTTCCAGGCGGAGCGCTCGGGGCAGTTCACCTGGGCGGCGCTGGAGGAAGGGCCCGTGGTCTGGCGCATCGCGATCGGCAAGCCGTGACGGCAGCCGCGCCGCCGCTCTCGCGTCCCGCCCCGGCGCTGCCGGGCACGGGGATCGCGTCCGACGGCGCGCCGCCGTTCGTCCTGCCGGGGGAGCACTTCGCCGCCGCCCTGGCCTGGCTCGCGCTCGGCGCGCTCGGCCTGATCCGGGTGGCCCCGCTGCTCGCGGCGGGCGCGTTCGTCGCGCCCCCGGTCGTGGCGGTGGCGCACTGCTTCACCCTGGGCTGGCTCACGACCTCCATCTTCGGCGCGCTCTACCAGCTCTTCCCCGTCGTGATGGGCGTGCCGGCGCGGAGCGTGCGGTTGGGGCACGTCACCTTCGGCCTGCTCCAGGCCGGCACGGCGTCGCTGGTCGCGGGCTTCTGGTGGTTCGCCCCGGCGATGCTCGCGGCCGGCTGGGTGCTGCTGTTCGCGGCCGTGGGAGCGCTCGCGTGGAACATCCTGCCGCAGCGCCGCCGGGCGCCGCGCGGGCGGCTCATCGGCCTGTACGTCTCCGGCGCGCACCTCGGCCTCGGGCTGGCGATGTTCGTGGCGGCGGCGCGCGTCGGGAACCTGCTGGGCTGGTGGAACGTGGACGCGCTGCACCTGCTCGCGACCCACGTCCATCTCGCCGCCCTCGGCTTCGCCACGCTCACCGCCGTGGGCGTCGGGAGCCGGCTCCTGCCGATGTTCCTGCTCGCGCACGGCCATCCCGACTGGCCGCTGCGCTGGATCGGTCCGCTGGCCGGCGCGGGGCTCGTGGCGTTCGGCGCGGGCGAGCTCGGCGGGGGACAAGCGCTCGTGCTGGGCGGCGCCGCGGCGATGGCCGCGGGCGTCGCGCTCTACCTCTATCAGGCCTGGCTCTACTTCCGGCACCGGGTCCGCCGCCTGCTCGACCCCGGACTCGCGCTGGTCGCCGCGTCGCACGGCTTCCTCCTGCTCGCGCTCGCCGCGGGCGTGGTGCTCGCCGTCTCGCCCGCACTCCCGCCGCACCTCGCCGCGGCCTACGGGGTGCTCGGCATCCTGGGCTGGCTCGTCCTCTTCGTCGCGGGGATCTACCAGAAGATCCTGCCCTTCCTCACCTGGCTGCACCGGTTCGGGCCGCGCGTGGGCGAGCCGAAGCTGCCGCGCGTGGCGGACCTGGTCGTGCCGCGGTGGGGCTGGGCCAGCCTCGTGCTGTTCTCGACGGGCACGCTGGTCCTGGCCGCGGCGGTCGGCGCGGGGCGTCAAGGTGCGGCGCGAGTGGGCGCGTCGCTGTTCGCCGCCGGCGCCGCGTTCCTCGTCGCGCAGGGCGTCCGCCTGAGGACCGTCCGATGAGCGCCTGCGAAGCGCGGGTCCCGGCCGAGGACCAGCGCCTGAACGAGGTCTACCAGCGGCTCAAGCGGGTGATCGACCCCGAGATCGGCCTGAGCGTCGTCAAGCTCGGACTGGTCTACGATCTCGCCGTGCGGGACGGCGTCGTGACGGTGACGATGACCCTGACGACCCCGGGCTGCCCGATGGGCGGACCGATCACCGACGGCGTGCGGAACGTCGTGGCGGAGCTGCCGTGGGTCGCGGACGTGGTGGTCAACGTGGTATGGGAGCCGGCCTGGTCTCCGGCGATGATCCGATAGGAGAGCGATACTCGAATGGACAGCCAGATGCTGGATGTGACGACGCTCGACGTGAGGCCGCTGCTGGCCGCCGGCGACGAGCCGTTCGACGCGATCATGACGGCGGCCCGGGGCGTCGGAGCGGGGCAGGTGCTCGAGCTGACGGCGCCGTTCGAGCCGGTGCCCCTCTACTCCGTCCTGGGACGGCTCGGCTTCGCATACGCGACCGAGGCGCGGCCCGACGGCGCGTTCGTCGTGCGCTTCAGGCAGACGGGGATCACCCCGCAGGTCACGGTCGGCGAGGTCGTCGAACGCGCGCCGGCCGCGGGGGCGGTCTTCGCCCGCCACGGCATAGACCTGTGCTGCGGCGCGAGCAAGACCCTCGAGGTCGCCGCGCAGGCTCACGGCGTCGAGCTGCCGCGTCTCCTCGCGGAACTGCGCCAGGCGGCCGCCTAGCGGCGGCCCGCATTCCCCGGGCCGCCATTCCCCTTTCCTGTTTTTGCTTTTCCGGGGAATCGCTGCATAGTGGACACGCACCGGGTTCCCTCCGCCCGGCGAGCGGCAGGGAGGCGAGCATGAAGACGCGTCGTAGTGGGTCGAGGCGGGCGGCTCCGCGCGCGCGGCCGCGGATCGTCAGCGACGAGCTCATGTGCAGTCGGTCTGACGAGATCAAGGACGCGGTGGCGCGGCGGGCGTACGATATCTTCGAGCAGCGGGGAAGGGTGGACGGGCATCACGACGAGGACTGGCGGCAGGCGGAGTCGGAGCTGGTCTTCCCGCTGGCGGTGACGGTGGCCGATGAAGGAGAGTGTTTGACCGTCGCGGCGGCGGTTTCGGGTTTCGACGCCATCGACCTCGAGGTGTGCGTCGAGCCGCGCCGGGTCACGATCGCGGGCCGGCGCCGACCCGACGTCGCTGGTGCGGAGCACCGCACGCGGCTGTTCCGCGCCGTCGAGCTACCCGAAGACGTGGTGACCAGTGATGTGATCGCCGCCGTCGAAGACGGCGTCGTCGAGGTGACGCTGCGGAAGGTGGCTGCGTCCGAGGCGAAGCCGCCCGGTTAGGGCCGGCGCCCGCCGGTCATCGCCGCGCCGGCGCGCGCCTCGTCCGGTAGGAGCACGACAGGCCGCCGTCGGGCAGGTAGTCGATGCGACGGAGCCGGAGGCCCAGAAGCGCCTCGACCATCCCCAGCTCGGCGCGGCAGGGAAGGCGGGTGACGGCGACGACGCCCATGAGGGGGCAGTGGGCGAGGCGCAGGGTCCCGTCCACGACCTCGGCCATGTAGCCCTCCTCGCTCAGAATCCGCGCGACCTCCTCCAGACGCCTGCGACCGCGCAGGCCCGAGAGGCGCGCGCGCCCCGCGCGGAGGCGCCGCGCCGCCCGCTGCGCGAAGAAGCGCTTCAGCTCCTCCCCGTGACCCCGCGCCAGCAGCTGCGCCGCGAGATC
>Ga0335070_10007095_pt1 | contig 13163 bp, 13 predicted proteins | sample Lox_Sample_13_FD_206722 | JGI IMG/M metagenome (GOLD analysis project Ga0335070, IMG submission 206722) | Soil microbial communities from Loxahatchee National Wildlife Refuge, Florida, United States - Lox_Sample_1.3 | ecosystem: Environmental > Terrestrial > Soil > Wetlands | place: USA...
TGATCGTATTCGCCAACAGCTTCTCGCACATTTGCTTCACCTCGACTTCGGCCTTCGCCTTATCCGATTCTTTCAGGTCCAGCTCCATATACTTCCCCACCCGCACATTGGCCGCGTTCTTGAACCCGAGCGAATCGAGCGCGTGCTCGATCGCCTTGCCTTGAGGGTCCAGAATTCCTTGCTTCAATGTGACGTGGATTTTTGCTTTCACAATTTACTCCCGTGATCCGATGCCTTGTTCAACCCATCGACATATTTCCTGATCCAGAAAATGCCCGCCACTGTAACGAGACCGCCGACCGACAACGCCGCAAAGGCCCAGCGCCACGGCGACTCATCGAGATGGTAGGCCATCATGGCAACAACCGCCGCCCACACCAGCACCGCCGCGACCAATCCATAATTCAAAAACGCCCGCAACATCTCTTACTCTTCCCTCCAGCCTTCTACTCTCCCCACTCCTTACGACAAGGATCGCGAAGTCTTTCGTAAGGACGCCATGGATGGCTTCTACTGCGCGCATCGAACGAGCACTGCTTCATCGTGCGCGTTCTGCGAGCAAGGAAGCCATCATGGCGTCCCTATCTCTTTATCCGCACACCCTCTTTAATACCTCTTGATAGGCCTCCTCGATCTTCCCCAAATCCTTTCTAAACCGATCCTTGTCCATCGACTCCTTCGTCGTCATGTCCCAGAACCGGCAGGTGTCCGGAGAAATTTCATCGGCCAGAATCAACTTGCTGTTGTGCATTCCGAATTCCAGCTTGAAATCGACAAGGATCATCTGTCGCTCACGGAAAAACGGCTGCAACACACTGTTCACTTTCAATGCCAACCGCTTGATCTCCGCCATCTGTTCCGGCGTTGCCAGTTTCATCAGCCGCACATGGTCATCCGTGATGAGCGGATCACCCAACGCATCGTTCTTGTAATACCATTCGACGATCGCCGGTTCGATCGGCTCGCCCTCTTTGAGCCCCAGGCGCTTTGCTAAACTCCCCGCCACGACGTTCCGCACGACGACTTCGACCGGCACGATCGTGACCTTCTTCGTCAGCATTTCCCGGTCACTGAGCCGTTGGACAAAATGCGTCGGCACGCCCGCCTGCTCGACCAAACGGAACAGCCGCTCCGACACCTTGTTATTGATAATGCCTTTCTCGAGGATCGTGCCGCGCTTCTGCGCGTTGAACGCCGTCGCGTCGTCCTTGAAATACTGTACGAGCTGGTCCGGCTTGTCGGTGGCGAAGATTTTCTTCGCCTTGCCTTCGTAAATCATCGCGCCTGAAGCCATAACCGTTGTTTCGCTCCCTACCAATCCATCTTACTGCGCCAATATCTCGATCAAGTGATCCAATGATTGAGCTGTCCCGATCAACGTCGGGTGGCCGAAGCGACGCGTATATTGGAACTCTCTTACTTTCTCCAGGGACAGAATCAGGCCGTGAAAATCCTCGAGCTTGGACGTTTCAAAATAGGTGATGAAGTCCAGATCGTCAAGACCGCTCGAATGATACAGCTTTCGCTTCACCGTTTTGTGATAAGGCAGCGCTGCTTCGGTATGTTCCTTCATCATCTCGGCCCGCTTGTCCTGCTCAAGCGCCCACCACTCTGCACTCTTTCTGATCGGAATCACAATGGCATACGGACCTGATTCACTCGGCGCTTTTAATTCCGTCTTCAGATTTTCGGGAAAGCCTGGAACGTAGTTGGCTTTCTTGGTCAGGCCATGCAAGACCACGGTCGTCTGTAAATGCTTTCCGAACGGGCTGGCTTGCAGATCCACAAGGAACTTCTGCGTATCACGCAGTTCGGTCGCATGCACACGAAACAACAGGTCCGCGTGATCGGAGAGCCCCCGGAGCAGATACAGATCAATGGCCAACTTCTCCCGATGCTGTTCCACGACTCCCTTCAGCACCGTCAGATGCGCGATGCGCGTCGGCTGATCCTCCTTCGCCCATTCTTCATCAAAACTGAAGGCCGCGAAGGTCCCGTACACTCCCGGTTCACTCAGGAGCTTTTCCCGATCCGCCGCACCGGCCACGCCCGGCATCGCCAGCCACACTGCAGCCATGCACAGTGCCACGCCGTGCGCGATCGTCTTCATCATCGTTTCTTCCCCCTTGGTCCGAATACCCGTCGATAAATCTGGTCGATGTGACGCAGGTAGTACTTGGGATTGAAACAGGCCTTGATCTCGCTCGCCTTCAGGTGCTTGGTGATGAAAGAGTCCTTGCTCACCAACGCCTGTAGATCCCCCTCGCCGTTCCACGAGGCCATCGCGTTTCGCTGGACTGCTTCGTACGATTCCTTGCGTTGGGCACCCTTTTCAATGAGTGCGAGCAGCAGCCGTTGCGAATAGACCAACCCGCCGGTTAACTCGAGGTTCCGCTTCATGGTGGCGGGGTAGACCACGAGGTTCTTGATGACGTCGGTGATCCGCGCCAGCATATAGTCCACGAGAATCGTGCTGTCCGGCATAATGACGCGCTCGACCGACGAATGGCTGATGTCGCGCTCATGCCACAGCGCCACGTTTTCCATCGCCGCGAGACTATTGGCGCGGACCACACGCGCGAGACCGCAGAGATTCTCGGAGGCGATCGGATTACGCTTATGCGGCATCGCCGATGAACCCTTCTGTCCTTCCGTGAAGTACTCCTCGGCTTCCAGCACTTCCGTCCGTTGGAGATGACGAATCTCGGTCGCAAACTTCTCGATGCTCGCCGCGAGCAGCGCGAGCGCCGTCGCAAAGGCGGCATGGCGATCCCGTTGTACCACTTGATTCGAAACGGGATCGGGTTTCAGGCCCAGCTTGGCGCAGACATATTCTTCGATGTCGGGCCCTTGGTGCGCGAACGTTCCCATCGCGCCGGAGAGTTTTCCCACGGCAATTTCGTCGCGCACGCGTCCGAGCCGCTCCCGATGTCGACACACTTCCTCGTACCAGATAGCCAGCTTGAAACCGAACGAGATCGGCTCGCCGTGAATGCCGTGCGAGCGGCCGACCATCACCGTGTTCTTGTAGCGGATCGCCTGCCGCTGGAGGACCGTCAGCAGACCGTCGAGATCTTCCAAAATGATGTCGAGCGCCTCGGTCATTTGAATGGCCAGTGAGGTATCGACGATGTCCGACGAGGTCAGGCCCATGTGAAGAAACCGATGCTCCGGCCCGACCGATTCCATGAGCGACTCAAGGAAGGCGATGACGTCATGTTTCGTCACCTTCTCAATTTCTGCGATCACGTCGACGTCGATCTTGGCCCTCTTCCGAATCTTCGCCGACGTTCCGCGCGGCACCTGACCCGCCCGTTCAAACGCGGCGCACGCCTGCAGCTCGACTTCAAGCCAGATCTCGTATTTGTGCTTGAGCTCCCAGAGCGCCTTCATCTTGGGACGGGAATATCTATCGATCATGGTAGTCCTGAGTGCTGCGTGCTGAGATCTGCGTAAGAATCACCCTCTTCATGCCTCGTACGCCTAACGCTTCACGCCTGACGCCTCATTCCTCTTCGCTTCGAGGCGCGGATCGGACAATAAGACCTTGTCCAGAATGCCGTTCACAAATTTCGAGGCTTCATCGTCGCCGAAGCTTTTTGCCAGCTCAATCGCTTCGTTCAACGTCACCCTTGCCGGCACCTCTCCCATCCAGAGCAACTCGTACAGCCCCGCCCTCAGGATGTTCCGGTCCACAATCGGCATGCGGCTGACTTTCCAATTCGTGGCATGTTTTCCGATTAACGAATCGAGCTCCTTCTTGTGCTCCAGCACACCCTGTACAATCTGCTGAGTAAAGGCCTTGGCCTCATCGGTCACCTTGACGGTTTTCCAAAACTCGTCAAGCCACACATCCGGCTTGCCGTGGATATCGTACTGGAACAAGATTTGGAGTGCGTGTTCGCGGGCTTGATGGCGCGATCCCATAGTTACGTCTTCGATCGACGCCGAACCTGTCGCCCCCTGCCATTCGAGGCCACGACCGCCTTCGTCGATTGCGCCTGATCGGTGGTCTTCAACAGTCTCATGACCGAAGCCATTTCGATCGCGGACTTGGCCGCTTCGCCCCCGCGATTGAACTTGGTCGGATCCGCCCGCTCGATCGCCTGCGCCACGGTATCCGTGGTGAGGACGCCGAAGATCACGGGCACATCGGCATCCAACGCCGCTTGACCGATTCCCCGACTTGCCTCGGCACTAATATAGTCGAAGTGCGGAGTATCACCGCGAATGACGGCGCCCAGACAGATCACCGCGTGGAATTGCTGCGATCGCGCCATGGTGCGTGCCACGATGGGAATCTCGAATGCGCCGGGCACCCGGACTACTTCGATGTCTTCGGCCTTCACACCGTGTCTCGTCAACGCCTCCGCGCAGGACGACAGCAACTTGCTCGTCACGAATTTATTAAATTTGCTCACCACGATGCCGAACCGCAACCCCGTCGCATCGTGAGATCCCTTCCGCAGTTTCATCTTCTCGCTTCTTCTCCTCCCAGCACATTCTTACAGGCAAGGCAGGTGGCAGGGATAATCTTGACTGCGGCCGTCGAATGAGCACCTTCCGAGCGTGCGCGTTCCGGGAGCAAAGAGATCATCCCGGCCGCCTGCCTCTTCATACTTTCTTGAGAATGTGCCCCAGCTTATGTTTCTTGGTACGCAAGTACTTCACGTTGGCGTCGCGCGGCTGAATTTCGATCGGCACACGCTCGACCACTTTCAATCCGTACCCTTCAATGCCAACGATCTTACGGGGGTTGTTCGTGATCAACTTGATCTGGTGGAGACCGAGGTTCGCCAGAATCTGCGCCCCGACGCCGTAATCGCGCAAGTCGGCTTTGAACCCCAGTTTCAAATTCGCTTCGACCGTATCGCTTCCTTGGTCCTGCAACGAGTAAGCCCTGATCTTGTTCAGCAGCCCGATCCCACGTCCTTCCTGATTGAGGTAGAGCAGGACTCCCCGCCCTTCCTTTTGAATAATCTCCATGGCTTTGTGAAGCTGATCTCGACAGTCGCAGCGCAACGACCCCAACGCGTCGGCCGTGAGGCACCCGGAATGGACGCGCACCAGGGTCGGCGCTCCGCTATCGACCCGACCTTTCACCAGAGCGATGTGCGTGACGTTGTCGATTTCGTTTTCAAACGCCACTGCCTCAAACTCGCCAAACGTGGTCGGCAGCGTGGCGCTGGCCATCCGCTTGACGAAGGTCTCGCGGCGCATCCGATATTCGATCAACGCCTTCACCGTCACCATCTTCAGCTTGTGGGCTTTGGCGAATTTCGCGAGTTCCGGCACCCGCGCCATCGTGCCGTCTTCGTTCATGATTTCGCAGATCACCCCGGCCGGCTGAAGCCCCGCCAAGCGCGCCAGATCAACCGAGCCTTCCGTTTGGCCGGCGCGTCGCAAGACCCCCCCCTGTTGAGCCTTCAAGGGGAAAATGTGGCCGGGTCGCGCCAGATCCGTGGGCTTGGATTTGGGATCGATTGCGACATGAATGGTCGTCGCACGATCAGCTGCGGAGATACCGGTCGTGATGTCTTTCCGCGCATCAATCGAGACAGTGAACGCCGTACCGAACGTCGCGGTGTTCTCGACCGCTTGCTGAGGCAAGTGCAGTTCGTCGACTCGTTCCGGCGTGAGCGCGAGGCAGATTAATCCTCGCGCGTGTTTCGCCATGAAGTTGATGGATTGCGGGGTCACCTTCTCGGCGGCGATGACGAGATCTCCTTCGTTTTCCCGGTCCTCATCATCAACCAGGATGACGAATTTCCCCTTCTTAATGTCCCGGATCGCGTCTTCAATGCTGTTGAACGGCGTGGGCATAATCTCAATGGCGACTATTCAAATAGACGATCAATTTATCATTTAACATCGACCATTTAACATTCTTTTTTTGGCCCCTTCCTGTCATCGGGGTAACGGCCCGATTACGAGCCTTCGTGGTTTCTGCCCTCCGCTCGTCGGATGATCACAGCCACGCTGACAGCAGCGGTAACCGATACAGCCGCAAACAACCACAGGCCGGTGCGATAGCTGCCGGACAGATCTTTCAACGCCCCCAGCCAGACAGGAAGGAGGAACCCACCGAAGCCGCCGGCTGCGCCGATAATGCCGGAGGCCAGGCCGATCTGTTTTGGAAATCGCTCCGACACCACCTGGAAGACAACGCCGTTGCCAAACCCCATCGTGGCAATGGCGCCTAGCAGCAGAGACACCGCCCATCCGATCGGAGGCAACTCACCCAAGCCCGCCATGAGCCCGGCGATCGCCGCAAAGACCGGTCCCAGCACAACGATCCCGCCAAATCGGTCTGCGACAAACCCGCCGAACGGACGGATCAGACTTCCGAGTAATCCGCAGAGGGCCGTCACGGAACCCGCCGCGATGACGGTCAACCCGTACTGATCGTGGAGGAAAATCGGCAGCGTGCTGCATAATCCAACAAACCCGCCAAACGTCACCGCATACAGCAGACAGAGCCAATACACGGAACGCCGTCGCATCATGACGGTGATCTCTTGCCACCATTGCGCCTGACGTTCCGTGCGAGCGAACCGCGCATCAGATCGGACAAACCACCAGAACAGGAAAAATGTCACGGTGAGCGGAACGACCATCAACCCGAACACCCCATGCCAGCCCACCAGTTCAGACACACGCGGTGCGAAAAACATGGCCAGCACGGTGCCGCTATTGGCCGATGCGGCCACCCCCAGAGCAAATCCCTGGTGCGCAGGCGGATAGGCCCGACTTGCGATGGGAAGGGCCACCGCAAAACTGGCTCCGGCGACGCCAAGGAGAAACCCCATACCCAGCACATCCGCAAAACTTTTCACACCGAGCCATCCCCACAGCACCGCACCGATGACACAGCCCAACAAGTACAACCCCGTCTTCTTGGCTCCGAATCGATCACTCGCGAGACCGACACCCACTCTCAAGAGTGCGCCCCCGAGCAGCGGACAGGCCACGAGCAACCCCTTCTCTGTGGAGTTCAACCCCAATTCATCCGCGATCGGAATTCCCAGGGCGCCGATCAGGAGCCAGGCCATGAAACTGACCTCGAAATGCAGCCAGGCTCCAATCAATGACGGCCAGTGGCCGCTGCGTAATGCCGAGAGGATTGTTCTCATGAAACCATCCGGCTTCTTTGGTCGTGATTGTCCTCTTCGTTCGCCTGAACTGACGGAAACTCCACTATAGGAGACCCGCTTTCGATCCTGCAAGATTGATTGCTCCATTCTCCTCTCGGGGGATGGTTTGTCCCTGAACAAGGTTCTGTTATAGTCATCGCGTCTATGGCCAAGCCTGACGACGAACTCGACGAAGAAGCGCTCGAACCGGAGATCCTAGACCCGTCGGACGACGACGTCGTGGAACTAGCTCCGCTGCCTGCGGGAGCGGAGCCAGCGGGGTCCGACGACCATGAAAAGACCGATTCGACCGCGGTGGTGCCGGTCACCACGCTCCAACAGTATCTCGCCGAAGTCCGCCGGTATCCCTACCTCTCTAAAGAAGAAGAGCTACAGCTGTTCCATGAATACCGGACCCAAGGCAGCAGGGAAGCCGCTGTAAAATTGATCATGGCCAATCTACGCGTCTCGGTCTCGATCGCCGCCGAATATCTTCACACCGGTGCCGATCACATGGACTTGATTCAAGAAGGCAACATCGGACTCATGCAGGCGATCAAGAAGTTCGACCCGGCGAAAAACGTCCGCTTCTACGCCTACGCCGCCTGGTGGTCGCGGGCATATATTCTCAGGTATCTGCTCAACAACTACCGCCTGGTGAAGATCGGAACGACGCAGGACCAGCGCAAGCTGTTCTATAACCTGAAAAAAGAGAAGGCCAAGCTCGAACGGGAGGGTTTCGCCCCCGATACAAAACTGCTCGCAGACCGCCTGAACGTGCGCGAGCGTGATGTCATCGAGATGGATCAGCGGCTCGGGAATTGGGAACTGTCCCTCGATCAGCCAATCGGTCAAGATCAACAAGGCAGCCTGCTCGATGTGCTTCCGGCTCAGCAAATCGGAGCCGACGAGCAGCTCGCCGATAGCCAGTTAAAATCCCTCTTTCGAACCAAGCTGGCGGAATTTATCAAAACGCTCGAGGAGCGGGACGAAGACATCCTGCGCAATCGAATCCTCTCGGAAACCCCGTTAACCCTCGACGATCTGGGAGCCAAATACGGCATTACGAAGGAACGAACCCGCCAATTGGAAGCCAGAATCATCAAACGTCTCCGCGACTATATCAAAAAGGATGTCAAGGATTTCGACCGCTTACGGATGTAATTCCTACCGCTTCCATCCATCAGAAATAGGGCTAGAATATTGAAATCTCAATAGGTTATGATGGCGACTATTGAGACGATATGGGGCTGGAAAGAAATTCCTAAGTTCCCCCCTTGACTTGGACTGACCCGAGGCTATCTCAACCCACAAGTTTGCGGACAAGGGCTTCTGCTCGTTCAGGCGTGGCTTGTACACGCCATCGAGTTTGAACCGGTACCAAATCGTCACTATATTAACTAACCCCGTTTATTAATCAGCACGAGGAGGGTGTTGCATATGAGTACAGCAGCGAAGGAAAAGAAGAACGTCGCCAAGGGATTTCAGCCCCTAGGTGATCGGGTGTTCGTCACCTACACCGAGGAATTGGAGCGGACCGCGGGCGGCATCTACGTGCCGGATTCTGCGAAGGAGAAGCCGCAACGAGGCGTCGTGCAGGCAATCGGCAAGAAAGTCGAAAATGTGAAGGTTGGCGACCAGGTCCTGTTCGACAAGTACTCAGGCAGCAAGCTCCGGATCGAGGACGAGGAATGCTTGATCCTCAAGGAAGAAGATATCCTCGGTATCTTCACCAGCTAATTGATCAACAACACGACTACTGACTTATAAGGGAGGAATCACATGGCAAAGCAACTACTGTATAGCGAGGCAGCTCGTGCCTCCATTCTCAAGGGGGTCAATCAGCTCGCCGACGCCGTGAAGGCGACCCTCGGTCCCAAGGGCCGGAACGCCATTCTCGATAAGAAGTTCGGCGCCCCGACCATCACCAAGGACGGCGTGACCGTCGCGAAGGAAGTCGAACTCAAGAACCCCTATGAGAATATGGGCGCCCAGCTCGTGCGCGAAGTCGCCAGCAAGACCAGCGACATCGCCGGTGACGGCACCACCACAGCCACCGTGCTGGCGCAGGCGATCTATCGCGAAGGGGTGAAGAACATCACCGCCGGCGCGAACCCGATGGAAATCCAGCGGGGGATCAACAAAGCCGTCGAAGTAGTGATCGACGAGTTGAAGAAGCTGAGCAAACCCTGCCAGGACAAGAAAGAGATTTCCCAGGTCGGAACCATTTCAGCCAACAACGACAAGACCATCGGCGACCTCATCGCGGAAGCGATGGAGAAAGTCGGCAAGGATGGCGTGATCACGGTCGAGGAAGCCAAGTCGATGACCACGTCGCTGGACGTCGTGGAAGGCATGCAGTTCGATCGCGGGTATATCTCTCCCTACTTCGTCACCAACGCCGAGCGGATGGAATGTTCCGTCGAAGAGCCGCTCATTCTTATCAACGAAAAGAAAGTCAGCAGCATGAAGGACCTCCTCCCGATCCTCGAACAGGTCGCGAAGATGGGCAAGCCCCTCGTGATCATCGCGGAAGAAGTCGAAGGCGAAGCACTCGCCACCCTGGTGGTGAACAAGCTGCGCGGCACGCTGAACGTCGCGGCCGTGAAGGCTCCGGGCTTCGGCGATCGCCGCAAGGCCATGTTGGAGGACATCGCAATCCTCACCGGCGGCCAGGTGATTTCTGAAGATCTCGGCATCAAGCTCGAGAACGTGAAACTCACCGACCTCGGCCGTGCCAAGCGCGTGACGATCGACAAGGACAACACCACGATCGTCGAGGGCTATGGCGACCCGAAGAAGATCGAAGGCCGCGTGAAGCAGATCAAGGCTCAGATTGAAGAGACCACCTCGGATTACGATCGCGAGAAGCTCCAGGAGCGCCTCGCAAAGATCGTCGGTGGCGTGGCCGTCATCAATGTCGGCGCTGCGACCGAAACCGAAATGAAGGAAAAGAAGGCCCGTGTCGAAGACGCCCTCCACGCGACCAAGGCAGCCGTCGAAGAAGGGATTGTCCCTGGCGGCGGAACGGCCTACCTTCGGTGCATCGGCGCGCTGGATTCGCTCAAGCTGCTGCCGGAACAGCAGGTGGGTGTGAACATCATCCGCCGCGCGCTCGAAGAGCCGATTCGTCAGATCGTGGTGAATGCCGGGATGGAAGGCTCCGTCGTTGTCGAGAAAGTGCGGAACGACAAGAACCCCAGCGCCGGCTACAACGCCCAGACAGAAGAGTATGTGGACATGATCAAGTCCGGCATCATCGATCCGACCAAAGTGTCGCGCTGCGCATTGCAGAACGCCGCCAGCGTGGCGGGCTTGATGCTCACGACCGAAGTTATGATCACCGACATCCCTGAAGAGAAGAAGGAACCGATGGGCGGTGGCCATGGTCACAGCCACGGTATGGAAGGGATGTACTAACCCCCACCCTTCCCTCCCCCTCGCGAGGGGGAGGACATAGGAGGGGGCATCCACTCAATGAAGGGCCCGGTGGGAAACTGCCGGGCCCTTTGTGTTTCTTGACCACTGATTGCGCTAGAATCCCGGACAACCTTAGCAGGAAGACTCCCGTGATCGTTGAAGTCGAAAGCAACGACAACTGCGAGCTCAGTTTCTTTGCTCGATTCAAAGAAGCCGGCCCCGCTCGACCCGTCCTACAAGTGCGGCTCTATGACCGGAACCCGGCCGGTGAGTGGTACTGGGTCACAGGCTGGAGCGATAACAGCCAAGCGCCCCTATGTCCGGCCTATGTACAGTTGGTCGAAGATTCGGGAGCAGGGCTGACTCACCTGGTCTACGGAGGAATTTACGGCCTCCGGTTTAAGCCCCTCGACATCGACGAACCCTGGAGTCTCGAGAACTCCCGCCAATGGGGAGAAGCCTACCTCTCATTGGCCGATGATCGTGATTTGCGGTATGCGGACTAAGTCGCCAGGGCATGCAAGGGCTCAAAAACCATTCCGCTTTGAAGTTCAAGGGAGTGTTCTGGCGCCCTAAACGTACCACCCACGAAGTTTAGGAAAACCGTTTTCACGACCTTGCCCCAGCCTACTCAGACTCATTCAGGCTTACTTCAGCCAAGGGACCTCCTAACGAAGCTCCATTCGGTCTTCAGGGTCTATTGAGACACGGCTGCTAGGGAGACAGAGGGGCGGACCGCTGTGATCCAACGCTCGTAACGCTTTCCATACCGCAGGGTCCTTTCCGCGCCGCTGTGTATCGAGCCAGGGAGTCCGTTGGAAAACAGATATGTTGAATCCTTCAACGACAATTGCGGAACGAATTGCTGAACGGCGAACTCTGCTATATGCTGCATGAGGCGCGGGTGATCGTGAAAGGTTGGCGCCACCGCTACATTACGCCACGACCGCATCGTGCGCTGGGGTATTGGCCACCCGCCGCTGAGATCTGCATGTTCTTGCCGATCAGCTTGTCGGCGTGAAGGAACTTGGATGGTGGCCTAACCAGTGGGGGCTGGCAAGCACCGCCAAGACCAGCCTAGTGACACGTCTATCCCAGGGATTGACCGGCTGCGTGAGAGGAGCCAAAAGGGCTTGAGGGCGATGCTGAAAGCTATGCTTCTGAAGCAGCTGCACCGGATAGGTACCGGCCTCGGCCTGGGAAGATTACAGGAACAAGTTGCCGAAATGCAGGGGCGAGTTACCGAAATGCAGGAACAAGTTACCGAAGCCAAGATGCTCATGTTACGGGTGCTGATCGGTCTGATGAAAACGGAGCGGATCGGCCGTTCGATCCAAGACGCCGAATTCAAAGTGTTCTCGCAGTTTGGAGATGACGGCATAATCCAATACCTTATCCATCATGTGGGTATTCCGGAAGATCAGCAAATATTCGTCGAGTTTGGCGTCGAGAACTATGAGGAAGCAAATACCCGTTTCCTGCTCACAAACAATAACTGGCGCGGACTCATTATGGACGCTAGCGCGGAGAACATACTACACATCAGGACCAGGCCTTATTACTGGAGATATGATCTCACAGCTGTGCCAGCCTTCATCACTAGAGAGAATATCAATGATCTCTTAGTAACCCATGGCTTCTCCGGCAAACTCGGCCTCCTCAGCGTGGATCTCGACGGTAATGACTACTGGGTGTGGAAGCACATTCAGGTTATTGATCCCATCCTCGTTGTTGCCGAGTTTAACAGCGTATTCGGCGTGCAACACGCCGTGACTATACCCTACGACCCAGACTTTAACCGAACGCGAGCTCACTACTCGAACCTGTACTGGGGGTGCTCACTCAGAGCGCTCTGCCTGCTTGCAGAACAGAAGGGGTACATCTTTGTCGGCTGCAACAGTGGAGGCAACAATGCGTTTTTTGTGCGCAAGGACAAGGTCGGTCCATTGAAAGGATTGACCGTTGAAGAGGGGTACGTAGAATCGCGCTTTAGGGAATCACGTGCGATGTCAGGTGAACTTAATCATCTGAGCGGGGACGGGCGCCTGCGCGAAATAGCCAATTTGAGCATCTATCATATTGAGCAAGACCGCATAACGACGATCGCCGAACTTTTCAAATTCACGTGATGGATCCTTCATTACTTATGGTTGGCAGGTAGATGTTATCAGCCCAAACGATGGGAAATCCGTCTTGTCCGAATCCAATTGTTCAAACCACGGTAATGCTAGCCTGCTTTACAATTGATTCATGAGAGTTTGGACGGTGATCGGCGCATCCCCTTCGTTACGATTGTTCAGCAGGACATAGGTTTGCGGATTTGGGGCTCATCCCTCGTGGGCGTAGAGTAGTCCTCCTGATTCACCGGGAGCTGCCATTTGTAGCAGCAGGAGGAGGAAGCAGATTGAAGACTCTCTGTTTAACGGTGCTCATTGGAATGTTGTCGGGATGTACGACGGCTCCTTCGGGGCATTGGGAGCAGGCTGGACGAACTGAGTTGGAAACCCGGGACGATCTTGCCCATTGCGAGAAAGTGGCCTATTTGGATTCTCAACGCAACAAAACCGACGAGCCCTTCAAAGAAGCTCAGGTAGAGAAGAATTGCATGCA
>Ga0335070_10007096_pt1 | contig 13162 bp, 7 predicted proteins | sample Lox_Sample_13_FD_206722 | JGI IMG/M metagenome (GOLD analysis project Ga0335070, IMG submission 206722) | Soil microbial communities from Loxahatchee National Wildlife Refuge, Florida, United States - Lox_Sample_1.3 | ecosystem: Environmental > Terrestrial > Soil > Wetlands | place: USA: Florida...
GGTCTTCGCGGGGATGGGTGCTGTTCCCGCGTGCGTGGGCGCTCTTCGCTTCGGCACCTACCTTTTCGCCGTCGGCAACGACGAGTCGGTTCCCAACGCAGTCATGGTGCGGGCCAACAGCCCGATCGTGAAAACGAAGGGCTTCAATCCCAAGTATCCTGACGTTTACGGCAAGCCTGAGGGGATCAAGGGCAAGACCATCCTCGTCACCACGGTCTCCTCGGGACACTTCGCGATGAGCAAGTGGTTGGAGGTCTTCGGGCTCAACGACAGTGACGTGGTCGTGAAGAACATGGACCAGGGGGAGGCTGTGTTAGCGTTCGAGTCGGGTATCGGCGATGCGGTCGTCCTCTGGGCGCCCCATCTCTATACCGGCCTCAACAAGGGCTGGAAGGTAGCCGGGAACACCAAAACCTGTGGTGGCGCCCAGCCCATTGTCATCATTGGTGAGAAAGAATTCTGCGACAAGAACCCAGAGATCGTGGCCAAGTTTCTCCGCGTGTACCTGCGCGGGATCAACGCCCTCAAGAGGGATGAGGTCAAACTCCTGCCGGAGTACAAGCGGTTCTATAAAGAGTGGGCTGGTTTGGATATCACCGACAGGATGTGCGAGCTGGACATCACCATGCACCCGGTGTTCACCTATGAAGAGCAGCGGCAACTCTTTAATGCCTCCAACGGACCAAGCCAGGTGGAGCAATGGCTGGGCCCAATCCTCGACTTCTTCACCACGCAAGGAAAATTCAAACCTGACGAAAAGAGAAAGGTCCTCCATAGCAACTGCGTTACGGACAAATTCCTGAAGATGGTGAAGAGCCCTATCCCGTAGGCGTGGATGTCCGGTTTGCACCATGGGCGGAGAGAGCGGGGCCGCTGCGGAAGCTGGAGAGAGACTGTGAGGGTCGTTGACGTCTTCCTGAATGCCGAGGTGGCGACCATGAACAACGCGCTGCCGTCAGCCCAGGCTTTTGCCGTGCTCGGCGACCGGTTCGCGGCGGTCGGCTCCAACGAAGAGCTCCGGAGGTGGGCGAAGCGGGAGAGCAAGGTGGTCGATCTCGGCGGGCGCACCGTGGTCCCGGGGTTCATCGAGTCCCACAGCCATCCGTCTCTCTATGCCCTTACTCTGCTCCAGGCGGATTGCAGGACGCCCCCCTGTCGGACCGTCGCCGAGGTTAAGGAGCGGCTGAAGGCGATGGCGGAGGCCCTCGGTGCCGGCCGGTGGGTGAGAGGGTGGGGGTACGATGACACCCTGATTGCGGAACGGCGTCACCTGAAGCGGACCGATCTCGACGATGCGGTCCCGGCAAATCCTGTATTGGTGTCCCATGTCTCCGGGCACCTGGCCTATGCCAATTCCCTGGCCCTGGCGATCGCCGGCATCGGCTCGGGGACGCCGCAGCCTTTGGGCGGAGAGATCCAGCGGGACGAGCAGGGGGTGCCGACCGGACTCTTGAAGGAGCATGCGGCCCAGGAGCTTGTCCTCGAGCACATTCCGCCCTACTCCACCTCCGAGCTCAAAGATGCTCTTCGGCGGACGATGAGCGTGTACCACCACGCCGGAATCACGAGCAGTCACGATGCCGCCGTCGGCTACTTTCGGGAAGGCCGCCAGGTGTTCCAGGCATACGGTGAGCTCGAGGAGGAGGGGGGGCTCGATCTCAGGATCTACCTGAACGTGGTGGAGGAGCTCTATCGGGATCTTCAAAACCGTGGGACGGACACCAGGTTCGGCTCCGGACTTTTCCGGCTCGGGTGCGTCAAGCTCTTCCAGGACGGCTCCATTCAGACTCTGACCGCGGCCCTGGAGGAACCGTATCAGAATGCGCCGGGCCGGCGGGGAGACCTCATCCACACGCAGGAGGCTCTCGATGAGCTCGTGGAGCACTACCACAGCCGGGGCATTCAGGTCGCGGTCCACGCCAACGGCGACCGCGCCATCGAATCCACCCTCCGGGCGCTGGAGCGGGCGCAGCGGCTCCATCCCCGGGATAATGCCCGCCATCTCATTATCCACTGCCAGCTCGCCTCCCGGGATCAGATCAGGCGGATGAAGAGGCTCGGCGTGATCCCGAGCTTCTTTGTGAACCACGTCTACTACTGGGGCGACCGTCACGTCGCCCTTTTTCTCGGGCCGGAGCGCGCCGCCTGTATCGATCCCCTCGGCACCGCGGTCGAGGAGGGGCTCATCTTCACGCTCCACTCCGATCTCCCGGTAACGCCGGTCGCCCCGCTCTTCTCCATGCACTGCGCCGTCAACCGGCGGACCCGAGAGGGTATGGTGCTCGGCCCGGGAGAGAGGATCTCCCCTGTGGAGGCGCTCCGGGCGTACACGGTGCACGGGGCGTACTGCAGCTTCGAAGAGCACACCAAGGGCTCCATCGAGGTGGGCAAGGCGGCGGACTTTGCGGTACTGTCCGAAAACCCGCTCCGGGTAGCGCCCGAGCGGATCAGAGAGATCAAGGTCCTCAGGACCGTCCTAGGCGGGCGAACCGTCTACGAGGCCGGTTGAGAGGACTGACAGGGTGCTGAAAAACCTGAGCGTGCTCCGGGGTTGCGCTCTTGACCTGGTTGCTGGAGGTTCCATGTACATCTTGGTCATCAATACGGGGAGCTCGTCGGTAAAGTTCACCCTCTTCGACATGGCTGCGCCTGCGGCCCTGGCCAGCGGACTAGTCGAGAGGATCGGCCTGGCGGGAACAGAGTTCCACTACCGGAACGGCAGCGGGCACAGCCATCGCGGGGAGGTGGTGGTCAGAGATACCACGGAGGCGGTCGGCATCATCACCGCCCATCTCACCCACCGCGCCTACGGGGTCATTCAGAGCCTTGGGGAGATCGCCGCTGTCGGTCACCGCGTGGTCCATGGCGGCGAGGACGTGAATCAGCCTGTTATCGTGGACGGCGAGGTGAAGAGGATCATCGAGGCCTGCTTCGAACTCGCTCCCCTTCACAATCCCTTCAACCTCAAGGGCATCGAGGCCTGCGAAGCCAGCCTTCCGGGAGTGCCCCAGGTTGCAGTGTTCGACACCGCCTTCCATGCCACCATCCCCGAGCATGCCTACCTGTACGGCCTTCCGTACCGCATGGTGAAAGAGCATCGCATCCGGAGGTACGGCTTCCACGGCACGAGCCACAAGTACGTGTCGGCGGAGGCAGCCAGGTTTCTCGGGGTGCCGCCGGCAGAGCTCAAGATGGTAACCTGCCACCTGGGGAACGGCTGCAGCATCACCGCCGTTGACGGGGGAAGAAGCGTCGATACCAGCATGGGCTTCACCCCCCTTGAGGGTGTGGTCATGGGCACCAGGTGCGGGGATATCGACCCGGCGATCATCTTCTACCTCATGGAGCACAAGCACATGGGCCCGGAGGAGGTGAACGACCTCCTCAACAAGAAGAGCGGACTTCTCGGTCTTGCCGACGTGGGAAGCAGCGACCTTCGCGACATCATGGCGGCCCGGGCCAAGGGAAACCGGCAGGCCGACACTGCGGTCAGGACCTTCTGCTACCGGATCAAGAAGTATATCGGTGCCTACGCCGCCGTCATGGGCGGTCTGGATGCGATCGTCTTCACCGCCGGAATCGGGGAGAATTCTCCACCTGTCCGTGAGCTTGTCTGTGACGGCCTTGAAGACCGGACGCGGGGCCTCGGGGCGGCCGTGGACCATGCAAAGAATGCGGCGGGAAACGGCAAGCTCGGCGCCATCCACAGCGACGCGAGCAGAGTAAAGGTTCTCGTCGTACCCACCAACGAGGAGAAGGAGATCGCCAGCCAGACCGTCGAGGTGCTCCGGGTCCGGCATTAGCCCGCGTTATGCACAAACCACCTGCCGCAGCGGAGTGGGCTACGGCAGGGAGGTCTATTCGGCAAAGGCGCATAGTCGCGGCATTGATAGTATCGAGTGAGGCCCGGCCTTGTAGCGGAGGGGCGCACAAAAGCCGGGAAACCTCCCTGCCGGCAGAGGAAGGTAGTAGCTCCGGATGCGCTTTGCCTTGTAGACCCCCCTGCCTCCGGCACATTCCCTGCTATTTCCTGGTGAATTTCCAGGCCAGCGCCACGGCGACCAGGTAACATCCCACCGCGCCGCAGAGAACCGCCTGAAAACCAAAGGACATGGACAGGAGAACAGCGAGGGGGGCCGCCGCCACCGAGGCGAAGCCGTTGATCCCCCACGCCCAGGGGATGAGGTGAGGGGATCGCCGCTCCAGGAGCAGCATGCCGGTGGGGAAGAACCATCCCATGAAGAAGGCGATCGGGGCGAGAAGGACGAGGATCACCAGGAACCGGCCGGGGGTGCCCAGGGAGGCCAGGGGTGCGACAAGCAAACCGCTGGCGGGGAGAACGAGAGGAACGAGAAGGGCGAGGACGCCGGCGGCAACGGCGAGAGCGGGGCGGGGCGAGCGGAACCAGCGCCGGCCGAGAAAACTGCCGCATCCCGAGAAGAGGAGGAAGGCGCTCAAGGCCCCGGCCGCGGCGAGAAGAGGATCGCCGAGGAGCAGGGTGGAGCGCTGCATGAGGGTCATCTCCAGGGCAAGGTAACCGAGCCCGATGAGGAAGAAATAGGCGAGGGGAGCGCCGCTCCGGCCCTCGCTGGCGCCGGGACGGCGTATCGCGACGATGAGCGGCACGAGGATCACCGGCAGCGCCACGAGCACGATCTGGCCGAGGGAGATGACCAGGATGGCGTAGCCGAGTTCCAGCCGCTGGAACCAGTGGGGGCCGTGGGCCTCGATAAAGCGCCCCAGGGAGCGCCAGCGGAAGAAGTCGAAGAAGTACGGACGGTCGTCGGTCGCCGGCCGGACGTTGTAGGCATAGTCCTGGAAGAACCGTTCCCGGTGGGCGGAGAAGATCTCGGTTGCCGCGAAGTGGTAGAGGGAGCCGGTGATCCCGGGCGGGACGGTGAGCTCGTTGAAGGGCGGCCTCCGGGAAGGATCCCAGCCCGGGAGTGCGTCGATGTCCAGCCAGAGCTCGTCGCTGATCCCGATCAGCTTCTTTCTCTTCTCGGCGCTCAACGGGGTGCTGGAAGCGAGGGTGCAGAGGGCCAGATGGTTTCGCAGCTGGGCGAGATGCGCCTCGGGCCTTGCCACACCCCGTCGTTCGAGAGCGGCGGCAAGGGTTGCCAGGATCTTGATGTTGTCCCGAGGTGGAGACTGGATCCCTCGGGTGATGCTCACGAGTCCTCCGGGGTTGAGCCGCTCCAGACATCGGACCATACCCTCAACGGTGAGGAGGTACTCCTCGTGCAGGGAGAGGAGCCCGCTCACGCCGGCGGCCATGCCCTCGGCGCTCACTACCTGGATCAGATCGAATCGATCCTTCGAGCTCTCCAGGAAGTGACGGGGAGTCGTGGCGGAGACCTGAAGGGTCGGCCCGGTGAAGACGTAGCCTGAAAGAGACGCCAGGGGGCCGCGAAAGAGGGCGATGATCTGGGGATCACCCTGAACCGCGGTAATCTCCCGGGCGGCGAAGCGTCTTGCCAGCCAGATGTTGGCGCCGCTTGCCTCACCGAGGAGAAGCACCCGAGCATCGGGGAGGAGCCGATAGGCCACCGACATGGGGGTGTGGTCAAGTATCGGGGCCTCGGCAGCGCTCCCGATGGAGAAGATGGGCCCGGCGCCGTCGCCGTCGACGAGGAGAAGCGCCTGGGGCGGGGGCGGGGCGCCGGCGGTCAGGCCGGCGAAGAGGGTGTAGTGGAGGTACGGGGAGGCGAACACGTCCAGCCTGCCCCGGGGCCCCTCGCGGGTGAGCACGTGACGGGCGTCGCCCTGAGCCTCCCAGTGCCGGAGCTGGGCCAGCATCTTCTGGGGATCGAGGTGAAGCGGCGTTGGGAGCAGGAAATCTCCCACGAGAAAGAGGCCGGAAGCGAGGGCGAGGGTCTTCTCCCGGCGCCGGCTTGATCTCTCTCGTGGGGAAGGCGACCAGAGAAAGCCGGCGGCCCAGGTGAGGAGCGCGGCCCCCTGGATGAGCCGGGGCGGCGACAGGGGAAACATGAGGAGAACGGCCAGGATCGGCCCGACGCCGCTCCCGACGAGATTGGCGCCATAGACCAGCGGTACCGAGGCGGAAAAATGAACGAGGGTCGTGCCGATGAGAAGTCCGGCAAGGAGAAAGGGGACGAAGAGGAGGAGCTGGTAGGCGAGGAGGTAGAGGAGTTGCTCGATGCTGTAGAGGAGATAGCGCATGTCGACGGGCAGGGCGTCGGCAAGGCGATAGCAGAGGGTGATGCTCAGCGCCAGGCCAAGGGTCAGCCAGCGGTTCCAGGTGATAAGGTTCGCCCGTCGTCGAGGTCCAAGGAGGGCGAGCCAGGTGCCGCTGGCGCCGAAACCTAAAAGGGCGAGGCTTATGACGAGATAGGCGAAATGATGCCAGCGGGAAATGGAGAGAGCGCGCATGAGCGCCACTTCAAGGGCGAGGATGGCGGCGGAGACGACGGCGACGGCGACGAGGTCACGGGGTGCGGGCTTGGGGATGGATAGCGCTGGTTCGTTCACCATGGACATCGCATCTGCCCTCTAGCCCGGATGTTTCATGAGTCGATGTCGCGAGATTGCGAAGATGGCCGTCCCACCGGGCAACCGCAGGGGCTCGGACCTGAGGCGTACTTGGTCAGTACGTCGCAAGGTGCGAGACCCGAGGACGCTCGGAAGGACGGCTAGATCCGCGGTCGGAGCAAGCGATTCATGAAATATCCGGGCTAAACAGGCTGGCCGACAACTGGACGTTCAGGCCAGGGAGGGCTCCTCGGCAAAGGTGCATGATTCGCGCCATTGCAGCCGTCGTTGGCTCGTCGGCGGGGCCTGTCGCCAAGCGTGCTGACCTCGGCTTCCCAGAATGGCTGCGAGTAAGAGGTTGCTCAGATGCACTTTGCCTCAGAGCCCGCCCTGGCCTGCCCAGCGAGGCGCCGAGACGCGGTGAAAGTGGCCGGAAAGACGGGTCGTCGGACAGCCTGTTCTTCTCCCTTTTCCCGAACCCTCATGGCTTCTTCTCGACGGCGCCGGTCATGGGGACGAAGAGGACGGGCAGGAGTTCCTTGGTCTGGACCGTTCCCCGGTCGTTCTTGGTGACCACCATGAGTCGCTGCACCTCGTGAATCCCGCCGAGGGGGATGACCATGCGGCCGCCCAGCCGAAGCTGTTCCACGAGAGGCGGCGGAATGTGGCCGGCAGCGCAGGTGACAATGATGCCGTCGAAAGGCGCCTCTTCCGGCCAACCGAAGTAGCCGTCGCCGACCCTGACTTGGACGGTCGAGTACCCGAGTCGCCGCAGTCGTTGCCGCGCCTCGTCGCCGAGGGCGTGGATGATCTCCATAGTGAATACCTGGGGCGTGAGCTCCGAGAGGACGGCCGCCTGATAGCCGCTCCCGGTGCCGATCTCGAGGACCCTGGCGCCTGCCTTGAGCTGGAGGGCCTCGGTCATGAGGGCGACGATGTAAGGCTGCGAGATCGTCTGGCCGTAGCCGATGGGAAGGGGCCGATCGGCGTAGGCCACCCCCTGCAGATCCTGAGAGACGAAGAGATGCCGGGGCACCTGGCGCATGGCCTCCAGCACGGCCTCACTCTGAATCGCCGGGCTATAGCGGCGGAGCTGGGACCTCACCATCCCCTCCCGCTCCTCGAAGCGCTCCGCGAATCGGGGCGGACGCCAGTCAGGTTGAGGGGCGGCGGCCACAGCCTTGCGCTCACCTCGGGGCTGGCACAGGGTGGGCGAGACGCTGAGGGGGAGGAGGACCGAGAAGAGCCCGAAGATGGTGATGGCTACCTTGCCGATCACGAGAGGACTCGCTTCATGGTGTTGCGACGTAGTTGTATGAGAAGGCAAGATAACAGAAGCCGCGGAAAAGGGTCAAGGCAGAGGGCGGATGCGGTGGACCGCTCCCGGCTCCATCCTACGGCGAGATGGCCCTCGTTTGACTAAGCAACGGGTGAATGATTACTATTCGACGGAAGCTCAAAAAAGGGAGGTGGAAGCCATGGAAAGCGATTCGAGCCGTTCACCCCTTGCCCATCAAGAGGAATGCGACTGCTGCTGCGGTTGCGACAGCTCGGCCGAAGGGAAGGATTATCCAAAGGACGAGGAAGGCAGGCCGATTCATCGGCCGCTCTGATACACCGAAGCCTTTTAACAAGAGCCCCGCTCACGCGAGCGGGGCTCTTTGTTTTCCACGACGGCGCTCCTGTGGCGGTGAGGCTCCGTGGCTGCGCGCAGGTATCCTAATGACTTGCCAACGGCGCTGCCACGACGCGGGTCCCCTGAATCTTCTCGAATCTCGCCAGAAGAAGTCGGTTTTCGCCGATGTCGCCTGAATTCATCAGGACCGGGATGTAATTGTCGGAAAACCCCAGGCGAGAGCCGTCGGCAGCGCTCCGACCCTCCAAGAGCACCGGACGCACGGTGCCGACGAAGCCTCCCATGAAGGCAAGCCGTTTAGCCCTATCCAGATGTCTCAGCACTGCCGAGCGGGTCCGGATAACGGGGGGCGGGACCCTCCCCCTCATGACCGCCGCCGGGGTTCCGGGCCGCGGGGAGAAGGGGAACACATGCAGGTAGGCAAGGGGTAAGGATTCAAGGAGACGGTGCGTATTGAGGAAACAGGCCTCGGTTTCGCCAGGGAATCCGACGAGAATGTCCGCGCCCACAGCGAGACCGGCGACCCTGGCGACGGCGTCGCGCACCAGGTCCCGATAGAACAGGGGATGGTAGGTGCGGTTCATCTCCCTCAGGACGGCAGCGTCACCGCTCTGGAGCGGGACGTGCAGGTGAGGGCAGAGCCTGGGCTCGGATGCCATGCGGTCCAGGAGCTCCCCAGTGATCTCGCCGGGCTCAAGGGAACTCAGGCGCAGCCGTGGCGGGGGGCACCGCTCGAAGATGTCGTCGATCAGAGAGGTGAGGTGCCGTGGAGGATCGAGATCATGACCCCATTGGCCCAGATGAATCCCGGTGAGGACGATCTCCTGGAAACCTCCGGCCAGGAACCGCTCTACCTGCTCGAGCACAGGGGCGGTAGGAATGCTCCGGCTCCGGCCCCTGGCATGAGGGACGATACAGTAGGAGCACCGGGCATCGCAGCCGTCCTGAATTTTCAGGAAGGCCCGCGTTCGCCCGGTGAAGGCGCTCAGCAAGAGGGGTTGGGGAATCCCGGTCGCGCCTGGGTCCCCGGCGCGGATGATGGGAGTGGCGGCGCTCAAGGGTCCGGTGAGGTGCTCGAGGAGCGCCAGTTTCTCGCTGGACCCGAGGATGAGAGAGACACCAGGGATGCAAGCAATCTCGGCCGGAGCGATCTGGGCATAACATCCGGTGACGACGACCCTCGCCTCGGGATTCTGACGCAGGGCGCGACGAATCAGCTGCCGCGACTCCATGGCGGCCCGGGCGGTTACGGCACAGGTATTGAGGCAGTAGAGGTCGGCACGACGGGAAAAAGGCCCGATCTCGTATCCGGCACGGCGCAGCCGCTCCTCGAGGTAGGCGGTCTCGCACTGGTTCACCTTGCAGCCGAGAGTGATGAACGCCGCAGTGGTCATGAGAGTACCTGCCGGATGATGCCGCCGCCGAGGACCTCGTCGCCCCGGTAGAACACCGCGGCCTGACCGGGGGTGATCGCTGACTGGGGTTCGTGGAAGCGAACAAGGACTTGCTCGTTGTCGGGCGCGAGTACGGCCGGGGCCTCGTGGTGACGAGATCTCACCTGGACGAGAGCCTCGAGTGCTTCGCCGGGGGCGGGAATACCGATCCAGTTTACATCGGTCACCAGGAACTCCCGACGCTTGAGATCCTTCCGGCGTCCAACCCTAACCGTGTTCGTCTCCGGCTCGAGGCCCACCACGTAGTACGGCGCCGAGGAGGGGATGCCAAGCCCCCGGCGCTGGCCGATGGTGAATCGGTGAATGCCGTCGTGCTCGCCCACCTGACGACCATCCACATCCACAACCGGCCCTCGGGCGAGGACTAGGTCGATTCCCGTCTGCTCCTCGACGAAGCGGCGGTAGTCGTTATCGGGGATGAAGCAGATCTCCTGACTTTCCGGCCTCGAGCTGACGGGGAGATCTGCCGATGCTGCGATGTGCCTCACCTCACCCTTGAGGAGCCCTCCCAGGGGAAAGATCGCCTGGGAAAGATGCTCCTGGGTAAGGCCGAAGAGAAAGTATGACTGATCCTTGGCACGATCCCGGCCTCTCAAGAGCCTGAGCCTGCCGCCGCTTTCAGGTGGCGCGATTCGGGCGTAGTGCCCGGTGGCCAGCCAGCGGATACCCAGATCCAGGGCATGGCGACGAAGGAGCGAAAACTTGATCCTCGGGTTGCAGAGCACACAGGGATTGGGAGTCATGCCGCGCCGGTAGGCCTCGAGGAACGGCCGGATGACCCGCTCCAGAAAGGCGGGACGGAGATCCACACCGTGGAGCGAAACGCCGAGCCGCTCCGCCAGAGTGCGGAGGGACTCACCCGCCCGGCCCGGATCATGGGGAGAGAGGCTCATGTGGAGCGCCACTACCGGATGGTCTCGCCCCTTGAGGAGCAGGGCGGCCACAGCGCTGTCCACCCCGCCGCTCAGGGCGACGGCTACGGGTTCGCGAAGTTCGGGGCGGAGATATCCCGGGCCGGTTGCGGCCGAGACCGTAAGGGCGGGCGGTGATGAAGGTTGTTCTCCCGACACGTCGATCCCGAAAGAGGGGCGGGGAGGATGACCCCCGCTGGGTGCATCATCAGGAGCCGGGTCTCCCGGCTCTTTTCAACGTGAACTCGATTAGAATACCCTAGGAGGGCGGTGAAATCCATCGGCCTCGGATTCGTCTTGACATTCGAGGTCACATGGTTATTGAGTAGAGAACTCCCCGGGCGGGGAGTGAACCGAACGGCAGCGGGAGAGCCTCATGACAGCGCATCGTCATCGTCTCGACAGATTCAGGCGGATTCTGGCGGAACAGCCTCTTGATACCTTTCTTGTGTCCGAGCCTTGGAACCGCGCCTACCTGAGCGGTTTCTGGGCGGACGATCCCCAGCTCACCGAGTCCTCGGGCGTTCTTTTCATAACCGCCGACGAGCAGGTGCTCGCCACCGACTTTCGCTACCAGGAGCAGGCGGAAAAAGAGGCACCGGGCTTCCGGATCGTCATCTACAAGGAGACCCTTACCAGCGCCTTGCCCGAGATCTTTGCGAGCCTCCGAACCAGGAACCTCGGCGTCGAGAGCCACCACCTGACCCATGATCGGTTCGTCCGGATCGAAGAGGCACTGAAGCGATGGCGATCTGAAGGCGCTCTGGTACCGACGCTCAATCTCGTGGAGGGACTCCGGATGATCAAAGAGCCGGAGGAGATCGTGGCCATGCGCCGCTCTCTCGCTCTCACCGAATCGGTCTTCCAGACCGTGGCAGGGGAGGCTGCCGTGGGGCAGACGGAGAAGGAGCTCTCCTGGCGCATCGAGCAGCTCATGCGTGAACGGGGCGCGGAGTCGGTCTCCTTTCCCCCGATAGTCGCCTCCGGTCCGAACGCGGCCTTGCCCCACGCGGTGCCCACGGACCGTCGGTTGCGGGAAGGGGATACCGTTATCTTCGATCTCGGTGCCAGGGTGAGACACTACTGCTCGGATATGACCAGAACCTTGATCCTCGGAGAGGCTGATAGCAAGGTCCGAAAAGTTTACGCCGTCGTCCGGGAGGCGCAGCTTCGCGCCATCGCCTCGGTTCGAGCCGGGCTCTTCTCCCAGGATGCGGATCGGGTGGCTCGCGACCACATTGCCGCGGCCGGCTTCGGCGAGAACTTCGGTCACGGCCTCGGCCACGGCGTCGGGCTCGCCGTCCATGAGAAACCGGGCTTCGGCAAGACCAGCTCCATGGTCCTCGAGGAGAACATGGTGGTAACCATAGAGCCGGGAATCTATCTCTCCGGCTGGGGCGGAGTCCGCCTGGAGAACATGGTGCGGGTCACCGGGGACGGCTGTGAGGTGCTGAACAGGGACAGCTCCTTCTACTCGTTCTAGTACGAGGCTGAAAACATCCGCCTCAACGGGAGGTTGGCGCGAGGCCGGGTGATCTCTGAGGCAAGGCGCATCTGGAGGCTCCTCTTACCTCTATGGCCTGTCGGAAGGCCTGCCGAACCGTGTGCCACCGCTCTGCAGGAGGGCCGAAACACCGCGATCTTGTTCATGGTGCGACTATGCGGCCTTGCCGACGACATTACCCGGCCTCTGATGTCCCCGACCGCGGTGGAGGTGACACCGTTTTTCAGCACTCTGCGCCGTTGAAGCGCCAAGGAGGGTACGACGGTGGGCACAGGTGATTTTCGGATCGAGATGGATTCCATGGGGGAGGTGAGAGTCCCGACGACGGCCTATTACGGTGCTCAGACCCAGCGAGCGGTGGAGAACTTCCCCATCAGCGGCATCAGGTTTCCGCGCCCCTTCATCCGGGCTCTGGGACTGATCAAGCGTGCCTGCGCCCGGGTGAACCTGGCGATGGGGTTCTTTTCTGCGGAGATCGCCCAGGCCATTGTTCAGGCGGCCACCGAGGTGGTGGAGGGGAAGCTCGACCAGGAGTTCGTCTTGGACGTCTTTCAGACCGGCTCCGGTACCTCCACGAACATGAATGCCAACGAGGTGATCGCCAACCGGGCCATCGAGAAACTCGGGGGTGCGCGGGGGAGTAAATCGCCGGTTCATCCGAACGACCATGTCAACCGCGGCCAGTCGAGTAACGATGTCATACCGAGCGCCGTTCACCTCGCCGCCGCCGAGATGATCCATCGGGGCCTCCTGCCGGCGCTCAGGGCCTGCGAACGGGAAATGCTCGCCAAGTGCGAGGAGTTCGACCGGATCGTGAAGATCGGCCGCACCCACCTCCAGGATGCCACCCCGGTGCGTCTCGGCCAGGAGTTCGGTGGTTACGGCCGCCAGTTGATCCTGGCCAGGGAGCGGTTGGTTCAGGCCCTCGCCGGACTCATGGAGCTCGCTCTCGGGGGCACCGCAACCGGTACCGGCCTGAATGCCCCTCCAGGATTTGCCTCGGAGGTTATTGCCCTCCTCGCCGGGGAGACCGGTCTTCCCCTGGTGGAGGCCCAGGATCACTTCGCTGCCCAGGGCGGCCAGGACGCCCTGGTCGCGGCGAGCGCGGCGCTCCGAGGGCTTGCGGTGACCCTCACCAAGATGGGAAACGACCTGCGCTTGCTCGCAT
>Ga0335070_10007097_pt1 | contig 13161 bp, 11 predicted proteins | sample Lox_Sample_13_FD_206722 | JGI IMG/M metagenome (GOLD analysis project Ga0335070, IMG submission 206722) | Soil microbial communities from Loxahatchee National Wildlife Refuge, Florida, United States - Lox_Sample_1.3 | ecosystem: Environmental > Terrestrial > Soil > Wetlands | place: USA...
GGCGCGGCCGAGGAGCGATTGCGGCATGGCGATCCCGAGCGCTTTGGCCGTCTTCAGGTTGATGGCGAGCTCGAGCTTCGTGGGTTGCTCCACGGGAAGGTCGGCGGCCTTGCTGCCTTTCAGGATCTTGTCCACGTACACGGCCAGACGGCGGAAGGTCTCGCGATGGCTGGGCCCGTAGGACATGAGTCCGCCGGCCTCTACGAACCCCTGGTGCTCGTAGATGGCCGGGAGCCGATTCCGTGCGGCCAGACCTGCGATTCGTGGAGCCTGGGAGGAGAAGAACGCGGACGCCAGCACGAGGACACCGCCCGCCCGTTCCTTGGCAAAGAGAGCGAAAGCGGCATCCAGGTCGTCGGGCTTGCGCACACCCCGTACGAGCTTCGGCTGGATGCCCAGCCGTCGCGCTGCCGCCTCGATAGCCTGCCAGTTCCCAGGCAGGTGGGCGTCCGAAGGCGCCAGCTTCAACGCTGATTGATCTTCGAGGATGGCGAGCCGAGCCAGGCTCGGGACCGCTTGCTTGAGCAGCTCGATGCGCTTCGGGTTGAGATCACCCGTGATGATGGCGACGCCGGTGAGGTTCCCGCCCGGCCGCGAGAGGCTCGCGACGAACCCCTGCCCGACCGGGTTGCCGGAGACGAACACGATCGGGATGGTGGTCGTCTCCTTCTGGGCTGCCCTTGTCGCCGGGCTCCCATCCGTCACGAGCACGTCCACCTTCATCCCGACGAGCTCGGCGGCGAGCTCGGGGTACCGCTCGACGTCCCCGTGCGCGGAGCGCTGCTCGATCGCGAAACTGCTGCCCTCCACCACCCGAGCTCCTTCATCGTCTGCCGGAACGGGTTGAGGGCATCCTGCCGGGATTCGGGATCCAGCCATCCGATCCTGGCCATGCGCGCCTGCTGCGCGTCGGCAAGCGGCGCGGCGAGGGTCGCGCCTCCCAGCAGAGTGAGGAAAGTCCTCCGGTCGATCATGGGATCACTGGATCATCCGGTCGGCGAGGCCGGCGAGCGATTGCGGGATGGTGAGCCCGAGGGCCTTCGCGGTCTTCAGGTTGATGACCAGCTCGAACTTGCCCGGCTGCTCGATGGGAAGGTCGGCGGGCTTGGCACCCTTGAGGATCTTGTCCACGTAGATCGCGCCACGCCGGTACGCTTCCGGCAGGTTCGGCCCGTAGGCCATCAGGCCTCCAGCCTCCGCAAACGCTGCGAACGGGGAAATCCCCGGGAGCCGGTGCGCCAGGGTGAAGTCCGCGATCTGTTTCGAGCTGGCGCTCGCGATGGGAGACGAGAGCAGAATGACAGCTCGCGGCCCCTCCTTCACTGCGGCTCTGAGCGCCTGGTCGACTTCGGGAGCACTTCGGAACTCCATGACGTGAACGTCCAGGCCGAGGCCTTGAGCGGCTGCCTTTGCCGCGGCCACTTGGGAGGGACCAGTGGTCGTATCCCAGAGCAGAGCAATCCGGCGAGTTCCCGGGGCTGACTCTCTGATCAGCTGCAGCCATTTGCCAGCCAGGGCAGGGAAATCGAGAAATGACCCCGTGATGTTTCCCCCCGGCCGCGCGAGACTCTGGGCCAGCCCGCTTTGCACCGGGTCCGTCTCCAGGTCGAGCGCGACAATCGGGATCGTGGTGGTTGCATCTCGCGCGGCCCTGACGGCGGCGGGGGCGACCGCGTAGAGTACGTCGACCTTGAGCCGGACGAGCTCGGCGGCGAGGCCGGGCAGAGCCTCGGGCTTCCCGCCCGCGCCACGGTACTCGACGGTGAGCGTCTGGCCCTCGACGTAACCCAGCTCGCGCAGGGCTTTTCGGAAAGCCTCGATAGGAGCATTGGGAAGATCGACGCGGGCGATTTGCAGGATGCCGACCACCGGGACTCTGCGCGCCCGCTGCGCCTGAGCAGCACACGGCGAAGTGAGGGCCGCAAGTCCAAGGAAGGCGAGGAACGCCCTGCGGTCGACCCCGGTGAGGCCGCCCCTCACCCTAGGCCCCCTCACCCTAGGCCCCCTCACCCTACCCTCTCCCCGGAGGGGAGAGGGAATCGGCTTCCCTCGCGCCCGGAGGGGGAGAGGGTAGGGTGAGGGGGCGGGTCTACCGAGCGGGCTCAGATCTTCCAGCCGTTGATCCACTCGATGAGCTTGGAGCCCGCGGGCTTCATCGCGGTCTTGGTGGAGACCACCTCGATGGGATTGATGGTGACGAAGTCGTAGTTGTTCTTGTGGGTCGTGATGCCCTGGTAGAAGTTGCACATCTGCACGTGGTCGGGCCGCCACGAGCGCGTGCCTGAGAGCGACTCGGCCTCGATGCCCTCGAGCGCCTTGACCACCTGCGCCTTGGTCGGCCACTGCTTGGTCTGCGCGTAGGCCTTCTCGACCGCGACCTTGTAGCTCTCGGCGTTGAAGTAGGCGTGGTCGCACTCGTAGGGCGGATACTCGTTGTACTTCGCCTTGTAGTCCCGCGCGAATTGCTTCAGGAGCGCCGAGCCCTTGGGATCGTCGAAGTACATGGTGTTGTAGCCGAGGAGGAGCCCCTCGGGCGTGAACTCCTTCTTGAGGGAGTCGTGCACGCCGCCCGCGGTGGTGAAAACACCCTTCATGTTCTTGAAGAGCCCGACGGCGGCCGCCTGCTTCATGATGATGGTCGCGTCGCCGGACCAGAACGAGCACATGAGCAGATCGGGCTTGGCCTGCTGGATGGCCGCGATGTGCGAGGTGAAGTCGGTCACCCCGAGCTTGGGGAAGAGCTCGAGCACGAACTTCACGTCCGGCATGTAGCGCTTGAGCACGGCCTGGTAGGTCTCCCAGCAGTCGTGGCCGTAGGAGTAGTCGTTGCCGATGCCCGCCACCGTCTTGATGCCCTTGAAGTACTTGGGTGTGAGCTGGCCGGCCACGATGGCCTCGACCTCGTTGTCCACGCTCTTGAACGCCCATTTGGGATTGGGCATGGTCTCTTCCACGCCCTTCTGCGTGGTGCCGTCCCAGGACAGCCACGGCACTTCCATCTCCTCGGCGACGGGACCCAGCGCCAGCGTGACGCCCGTGGAGATGCCGCCGATGACCACCTCGACCTTGTCCTGGAGGATCAGCTTGCGGTAGCGCTCCACGGTGTCCTTGGGCGTGGACTCTTCTTCCACGACCAGCTGCACCTGTCGCCCGAGGATGCCGCCCGACTTGTTGACGCGATCAGCCCACCACTCGGTGCCGCGGAGCCCCGCCGTGCCGACGGGCGCCGCGATGCCCGCGCGGATGGCGAGGACGCCGATCTTCACGGGATCGGTCGGCACGCCCGGCTTGGCCTGGGCCCGGGCCATCGTGGGAAGGCCGAGCGTGCTCGCGACCGCCGCGGCGCCGCCCGCCACCTTGAGGAATTCGCGTCTCGTCGTCGCCATCGTATCCTCCCTCGTCATTGAGAGTTAGCCTGCAAGCTGTTTGCGCGCCAGTTGAGCCCCCGCGGTGAGCCGCTTGAGCTTCTCGAAGGCGACCCAGCGTGGCACGGGGAAGAATCCGCAATCGGGAATCAGCGACAGCCGCTCGGCGGGGATGTGCTTGAGACAGAGGCGCACCCGCTCCGCGATGTCCTCGGGAGTCTCCATGTAAAAGGACTTCACGTCAACCACGCCGCAGGCCACGTCCCGGTCCACCCCGACCTCTTTCCACATGTCGATCTCGGCCATCTCGCGGTTGGCGTACTCGAAGACGAATTGCTGGCACTTGGTCTCGAGGAGGGCGGGGAACATCCAGCGGTACGAGCGCTTGCCGCGCGGGCGCGAGAGGAGGTTACCGAAGCAGACGTGGTAGCCGATCCTCGCCTCCACGCCGTCCACGCAAGCGTTGAACATCTTCACGTATTCAGCCGCCTGGCCCGGGACGATGGCCGCCGAGGGCTCGTCGATCTGGATCCAGTCCGCGCCGGCCGCGGCCAGAGCCTTGAGCTCGGCGTTGACGGCGGGCACCAGATCCCAGCAGAGCGCGAGGCGATCGTTGTTGTAGGCGTCGCCCGGTCGCGTCTGGATGTGGATGGACAGTGTCACAGGGCCGGGGCAGGTGGCCTTGACCGGCTTGTCGGTCTGCGTCTTGAGGTACTTGAACTCGTCCACCGTGCCGAGCCCTTTGGGCACCGTGACCTTCCGCGTCGCCCGGTAGCGCGGCACGCTGTCGTAGGCGTAGAGCCCGGTCTTGCGCAGCGGCTCGAGCGTCTCGAGGCCGTCCATCTTGCCGTAGAAGGTCTGGACGAAGAAGAAGCGGCGCATCTCGCCGTCGCAGATGACGTCGATTCCGGCCCGCTCCTGGTCACGGATGGCGAGCTGTGTCGCGTCGTCGAAGGTCTCCCGGACGTCGGTCTGCCCGTACTCGTCCGCCTTGATCTTGTCGAGTGCGGTCCAGAACCAGCCGGGGAAGCCGTGGCTGCCCATCACGTGGGTGTAGAGAAGTGGGAGCTTGGAGGCCATGCGCTGTCCTTTCCTAGAAGAGATGTTTCTGGATCTTGCCCACCGACGTGCGGGGGAAGACGTCACGAAATTCCACGACCTCCGGCACCTTGAAGAGGGATAGCCTCTCGCGGCACCAGCCGATGAGCTGGTCGGCCGTGGTGGCGGCGCCGTCCTTCACGATGACGTAGGCCTTGATCGCCTGATCGCGGACCGGGTCGGGAATCGCCACCACGGCCGCATCGAAGACCGCGGGATGCTGCTTCAGGGTCTCTTCCACCTCTGAGGCGGACACGTTCTCGCCGGCGCGCTTGATCATATCCTTCTTCCGATCAACGAAGAAGAAGCATCCGTCCTCGTCCATGTAGGCCTGATCGCCGCTGTGGAGCCATCCCTCGCGCAGTGTCTCGGCGGTGGCCGCCTCGTTCTTGAAGTAGCCCTTCATCACGGTTACGCCGGGGACGCCCGAGACCACCAGCTCGCCGACCGTGCCCGGCGGGACTTCCTTGCCGCCGGGGTCCACCACCTTGCACTCGTAGCCGAGCACGGGCATGCCCATGGAGAGCGGCTTGCGCGGCAGATCCAGCGGCTGCATCAGGGGGAGGCTCATGGTCTCCGTCATGCCCCAGATCTGCATGAGCGGCGCGCCGAAGCGCTCATGCCACTCCTCGAACTGCTGCGGCGTGACGTTCTGAGCGTAAGACACGGCGCGGAGCCGCGTCTGCCCCTCGCGGGGCGTCCGCGGCTGGGCGAGGAGCATGCGGATGGGCGCCGCGAAGAGCGCAGCGAGCGTCGCCTCGTGGCGCATCGCCTGCTCGACGAAGCGCGTGGCGCTGAAGCGCTCCATCAAGGCCACGCTGCCCCCCGCCAGCAGCATGGGCAGGAAGGCGTGCAGCTGGGCGCCGGCGTGGAAGAGCGGCAGCACGATGAGGTGACGATCCGCTGGTCCCACGCGCATGGCCTTCGACATCACCTCGCCGCCAAAGAGGTAATTGGTCTGAGTCAGCAGCACGCCCTTGGGCTTCGACGTCGTGCCCGAGGTGTACTGCATCGAGATCTCGTCGAGCGGCGCCACCGTCATGCCCGGCGACGTGGACGGCAGCCCGCGCAGGAGCGGCTCGAGCGGGCGCGCTTCGATCACGCCACCGAGGGCGGAGCAGCGGCCCGCGACGGCGTGGACCGGGGCCGCATACTGCGGCTCCGTGACGGAGAGCCGGGCTTCGGAGTGCGTGAGGATGTACTCCATCTCGTCGGCGGTGGAGACGGGATTGGTGGGGACCATGACCGTCCCCGTCTTGGCCGCCGCCATCCAGAAGAGGAGGAACTCGGGGCAGTTGCCGAGATGCAGGTTGAACTTGTCACCGTGCCGGAGGCCCCGCGCCAGGAGCAGATGGGCCGCGCGGTTGACGTCGGCGTCGAACTCGCGCCAGGTCCACCGCGCGCTGCCGCCTGCGGCGTCCTCGAAGATCAGGAAGAGCTGGTCGGGGAATCGCCGCGCCTTGTCCTCGAGCGCGCTCTTGAGCGTGCGGGTGCCGGTGATCAGCACGGCGCGTCAGCCTTTCGTTCTCTTGGCCACGAAGTCCGCGATACGGGCGCGGGCCTCTTTGTCACGACGCAGGGACGCCGCATAGGCCTGTGCAGCGCCGCCGGACTTCCCGGCGCGGATGTCCGCCACGATGGCCTTGGTCGCGGCCAGCCCGCCGCGCGGGTGTCGCGCGACGCCGGCGGCCAGCTCCGCCGCCGCGCTCTCCAGCGCGCCGTCGGGCACCACGCGCGTGACGAGGCCCATCCGGAGCGCCTCCGCGGCATCCACGGTCCGGCCCGTGAGCAGGAGATCCCGGGCCGGACCACCGCCCATGATGTCGAGGAGGCGGGCGATGCCGTACGACGGATTGAATCCGAGCGTCACCTCGGGCAGCCCGAAGCGTGCGCCTTCCTCGGCGATACGGAGATCCTGCGCCGCGGCCAGCATGCAGCCGCCACCGAGCGCGTAGCCCCGCACCGCAGCGATCGTCACCTGAGGCAGCCGCGCGAAGTGGTCCATGATCTTCTGCCAGCGTCGGGAGAGCGCTCGTGCCTCGGCGGGGGTGAGGGTCGGCATCTCGGCGATGTCGTTGCCCGCGCAGAAGGCTCGCCCGCGTCCCGAGACGATCACCACGATGGTGTCCTTGGAGCGCTCGAGCCGCGTGAGGGCGTGCTCGAGCACGGTGGCCACTTCGCGGTTGAGGGCGTTGAGCGCTTCGGGACGCTCGAGCGTCAACCGCGCGACGGCGCCGTCGAGGACAAGCGTCGCACTCATAGCCCGAGCCTCGCTCGGGCTTCCGCGGGTAGTGCCGCCGCCTCCAGGCTATCGGGGGCGCCTTCGACCTCGCCGGTCACCGCGGCCATCTGAAGTGCGGCGAATCGCGGATGGTCCACGCCGACGTCGACGAACCAGGCGAGGGGCATGCCGTCGGCAACGAGTCGTCGCTGCAGCTCGCGGCGAAGCCCGGCGTCGGCGCGTACGGCCGCGGGATCGCGTCCGGCCTCGAGGGCATAGGCCGCCAGCGCGCCCGCGGCCTCGCCGGTATTCCACTCGACGGGGTGCAGGCGGTAGCAGCCATTGGTGATATGCGTGGTGCCCAGGTTCTTGGCCCCCGCCAGGAGGTTCTTCATCCTCACCGGGATCAGCGCGCCCATCGGAATCTGAAAGGGCCGGGTGCGGCACGACACGCCGACGTCGTCCGGGTCGGAATTGTGGATGTCGATGGGATACCATCCAACGCCGACCGAGTCTTCGAACTGGGCCGCGCGCGCTCCGCTCTGGTAATCGGCCGATACCTCCTGCTCGCGAATGGTCCTGAGCGACCGGATCCGCCGGCACTCCCTTATGTAGGGATGCTTGCCAAGGGTATCCGCCGTCGCGAACACGTCGGACCTGGGCCTGAGCTCCGGGAAGCCTGGAGCGTGCCCTGGCCGGGGCGCCTCCGCCTGCAGCCAGTAGAGAAAGCCCAGGCTCACGCGCTTGGCGTCCTGGAGCGCGCGTGCCTGCTCGAGCGGCGACCGGTCGAGGATACTCTGGTCGCGATAGTCATTGCCCGGCCAGTTGAGCATGCTGATGTCGCGAGGATAGCCTGTGCCGGGCGGGAACAGGCTCGCGTCGATCAGGCGGCGGTAGGTCCAGAGCCCACCCTTGGTGCCGGGTGCCTGCTCCAGCACCTGGTACTCGAGCCAGCGCGTCTCCTCGCCGTAGATCTCGCCGCCGTGCACGTGAATGCGCAGCGAATAGGGCTGGCCGTCGCGATAGTGCTCGTACCGCTCGGGCTGCCGGATCACGTGGCGCTCGCCCGCGGCCATGCGCTCCAGCACGAAGGTGTAGGTGAAGCTCTGGACGCAGTGGGGCTTGGGCGCGAGGGGCTGGGCATGCGGCTCGCCGGTCTCGGCCTTGGTCTCCGCGCCGATGACGTATTCCGCCCCGGCCAGCGGCAGGAGATCTCCCAGCTCCGTGGCGTCGATGACCATGCGCGGTCGCAAGCGCATCCAGCGCCGGTCGTCCAGATTCACGGCGAGCACGCTTTCGATGCGATCCGCGTTGACCTGCGCGCTCGCGGCCTTGGTCCGCGGGAAGATGACGAGCCGCCCGGCGTCGACGAAGGGCTGCGCCATGGCATTCAGGACGCCCAGGGCCACGCGAGGCTCGAAGGCGAGACGTGTGACCCAGCAGGTGCCGGGGTTGGGATGGGGCTGCGCGGCCAGAGCAGGGGACAGGCGCCGGTAGTGAGCGCGGATAGCCTCGCGCATGGCGTAGTAGCTCCGCGTCCCGCCGAAGCGCTCGATGTGCTCGTGCTCGTCGAGCGCGGAGACGCCCTGGGCCGTGAGCTGGCCGCCGATCCAGTCGGTCTCTTCCAGCAGGCACACGGTGCGTCCCGCGCGGGCCGCGGCCAGCGCTGCCGCGAAGCCGCCCGTTCCGCCCCCCACCACGAGCACGTCACAGATCCTGTCCTCCACGCTCCGGCCCGGCTCGCCGCAGTCCACCACGGCCGCGCCGGGATCGCCCGTGGCCCGCACTGCCATCACGTCGAGGAGCGCCGTCACGGCTGTCTCACGCGCCCAGGTAGAGCTTGCGGACCACGTCCGTCCTCTGGAGCTCGGCCGCCGTCCCCTGGAGCGAGACGTGACCGGATTCGAGGAGATACGCGCGGTCGGCCAGCTCGAGCGCCATGGCGGCGTTCTGCTCGACGAGCACGATGGTGAGACCGCGGCTCGCGAGCTCGCGAATGATGCGCGCGATCTCGCTCACGATGATGGGCGCCAGACCCAGCGACGGCTCGTCCAGAAGCAGGCACTTGGGCCTGGCCATGAGCCCGCGCCCGATCGCGAGCATCTGCTGCTCCCCGCCTGAGAGCGAGCCGCCACGCTGGAGGAGTCGCTCGCGCAGCCTCGGAAAGAGCCCGTAGACGTTCTCGAGGTCGCCGGCGATGGCGCCGCGGTCCGCGCGCTGGTAGGCGCCCATCCTGAGATTGTCCAGCACCGTGAACTTGGGGAAGATCTGCCGCCCTTCCGGCACGAGCACGAGGCCCCGCTCCACCCGCTCGAAGGGGAGGAGGCGCGTGATGTCCTCGCCCAGGTAGCGGATGTGACCGGCCGAGGGCGCCTTGAGCCCCGCGATCACCCGGAGCGTGGTGGTCTTGCCCGCCGCGTTCGGGCCTATGATGCAGACGATCTCGCCGCCCGCTACCGTGAGGGTCACGTCGTGGAGCACGTGGACCTTGGCGTAGCGGCAGTTGACGCGGTCAAGCTCGAGCATGGCCCGCTCCGAGATACGCCTCGATCACCGCCGGCTCGTTCAAGACCTGCTCCGGCGACCCTTCCGCGATCTTCTGGCCGTAGTTCAGCGCGATGACCCGGTGGGCCAGGCCGCGAAGAAAGCCGATCTTGTGATCCACGAGGCAGAGCGTCGTGCCGGCGCGGTGCACCTTGTCGAGGACGGCCTCGAGGTTGCGGATCTCGTCGCGCCCGAGGCCCGAGGCCGGCTCGTCGAGGAGCAGGAGCTCGGGCTCGCACATGAGGGCCATGGCGATGCCGAGCATCTTCTCCTCGCCGTAGGAGAGGTTGCCCGCGAGCTGGTCCGCCGCCTCGCCGAGATTGCAAAGGGCCAGCACCTCGCCGACGCGAGCCGCGAGACGCTCCTCGACGCCCCGCGCGGCGCCGACGATCTCGAGCCCACGGCGGAAGCCCAGCGCACGCTTGAGCGCCAGGTGGCTCGCCACCCGCACATTGTCGAACACGGACAGCTCGGCGAACACCTGCGGGTTCTGGAAGGTCTTGACCACGCCGAGCCCGGCGATGATGTCGGGGCGCAGCTCCTGGATCTCTCGACCTTTCCACAAGACCTTGCCCGAGGTGGGCGACAGCAGGCCCGCCATCATGCTCAAGAGCGTGGTCTTGCCCGAGCCATTGGGGCCGATGATGCCGACGATCTCGCCCGGCTGGACCAGGAAGGACACGTCGGCGACCGCGACGAGTCCGGCGAAGCGCTTGGTGAGGCCGCGGACTTCAAGCGCCACGCTTCGCCCTCCACGCGTTGAGCGTGCCCACGATGCCACGGGGCATCACGAGGATGGTGAAGATCAGGATGGCGCCGTACAGGATGGCGCGGATCTCGGCGCGGAGGTCGATCGCATGCGGCAGCCCGGTCAGCACGAGCGAACCCACGATGGGCCCGATGAGGGTGCCCTGGCCGCCCAGCAGCACCATGGCCAGCACCTCCATGGACTGGTTGATGCCGAGGTAGCCGGGATCGATATAGCCCGTGTAGTAGCCGTAGAGCCCGCCCGCGAAGGACGCGAGCGCATTCCCCACGGCGAAGGAGAGGAGTTTGTAGCGAAACACGTTGATGCCGAGCGTACGAGCCAGGTCCTCGTTGAGGCGGATGGCGCCGAAGCAGCGCCCCATCCAGGAGCGCAGACATCGCGCGCAGACCAGCACGGTGAGCGACAGACAGACGAGGGTGAGGTAGTACCAGGCGATCGGCCCCTTGATCGGCACGATGCCGCTGCCCGGCCAGTAGATCGTCGGCTTGGCCGCTACCACGAGGCCGAGGGTGCCGTTGGTGACGCTGTTCCAGTTCATCACGAAGAGCCGGATCATCTCCGAGAAGGCCAGTGTCACCACCGCGAAGTAGAAGGTCTTGAGCCTGAACTTGAAGCAGATGCTGCCGACGATGAGCGCCAGCACCACGGCGGCGGCGGCCGAGGGCAGGGTGGCGATCCAGAACGGCAGCTTGCAGTTCGTCGCCAGCAGGTACGTCATGTAGGCGGAGACGCCGAAGACCGCCGGGTGGAACATCGAGAGCTGGCCCGTGAAGCCGAAGATGAGATCGAAGGTCACCGCGAGAATCGCGTAGATGAACGTGAAGATGAAGATCGTGAGCAGGAAGTCGCCGCGCACGAAGATCGGCAGGGCGTACAGCACTCCCCACAGCAGCGCCTGGCCGGTCATTCGTCGCCGAAAAGGCCGGAGGGCCTGAAGAGCAGGATGGCCACGAGCACCGCCAGGCCGTAGGCGTCGCGGAAAGCCGTGGGGAGAAAGATGGAGCCCACGCCCTCGATGACGCCGAGGATGACGCCGCCCCAGAGCGAGCCCATGAGGCTCCCGATGCCGCCGAGAATGGCCGCCTCCATGCCCTTGAGCACGTAGACGCCGCCCATGGCGGGCTCGAGCGAATAGAGGCTGGCGTAGAGCGCGCCGCCCAGGCCGGCGAGCCCAGTGGAATAGAGCATGACGGCGGTCTCGAGACGCGGCGTGTGCACGCCCATGAGCATGGCCGCCTCCGGATTCTGCGCGTAGGCGAAGGCTGCGCGGCCGAGCCAGGTGCGGGCGAGGCCGAGGTAGGTCACGACGATGACGATCACGATCACCGCGAAGACCACGAGCTTCATCTTGGGCAGGCCGATGTCGCCCACGCGGAGCGCGCCGGGCAGGACGAAGTGCATCTCGACCGGCGTGGCCGTCCACAAGAGCATGGAGGCGCTCTCGAAGATCGAGATGAGACCGATGGAGACGAGGAGGCCGTTGACGAGATTGTTGCGGGTGAATCGGAAGAAGGCCTTGTTCGAGAGATACCCGGCGGCGGCGGCGATGAGACAGGCGGGAATCACCGCCACCGGGTAGGGCAGACCGCCTCGCTCGGCCAACGCATAGGTCGCGTAGGCGCCGATCATCATGAACTCGCCGAGGGCGAAGTTCACGATGCCCGTGATGCCGAACGTCAGCGTGATGCCGAGCGCGATGATGCCGTACATGGCGCCGATGATGGAGCCATTCAGCACCTGCCCAAGGACGAGCTGCGTCACTAGTTCGGGTTGATGTGCTGCACCTCGAGGGCGCCACCCTTTTTCAACCGGACCACGTCGAAGTTGAAGATGGCCTCGCCCTTGTCGTCGAAGCGGATCTTCCACAGGCCGTCGTAGGTCATGGACATGAGCGCCTTCTTGACCGCGGCCGGATCGTCCACGGTGCCGGCCTTCTTCATCGCCTCCACGAGCATGTACACGTGGTCGTAGCAGGAGGAGGAGCAGAGCGGCGCCTGGTCATAGGGGAAGTCGCGCTTGTAGAAATCCTTGTAGGCCTTGACGAACTTGGCCACCTTGGGGTCTTTCTTCTCGGCCTCCTCGAAATGCTTGGGGACGTAGACCATGTACTCCTCGATGCCGTCCTTGTTCTTGAGCCCGGGGCCGAGCGAGCCGCGCACGAGGAAGAACTTCGTGAGCTGGCCCGTCTCCGTGGCCTGCCGGACTATGTCGTAGATGTAGGAGTCGGCATAGCCCGGGAAGAGGAAGTCGGGCTTCCAGGCCGCGATCTTGGCGAGGACGGCGGAGAAGTCCTTGGTGCCGGGCTCGAAGTAGTCGAGGCGGGACTCGATGCCCTTCTGCTTCAGCATGGGCACGTAGATATCCTCGAGCACCTTGCCGCCCTGGTCGTTCTGGAAGAGCATGGCGATCTTCTTGGCGCCCGTGGTCTTGACCAGGTTGTCCACCATCAGCTCGCCGAACCCGTTCTTGCCGGCGTCCCAGTTCCACGTCCGCATCAGGAACTCGTGGCCCGGCGTACCGACGTAGTCGTGGATGCGCGTGGCGCCGCCCCACATCAGGAGCTTGCCGTTGAACTCCGCCGCGTAGGGCCGCACGGCGAGGAAGACGTTGGACAGAAAGGGGCCGAAGATGTACTTCGCCTGGTCCACCTCGACCAGCCGCTTGAGCTGGACCGTCGCCTCCTTGGGCTCGCCGCGCGTGTCGAGGGCGATGAGCTGGAGCTTGTAGGTCTTGTTGCCGACCTTGAAGCCGCCGGCCTTGTTGATCTCGTCCACCGCGAGCGCCGTGCCCTGCGAGGACATCCAGCCGTAGATGGCGTTGGCGCCCGTCTGGGCCTCGATCTGGCCGATCTTGACGACGTCCTGGGCGGCGGCGGGCGCTGCGATGAGGGCCAGCACCGCGAGGATCAGCGACACACGCTTCATACAGTCCTCCTCTCCACGTTGAGAGTCTCGATGACGGGGGCGGCGGCGTCAGAGCGCCGGGATTCTATGCGCGGAACTCCGTCTTGCCCGTACCTTCCATCAGCCCGCTCAAGACTCGACTGACCGCATCCTGATGCGCCGCGAGGGCTGCTTCGGCCATGTCTTCTGCCGGTCTCGGCTCCTGGTCGAAGTTACCGTAGATGTCGCTGCCGCGGACGAGCATGGCGGAATCGCGGAAGC
>Ga0335070_10007099_pt1 | contig 13159 bp, 10 predicted proteins | sample Lox_Sample_13_FD_206722 | JGI IMG/M metagenome (GOLD analysis project Ga0335070, IMG submission 206722) | Soil microbial communities from Loxahatchee National Wildlife Refuge, Florida, United States - Lox_Sample_1.3 | ecosystem: Environmental > Terrestrial > Soil > Wetlands | place: USA...
GCCGCGAACCGATGGCCTTCATGCCGGAGCTGAGATCACGTGCGCTCGCAGTTCATCGATTCGCTTGCGACCCACCCGCCAGGAGTCGGGAACGCGATCCACCGTCCCCGCACCGACACCCCTCCGGTATTCGTGTTTCTCGTGAAGAATCGTAGTGCCGTGGCCATCGCGTGCGGCCTTCAGGTGGCGTGCAATATCCGAGACGGTGGCGAGATAGGCGCGTGGACACCTTCCAAGTCGGACCCCCTCGAATTGCACGAAGCAGTAGACGGTTCGCGAACCTTGGCGCCGCGCCCACGCCTCGATGGCACCTCGATAGCTGCGACCCTCCTTGAACCTCTGAATGAAGCCCCACGCCCCCCCTCACTCCAACCTCTTCCTCACCTCCACCGCCCCGTCCTCCGGCGAGAAGCGGCTCTTGAAGCCCAGGCTCTGGGCCAGCTCGAGCATGGCGCGGTTGTCGGGCAGCACCTGGCCCACCAGCTCGCGGATGCCGCGCCCGCGGCAGTAGCGGATCATCTTCTCGAGCAGCGCATGGCCGAGGCCCTGCCCCTTCAGGTCGGAGCGGACCTCGATCGCGAACTCGGCCCGTGCGCCGTCCGAGTCCGAGACGGCGCGCACCACGCCGAGCGTCTCCGGCTCGCCGTCCGGCCCGGTCTGGGTCGCGATGAAGGCCATCTCGCGGTCGTAGTCGATCTGCGTGTAGCGGGCCATCTGCGAGTGGGGGATGGCGCGCACCAGGTTGAAGAAGCGGAAGCGCACGTCCTCGGGCGAGAGCCGCGCGAAGAAGGACTGGTGCGCCGGCTCGTCCTCCGGGCGGATCGGGCGCATCGCGACGCGGCGCCCGTCGCGCAGCGGCACGCTCTCCTCGAGCTCGCGCGGGTAGGGGCGGATCGCGAGGCGGTCGGCCTGGCCGGCCGCGACGGACTGGATGCGGATGCGCGCATCCAGGGCGAGCACGCCGTCGGGGCCGGCGAGCAGCGGGTTCACGTCGAGCTCGACGACCTCGGGCAGGTCGATCGCGATCTGCGACACCTGCACGAGCGCGAGCGCCAGCGCGTCCGCGTCGGCGGGCGGCACGTCGCGGTAGCCGGCGAGCAGCTTCGCGACGTGGGTGCGGCCGACCAGCTCGCGCGCCAGGTTCAGGTTGAGCGGCGGGAGCGCGAGGGCGCGGTCGCCGATCTGCTCGACGGCGATGCCGCCCTGGCCGAAGAGCACGACCGGCCCGAAGACCGGGTCCGACGCGAGGCCTGCGAAGAGCTCGCGCGCCGCGGGCCGGCGCGCCATCGCCTGCACCGTGAAGCCCTCGAGGCGGGCGCTGGCGGAGCGGGCGCGCAGCCGTGCCGCCATCGCGCGCGCCGCCGCGCGGACCGCCTGGCGCGTCTCGAGGTCGAGAGCGACCCCACCGACGTCCGTCTTATGTACGACGTCGGGCGACAGGATCTTGAGCGCGACCGGGAAGCCGATCTCGAGCGCGAGGTGCTCGGCCTCCTCCGCGTCGCGCGCGATGCGGGTGGCCACGACCGGGATGCCGAAGGCGTCGAGCACGGACTTCGACTCGGGCTCGGTCAGCCGCTCGCGCCCGGCGGCGAGCGCGGACCCGATCACCCGGCGCGCCTGCTCGGGGCGGGGCGCGAACTCCGCGGGCAGCGAGGGCGGCGTCTCGAGCAGCAGCGCCTGGTTGCGGCGGTGCGCGAGCAGATGGGAAAGCGCCGCGATCGCGTCGTCGGGCGTGTCGTAGCTGGCGATGCCGGCGTCGCGCAGCGTGCGGCGTGCGCGCTCGGCCCCGTCGCCGCGCCCGAGCCAGCTCGCGAACAGGTCCGGCCCGACTGATCCAGCGGGCTGGCGCGGTCGACCCTCGCGGCAGATCATCGCGACCGCCGCCGCGGCCTCCTCGCTCGACGCGATCGCGGTCGGCGCGTGCAGCACGAGCACGGCGTCGACGCCGGGATCGGCGAGCACCGCGCGCAGCGCGGCGGCGTAGCGCTCGCCCGGGGCGTCGCCGATCAGGTCGACGGGGTTGCCGCGCGACCAGGTGGGTGGAAGCGCGGCGTCGAGACGCGCGATGGTGTCGGGCGCCAGCTCGGCGAGCCGGCCGCCGTGGGCGACCACGCTGTCGGTCGCCAGCACCGCGACGCCGCCGCCGTTGCTCACGATCGCGACGCGGTCGCCCGCCAGCCGCCGCGAGCGCACCAGCGTCTCGGCCGCGTCGAAGAGCTCGTCGATGCGGTCGACGCGCAACAGGCCGGCGCGCCGCAGGGCGGCGTCGCACACATCGTCGGCGGCGGCCAGCGCCCCGCTGTGCGAGAACGCGGCGCGCGCGCCCTCCCGGTATCGGCCAGCCTTCACGACCAGCACCGGCTTGTTCCGCGCCGCAGCGCGCGCCGCCGACAGGAACTTGCGCGCCGGCCTTACTGATCCAGCGGGCTGCGCGACTGATCCAGCGGGCTGCGCGACTGATCCAGCGGGCTGCGCGACTGATCCAGCGGGCTGCGCGACTGATCCAGCGGGCTGCGGCGTCACCGGCCCGTGACGCCCGATCGACTCCAGGTAGAGCAGGATCGCGCGCACCGACGGATCGGCGCCGAGCCAGTCGAGCAGGTCGGCCGCGTCGAGGTCGGCCGAGTCGCCGAGCGATATGAAGTGCGAGAAGCCGACGGCGCTCGCCCGCGCCCAGTCGAGCGCGGTGGTGCAGACCGCGCCCGATTGCGAGACGAAGGCGAGGTGGCCGGGCTGCGCGTCGGTGTGGGCGAAGCTGGCGTTGAGCCCGATCCCGGGGACCAGCAGTCCGAGGCTGTTCGGCCCGAGCACGCGCAGCCCGTGTCGTCCCGCCTCCTGCAGCACGCGTTCGACGAGCGGGCGTCCGCCCTCGTCGCGCGACTGCGACAAGCCGGCGGTCAGCACGGCGGCGGCGCGCGCGCCGGCGTCGCCGAGCGCGCGCACGAGTCCGGGCACCGTCGCCGGGGGCGTGCAGATCACCGCGAGGTCCGGCGCGACGGGCAGGCTCGCGACGTCGGGGTAGGCCAGCACGCCCGCGACGGCGGCGTGCTTCGGGTTGACGGGCATCACCGGGCCCGCGAAGCCGCCGCGCAGCAGGTTTCGCATCACCACCGTGCCCACCCGCTGCGGGCGGTTCGAGGCGCCGATCACCGCGACGCTGCGGGGCGCCAGCAGGGCTTCCAGGTTGCGCACGCTCAAGGCCGGCCAGGGTAGCCGGCCGGCCCGGCTGCAGCCGCGCCGCTGCACCTGCAGGCCCGGCGCTGCACCGCGGGGGCCTCGGCGGCCCGCGAGCGCGCGTCTGGCGCGTTCGCCCCCGGGCACGGGCCTTGCTCTGGTACGCGGCATGCGGGCGATCCACAATCCGAGCTGCGGAGGAGACGTCTGGATGGACCATCGCGAATGGCGGCGGGCCCAGCGCCGCGACCGCCGCGAGATCCGCGACCAGCTCCGCGCCGAGGGCGACCGGCTGCGAGAGGACCTCGAGGCCTGGGCGCTCGAGAAGACGCGCGACCTGCGCGGCAAGGTCAAGAGCAAGCTCTCTCCCGAGGAGCGCGCGCTGCGCGAGGCGCGCGACGCGGTGTCGCGCCGCATCGGCTTCCTCGGCCACTTCGTCCCCTACGTGTGCGTCTGCCTGTTCCTGCTGGTCGTGGCCGGCTTCCGCACCGCGATGATCGTCGCGCTCTCCTGGGGCATCGGCGTCGCCATCCATTTCTTCTTCGCGCTGGTGGCGCCCGACCTGCGCAAGCGCTGGACCGAAGAGGAGGTGGGCCGGCGCGTGACCGTCGACGTCTCGCACCAGCGCCGCGAGCTCGAGGGCCGCCACGCCCGCACGCTCGAGCACCTCTCCGCCTCGATCGCGCACGAGATCCGCAACCCGATCACGGCCGCCAAGAGCCTGCTGCAGCAGATGGGCGAGGATCCCCACTCGCCGGAGAACGTCGAGTACGCGGCGGTCGCGCTGCAGGAGCTCGAGCGCGTGGAGCGCTCGATCTCGCACCTGCTCCGCTACGCCCGCGACGAGGAGCTGCGCCCTCGGGAGCTGCGCTTCTCGGAAGTGGTCGCGTCCGGCCTCGAGACGCTGCGCGAGCGCTCGACGCGATCCGGTGTGACCCTCCGCGTCGACGCCGCCTCGGCCGGCGTCCTGGTCGGCGACCCCGAGCAGCTGCGCCGCGTGGTGATCAACCTGGTCGGCAACGCGCTCGACGCGCTCGACGGCCGCCCCTCCCCGCCTCCGCGCGTGGACGTCGAAGCGGGCGAGAACCTGGCGGGCACGGAGGTCTGGCTGCGCGTGCGCGACAACGGCCCGGGCATCGAGCCCGAGCGCCTCGACAAGATCTTCACCCCCTTCCACACCTCGAAGAGCAACGGCACCGGCCTCGGGCTCCCGATCGCGCGCAAGATCGTCGAGAGCCACGGCGGCTCGATCGAGGTCGAATCGAGCGTCGGCAAGGGCACCGAGTTCCGCGTGACGCTGCCCAAGCACGGCATCCCGGCCGAGCCTGCGCGCGAGGCGGCGAAGTGAAGCCGCGCATCCTGATCGTCGAGGACGAGGCGGCGATCCGGCTGGCGCTCTCCGGCCTGCTGCGGCGCGAGGGCTACGAGGTCGAGCAGGCCGAGAACGGCGAGGCGGCGCTCGTCCGGCTGCGCGGCGAGGCCTTCGACCTCGTGCTCACCGACCTCGCGCTCGGCACCGGCCCGAGCGGGATGGACGTGCTGCGCGCCTCGCGCGAGCTGCACGCCGAGGCGCCGGTGGTGATGATCACGGCCCACGGCAACGAGAAGATCGCGGTCGAGGCGATGAAGGCCGGCGCCCACGACTACGTGCCGAAGCCCTTCGACAACGACGAGATCCGCCTGGTGGTGCGCCGCGCGCTCGAGCGCACCCAGCTCGAGCGCGAGAACCGCTGGTTGCGCGAGCAGGTCGACCGCGAGTGGCGCTTCGAGAACCTGATCGGCTCGGGCGCGGCGATGCGCCGCGTGTTCGAGACGATCCGCAAGGTGGCCGAGACCGACCTGACCGTGCTGGTGCGCGGCGAGAGCGGAACCGGCAAGGAGCTGGTGGCGCAGGCGCTGCACCAGCGCAGCCCGCGCAAGAGCCGGCCCTTCGTCGCCGTCAACTGCGCGGCGATCAGCCGCGAGCTGGTCGAGAGCGAGCTGTTCGGCCACGAGAAGGGCGCCTTCACCGGCGCCGACGCGCGCCGCGTCGGCCGCTTCGAGGCGGCGCACGGCGGCACGATCTTCCTCGACGAGATCGGCGACATGCCGACCGAGACGCAGGCCAAGGTGCTGCGCGTGCTGCAGGAACGCTGCTTCGAGCGCGTCGGCGGCAGCAAGCCCGTCGAGGTCGACGTGCGCGTCGTCGCAGCGACCCACCGCGACCTCGAGCAGGAGGTGCGCGCGGGGCGCTTCCGCGAGGACCTCTACTACCGGCTGCGCGTCGTCGAGATCGAGCTGCCGGCGCTGCGCGAGCGGCCCGAGGACGTGCCCGCGCTCGTCGACCACTTCCTCGGCGCGCTGGCGCATCGCCTCGAGCGCCCGAAGATGCCGATCCGCCCCGAGGCGCTCGCGTGCCTCGCCGCGCACGCCTGGCCGGGCAACGTGCGCGAGCTGCGCAACGTCATCGAGCAGGCCGCCGTGCTGGCGCCGGGCGAGGCGATCGAGGCGTCGGACCTGCGCCTGCCGGCGGGCGGCGCGGGCGCCAGCGTGACGGCGCCCGCCGAGTCCGCTGCGCTGCCCTTCGCGGAGGCCAAGCGCGACGCCGTCGAGAGCTTCGAGCGCAGCTACCTGCTCGCCGCGCTGCGCGCCAACGGCGGCAACGTCTCGCGCACCGCCGCCGCGATCGGCATGGTCCGGCAGAGCCTGCAGCAGAAGATCCGCGAGCTCGACCTGCGCGCCGAGGACTGGAGCGAGTGATGAGCGCCCATCGGAGGACGACACCGTGATGTCCCGATCCCGCGGCCCGTTCGGCCGCCTGCGCAATCTGTTCTCGGGCTGGCTCACGACGTGGGTGCGCGAGCGCGAGAGCGAGAGCCCGCGCGCGGTCTACGAACAGGCGATCGCCGAACGGCTGCGGCGCTACGGCGAGCTCAAGGAGGCCGTGGCCGGGATCCTCTACCTGCGCAACAAGCTCGAGGGCGAGATCCGCGAGCGGCGCGGCGAGCTGCTGCAGGTGGCGGCCGACGTGCAGCGCGCGGTGCGCAAGGGCGACGATCCGGCGGCGCTGGCGCTGGTGGCGCACCGCCAGGAGCTGACCGGCGAGGCCGAGCGCGCGGATCGCGAGCTCGGCGCGCTGCAGCGCGAGGCCGAGACCGCCAAGGAGAACCTGATCCGCTTCCGCGAGGAGATCCGCGCGCTCGAGCGCGAGACGGGCCGCGCGCTCGCCGTGCTGGCGGGCGTGCAGGCCCGCCGCCAGGTGCGCTCGGTGCTCGAGGGCCTCTCGGTCGAAGCCGACGTGCGCGCGCTCGAGAGCCTGCGTGAGCACATCGCCAAGCAAGCGAGCGAGGTGCAGCTCGAGCACGAGCTCGACGGCAGCGCCCCCGGCGCCGACGTGCGCGCCCGCATCGAGGCGATCCGCCAGGAAGCCCGCGACGAGGCGGCGCGGCGCGAGCTCGACGAGTGGAAGCAGCGCCTCGCCGCGCCCACGCCGCCGCCGGCGCTGGGCGAGCAGGCGCCGCTCGCGCGGTCGGCCTAGCTCGACCGGCGCAGCGCCAGGAACGCCTGCATGTGGAAGCGCTGCTGCTCGTCGCCGTAGCGGTATTCGCGGCCGACCGGGCAGGCGCGGCGCGCCAGGCAGCCGCGCGCGAGGCAGTCGACACCGGCAGGTGACGACACGTGGGCGGCGCAGGCTGCGTCGTCGTAGCCGCGCGGCGTGAAGGCGCCGACTGGACAAGCTACGAGGCACGGACGGTCCGCGCAGGTATCGCACGGGCGGGGCTTGCGATCCGGCGCGGGCAGCGCCAGGCGCTCTGCGAAGGCGAGCGCGCCGCGGTAGGCGTGCCAGAGGCCGTACTCGGGATGGATCAGGATGCCGAGCGGCGAGCGATGCACGGGCTCGGCGCGCATCGCCCAGCGCTGGAACGGGTGGGCCGGTGGCCCGTCGCTCGGCAGCAGCACGGCGGCGCCGAGCGCGCCGGCGATCTCGCCGAGCGCGCGCGCCGACCAGCGATCGAGCGGGTCGGCGCCAGCCGGCCGCTCGGGCGAGAAACGCTGCCAGATCGACGCGCCGGCGTTTCCGGCCAGCACGAGCGTCGCCGCCACGCGGCCGCCGGGCAGCGGCGGAACCGCGTCGCCGGGCTCGGGATGGAAAGCGCCGCGCGGCAGAAGCCCGCGCGCGCGGAGCGCGGCCTCGAGGTCGGCGAGGGCGAGCGGCACGGCGGGGAGCTTCGCGCGATCCGCTGCCCGGCGCGAGCGCTCAGGCGTGCACGCTCGCCTCGATGCCGGTGCGCGCGCGCAGCGCGCACGCGATCTCCTCGAGGCGCGCGGCGCCCGCCGGGAGGATCCCCGCCTGCGCCGGCTGCCGGTCGATCGTGTAGATCTGCACGGCGCGCGGCGCGAGCTCGGCCACCAGCTCGACCCATTCGAACACGCTGCGCTCGCCGGTGTTGGCGGCCTCGCCCTCGACGAAGCAGGCCTGCAGCGTCACGTCGCGCAGCAGCGCGAGGCCGGCGAGCAGCGCGCCGAGGGGCTGGCGCCGCCCGGGGCGCTCGACGCGCTCGGCGTCGGCGTCGAGCTTGACGATGCGCTCGTCGAGGCGGTCCAGCGCGGCGCGGATCTCCGGGCGCATCGCGTGGCTCGCGTTGGTGAGGATGCGGACCGCGACGCCGGGCCGCACGGCGCGCGCGAGCTCGAGCACCGCCGCGACCACCTCGGGGAAGCGCGGATGCAGCGTGGGCTCGCCGTGGCCCGAGAGCGTGATCGAGTCGAGCGGGCCCACGCGGGCGAGCGCCTCCGCGAGGGCCGCGGCGATCTCGCGTGGCGCGGGCCAGGACGCGCCCGCCGTGCTGCGCGGGAGCCCGCCCCACGCGCAGTACACGCAGTCGAAGGTGCACAGGCGACAGCCCGCGGGTGTCAGGTTCACGCCGAGCGAGCGACCGAGGCGGCGCGACGCGACCGGTCCGTAGACCAGCGATTCGGCATCGTCTTCGGCCCGCGCCGCGGGCGGCGCAGCCGCGTGGCGCCACCAGCCGACCTCCAGCTCCGCGCGGCGCTCCTCGGCTTCGCCGAGGCTCGGCTCCCAGATCAGCAGGTCGGGCCCGATCACGCGATAGCCGGCGGGAGCCCGCTCGATGCGGAAGCGCGGTGACGGCGGCTCGCGGGACATCAAGCCGCTCCCTCTTGGCGGGAGAGCGTTAGCGCGAGCCGACTGCGCGGGATATGACCGCGGTCATGCCGGCCCGCGACTCAGCGAGCGGTGGTGCCGGCTTCGCTCTTGAGCTCCGCGTCGATCTGATGGAGCAGCCGCTCCTCCGCGGACTCGTGCGCCCCGAAGCTCGTGGCGAACGCCTGGAGCGCCGCGTCGACCGCGTCGAACGCGCCCTGCTCGATGCTCGCGGCGATCTCGGCGAGCCGGGCGCGGAAGACCTCGTGCGCCGCCGTGATCGCGAGCAGCGGATCGCGGTGCGCCGGGCGCAGCGCGCGGAGCGCCGGATAGTAGAGGCGATCCTCGAGCGAGACGTGCGACTCGACGTGCTCGCGCAGCCGCGCGAACGCATCGCGCACGGCAGCCGCCTCGTCGCCCTCGCGCAGGGCCCCCAGCACCTCCTCGAAGATCGAATCGAGGCGGCGATGCTCGGTGGCGATCAGCTTCTCGATCGAGTGGCGGTCCGACCCGAGGTCCGACATCGCGGCCCTCCTCGTTCGGGTATGATGCGTTACATCGGATCGCGGCGCGAGGATCCTGAGGTGCGAGAGTCCTGAAGCTTCGAGAGTCCTGAACATGGGCGCAGGTCGGCTGCACGACACTCCGGCCGAGCCCGGCGAGATCGAGCTGGCCGAGGCCGAGTTCTTCCGGGCGCTCACGCCCGCACAGCTCGCGCGGGTGCGTTCGCAGCTGCGCGAGCGCCGCTTCGAGAAGGGCCGCGTGTTGTTCTTCGAGGGGCGCACGGCGGAGGCGCTCTGGGTCGCGCACCGCGGGCAGGTGCGCTTGTACAAGAGCTCGCGCGATGGCCGCGTCACCACGCTCGAGACGCTCGGGCCGGGCCGCGTGTTCGGCGCCCTCTCGGCGCTCGAGGACGAGCTGTATCCCGCGAGCGCCGAGGCGCTGAGCGAAGGCGCGGCCTGGCTGCTGCCGCGCGCGGTGCTGCTGCGCCTGCTGGCCGAGGACGCGCGGCTCGGCGTCGAGGTGCTGCGCATCGTGTCGGCGCGGCTGCACCAGGCCCACGAGCAGCTCCGCGCCTTCGCGCACGATTCGGCGACGGCGCGGCTCGCGCGCGCGCTGCTGCGGGCGGCGCGCGGCGGCGAGGCGCACGTCACGCGGCGTGAGCTGGCCGAGGCGTCCGCGACCACCGTCGAGACCGCCATCCGCGTGCTGCGGCGCTTCGAACGCCAGGGCCTCGTGCGGGGCGAGGTCGGGCTGCTGCACGTGCTCGACGAGGGGGCGCTGCGGCAGCTAGCGGGCGACCGCTGAGGCGCGCCGCGCCGCCGGCGGGACGGCGCCAGCCGCCGCGCTGACGAGCTCGGCGAAGGCGTCGCCGATCGCCTCGCGCAGCCGTCCGAGATCGCGCGCCACCTCCCAGTCGCCGGTCAGGCCGAAGTGAAGGCGCCCGCAATAGCTCAGCACCGCGACGCCGAGGCCCTGGTGCGCGAACAGCGGAACCTGCGGGTAGAGCTCGACCAGGCGCGCGCCGAGCACGTAGAGCGGGAACTGCGGGCCCGGCACGTTGGTGACGATCAGGTTGTACGGCCGCAGCCGCGAGGCCAGCCTGACGCCGAACGCCGTCAGCCCGGTCGAGCCCGTCCAGTCGGTGATGCGCGTGAAGAGATCGATGCCCTCGGCAGCGCGCGACGCCTTGGTCCGCTCGCTCTCGGCGCGGATCCGCGCATAGCGGCGCAGTGGGTTGCGCTCCTCGACCGGCAACGAGAGGAACAGCGCCGACACGCGGTTGCCGCCGGCGCGCTCGTCGCCGGGCGGGCGCATGTTGACCGGCACGAGGATCCGGTAGTCGAGGCGCGCGCGCCACTCGCGGCGCCCGAAGAAGCGGTGCAGGCCACCGGCCACGGTCGCGAGCACGACGTCGTTCACCGTGCCGCCGAGCCGCGCCTTCACCGCCTTCGCGGCGGCGAGGTCGAGCGTCAGCCAGTCGACGCGCCGGTGCGGCCCGATCGGGCTGTTGAGCGGAGTGCGCGCCGGCGGGCGCAGGCCGGCCTCGAGCGCCTGCGCGATCGCCGCGGCGCCCTCGGTGAGCTGCGTCCACGTCGCGCGCGGATCTCGCAGCGCATCGCGCACTCCGCTCGCGACTGCCCCGAGCGTCCCCATGCGCCGGGCAGCCTCGTCGAGCAGGAGTCGCAGCGGTCCCGGCGCCGGGCGCGGCTCCCACGGCGGCGCGGGGCTCGTCGTCTCGTCGGCGCTCGGACTCATCAGCAGCGTGAGCAGGTTCATCCCCGACACGCCGTCGATCATGCAGTGGTGGACCTTCGAGACCAGCGCAAAGCGCCCGCCCTCCAGCCCCTCGACGATCCACAGCTCCCAGAGCGGGCGCTCGCGGTCGAGCCGCTGCGACAGCGTGTGCCCGACCCACTCCTTGAAGACGCTCTCGCTGCCCGGATGCGGCAGCGCGGCGCGGCGCACGTGGTAGCCGAGCTCGAAGCGATCGTCGTCGACCCAGACGGGCTGGCCGTCGATCGGTGCGAAGGCGAGGCGCTTCCGGTAGAGCGGCAGCAGGTGGAGCCGCGATTCCACGTGCTTCGTGATCTGCTCCGCGTCGAGGCCGCCGCCCGCGGTCGCGAGCGGGCCCACCTCGAACACGGCGATCGCGGACACGTGCATCGGCGTGCTGCGCTGCTCGAACCAGAGGAACGAGCTGTCCTGCGCGCTCAGTCGTTCGTAGTCGCGAACCATTTTCTCTTTATAATCGGTCGTCTCGGAGCGGTGCGATATGACGCACATCATACGGCGCCGGCGCTTGCCGGCCCACGCCTGGCCCCTACCCTGCCTGCGTGTCGCTCGTCGATTTCGCGCCGCCGCGGGACGCCGGCACGCCGGACGCCGGTACGTCTTGGTTCACGCTCTGGGGTCGCGGCTTCCGGCCGTTCTTCTTGCTCGCAGCGGCGTACGCGGCGCTCGCAGTCGCCTTCTGGCTCGCGGTGCTCGGCGCCTGGGCAGCAGCGCCGCGCTGGCTGTCGCCGTCCCTCTGGCACGCGCACGAGATGCTGTTCGGCTTCGTCGCGGCGGCGATCGCCGGGTTCCTGCTCACGTCGGTGCCGGTGTGGACCGGGCGGACGCCCGTCACGGGCCTGCGACTCGCGGCGCTGGCGGCGCTCTGGATCGCGGGCCGTGCCGCGATGGCGGCGGCTGGGCGACTCCCGCTCCTCGCCGTGGCGCTCGCCGACGCGTCCTTTCTCGGCGCGCTCGCGCTCGCGGTGGCGCTCCCGATCGCACGGAGCGGTCAGCGTCGCAACTACGGCTTCGCCGTGGTCGTGGCGGCGCTCGCGCTCGCCAATGGCCTCGTCCACCTCGACGCGCTCGGCCTGGCGCCGGGCGGGGCCACGCGCGGCGTGACGGTCGGCGTCGATCTGGTGACGCTGCTCGTCGTCCTGGTGGGCGGGCGCATCACGCCGGCTTTCACCGCGAATGCGCTCCGGCGTGCGGGGGTCGACACCGAAGTGCGGAGCTCTCCGGGAGCCGATCGCCTGGCGTTCGGCGCGCTCGCCGTGATGGCAGCCGTCGATGCCGTGTGGCCGCGCGGAGTCGCCTCGGGTGCGCTCGCCGCCGTTGCGGCCGCGGCATCGGCGTGGCGCATGCGCGGCTGGCGGAGCGCTCGCGCGCTCGGCGATCCGCTGGTCTGGTCGCTGCATCTCGGTCAGGCCTGGGTCGTGGTCGGGCTGGCGTGCGTGGGCGCGAGCGGGCTGGGCCTGCCGCTGCCCTGGACGACGGGCGTCCACGCGCTCACGGCCGGTGCCTTCGGCTCGATGATCCTCGCGGTGATGACGCGGGTCGCGCTCGGCCACACGGGCCGGCCGCTCGTCGTGCCGCGCGGGATCGCGTGGGCCTACGGGCTCGCGAGCGCGGGCGCTGCGCTGCGCGTCGTCGGGCCGCTCGTCGGGGCGGCGTGGGCGCTGCCGGCGCTGGTCGCCTCGGGGCTGCTCTGGGCGCTCGCGTTCGCGCTGTATCTGGTCCGCTACGCGCGCATCCTCGTGTCGCCCCGCGTCGACGGAACGCCCGGATGAGCGACGCACTGCTCGACCTGGATCTCGCGCGCGCCGAGCCGATCCTGCTGCGCTACGCAGGGGCTGGCCCGCGCTACACCAGCTACCCGACGGTGCCGGTCTGGGACGAGCGCTACGGCCCCGACGCATACCGGGCAGACCTCGCCCGGCTGCGCGCGGACGACCCGCTCTCGCTCTACGTCCACGTGCCGTTCTGCCGCAGTCTCTGCCATTTCTGCGCGTGCAATCGCACGATCACGCGCAGCGCGGAGCTTCCGGCTCGCTACCTCGACGCGATCGAGCGCGAGGTCGCGGCGCTGCGCGAGGCGACACCCTGCGCGGGACCGGTGATCCAGCACCACTGGGGCGGCGGCACGCCCACGCACCTCGCGCCGGACGCCGTGCGCCGGCTGTTCCGGGCCGTGGCGAGCGCCTTCCCGCTCGCGCCCGGGGCGGAGATCTCGATCGAGGTCGACCCGCGCGTCACCGGCGAAGCGCACGTCGATGCGCTCCGCGAGTGCGGCATGAACCGCATCTCGCTCGGCGTCCAGGACTTCGACCCGCGCGTGCAGCAGGCGATCCACCGCAGCCAGAGCGTCGAGCAGACCGCCGAGCTGGTGGCGCGCGCGCGCGCCGCCGGCTTCGAGAGCGTGAGCTTCGACCTGATCTACGGGCTCCCCTTCCAGAGCCTCGAGTCGATGCAGCGCACGCTCGACCGCGTGATCGCGATCGCGCCCGACCGGATCGCGCTCTACGCCTATGCCCACGTCACCTGGGTGGCGAAGCAGCAGCGCGG
>Ga0335070_10007101_pt1 | contig 13155 bp, 10 predicted proteins | sample Lox_Sample_13_FD_206722 | JGI IMG/M metagenome (GOLD analysis project Ga0335070, IMG submission 206722) | Soil microbial communities from Loxahatchee National Wildlife Refuge, Florida, United States - Lox_Sample_1.3 | ecosystem: Environmental > Terrestrial > Soil > Wetlands | place: USA...
GTAGTCTTCTTTGACGCCGACGGCCAACATGACGCGGCCTACATCCCATCGATGCTGGACGCCCTGGAAACGGTGGACCTCGTGATCGGTGAACGGCCGACCTATACTAGGAAGTCGGCCCTTCACTGGGTTGGACGCCGCGGTTTGACGCAGGTCATCCGATTCCTCACGCGGCTTCATCTCCGAGACATCAACTGTGGGCTTCGAGCCGTTCGGCGCGGCGCGATCGAGCGGTATTTTAACCTCCTGCCGGACGGGTTCTCCTTCTCGACTACATCCACCGTGGTGTTCGCCAAGTTCGGTCACCGGCTAGCCTTCGTGCCCATCGAGGTGCGGCGGCGCATCGGCACGAGCAGCGTGAGGCTCGTCCGCGATGGGTACAATACGCTCCTCCTAATCATCCGCCTCATTGCGCTCTTCGATCCTCTCCGTGTCTTCCTCCCCCCCGCGTTCGGGCTCATGTCGCTCGGCGTCCTCTACGGTGTCTTCATGTATGTGACCCTCCCGGTTTTTCAGGGGCTTTCCGGAGGGGCGCTGAGCATGTTCCTGACCGGCGTGATGATCTTCCTGCTGGGCGTCGTGTGCGACCAGATCGCCGCCCTTCGACTGGAGCGCTACCGGGACCACGGCTGATGTGCGGCATCGCCGGCATGGCGAGCTTCGCCCGCCCGGTCCCCGACGCGCTGGTTCGCCGCATGACCGCCACGCTCGCCCATCGCGGGCCCGACGAGGACGGCTTCTTCGCGGCGCCGCACGTGGCCCTGGGAGCCCGCCGTCTCAGCATCATCGACGTCGCCGGCAGCCACCAGCCCGTGCGCGGCGAGATAGGCGACGACGGCCGGTGCGTGCGCGCCGTCTTCAACGGCGAGCTCTACAATTTCAGGGCGCTCCGGGCGGAGCTCGCGGGGCTTGGGCACCGCTTCGCCACCGACGGCGACTCCGAGGTCGTGGTCCACGCCTGGGAGGCGTGGGGCATGGGCATGTTCGAGCGCCTCCGCGGCATGTTCGCCTTCGCCCTCTGGGACGAGCGGCAGGAGACGCTGCTCCTCGCGAGGGACCGCGTTGGGATCAAGCCGCTTTACTGGGCGTGGGACGGGGAGGCACTCGCGTTCGGGTCCGAGATGAAGGCCCTCCTCTGCGCCCGCGCCGAGGTGCCGCTGGGCGGTCTCGACGCCTCCGCGCTGCAGGCGTATCTCTGCTACGGCTACGTGCCGGCGCCCATGACCATGTTCGAGCGCGCGCGGTGCCTGCCGCCGGGCCACCGGCTGCTCCTCCGGCGCGGCGCGCCGCCGGACGTGGCCCCGTACTGGGAGCTCCCGCGGGCGACCGGCCAGGTGCTCCTCGAGGATGAAGAACGGGCGACCGCGGAGTTCCGCGACCTTCTGACTGGCTCCGTGACGGACCAGATGGTGAGCGACGTGCCCATTGGCGCGTTCCTCTCGGGCGGCATCGATTCGACGGCCGTGGTGTGGCGGATGACCGAGGCTTCCCGCGCGTCGGTCCGCACGTTCTCGGTGGGGTTCGCCGAGCGCTCCTACGACGAGACGCCGTGGGCGCGCCGGGTGGCCCAGCGCTTCGGCTCGACCCACCAGGAGGAGCTGATCGCGCCCAAGCAGGTGGCCGGCGAGCTCGCCGACATCGTGGCCATCTTCGACGAGCCATTCGCGGATTCGTCGGCCATCCCTCTCCATTTCCTGGCGCGCATGACCCGGGCTCACGGCGTGACGGTGGCGCTCACGGGGGACGGCGGCGACGAGATCTTCGGCGGCTACGAGACCTATCTGGCCGACGATCTGGTCGCACGCTTCCAGCGGCTGCCCCGATGGGTGCAGGCGGCCGTGAAACGTGGAGTCGAGGCGCTGCCGGTGTCGCACGGCAAGGTGAGCCTCGAGCAGAAGCTCAAGCGCTTCGTCACGCTCAGCAGCTGGCCTCCCATGGTGGCGCACGCACGCTGGCGGGCCATGTTCTGGGCCGCCGAGCTGCCGGACCTCGTGGCGGACGGGCGGGCGGATGGGCTCGACGAGGCCCGCGCGGCGGAATTGCTGGTGGGCGATCTGCGCCGGCTGCCCGACCCGGCCGAGGGGATCAACGCGTTCTGCTGGGCGGACACGCGGTACTACCTGCCCGCGGACATGCTGGTGAAGGTGGATCGCGTGACCATGGCGCATTCGCTCGAGGCGCGGGTTCCCCTCCTGGACGAGCGCCTCGTGGACTTCGCCTTCCGGCTCCACCCGCGCCTCAAGCGGCGCGGACGCCTCGGGAAGTGGCTCATGCGCCGGGCGCTCCGCGGCATCGCCGATCCGGAAGTCCTGGCCCGCCCCAAGGCCGGCTTCAACGTGCCCATGCCGGGGTGGATCGCGGGGCCGCTCCGGGAGATCTTTCGAGACGTGCTGGCTCCGCCCGCCCTCCGCCGGGCCGGGCTCGTGCGCCCGGCCTACGTCGAGCGGCTCCTTTACGAGCACGACGCGCGAAGGGCCGACCACAGCTTCCGGCTCTACGCGCTCCTGGCTCTCCACCTCTGGCTGGATCGCTGGGGCCGGCCCGCCGGAGCCTGATCTGGGGCGACTTTCGTTGCCGCCTTCGGTGCAAGGTGTTATGCTGACTCAGCTTTTCCTCTCCCGACGCGAGCGTCACATGGAGGCCGGTGCATGCGTGTATTGCTGATCGAAGCGCCGTACCATGACCTCTACGCTCAGCGCGACAAGGTCACGTTCCGACGCTACTTCCCGCTCGGCATCGGCTATTGCGCGGCCATGCTGAGGCAGGGCGGGTTCGAGACGGACCTCTTCATCCAGCCGTTCAAGGCCGACTTCAAGCAGGCGCTGGGCGTCAAGCTGAACGAGTTCCAGCCTGATCTGGTCGGCATCAGCACCATGAGCCCGGCCTACCCGAACGCCGTGGACGTGGCGCGCCAGGTCAAGGCCTGGAAGCCCATCCCGATCATGATGGGCGGCTGCCACTCGACGGCGAGCGGCCAGGAAGTGCTCGAGGAGTCTCCGGAGATCGACTACGTGATCTACGGCGAGGGCGAGCAGATCTCGCTCGACCTCTGCCGCCATCTCGCGTACAAGACGCCGGCCTCGCCGCTCCAGGTGCCCGGCATCGGCTGGCGCGAGGGCTCGCGGGTCCGCCGCAGCATGCCGGCCACGCCGATCGAGGACGTGGACACGATCCCGTTCCCGGCGCGCGATCTGGTCGACCTCTCGTTCTTCTCGCCGCACACGCACATGAGCGTGGGGAAGCGCCGGAGCACCACCATGCTGACGGGGCGCGGCTGCCCGTCGCACTGCATCTTCTGCGACGCGCACCTGACCATGGGCCGCAAGAACCGCGCGCACAGCCCGGAGTACGTGATCGAGGAGATCGAGCTCCTCGAGAAGAAGTTCAAGATGGAGTTCGTGGTCATCGAGGACGACACCTTCACGGTGGACGACGCGCGCGTCGAGAAGATCTGCCAGATGAAGATCCAGCGCGGGCTCAAGATCGAGTGGAACTGCTTCGCCCGCTCGTTCGAGATGCGGCCGGACCTCGCCCGGCTCATGCACGAGGCGGGCTGCCGCATCGTGAACTTCGGCGTGGAGAGCGGCAATCCCGACGTCTTCAAGGCGGTCCGGAAGGGCGGCTCCCTCGAGACCATCAAGCAGGCGGTCAAGGCGTGCAACGACGCCGGCATGCGCACCATGGCCTCCTTCATCATGGGCCATCCGACCGATACGCCGCAGACCATTCGCCAGACGATCGAGTTCGCCAAGGAGCTCAAGCCCACCGTGGCCATGTTCTTTCCCATGGTGCCGTTCCCGGGCACGGCGATCTGGAAGCCCGAGTACAAGCCCGCGCGGATCGAGGACTGGCGCCGCTACCTCACCTTCGAGGTCCCGCCGTTCAGCCTCATGCCCGGCCATAGTCCGGCGGAGGTCAAGCGTCTCGCGGACCGGGCCACGACGGAGTTCTACATGCGACCGAGCCAGCTCTGGCGCATGTTCCGGACGATCAACACCACCGTCGAGCTCATGGAATATCTCCGCAGCGGCTACGGTGTCCTCAGCCGGATGATCCGGTAGAGGGCCGTGCGGCGGCCCGTCCCCCGGCCGCCGGTCTCGCGGTGATGCGTCTCGGCCTCCTGCCGGCTCTGGGCGGGAGCCTCACCGAGCTCAGGCGCACCGGGCAGGACACGCGCCTCATCGACGGCTACTTCAGGCGGTACGTCGAGGCCTTCGACGGCGTCGCGTACTTCTCCTACGCGCCCGAGGCGCTGGCCCAGTTCACGGCGGACCCGAAGGTCCTCGACCGGGTCCGGCTCTACGCGCCGCCGCGCCCCGTCTCCCGCGGCGCCCGCGCGTGGGCGATCCCGAGGGAGCACGCGGAGGCCATGCGCGCCTGCGCCGTCCTGCGCGTGTTCCAGATCACCGGGGTGATTCCCGCGCTGCTGGCCCGCCGCCGTCTCGGCGTGCCCTACGTGACGACCTACGGGTTCTGGTACGGTCAGCTCTCGACGCCCGGTCCGCGCCGCGTCCTGAAGGCCCTCGTCGAGCGGCTCGGGCTTCGCCACGCGGCGGCCGTCATCGTGACCACGGAGGAGCTGCGGGCGCGCGCCGCCAGGCTCGCCAGGCGCGTCGAGCTGATCCCGAACGGTGTCGACACGTCCCGCTTTGCTCCGGCGCCCGGAGGCTTTCGCGGCGGCAAGCCGCGGATCCTCTACGTGGGACGCCTCTCGCCCGAGAAGAATCTTTCCACCGTGGTCGCGGCCGCGCGGCACCTCGATGCCGGATCGACCACGATCCTCGCCGGCCCGGGGCCGCTGCGCCAGAGCCTCGAGGCGCAGGCGAGAGAGCTCGGCGTCCTGGTGGAATTCCCCGGGCTGGTCGAGCAGGCCAGGCTGCCTGCGCTCTACCGCTCCGCCGATGCCTTCGTGCTCGCCTCGTTCACCGAGGGTCATCCCAAGGTGTTGCTCGAGGCGATGGCGTGCGGGGTGCCGTGCGTGGCGTCGGATTGCGCGGGCAACCGGTCGCTGGTCACGGACGGCCAGACCGGCCTGCTCTTCGACCCGCACAGCGCGCCCGCGCTGGCCGGCTGCGTGCGGCGGGTCCTGACGGAACCCGGGCTGGCCGAGTCGCTCACGCATAGAGCCCGCGAGATGGTCGTGGCCCGATACGACCTCGGCCGGTGGGTCGAGCAGGAGATCGCCCTCCTGAAAAGCGTGGCGCGAGACGCCGGCCGGTGACGCCGCCCCCTGGAGACGCCGAGGCTCCGACCGCTCGCCCATGAGGTTCGTCTCGCTCTTCCTCGCGGTCCTGGCGATCCTGGGCGCGCTGCTCGTGTTCGCCGGGCGCGCCGTCGATCCGCGGGGAGACTTCGGCAGCGGTCTCTGTCCCCGGCTGACCATGGACTCCCGCCGCGACAAGATGCGGCTCTTCAAGGACTACGCGGCCGCCGGCCCCGTGGGCGGGCTGATCCTGGGCTCGAGCCGCTCGATGAAGCTCGACCCCAAGGCGCTCGAGTCCCGCCTCGGCGTGCGCTTCTTCAATTTCAGCGTGGACAGCGCCCGCGCCGAGGACCTGCTCGCCATCTACCGGTGGGTGCGCCGGCAGGGCGTCACGCTCCGCTACCTCGTGATCGGCCTTGACGTGGAGGCGCTCCACGACGCCGAGCCCTTCGACCCGCGCCTGCAGGACAACCGCGAGCTCCTGACGGCGCTCCGGACGGGTGTCCGGTCCGCCGGGCCGCTCGCGCGGGTCGTGCGCGCTGCCGGCCGGTACCAGGCGATGTTCACCGCCACGTTCGTCGAGGACCTGGCGCGATCGGCGGCCCGCTGCGTGCGGCGCCCGTCGACCGCCCGCGCGCTGACCGACCTCGATCCGGATGGCTATCTTCACTACGTCAAGCTCGAGGCGGATCGGAGGGCCGGGGTCTTCGACGTCGACCGGCAGATTGCGGACACGCTCGAAGGGTACGTCGCGCGGTTCCGCGACATGCGCGAGCTGTCGCCGGCCAGGCGGCAGGATCTGGAGATGCTGATCCGCGAGGCGAAGGCGGACGGGGTGACCGTGAAGGTCTGGCTCACGAGCCTGCATCCGCGCACGGCGGAGTACCTGGCCCAGCGGACGCCGTACGCCGACCTCCTGGCGCGGACGCGCGCATACCTGGGGCGCCTCGGCGAGAGCTACGGCATCGACGTCTACGACTACAGCAGCCCGGAACGGTACGGCGGCTCGCTGACCGGCTGGTACGATGGCGCCCACATCGACGAGAAGAACGCGGAGCTGGTGGCATCGGGGCTCGCCCGGCCGTGATCTTCAACTCGAACATCTTCCTGTTCGCGTTCCTGCCCGTCGTCTTCACGCTCTTCTGGCTCGCGTGGACGAAGCAGCAGCGGTACGTCCTCATGACCGTGGCCGGCTACGTGTTCTACGGCTACTGGGACTGGCGCTTCTGCTTCCTGCTCCTGTTCTCGAGCCTGGTGAGCTTCTCGGCGGCGCTCCTGATCGACGGCGCGCGGACCGGCAGGGGCCGGCGCACGTGGATGGCCCTGTCCGTCGGCGTGGACCTGGCTCTCCTGGGGTTCTTCAAGTACTTCAACTTCTTCGCCTCATCGCTCCACGCGGTGCTGCCTGCGCTACCCCTTCCCGTGCTCGAGATCGTCCTGCCCGTGGGAATCAGCTTCTACACGTTCCACACGATCTCCTACATCGTCGACGTGGCCGACGGTCGGATCCGGGCAACGCGGAACCTCTTCGAGTACCTGACGTACGTGAGCCTCTTCTCCCAGCTCGTGGCCGGTCCCATCGTGCGGTTCCGGGAGATCGAGGAGGACCTGGAGAAGATCGATGGGCCGCCGCGCCAGGACTTCATGGCGCGGGGTATCGGCTTCTTCGTGGTCGGCCTCATCAAAAAGGCCATCGTCGCCGACTCCATTGCCGCCTTCCTCGACCCCGCGCTCGCGTCGTACCCCAGCCTGTCGACGGCGGGCGCCTGGCTGGCCGCGCTGGGCTACACGTTCCAGATCTACTACGACTTCAGCGGCTACTCGGACATGGCCGTCGGGCTCGGCTACCTCTTCGGGATTCACATTCCGCAGAACTTCAACGCGCCCTACCGCGCCGTGGGCCCGCGCGACTTCTGGCGGCGCTGGCACATGAGCCTGTCGAGCTGGCTGCGCGACTACCTCTACATCCGGCTGGGCGGCAACCGCCGGGGCGGCGGCCGCATGAAGGTCAATCTCATGGTGACGATGCTCCTGGGCGGGCTCTGGCACGGCGCGAACTGGACCTTCGTGGTCTGGGGCGCCTACCACGGCCTCCTGCTCATCGCGGAGCGCCTCGTGGAGCCCCGCTGGGACCGGGTGCCGGTCGCGATCCGCCGCGCCGTCACGTTCGTGCTGGTCGTTTTCTCGTGGGTCCTCTTCCGCTCGACGGATCTCACCATGGCCACGCACTGGATGGGCGCGATGGTCGGTGTCGGCGCGGGAGCCCAGGGAGTGCCCGTCGCTCTGACAGGTTTGATCGTGCTGTGCCTGCTCGCCGTCAACACCGTACCGGAGACGTGGGATATCCCTTTCGGCACCACGTATCGCTGGGCACCTGTATACGCGCTCGGGTTCCTCGTTGCGTACCTGTTCGTCAACGGCCGGAACAGCCCGTTCCTCTACTATCAGTTCTGAATCGGCTACACTAGCCGGTGTATGCGCGTGCTCCTGCTCGGCAGCGAGGCTCCAGCCTGTTACGCGGCGCGAGATCTTCTCGTCGCCGCGGGCGAGGATGTCCAGCTATGGATGGAGCGAGCGAGCCCGGCGCTTTTTCGTGAGCTGGCGCCCGACATTGCGATCAGCTACGGGTACCGTTGGCTGCTCTCCGAGGAGGTGTTCACCACGCCCCGGCTGGGCACCGTGAACGCGCACATCAGCTACTTGCCGTGGAACCGCGGGGCGGATCCAAATTTCTGGAGCCACGCGGAGGGCACGCCGAAGGGCGTGTCGCTCCACCGGATCGATACCGGTATCGACACGGGCCCCCTCATTGCCCGTGAGCGTGTCGTCTTCGCCGAGGACGACACGCTCCGCACGTCCTACGCCAAGCTTCACGAGAGCATGCTCGCGCTCCTGGAGCGCTGGTGGCCCGCGCTCCGTGGCGGACAGGCGCCCGGCGTCGCGCAGGAACCAGGGGGTACGCTGCACCTTCGGCGACACCTCGAACCGTTCCGGAGCGTTCTCGAGCAGGGAGGATGGGACACGCCTCTCCGGGAGGTCGCCGCCCTCGCCCTGGACCACGATGCGCTGCATGGCGGGCGCCCCCAGGATGCCCGCTAGCTTCAGGATTCAGGGCCGCGCCATCGGCCCCGGCCACCCCGCGTACATCGTGGCGGAGCTGTCGGGCAACCACAACCAGAGCTACGCGCTGGCCGCGCGGACCGTCGAGGCGGCCTGCCGGGCGGGCGTGGATGCCATCAAGCTCCAGACCTACACGCCCGACACGCTGACCATCGACTGCGACAAGAAGTGGTTCCGCGTCGGCGGCACGAACCGGGCGTGGCGCGGGCAGACCCTGTACGAGCTCTACGGCAAGGCCTACACGCCGTGGGCATGGCAACCCAAGCTCCAGCGGATCGCCGCCAGGCACGGGGTCCACCTCTTCTCGTCCGCGTTCGACGAGAGCGCCGTGGATTTCCTCGAGGGCCTGCGCGTGCCCGCCTACAAGGTCGCCTCCTTCGAGATCGTCGATCTCGAGCTCCTGAGACGCATCGGGAGGACGCGCAAGCCGGTGATCATCTCGCGCGGCATGGCCTCGCTCGCGGAGATCCGCCAGGCCATCCGGACCCTCACCGCCGCCGGCGCCCGCGACATCGCCGTGCTCCACTGCATCAGCTCGTATCCCGCGCGGCCGGACGAGATGAACCTCGCCACGATTCCCGCCCTGCAGAAGACGCTGGGGCGCGTGATCGGGCTGTCGGATCACACGCTCGGCACCGAGGTGGCCATCGCCGGCGTGGCCCTGGGGGCCAGCATCGTCGAGAAGCACGTCACCTTGAGCCGGCGGGCCGGCGGCGTCGACGCGGCCTTCTCGCTGGAGCCGGCGGAGCTCCGCCAGCTCGTGCAGGCCGTACGCGTGGCGGAAAGCGCCGTGGGCGCGCCCCAGTTCGAGAGCGGGGGGCGGCAGCTGGCCAACCGGGTGTTCCGGCGGTCCCTCTTCGTCGTGGCCGACGTCGCGCGGGGCGAGCGCTTCACCCGCGACAACGTGCGCGTGATCCGCCCCGGTTATGGGCTTCCGCCGAGGCTCCTCGGCACGGTGCTGGGGCGGCGGGCCCGGCGGGCCATCAGCCGCGGCACGCCGCTCGGTCAGGAGCACCTGGCCGGCGCCGCTCCCTTCCGGTCTTCAAAGCGCTGATCCGGTAGAGCCTTTTGACCGTCGCGCAGGAAACCGGGCCTGAGCCCGGGTCGTGCTACCGTAGTTTCGACGGTCATGATTGCCGTGATGGATCCTCGATGAGCCGCCTGGCCGACCGCCGGCCGTTCTGGTCCGCCCGCCGCGTCCTGGTCACCGGCGGGGCCGGATTCTTCGGCTCGTTCGTGGTGGACCGCCTCCGTGCCGAGGGCGCCAAGGACGTCTTCGTCCCGCGGAGCCGGGACTACGATCTCGTCGATCCGGCCGCGGTCGAGCGCGTCTACCGCGACGCCAATCCCGACATCGTGGTGCACCTGGCCGCGGTGGTGGGCGGCATCGGCGCGAACCAGCGGCGGCCCGGCGAGTTCTTCTACAGGAACCTCACGATGGGCGCGCAGATGATGGAGCACGGTCGCCGACACGGCGTCCAGAAGTTCGTGGCCATCGGCACCGTGTGCTCCTATCCCAAGTTCACCCCGGTCCCCTTCCGGGAAGCCGATCTGTGGACCGGGTATCCCGAGGAGACCAACGCGCCGTACGGCCTCGCCAAGAAGATGCTCCTGGTCCAGGCGGAGGCCTATCGCCAGCAGTACGGCTTCAACTCGATCAATCTCCTCCCCGTGAACCTCTACGGGCCGCGCGACAACTTCGACCTCGAGAGCTCCCACGTCATTCCGGCCCTGATCCGGAAGTGCCTGGAGGCGAAGCGCGCGGGGGCGCCCTCGGTGACCTGCTGGGGGACGGGCAGCCCCACGCGGGAGTTCCTCTACGTGGAGGATGCGGCGGAGGCCGTCGTCCTCGCCGCCGAGCGCTACGACGGTGGCGAGCCGGTCAATCTCGGATCGGGCATGGAGATCTCGACGAAGCGCCTGGCCGAGCTGATCCAGGCGATCACGGGCTACGAGGGGACGCTCCTCTGGGACGCGACCCGCCCCGACGGGCAGCCCCGGCGGGCGCTCGATACCTCGCGCGCCGCCCGCCTGTTCGGCTTCACGGCACGGACTCCGTTCCGGGTTGGGCTCGAACGGACCGTGCAGTGGTATCTCGAGCACGGCCCCGGCGCTCGCTGAGGTGGCGTCCGGGGACGCGGTGGGCCGGGCCCGGCGGGTGCGCGGGGAACGGCCGCCCGCCGAGCTCGACGGGTATCTCGCCGGTCTCGAGGCATTTTTCGACGACTTCGCCGGACGCGTCGGGTACTGGCGCGCCCGCAACCCCGGCTACCACGAGGCCATCGGCGAGATCGCGCGCTTCTACGTGCCCCGCGGCGCGCGGGTGCTCGAGATCGGCTGCGGCCCCGGCGATCTCCTGGCGTCGCTCGAGCCGTCCGAGGGCGTCGGCATCGATCTCTCCGCCGCCATGGTGAGGGAAGCCCGGGCGCGCCACCCGCGCCTCGAGTTCCACCACGCGGCGGCCGAGCGACTCGAGTTGCCGGGCCGCGACTTCGATTACATCGTCCTGTCCGACCTGATGGGCTATCTCTTCGACATCCGGGTCGCCCTCGAGCGGCTCCAGGCCGTATCGCATGCCGGCACGCGCATCGTCATCAACTGGTACAGCCGCCTGTGGCAACCGGCCGTGCACCTGCTCGAGGCGCTCGGCCTCAAGCATCCGCTGCCGCTCCTGAACTGGACCACCGTGGGCGACGTCCGGAACCTGCTGCGGCTGGCCGGCTTCGAGACGCTGCGCGCGCGGGGCCATCTCCTGCTGCCGCTCCGGCTGGGCCCCCTGAGCCGCTTCGCCAATCGCGTGCTCGCGCACGTGCCCGGGCTCCGCTGGCTCGCGTGGACGAACTGGGTGGTGGCGCGGCCGCTGCCGCGTCCCGCGACCCTGCCGCCCCGGGTCACGGTCGTCTGCCCGTGCCGCAACGAGGAGGGGAACATTCAGGATCTCGTGCGCCGGCTGCCCGCACTGGGCTCCCACACCGAGCTCATCTTCGTCGAGGGCCATTCGACGGACAGGACGCTCGCCGAGTGCCGGCGCGCGGCCGCCGCGCATCCGGAGCGGGACATCAAGGTGCTGGTCCAGCGCGGGAGCGGCAAGGGCGACGCCGTGCGGCTCGGCTTCGCGCAGGCCACCGGTGACCTCCTGATGATCCTGGACGCCGATCTCTCGGTGGCTCCCGAAGACCTGCCCCAGTTCTACGAGGCCATGGTGTCCGGGGCGGGGGAGTTCGTCATGGGCTCGCGGCTCGTCTACGCCATGGACCCGAAGGCCATGCCCTTCCTGAATCTCGTCGGCAACCGGCTCTTCGGCGTTCTCCTGAGCGTGCTCGTGGGCCAGACCATCAAGGACACGCTCTGCGGCACCAAGGCCATCTGGCGCAGGGACTATGCCCATCTGGCGGCGGGGCGCGCGCACTTCGGCGACTTCGATCCCTACGGCGACTTCGACCTGATCTTCGGCGCGGCCAAGCTGAACCTGCGCATCCTCGAGATTCCCGTGCGCTACCGCGAGCGGACCTACGGCGCGCCCAGCATCCGGCGCTTCGCCGACGGCTGGCTGCTGCTCCGCATGTCCACGCTGGCCGCGGGCCGCCTCTACTTCGCCGCATGAGCGACGCGGCCACGCGGGCGCGGCACCGCGCCGCGTGGCAGGCGCGTCCCGAGCTGCGCCTCGTCTACCGCGAGTGGTTCGACCGCCTCCTGGAAGCGGCCGGCGCCCGCCGTCCGGTGGTCGAGGTCGGCTCGGGCCCCGGGTTCTTCAAGGCGGCGGCGCCCGCGCTGATCGCCACCGACGTGATGCCGGACCCCGCGCTGGACGTGCAGTGTGACGCCGGCGCGCTGCCCTTTCGGGCATCCAGCCTGGGCGCCATCGTGATGGTGGACGCGCTCCACCATCTGCCGCGCCCGCTCGATTTCCTCGCGGAGGCGGCACGGGCGCTGCGCCCGGGCGGCCGCCTCGCCATGGTCGAGCCGTGGATCACCCTGCCGTCGTGGGTCCTGTACCGCTTCCTCCACCACGAAAAGTGCCGGCTGCGGGTGGATCCGGCGCATCCCTTCGCCGCGGGCGCCAAGGGCGCGCTGGAGGGCAATGCCGCCATCCCGTACCTCGTGCTCGGGCGCCTTCGCGACGCGGGCCTGCCCTTCCACCTCCTGCGGGCGGAGCCCTTCGTGGGATTGCCGTATCTCGCGACCTTCGGCTTCAAGGTCGGCCGCGCGCTGCCCGGGCTGCTCCAGCGCGCGGCCCGCGGAGGGGAGCGGCTGGCCGCGCCACTGACGCGCTGGCTGGCCACGCGCATCTTCGTCGTCCTGGAGAAGCCGGCGTAGGCGCGCGGGCGGCGCGCTGCTATGCTTTGCCCGATGAGCGAGCCTTCGTATCGTCTGGAAGATCTGGGCGACCGCCGCGTGCTCACCGTCGGCGGCCAGGACTATCCGACCACGTACAGCGCGCGCGTGGTGCGGATGCTGGTGGAGCGCAAGGGCGCGGCGCGCGCCCCGCAGTACTTCACCTACAGGGAGACGCGGGGCCGGCGCTTCATGGATCCGCTCTTCGCCTACCTGCGGCGGCGCGGCGCCCGCGATCTCCGCGTGCTCGAGGTCGGCTGCTCCTTCGGGCACATCACGGAGTGCCTGGCCGACGAGCCGCTCGTGCGGGAGATCGCCACGTTCGACACGGATCCGGCCTTCGCGGCCATGGTGCGCGTGAAGGTGGAGGAGCTGGGCCTCCACCGTGTCCGGCAGGTGGATCTGCTGTCCAACGAGGAGACGCAGCGCCTGCCGTATCCCGACCGCGCGTTCGACCTCGTGCTGGTGCTGGGCGTGGTCGAGCACCTGCCCGTGCG
>Ga0335070_10007102_pt1 | contig 13155 bp, 13 predicted proteins | sample Lox_Sample_13_FD_206722 | JGI IMG/M metagenome (GOLD analysis project Ga0335070, IMG submission 206722) | Soil microbial communities from Loxahatchee National Wildlife Refuge, Florida, United States - Lox_Sample_1.3 | ecosystem: Environmental > Terrestrial > Soil > Wetlands | place: USA...
CGGACCCGAAGGCACCTTCAAGGGAGAAGGTTCCACATCCGGCGAGTAAGCCGGAAGGCTGATGTAAGGGATGTCGGCGGCTAGGCCGGCAGTTCCCACTGGGTTAAACCTAAAGTCTCCGCGCAAACTCGCGGAGACTTTCTTACGTTTGGACGCGAAAATCGCGGATGCGATATGTGCTCAACAGCAGCATCTCGCATCCGACTAAGAAAGCGCGTACACTCACTGAATCAAAGCGACGTCCATTGACTATGGCAACGGCGAAAAAGAAGCGCAACGGCGCACAAACCGAAGTGAACATACCGGAGAAGCTCTACTTCCGCATCGGCGAAGTGGCCGAACTTGCGAAGCTTGAGCCGTATGTCCTGCGCTTTTGGGAAAGCGAATTCCCGCAACTGAAGCCGACCAAGAGCAGCACCGGTCAACGCATGTATCGTAGGCGCGACGTTGAGAATGTACTGACGATCAAGCGACTGCTCTATGAAGAGGGCTTCACGATTGCAGGCGCGCGCGAGAAGCTGAAGGCCGATGCGAAGATATCGCGGCAGCAACAGCCGCTGCCATTCCTCGCGCCTCCGTCGAATAAAGATGGGCTGAAGCGAGTGCGTGCAGGGCTGGAAGATCTGTTGAAATTGCTGAACACGCGGCATCACGCGTAAATCGTTCCTCTGTCCCGCATCAAACCACAGATTTTTAGAGCGGCGGAGTTGAATCACCCTGTTTGCAGTTCAACGGCAAACACATGGTTGCTCCACTGCGCCCCGGTATTGCCGGGGCTTCGGTTGCAATGACAGGATTTTCCCCAACGATCAGGGCTGGGTTTTCTGTACGCTGTGTTCGCGGGCCTCGGCTGTTGCCATGCGATCGCCGAATTCATAGAAGTGAGGCTCTGCGTGGCACAGCGGAGTAAACGTAACAAGATCGCGGCTGTGGCTCTCGATAGGCAACTGGTGCGCGGGAGTGCCTTCTTCGTTCAGGGTCTGCAGCAGCCAATTGTCTTGGGTTGTGACGACTGTATATCCCGGATACTGCTGCTCGAATTGCCATAGCGGCAGGATGGGGATGGGGTAGAGGTTGCGTCCGGCCCAGAGGTTCTGCTCGGGCGAGTCTTCCTTCTTGTAGCGGCGGATTGCTTCGAAATCGATGGGGAACACGATTCGCTTCGCGATCTTCGAAGGCGAATAGTGATAGAGCGGCAGGGCGAGCAGCGAATCGGAGACGGCAATGGTTCCGGTCGCTGGCAAAGAGTCGCGAAGACGGTACAGTGCTTCGCGCTGCATCTGATAATCGAATCCGGTGATGCTATTTCGCGATACTGCGTAACCGAGGCAGACGATCAGAAAAACGAGCGACGTAAACGCCCAGCGGGAGAAGAGCCTGTGTCCGGCGAGGGCAACGGCGATGGCGAATCCGTAACACATCGGCAACACAAAGCGCGGCGAGATCATGCCGGCGCGAGCAACCGCTAGAACATAACCGAGCACTGGGTACGCCATCTGCGTGGCTACAGCGACCAACTCGTGCGCAGGCATAGAGAGCCGCCAGCCCCTGTTGCTCGACAGGCGTTCCGCAATCAGTACGACTGTGGCGACTGCCAGTAGCACCAGCGCAGGGTAGAAGATGTCCTGCATCATTTGCGTGTAGGAAAGCTCGATAACCTCTCCCGTGGGTTTGTTCCACGCATGCGGCGCAAAGATAGCGATTGCGTGGTTTACCAGCGGCATGTACAAGAGCAGGGGCAGTGCGCCGGCCGCCATGGCAAGCCAAACGCGGAGATCGATTCTCCGGCGCAGGATGGTGCGCGTGAGTTCTCCGGCGGCGATGGGGAAAAACGCGAGCACCGCGAAATAATTCGAAGAGATACCCAAGGCCAGCATGAGCCCCAGGAAAGACGCGGCGCGAGCAGGATGCCGGCCTTCGACCGTGCGTCGCCATGCCCAGAGCGATGCCATGGCAAAGCAGAGTATGAAGGCGTAGGAGCGTGCTTCCACCGCGTATGTGAACGCGTGTGTGGCCATGTAGAACAAAACGCCACAGGCGGCATACAGCGCGCGCACACGCTTGCGCAGAAACGCGAACAGGAATGCCAGGCCGAACCACTCGGCGATGATGGCGGGCAATCGCACGGCAAGCTGGCTGGTGCCGAACAGCTTCATGCTGAGCGCGACCAGCAGATGTGAAAGCGGCGGGTTGGGGTCTGCGCCGTTGTAGAGTGCGAGCCAGATTGCGCGAGGGCTACCGAGTTTTGCAATGTACATCGTTATGAATTCGTCGAACCAGAACATCTTGATGACGGCCAGCGCAAGCACCACGATGACGTAGAAAAGGCTGAGGGCGGTGAACACACGCACCGGATGCGCGTCGATCGCGCGCGTGGCTCGGTCGAGGGCGACAGAGGCTCTTTGCCAGCGACTCTCGCTGGTAACGGGTATCTCCAGAACTGTCATCGAGCGAATTCTCCTTGACGTAAGCGCTTGGAGTGACGAGGTCCAGCGCAGATCAGAGGTATTCGACGTGGCGGCGCGACACAAAGCACAGCATTCAGCGCTCGTATCTTGTTGGTTCGATGGTGATGCTGAATGGGGGGTTGACACTCGCTTCAGCGGGTACAAACACGGCGCATGATGGCACCTGCCAGAAGTCTGAGGCACAAAGATGGAATGTTCAGAGTTGCGCGAAGGTGCAGAAACAGCGGCTCGGAAGTACTCCCCTCCAAGTCGTTGAAAGCCCGATCACAAGCCATACCCTAACCAGTACAGAGGGCAATAAAGGCGGGGGATAAAGGCGGCCAACGCTCCCCGACTGATACCAGGAACTGTGTTTAGCTAACGAAGGATTTTCGGTGGACTCGCGTCGATGTCGTTGCGCTTTACCGCGTGGCGTCGCGTGTACCAGCAGGGATGAAGGTCCTGGTGAGGGAAAAGAGAGTTCACGCAGGTTTCGATTTGCGGCTGATCGAAGTAATACTCTGTCTTTCCGCTCTTGAGCTTTACAGCATCGTAGCTGTCGACTTCCACCTGGCTGTAAAGCTGACGCGAATTCGGGATGTGCCAGCGCACGGAGAGATCGTCTGCGGCGTAGACCGCGATCACGAGGCCGAGCAGCACGAGGAGTCCGATTCGCAGAATGCGTTTACGCATACTTTGAAAATATACGAGAGCAGAGTTTGGAGCGTTACCGCTTGTTGGAATTCTTCGGATTGTTATGGTTGTCGATGAAGATGCGTGGGAGCACGCGTCCCCAGATGAACTTGCCGCCTTCTAAAATCTGGACACCGATTTCGCGGCCGTTGCCTTCTTCAGGCTCGCCAACCCACGTCACCCGGTAGCGCGCGCTGCTGTTCTTATGGCGAATGCCAATTACACAGCCGCGGTGCAGGTTGCGCGTAACTCCGCGCAGACGAGCGCCGGTGGTGGTCACATTGATGGTAGTCGCCTCTTCTTCAAACACCTGACCGTCGGCATCCAAGCCCCAGATGCGGACTGCTAAGGCCATGTCGAAGCGCACTTCGAGCCTCTTTCCCATGTTGCTGAATGTACCACTGGACAGCCTGAGGGCAAACTGATTCCTGTTGGGAGTCTTGCGGAGGTAACCGCCTGGGAACCGCCCAGGCGCGGTGAACTCGGTTTCCTGCAGGGGATTGCATACCTGCGAAGTACTCATCTTCTCGTGTTGGCATCATATGAAATGTTGGCTTGGGAATTGAGTTCTTCGATAGCTTGCCGCCTTGCATTGGTTGTGAGGAGAGGTCGTGCATCGGAAACCGCGGATATTATGCGTGGATGATCGCGTCGAGAATGCTCGCATTCGCGTCATGTTGCTAAACCAGTTCGGCTGCGAGACGCTTCTTACCGAAGATCACCAATCAGCAATGCGAGTGCTCACGGAGAATGACATCGACCTTCTGCTTATCGATTACCATCTGGCCAACGGCAGGACAGGAGATGAGATCGCACGCGATGCGCGGGTGATTCGTCCGGGCACGCCCATCATCATGCTGACCGGCGACACGAGGGTGCCTGAGATAGTTTACGGATGTGTGGATGAAGTGCTGTTGAAAGGCTCCTCAGATCCGCGAACGTTGCTCGACACAATCCAGCGCCTACTGCCGCACGCACGACTTAAACCGCGCGGCCCGATGATCGTTGCCAGTCCTCCGGCCAAACATAAGGCATCGTGAACAAAAGGTTATACAGCTTCCCGGTATTTGTCAGTCTCCACCTCCACACGACTGGTCATCTGAATGAGGAACTGGCGGAGGTTTTTGGCATTGGTCGGCGCGAAGAAGCACCGCTCCAACACAGTGCGGATTTGCAAAAATATTCATCCTGTAAGTATCGATATGAGCGCCCCAGACAAGAATGTGAGTGACTCCGAAGCACCACGCGCCGCACAAGCCGGCAAGAATATTCCGGTGGTCGGGATTGGATCATCGGCAGGCGGGGTGGAAGCGTGCACCACGTTCCTGAAGTCTCTCCCTGTCGACCTTGGAATGGCCTATGTCTTTGTTCCGCACCTCGATCCTTCGCGAGAGAGTGCGCTCACGGACATCCTGAGGCGCGCAACCTCAATGCCTGTGCACGAGATTGAGCAGGGCATGCGTGTGCAGGCCAACCACGTTTACGTTCTTCCAAGCAATTGCGACCTCAAGATGGGGAATCGAGCCCTGCATCTCTCCAAACGTGAACACCTCGGGCAGGTAAACACCACGATCGATAACTTTCTACGCTCATTGGCGGCCGACCAAGGTGGGAGTTCAATCGGTATCGTGCTTTCCGGCACAGGCGCAGACGGCACTCTGGGATTGGAAGCCATTAAGGGTGAAGGCGGACTCACGTTTGCGCAGGACAGTTCGGCGAAGTACAGCGGGATGCCGGAGAGCGCAACTGCAGCAGGGGTGGTCGACCTTGTGCTTCCGGTTGCGGGCATTGCAAAAGAACTGGAGCGCATCGCTCGCCATCCTCACATAAAAGGCGAGTTTGTTGAACTCGGCGCATTCGTGGAGCACGGGCCGGAGACGCGAGTCACGCAAATGGCAAAGCTGTTTGCGATTCTGCGGCGAGAAACGGGGGTGGATTTTTCTGAATACAAACCACGGACGATCGCGCGCCGTGTGTCTCGCCGAATGGCTATACACAAGCTTGAAAAGCTGAGCGAGTATGTCCAGCTCCTGCAGCGAGACCGCTCTGAACGGGCGGCACTGTATGGCGATCTGCTGATTAACGTCACCAGCTTTTTCCGGGATCCCGAAGCCTTCGAGACGCTGAAGACGGTCGTCTACCCCGACCTTTTGGCGAAAAAGGAAACAACGCAAGGCCCCATACGCATCTGGGTACCAGGGTGCTCGACCGGAGAAGAGACCTATTCACACGCGATCACGTTGCTCGAATTTCTGGGAGAAAAGCAGACCGAGATTCCGATTCAGATCTTCGGAACAGACCTGAGTGAAACTGCCATCCAGCGCGCACGCGCGGGCATATACAGAGAAACGATCGAAGCAGATGTTGAGCCAGTTCGACTTCGTCGCTTCTTCCATCACGTGGATAAGGGATACCAGATCAGTAAAACCATCCGTGATATGTGCATCTTCTCGACTCAAAACGTGTTCAGTGATCCGCCGTTTTCGCGGATCGACCTGATCAGTTGTCGCAACGTCATGATCTATCTGAGCCAGTCCCTGCAGCGCCGCATCATACCGGTCTTTCACTACGCGCTGAATAAGGGCGGGTACTTGATGATCGGAAATACGGAAGGCCTACTGGGTTCTGGAGTGGATCTTTTCGATATGGCAGACAAGAAGCAAAAGATCTATCTCAAGAAATCTGTTCCCACGCCTGCCACGTTCGGGCTCGCGGTCCACATCACGGAACCGAATCCAGAGCATGAAGCGGCGACGCCGCCGAACAAGGTTAACGATTCGGCGCGCGTTTCACCCGACTTGCAACGCGAAGCCGATCGTCTGCTGCTGTCGCGCTACGCACCGCCTTCGGTGCTGGTCAACGAGCAACTGGAGATCATTCAGGCGAAGGGCCACACTGGGCAGTTTCTGGAACTTCCGGCAGGGAAGGCGAGCTTGAACTTGCTGAAGATGGCGCGGCCCGGTCTGCTGCACGAACTCCAACTGGCCATCGACGAGGCTCGCAAGAGCGGTGTGGACGCGGTGCGGCCAGATGTTCACGTCGAAAGCAACGGAGGCACGCTGGTCACGATCCGGGTGACGCCATTCCGGACACCGGTACAGGACAAGACGAGCTTCCTCGTGGCGTTCGAGGCGCCTGCCGGGACATCGATCAATGGTCCTTCGGAGATTCCCAAGCCCCTCAACGATGACGAGCGCACGATGAAAGACAGGCATATTGCGCAGCTCAAGCAGGAACTGGCTGCGACGAAGGAGTACTTGCAGTCGATCATCGAAGCATTGGAATCAGCCAACGCGGAACTGCAATCGGCGAATGAAGAGATACAGTCCGGCAATGAAGAATTGCAGAGCACAAACGAAGAACTACAGACCTCGAAAGAAGAACTCGAGTCGGCGAACGAAGAACTGCGCACCGTCAACGAGGAGATGCAGCACCGGAACGATCAGCTGACGCAGTTGAACAACGACCTCACGAACCTGCTGAACACTGTGAACCTGCCGATGGTGATGATTGGTCCCGACCTGAGCGTGCGCCGGTTCACGCCGCAGGCGAACAAAACGCTCGGACTTTCAAACACCGATGTCGGACGTCCGATCACGCGGCTGAAGCTGAAGATCGAAATGCAGAATCTCGAACAGATGATGCGGGATGTGATGAACGAGCTTCAGCCGAAGGAATACAAGGTCAAGACAAGCACTGGGCAGACATGCAATCTCCGGCTATCTCCATACCGCACGGCGGATAATCGAATCGCAGTCGATGGTGTGGTGCTGAGCGTGTCGGAGCTTGAAGAGTAGCCGCTTACCTGTGCGCGTGGGTTTGGAGCAGCTTCTCAATGTCGTCGAGGATGCGGAAGATGCCCCCGCCCTTCATGAACATGGCGTCGGCTCCCGCTTCCCGCCACTCGGTGACTGGAATTGGATAGGCCGAGAGGATCACGACCAGAGGGTTCTTCCCAGAGGCCTTGGCCTTGCGAACGACTTCAAAGCCCGAGGTTTCGCTCTCCATGCGCATGTCGGTGACTACGAGGTCGAAGGAAGCCTGCTCCAGAATGATCTGTGCTTCGCTGGCCGAGACCGCAGTAGAGACCTCGAATTCGCGCCTCTTGAAGACGCTCTGCAAAGTCTTGAGCACCATGCTGTCGTCATCCACCAACAAGGCCCTGTATGTCATTCAACCCCGTTCTGAGTGATCGTGATTTGGTTCAGACCTGCCCGGCGCTTCGGCTGAAAGAGTAATCCACTTTGCGAGATAACGCATCGGCGGTGGCATCTTTCAGCGCCACGTTGATCCGCTCGACAGCTTCATCGGCGATCTTCTTGGCATCGGCATCGCCAAGGCTCTGCACTGCGATGTGCATCGGAAAGACTGCGTTGCGCACATGATGGTTCAACTCCGCAAGGATCGCTGCGCGTTCCATAGCGAGCTGGTAGTGCACTTCCTCGTGTTTTAGTTGGATGGCTAAAGTGACGACGACCGCAACGAGACCGCCGATCGAGTTCGCAATGATCTGGTGAAGGATCTGCGAGCGATCCATTGGCACCAGTGCAACTTGGGCCGCGGAAGATGAAATCCAAACCAGCACCCCACATCCCAAAGCCTTCATCACTTTCGGTTCTTCTCTGGATTTGACTTTCACTTGCCCCTCCGCGAGCGTGACTGCCCAACGTAGCACCGGAAATACAAGGCCCGGATAAATAGATGAGATACGGCCGCCGAAAATCTCCGGGAATTAGAAGCAGAGACTTGCCTTGGCGGTTGCCGAGAAGCTGAGCCAAGCTGAACTGCAACACGGTTCCATTCTGCTAACGGGCGAATGCCGAGGTACTCGATGTGGGTAGTAACAACAAGTCATGGAGACAGAGGTGGAACGACGGCGGGCGGCCCTGTCTCGCCGCCAAAGGGAGAAGCGAAGCAATTGCCGCCTGCGATCGACGCTGCTGGGCTGACACTTACAAGTAGCTCAGCCATATATTTTCTTTGTGCGCGGTCTTGTACTTTGCGTACCTTGCGCATGGGAAATACAGGATGACGATGCTGACCACCCATGCCAGATAAATCATTGGCAGGTTGAAACCGAAGCCGGGCGGCGGAGGGCTCATGAAGAAGCCGCCTCCCATCCATTCGAGGCGCTTGGCAGGTTGGTGGAAGGCGAGGGCAAACGCGAGCGCGACGAGATGCACTGTGTACAGATGGCAGATGTAATAGAACATCGGCACGCGTCCGAAAACGACGAGCTTTGATGCCAGCCAGCCTCTCCCCCACTGCATACGATCGAAGAGTGCCAAAGCCAGCAACGCCGGCCCCATTGTCATGAGAAGGTATTGCAGGGACGGTGGGTACTTTGTGGTATTCAGAAACGCGGCTACGGACATCGCCACTGTTTGCATGGGATGCCATGGCCCGGTGGCAAACATGTTTGGGTTCGTGCTATTGCCGTAAAGATTGAATCCACGCAAAAGAACAAACAACAGGGTCGTAGCGGCTCCGATCATGGCTGTGTAGCGAATGCGCTCTGGACGTGGCTGTCGCACGATCGCTCCAAAGCAGAAGCCCGCCGACATCACGGCAAACCACGGCACGACAGGGTAGAGAACGAACACGAACTTGACCGGAGGCGGAAGCTGTCCCATCTGGTGCAAGACGACCCAGATTTGCGCAAATGGAGTCCGCAGCGAGGCAGCATTCACGTGGTCGAACAAATTGTGAGTGGCGATGACAAGCAGTGAGAATCCGGTGAGCCAGGGAACCGGCACATGAATGAGCGCCGCAAGAATCACCATCGACAATCCGAGTTGAAAAATAACCAGAATGCTTGGGAATGGGATGGGAATGAATGTCCATGCGAAAGAAACGACGGTGCACTCCAGGAACATGAGCCACAAACCGCGCGTCCAGAGAAAATGGCTGACCTCGGAGCGGCTACGCCGCGCCATCATGAGAGCTGCGCCGGTTCCAGCGAGGAAGAAAAACGTAGGCGCACAGAAGTGAGTGATCCAGCGCGTGAAGAATAATGCGAACGAGTTGTGCGATGAGAGTATCTCAGGAGGTGCAGAGCGCCAGGTCATGTAATCGCGGATGTGGTCAATGGCCATGATGACCATCACAAGCCCGCGAAGCAGGTCAATCGATTCGAGCCGCTGAAGGCCGGTTACAACTTCGGCCGCGTCGACCAGTTTGGTCCGAACGATGCCACCCGTTTCCGATGCTGATGCCATGCCGCACCCACCCACACTGAGCCGACAAGCATATTCGGACAGACTGGTCTCGAGCAACTGAGCTCAGTGTGTTTTGTCGTCAGCGATTTCAAAAATGCAGGGGCTGCTGTGCCTCGCTTCGCGCGATGTTCATCTCTGTTTTCTGAATCATTTGTAACCAGAGCGAGTCGGGATCTTCGGTGAATACCGCGTCGGCAGCAGGTGGGAAGATGAACCAGGCTCCCAGCGCAACTTCCTTGTCTAATTGATCCGGAGTCCATAGAGCACAGCCTAGGTACACGCGGAAGATGCTTGGGGCAGGCCGATGCGACACGGTTTCGTCAAACAGGGTCTTCGATTTGACCAGATAAACCTTGTCGAAGATGCGCTCCGCCCCTTCCTGCTGGGTGGGCAACTGGAGCAGCGAGAACATCGAGCGAGGTTGCACCGGACCTCCAATATAGACGCGGCCTGAAATCTCGTTACCCGCCTTGAAATCTTTCAGCAGCGTTGAAAGCGGCGCGGTGGTACGCCGGTTCAGGATGAGTCCTTCCACCTCGATTTCGTCATAGTGGATCAGCAGGACCACCGACTTGGCGAAGTTCGGATCGATGATGCCTCGGCTCGCGACCAACAACGTTCCAGGAGCTAGATCCTTGACGTCGTTGGATTGGATCGGAACGATGGATGCCGGAACCATTTTGCGAACTGCACGAAACGGCCTGGGAGAATGCGGCGAAGTCGGCGCGTTTCCATTCGCTTCTCGGAGAGCCTTGACCTTCTCCACTGCCGCGAAGCCGGCGATGCCAACCAGAGTCAATAACACGCACAGCGCGCGCAAACGCATGTTTGCTCTCCCCACCGGGGCGCGCCTTTCGGCCAGACTTTATGGATCATTGCTGGTGGTGCGCCCCGAAGATTGTAGAACTTTCTTGCGGGCAGGAGTGACTTCTCGCCAGCGATTCCGCAAAAAGCGAATCTTTGAAAGGGCGCGCCCCCAGTTTCAGTTCACACGTGAACCGTTCACATTGGGACCGAAAGTAAACGTGGGGCCCAAGGACAAGCGCACCGTGTTGCGGGGTCGCGACAAGACGCCCTTGTACAGAAAGCAATGTACATAGTCCACTGAAGTGCGCACGCCGAAGTTCCGGGAGATGATCCAAGTGGCGCCGCCGCCAGTCCCAACGAAGTGTATGAGATCGGCTTTCGTCAGGCTGGGGCCAACTGTGGCGATGGCAGCCTGTTGAGCAAACGTGTCACCGGGGTGAGGCTTGCCCGTCACCACTTCATGAATCATTCCGAAACCGGGGCGGGCGAATAGTGTGACGCGCCTGAAGTGGCGGTAATTGAACTGCGGGCCGGCGCTCAGGGTGTAGGTGCGCGCGTCAACTGGAACGTCCAGCAGATAGCCGGGCATCTGGTCGAGGTAGGGTTTGAGTCCAGCCTGGAGCTTCTTGTCCAAATCGCTCAAATGCAGGGATCCGACGCCGTCAAAGCGGCTGTAGTCCACGCCGAGCGAAAGCCATCGCTTCACGTTGACTCCAGAATCGAGATTGAAACCATGCGAATAAAGCCGGACGTCAGGCGTGATCATGTGCGAACTGCCGGCGTAGAAAGCGTAACGTCCTGCATAGTCCTGTTGTGCAAAAGCTGTGGCGACGAAAAATACCACGAGAAGAAAAGCATTAAAGAAGCGCAAAAGAGGGCCCCCTCTGAAAGTAGTAAGGCAATGTTGTTGAATCTGAGACTCAGTTTATCGAGAGAAGAAGCGACACGCTTCTACGCCGCACCGATCTTACAAACGTATTACAAACAGGGAACACTCGGTACGACAGCGTGACTTGCAGGGCGCGGCTTGGGTGAGAAGCTCCCAAATCTCCGAACTGCTCGGAGATGCGGAGCACCGGGCAATCCCAATACGGGAAGAAATAGATATACCTACGCTGCCCGTATCGAAAAGGTGGAGAATATAAGTGATCGCTCGGCAGAAAGAATGCCGTCCGCGCCTGACCACGTGCGTTGATGTCTCGGAATACGGCAAGGATTGGATACTGCAAGCGAGGCTTTCACAACCCACGCAGCGCCGTAGGAGAAAGTACGCACGCGGACCAGAGGAAGGTCGATTTCGTGAGCCAATGGCCCGGAGTATCGGGCGGAGGGTATGGCGATGACACCTATTCTGGTTCTCCTCGTTTTCATTGCGTTCATTCTCTACGATCTCTTCCTCAGGAACCGGGCGTCTGAACACATTCCGGCGGTGTTGCGCCGCGCCGACCCCGAAAGGCGCGCGCTACGGCCCGTTGTCGCCGGTTACGAGATTCCCGAGCACCTGTATTTTCACCTCGGTCATAGTTGGGCTTTGACGGAAAGTCCATTTATGGTGCGAGTGGGCATCGATGATTTTGCTGCGAAGTTAATTGGCGAAGCGCAGGCAGTTACGCTGCCGCAACGCGGGCAGTGGATTCGACAGGGACAGAACGTGTTCAGTTTTCGGGTAAACGATCAACTCGTGCATATGGTCTCACCTATCGAGGGTACGGTGAACGACGTTAATGACGAACTGATGCGTCACCCAAATACACTCACCGCGGAGCCATACGGCGCGGGCTGGCTGCTGACTGTGAACAGTCCGGATTGCGCAACCAACCTCAGAAATCTGTTGACGAGCAAGATGGCACGCGGCCTGATGTTGGATAACGCCAAGAAACTCGCTACATACTTGGGAGATTGCCATCTAACCACGGCGCTTGCACAGGACGGAGGCACCGCGCACGGAGAAATAGCAAAGCTCCTGCCGCAGGACAAATACGTCGAGATTACGAAGGAGTTCTTCCTGACCTGAAAGGACGACGTAGTCAGAGGAACGACGGATCGGGGGCAGGTGGCCCATCTTTGTGCGCTGTTCGCAAATGTGGGGCTTTCGCCTCACCAAGACGCTAAGCTCGCGGCTCGCATCGCACCAAATGAATTTTGAATGGAGTTCCAAATTGAGGATGGTCGGCCCTCGAGGACGATTTGAGAACGTTGCTGCGAGTGGGGTGAGGGGCGCAGTGTCGAAGCGGCACGCTCCATTTCCTGACGAAATCACACTCGGTTGTGTGCGGGTGCAGGGAAGCACGTCGGCCCAATGTTGCTGTAACACCTTGCCCCGAAGTAGTCGAGTCCGGTTTCGATGTCGCGTTCTTTGCGGTGAACTGTGGTGTTAAGTTGCTCACGGGATGTTCGTAGCCAACGCGACCTGAATCAAACCAACGACACATACGGCTAATTCTGCGCCCAGGAACACTCCGGTTAGGGTGCCAGCTGGCCAGAACGTGATCGGAGCCTCGGTGCTTTCGAACCTCCAAATGCCGACCACCAGCGACAGGGCGAGAAACAGCCCTGCCGCAGCATACATCGATAGTTTCTGGAGCTTCGGAACGCCGGGGACGGTGAATATCACAAACAGCACCAGACTGAAGACAAAAGTCGAGAATAAGGACGAAATCCAATAAAGACGGTACCTGCCTCTTCTTGGGCCCGCTTCTATATCGGAAAGTCTAAACTTTTCGTCTCTCATTTCGGCCACATCACTTTTCCGTAGTCATTTTGAGGTTTTACTTTGAGCACGGGTGATCTTTATCGTATTCACAGGGCGTCGCAGGTCCCTGAGTGGCGGGTTGCGCACCCTTTCGGCGGGTTTTGAATTTCATTTCTGAAAATCACTTTCAGGTGGCCTACCCTTCTCGCTCCCTGTTGTTGGAGCGAGAAGGGTGGGGCAGTTCACCTTTCGCGCAGAGCGTAAAACACTCACGCCGAGATGGGAAATGAATTTGCAG
>Ga0335070_10007103_pt1 | contig 13154 bp, 11 predicted proteins | sample Lox_Sample_13_FD_206722 | JGI IMG/M metagenome (GOLD analysis project Ga0335070, IMG submission 206722) | Soil microbial communities from Loxahatchee National Wildlife Refuge, Florida, United States - Lox_Sample_1.3 | ecosystem: Environmental > Terrestrial > Soil > Wetlands | place: USA...
CGGGAATGGGTGCCGGTGTCGCGCCGGCGGTATCGCTGCTCATGCGCCGATTATAGACCGGGGCCCGAAGCACCAAAAGCGAAGGGCGCAAAGAAAACGGCCCCGAAGTTTCCTTCGGGGCCGTCCTGGACTGTTCCAGTGCGTTACGGTTGGTCCGGAACCAGCGGCGGAGCGCCGCCGCCGACTTCGTCCCAGATCTTGATCTGGTGCGAGGTCTTGAGGCCGGTCAACCCGACGATCACGCCGACCGCGGCCACGCCGATCGGGTAGTAGAGACCGACCAGCGGGATCGCCGGCCAGCTCGCGGCCAGCGCGGTGGCGATGAACGGCACGCCGCCGCCGAACACGCCGTTGCCGATGTGGTACGGCAGCGACATCGAGCTGTAGCGGATCTTCGCCGGGAACAGCTCGACCAGGAACGCCGCGATCGGGCCGTACACCATGGTCACGAGCACGACCATGTACCAGACCAGGATGCACAGGATGACCGGGTTGTCCTTGTAGGTCGACATCGCGGTGAACACCGGGATGTAGGTGATCACGGCGAGGGCAAACCCGGTGATCATGATGCTGCGCCGGCCGATCCGGTCAGAGAGCCACCCGAAGATGATGAAGCCAGGTGCACCCAGCAGCAGCGCGAAGACCAGGATGACGTAGACCTGGACATACGGGATCTTCAGCACCGCGAGCATGTAGGTCAGGGCGTAGAACTGACCCGTGTACCAGACCACACCTTCCGGAGCCGTCGCCCCGAACAGGGCGAGAAGCATCAGACCGATGTTCTTGCCGCTGGTGTAGGTGTCCTTGACCGGGTTGGCCGAGGCCTTGCCCTGCGTCTTCAGCCGCGAGAACAGCGGCGACTCCTCCATCTTGAGCCGGATGTAGCCGGACAGGATGACGAGGACGGCGGAGATCAGGAACGGATAGCGCCAGGCGTAGGCCTGGAACGCCTGGTCGCCCATGCCGACGCGGAACGCCATGATCACCAGCAGGGCGGCCACGATACCCATGGTCGCCGTGGTCTGGATCCAGCTGGTGTAGAGACCGCGCTTGCCGTCGGGCGCGTGCTCGGCGACGTACGTCGCCGCACCGCCGTATTCGCCGCCCAGCGCCAGGCCCTGCACCATGCGGCAGGTCACCAGCAGGATCGGCGCGAGCCAGCCGACCTGGTCATACGTGGGCAGACAGCCGACCAGGAAGGTCGCCGCACCCATCAGGCCGAGCGTCAGCATGAAGGTGAACTTGCGGCCGACGAGATCGCCCAGATGACCGAAGATGATCGCGCCGAACGGACGGACGACGAACCCGGTCCAGAAGATGCCGAGGCTGAACAGGAAGCTCTGCTTCATGTCGCCCGGAAAGAAGTGATCGGCGAAAAAGCCGGCGAGAACGCCGTACAGATAGAAGTCATACCACTCGATCAGCGTGCCGGACGAAGACGCGGCGATGATGAACGAGAGGCTCGATTTCTTGGCGGTTCCCACGCGACCCATCGCGGAGGCTGTTGCCGACATCGTTTCCCCCTTTATCTCGTTGCCTATGAGCATCGGACGCCGGTGCGACTCGCCCCGACGCTGCCTATCAATCTATCAGCCAATCAAATCGGCTCGGACTCGACTTTAGTCGAGCCGTAACGCATTGAAGCGTATCGGGTTTATCGGGCTCGGCGCCCTTGCGGGGCTGAACGCGGCATGCGACTCTTGGCCAATAACGCCGCTGCCGCAGGGAGGACACGCAAGGCCGCCATGTTCGCCGACTGGTTCTTGCTGCTCGTGGCGCTGGCCTATCTGGGCCTGCTGTTCACGATCGCGTATCACGGCGACACCCGCGCGTCGCGCTGGCGCGGCGGCACCAAGGATTCCGTCATCTACGCGCTGTCGCTGGCGATCTACTGCACGTCGTGGACGTTCTACGGCAGCGTCGGCCGCGCCGTGTCGAGCGGCGCCGACTTCCTGCTCATCTATGTCGGCCCGGTCCTGGTGATCACCGCCGGCTATCCGCTGCTGCGCAAGATCATCAGCGTCGCCCGCGGCCAGAACGTCACGTCGATCGCCGACTTCATCGGTGCGCGCTACGGCAAGAGCCGGATGATCGCGGCCACCGCCACGGTGCTCGCCTTCGTGGGCGTGATGCCGTACATCGCCCTGCAGCTGCAGGCGGCGTCGGCCAGCTTCAATGCCCTCGTCTCTTCGCCTGGCGAGGGCGCCGCCGCCTCGTCGACCCCGCTGCTCCAGGACAGCGCGATCTACATCGCGTTCACCATGGCGGTATTCTCGATCCTGTTCGGCGTCCGCCATGTCCAGGCGAGCGAGCGCCATCACGGCATGATCCTGGCCATCGCGTTCGAATCCTTGGTCAAGCTGGGGGCACTCCTGGCCGTCGGCGCGTTCGTCATGTTCGGCATGTTCGACGGGATAGGCGACTGGCATGCCCGCGCCCTGTCGACCCCAGCCATCGCCGAGAAGCTGAACGTCGCGCTGCAGCCGTCCTGGCTCGCCATCACCCTCGTGTCGGCGTTGGCGTTCCTGTGTCTGCCGCGCCAGTTCCACGTCGCCGTCGTGGAGAACGGCGACACCCGCAAGAACCTGCGCACGGCCGTATGGCTGTTCCCGTTGTATCTGATCGCGATCAATCTGTTCGTGCCGGTGTTGGCCGCCGCCGGCGTCGCGCGGCTCCCGGCCGGAACCATCCCTGACCTGTTCGTGCTGATGCTGCCGATGTCGGCCGGCCAGCCGGTGCTGTCGCTCCTCGTGTTCATCGGCGGCTTGTCCGCCGCCACCAGCATGGTGATCGTCGCCTCGGTGGCGCTCAGCGCCATGATCTCCAACGAACTGGTGATGCCGTTCGTGCTCCGCCAATCCGCCTTCGGGCCGGAGGGCCGTGCCGGCATCGGCGAGCTGCTCCTGACGGTCCGGCGCGCGACCATTTTCGTGATCTTCCTCGCCGCCTATCTCTACTATCGGGCGATCGACGGGCGTTACCCGCTCGCCTCGATCGGCCTGATCTCATTCTGCGCGGTCGCCCAGTTCGGCCCGGCGTTGATCCTCGGTCTCTTCTGGCGCCGCGCGCACCGGCACGGCGTGATGGCCGGCATGGTCGGAGGCGCGCTGGTCTGGGCGGACACGCTCTTGCTGCCGTCCTTCCATCAGGCCGGATGGCTCACGCCGTCGGCGCTGCTCGGCGGCGAGCTGCCGTCCTTCGTCACCGGCCTCGATCCCCTCACCAACGGCGTACTGTGGAGCCTCGGCATCAACGTGGCGCTGCTGGTCGGCATATCGCTCCTCGCGACCCAGGAAGAGCGCGATCGCCGCCAGGCGGCGGTTTTCGTCGGCGGGCCTGAGCGGATCAAGCCGTCGCGCCTCGAGGCCGCCGGCCGCGCCGCCGCATTCGACGACCTCAAACACCTGGCGACCCGGCTGCTTGGCCTCGATGCCGCCGAAGCGGCCTTCGCCGGTCCCGTGGCGTCGTACCGGGAAAGCGACCTCGCCGAGTTCACCGAACGCCTGCTCAGCGGCGCGATCGGCGCGGCGTCCGCCCGCATCATGGTCGCGGCGGCGACGCAGTCGCGTGGTCCCGCGGCGAAACGCCGGCGCGCCATCCTCAACGACGCGTCGGAAGCCATCCTGTTCAACCGCGACCTGCTGCGGGCGACCCTCGAGAACGTCAGCCACGGCATCGCCATGTTCGACGGGGAGTCGAGGCTCGCCGCCTGGAACCAGCGGCTGGTCGAGCTGATCGCCCTTCCCGATCACCTCGCGCGGATCGGCACGCCGCTCGCCGCGATCGTGCAATATGCCGCCACGGCCCCTGTCCGGCTCGACCTATCTGCCCTGCTGACGGGCGTGACGACGGCCGCCGGAAGTTCCGCCTCGTCGACCTACGAGATCCGCCGCTCCGACGGTCACGTCCTGGAGCTGCAGCTCAACCCCGTCCCCGGCGGCGGCGGCTTCGTCGTCGCCTGCAGCGACATCACCGACCGCATCCGTACGCTCGAGGCGCTGCAGGACAGCGAGCGGCGCATCCGCACCTACACCGACAACGTGCCGGTGCTCATCACCTATGTCGATCGCAACGAGCGCTACCAGTTCACCAACCGCGCCTACGAACAGGCCCTCGGCCTGTCGCGCGAGCGGACGCGCCAGCTGACGATCCGCGAGGCGCTCGGCGACGAGCGCTACCGCCGGCTCAAGCCGCATATCGATGCGGCGCTCGCCGGTCAGGACCAGACCTTCGAGATCGAGTTCCCGGCCATCGGCGTGGAGCTCGCGCGCGGCACTTACATTCCGCATGTCGATGCGAGCGGCCAGGTCGCCGGCTTCTTCACCATCTACCAGGACATCACCGACCAGCGGCGCGCCGAGACGGTCCTGCGCGAAGCCCGCGACACCCTCGAGCGGCGCGTCGAGGAGCGCACCCGCGAGCTGATGCAGCTCAACCAGGAGCTCGAACAGGCGAGGATGGCCGCCGATTCCGCCAACCTCGGCAAGACGCGGTTCCTGGCCGCCGCCAGCCACGATCTGCTGCAGCCCTTGCACGCCGCACGGCTGTTCACCGCGACACTGGTGGAGCGGCGGGACGGCGCCACCGACATCAAGCTCGTCGACCAGCTCGACGATGCGCTGGGTGCGGTCGAGCAGCTCCTGCAGGCTCTGCTGGAGATCTCGAAGCTCGATGCCGGCGCGCTCGCCGCCGAGCCGCGCCCCTTTGTCATCGCCGACGTCCTGCGCAGCGTCGCCGCGTCGTTCGAACCCCTCGCCAAAGAGAAGCATCTCCGGCTCCGGCTCGTCGATTCCGATGCCGTCGTGAACACGGATCCGACACTGCTGCGCCGTGTCGTCCAGAACTTCGTCTCGAATGCAATCCGCTACACGCAGCGGGGCGGCGTGGTCATCGGCTGCCGCCGGCGCGGCGGCGCCCTCCGCCTCGAAGTATGGGACAGTGGGCGCGGCATCCCGAGCGACAAGCTGCGCGAGATCTTCGGCGAGTTCCGCCGGCTCGATACCGGCGATTCCGAACCGCAAAACGGCCTCGGCCTCGGGCTCGCCATCGTCGAGCGGATCGCCAAGACGCTTGGCCACACCGTGGACGTACGGTCGTGGCCGGGACGCGGCAGCGTCTTCGCGATCACTCTGCCGCTCGCCGAAACGGCCGTGGCCGCCCGGCCGCTCGACAAGCCGGCGCGGCTCGGCCTCCCCAACCTCCTGGCCGGCAAGCTCATCCTCTGCATCGATAACGACCCGAGCGTGCTCGCGGGCACGCGAAGCCTGCTCGAGGCCTGGTCGTGCTCGGTCCTGGTCGCCTCCGATTTCGCCGGCGCGCTCGCCAGCATCAAGGCCGCGGAGCGCCTCCCCGACGCCGTCCTGCTCGACTATCACCTGGGTGGGGAGGAAAGCGGCCTCGACGTGCTCGACCGCCTGCGCGCGTCGACCGGGCGCGGCTTCAAGGCGATGCTGATCACGGCCGATCATTCGGAGACGGTCAGGACCGTGGCGCAGGCCCGCGGTCTGCCGCTGCTCCACAAGCCGCTCAGCCCGGCGGCGTTGCGGGCCCTGCTGTCCCGGCTGGCGACCCAGCCGGCCGACGACCTTTCACACGCCGGCTGAAGCGCCGGTTTCCGGCATGGCGGCGCCGGCACCGGTCGCCGTGCCGCTGTTGGAAAGCTGCAACCGCTGCGCCACGATCACCGCCTGCGTGCGGCTCTGCACGGCGAGCTTGCGAAAAATCTGCGAGAGATGAAACTTCACCGTCGCCTCGGTGATGTCCATCTCGAAGGCGATCTGCTTGTTGTGCTTGCCGGCCGCGAGCAACAGCAGGACCCGCAGCTGCTGCGGGGTCAGTTCGGCCAGGCGCGCGGCGATGTGCGCGGTGTCGTCGTTCAGCGGCAGCTCGCTCGCCGCCGGCGGCGCCCAAATATCGCCGGCGAGAACGGCACGCAAGGCGTCGCCGATCGTTGCAACCGGCATCGATTTCGGGATGTAGCCGGCGGCACCGAACTCGATCGCCCGCCGGATGAGGCTCGGCTCTTCATTGGCCGAGACGATCACGATCGGCACGTCGGGATACGCCGTCCGCAAGCTGACCAGTCCGGCAAAGCCGTTCATGCCCGGCATCGACAGGTCGAGCAGCAGAAGCTTGACCGCGCCGCGGGACAGCTCCTTCTCGGCCTCGGCACAGGAGCCCGCTTCGCTGACGGCGACTGCGGCGCCCAGCGAGGTCGCGACCGCCTCCGCCAGCGCGCGGCGCATCATCGGATGATCGTCAGCGATGACGACGCGTGTCACTTTCCGCCCCTTTCAGCGACAACTCCGCCGGTCCACCGGGTTTCGGTACCCGTCTAGACGAGATTAGCAGAACCGCGGGGCGGCCAAAACACCGCTGAAACAAAGGTTAACGCAGCCCCGCCGCTATTTCCCCTGCGCCGCCCGCTCCTTGAGCACGCGGCGCGCGATGCGGAAGGAATCCACCGACGCCGGAAAGCCGCAATAGACCGCCGCCTGCAGCAGCACCTCGCGGACCTGCTCCTTCGTGACGCCGTTGTTCAAGGCGCCGTTCAAATGGGTCTCGAACTCGTGCGGCCGGTTGAGCGCCGTGAGGAAGGCGAGATTGATCAAGCTGCGTTCGCGCAAGGACAGGCCCGGGCGCGACCACACCTCGCCCCAGGCGAAGCCGGTCACCATGTTCTGCAGATCGCGGTTGAAGTCGTCGACCTCGGACAGCGAGCGCTCGACATGCGCCTCGCCGAGCACGGATTTCCGGATCTTCAAGCCCACGTCGAACGACGTCATTCGCTTCTCCCTATCTTCGCGGTTGCCGAGGGCGCAGCTTCCGCGAGCGCCCTCCAGCGGTCAAGCCGCGCCCCGCGACCCGGCTTGTCGGCGGTAAGCCGGCCAACTATGGTCAGGCCCAATCAATGCACGATCGGCGGAGGACATGCGGGTGAGCACGACAGGACGACGGCTGAATCTGATCGCGGCGGCGGCGCTGCTGATGGCGGCCGCGCTGATAAGGCCGGCCGATGCGCAGGCCCCGAAGCCATGGCGGCACGGCATGATCGAGGCGAAAAGCGACGCCGGCTTCTTCCTGATGGTGACCAGGGGTTTCGCCGAAAAGCAGGGCCTCAAGCTCGACGTCGTGCAGTTCAAGACCGACATCATCGCGCTGCAGGCGCTGCTGGCCGGCGAGGTCGACAGCTTCGACGGCGGCCCGGGCGGATCGATCCTCGCCGCGGCGCGCGGCGGCGACATCAAGATCCTCGGCTGCCAGTGGCCGGGGCTGCCCTACGGCATCTTCGTGCGCAACACGATCAACTCGGTCGGCGAGCTCAAGGGCAAGACCTTCGCCATCTCGGCACCCGCCGCGAACCCGGCGGTCGTTGCCCGCGGCGTCCTCGAGAAGCTCGGCGTGCCGGCCTCCGAGCTGCGTTTCGCCAATCTCGGCAGCGACCTCGACCGCTTCAAGGCCGTCGCCGCCGGCGTCGCCGACGCCGCCATCGTGTCCAACGAGTACGAGCCGGTCGCCGCCAAGCAGGGCGTGAAGATGCTGGTCGCCGCCAAGGACGTCTGGCCCGACTACGTCCGGCAATGCACGATGTCGAGCGGCAAGGTGCTCTCGTCACGCGCGGATGACGCGGTACGCTTCATCGCGGCCGAGATCTCGGGGTTCCGCCATGCGCTGGCCGATCGCGAGGATACGCTCCGCCTGACCCGCGACGTCACCGGCATCAAGCCAGATGATCCGCGGCCGGAGTTCATCTACGACGACGCGGTGAAGACGCACGCCGTCGACCCCGAGTTTTCTTTGCCGGTCGCCAAGCTCGACTGGATGATGGACCAGCTGGTCAAGGACGGCAGCCTGCCGCGCCGCATCGACGTGGCGAAGGTGATCGCGCCCGACGTGCGCGCCAAAGCCCTCGCGATGCTCGGAAAATGAGAGCGCATCGTGGGTGAAGTCAGCCTGATCGACGTCTCGAAGCGGTTCAGCCTGCAGCTCGACGGCCAGGTCCACCGCGTGCAGGCGCTGGACCGTGTGAGCTTCACCGTCCGCGACGGCGAGATCGTGGTGTTGATCGGCCCGAGCGGCTGCGGGAAGACGACCGCCTTGCGCATCGCCATGGGCCTCGACCGCGCGTCGGCCGGGCGCGTCACAGTCGACGGGCGCGAGGTCAAGGCCTGCGGCTACGACCGCGGCATGGTCTTCCAGCACGCCGAGCTGCTGCCGTGGCTGACCGCGCTCGAGAACGTCATGTTCGGGCTCGAGATGAAAGGCGCGCGCGGGCCGGAGCTGCGCGCCACCGCCCTGCAGTATCTCGACCTCGTCGGCCTCAAGGATTCGGCGAACCGGCGGCCGCACCAACTGTCCGGCGGCATGAAGCAGCGCGTCGGCATCGCCCGGGCGCTCGCCATCGATCCGAAAGTCCTGCTGATGGACGAGCCCTTCGGGGCGCTTGACGCGCAGACCCGCGAGACGATGCAGGCGGAGCTGCTCGACATCCACGCGCGCACCAAGAAGACCATCCTGTTCGTGACCCATGACCTCGATGAGGCGGTGCTGCTGGCCGACCGCATCGTCGTCATGCGCGCCGGCCGCATCGAGGAGATCTTCGCGGTGCCGCTGCCCAGGCCGCGCGGCGATCTCGGCGTCATCCGGGGCTTGCCGGCTTTTGCCGAGACCCGTTACCGCATCTGGCGGGCGCTGCACGGCGAACGCGCGGAGATGGTCCATTGAGCGCGAGCGACAAGGCGGCGGCGCTTCCCGAGGATGCGGCGCCGGAGACGGCAGTGGGGACCCGCCGGCCGCCGCGCTGGCTCATCACCGTCGGCTCGCTGGTGTTCGCCCTGGTGATCTGGGAAATCTTCGGCAGCCGGATCAACCCGATTTTCGGCTCATACCCCACGGCCATCGCCGAAGCGTTCTGGGACCTGACGATCTCCGGCAAGCTCGGCGCGGCGTTGCTGCAAAGCCTGCAGCCGTTCCTCGCCGGCTACCTGCTGGCGATCGTGATCGGCGTGCCGCTCGGCCTCGTCATCGGCCGGTTCTGGCTGGCGGAAGCCGCCCTCGGGCTTTACGTGACCGCCGGCTACGCGATGCCGCTGGTGGCGCTGGTGCCGCTGCTCATGCTGTGGCTGGGCCTCGGCTTCGCGGTCAAAGCCGCGGTGGTGCTGCTGATGTCGATCTTTCCGATCACCATCAACACGTGGCTCGGCGTCACCGCCGTGCCGAAAAGCCTGGTCGAGGTCGGCAAGGCATTCGTCGCACCCGACCTGACCATCCTGCGCCGGATCATCCTGCCGGCGACCCTGCCTTATATCATGGCGGGCATCCGCCTGGCGGTGGGACGCGCCGTCGTCGCCATGGTGATCGCCGAGTTCTTCACCACCATCTCCGGCCTCGGCGCCATCATCATCAACTCGGCCAACAACTTCGACACCGCGACGATGTTCGTGCCGATCATCGTGCTGATGGTGCTGGCGATCGGACTCAACTGGCTGATCGGCGCGATCGAGCATCGCGTGGCGCCGTGGCAGGCCGAGATCGCCGGGCGGGACAATCACTAGGAAACCGCCGCCGGCTTGCGGTCCTTGCCCAGCACCTCCTCAAAACGGTCAACGGATCAACACCCCGGGTCAACCTGCTGGCGGCGTTCGCGCAATCGCGCAAGCAGACACACGTCAACACCCTGTCAACACCCGTCAACAGGTCAACAGGGGTCGGCCCTCAGCCGCGATCGCGCCGGACAAGAGCGTGCACGACGCGCGCGAATTCCTTCACCCGATGCACCTGGCGCATGACGAACTGCCATGGCGGCAGCGCCTCCAGGAACCGGAGCCAGCGCGAGACGAAGCGGAAGACCCGGGCGAAGGCCGGGATCGACATCAGCTTGGCGCGGCTCAAGTGGAACAGCCGTTCGACGGTGACGATCTTCAGCAGCTCGGCGAGCACGAGCATGACCGTGCCGGTGACGACGTAGCGCTTGGCGATGATGTAAAGCGCCAGCGGCTTCAATGGCTCGAGCAGGATGACCGGCACCAGCAGCAGCGCCAGGGTGGAATACGGGCCGAGCCGGGCGATGCGCGCCATGAGCCGTGCGACCAGCGGCTGCCGGACCAGCCACGCCGCCGGCGCCCGGACGATCGCCAGCATTACGCCGTCGATGAGGAAGTAGAGGATCGCCAGCGCCAGCGCCACCGGCATCAGCGCCAGCTTCAGGACATGGCGGGCAAACCTCCAGCGGCGGTGATGGTCGGTGGTGGGCATGATCTGTTAGGGCGCAGTCATACCAAAGCCGGGCGCCGGCCACCCGGATATTCGCGCCGCCGCGTCTCCGGCGCGCGGCAGCTACAGGCGGCTCTTCTTCCCGGCGCTCACCACGACCAGCGCCGTAGCCGTCGTCCGCCCGTGGCATCGATAGCTATGCGGTGTATCGGCCGCGAAGTGCATGGCATCGCCCTCCTCCAGCACATGCTCCGATTTGCCGACGGAGATGACGAGCTGCGCCTTAAGCACGTAGACGAGCTCCTCACCGTCGTGCTGATGCGTTGCCGACGGTTTTCGCCCCGGTGGGAAAATGGCGTAGTACGCGCTCATCGTCCGGTCGTTCAGCGGAAAGTCCAGGCTCTCGAAGAAATAGGACGGCTCTTCGGAAGCGGCGCGGTCGGGCAGCCGGATGCGCGACTTACGGCGCGTGACCGCGACGGCCGGCTGCTGCTTGTCTTCGATGAAGAAATGCTCGAGACCGATCCCGAACACGAGTGCGATGCGCAGCAGTGTCGGCAAGGTCGGGAACAGCTGCCCGCGCTCGATCTTCGAAAGAAGCGCCGCCGAAAGCCCGGTATGGGCGCCGAGCTCGACTTGTCCCAACCCTTTCGCCACGCGGAGGGCCTTGATCTTCGCGCCGATCTCGTACTGCGCAAGGCCGGTGGCGAGTGTCTGGGACAGCATGGGTCGGTTCCATTTTCCTGGCGATCAAACGCACGCGCGATTTTTAACTGCAGCGATAATCGGCGTTCATTCTACGATATTTTCATATGAGGAATATCAATTTTCACTTAAATCAACCGCGTTCCTACCGCCCGCCAGCCGGCTGGCGGTGTCATTCATGGAGATTTCGAATGAAGTTTGGATGGAGGCAATCGATCGTCGCCGCGTTGCTCGTTGGCGGCCTTCTCACGGGTGCGACGAATGCGCGCGCCGCCGACAAGAACATCGTCGAGACCGCCGCCGGCGCGGGCCAATTCAAGACACTCACGGCCGCCCTCGATGCGGCCGGGCTGACGGGCACGTTGGAGGGTCCCGGTCCGTTCACGGTCTTCGCACCCGACGACGCCGCGTTCGCCAAGCTGCCCAACGACACGCTCGCGAGTCTGTTGAAGCCCGAGAACAAGGCGCAGCTGGTCGCGATCCTGACCTATCACGTCGTGCCCGGTCGGATGCTGGCCGCCAACGTTCTCAAGGCCAACGAGCTGAAAACGGTGAACGGCAAACCCCTTGCTGTGTCGATGAAAGGCGGCGACGCGATGGTCGGCAATGCAAAGATCATCGCGACCGACGTCGCGGCCTCGAACGGGGTCATTCATGTGATCGATACGGTGGTGCTGCCGCCGGCCCCATGACATGACCGCGCGCCAGGCGGACGCGGCGTCACCCGCGTCCGCCCGGCGACCTTGCGGCGGCGGATTTCCCGACGTCGCGGCGGCGCCGCCCGTCTACAAGACGTAAAGGTGAAGCTGGTGGGCCCGGCAGGACTCGAACCTGCGACAACACCGTTATGAGCGGCGCGTTCTAACCAGCTGAACTACGGGCCCACCGGCGGCCGGGAAGGCCGCGGGGCGCACTGTGGCGCAGACCGCAGCGGAAAGTCCAGAGCGGCCAACTCTATGGCCCCGCCCTCTTTACCGCGACCGCGGGTGCGCGCAAGCTGTCGGCGCGATAAGCTCGCGGGAGGCGGCGATGACAGATCCGACCCGGCGCAATGTCCTGGCGACCGGTGCCGCGGCGACGGCGATCGCGGCGGCGCCGCGCGTGCTGGCGCAACAGAGCGCACAAGGGGGTGGAACGATGTCCTTCTATCAGCGCGGCCCCGTCCGCATCCGTTACGAGGAAAGCGGGTCCGGCTTCCCGCTGCTGCTGATCGCCGGCGGCGGCCTGAACTCGACGATCGCCGCCCTGAAGAAAGGTGATCCGTTCGATGCGATCGGCGAGTTCAAGGGCGAGTACCGCTGCATCTACGCCGACCTGCGCAACGCCAAGGGCGGCGAGTCCACCGGCCCGCTCGAGGTCGACCGGCCGTGGGACGCCTATACCGACGACCACATCGGCCTGATGGACCATCTGCGCATCGACAAGTTCATGGTGCTCGGCTTCTGCATCGGCGGCCCGTTCATCTGGAACCTGATCAAGCGCGCGCCCGACCGGGTGGTCGCAGCGGTGCTGGCGCAGCCGAGCGGCTGGCGGCCGGAACTGCCCGAGTTGTCCTACGAGACCAACATGAAGGGCTGGGGACCGGAGCTGGTGAAGCGGCGGCCGGAGATCACCATCGAGCAGGTCGACAGGTTCGTGACCAAGATGTACCGGACCAATCCCGATTTCGCCTACACGGTGACGCGCGATTTCGTGCGCAACTGCCAGACGCCGGTGCTGATCCTGCCGGACGACATCCCGGCACATCCCTACGCCGTCGCCATGGAGGCGGCGATGCTCGCCCCCAAGGCAGAAGTCAGCATGTTCCCGTGGAAGCACCCGCCGGAGCGGATCCCGCTCGCGGTGCGCCAGATCCATTCATTTTTGCGCGCGCACCGGCCGGCGACGGCGTAAAGCGCGAGGCGCCCGCAAACAAAAAACGGCCGGCGGAGGTCCGCCGGCCGTTTCGGTTTCCAAGCCCTCATCCTTCGAGACGCCCCACGAAGCGTGGAGCCCCTCAGGATGAGACTATCGATCAGGTGTCGAGGAAGCTGCGCAGCTTGCGCGACCGGCTCGGATGCTTCAGCTTGCGCAACGCCTTGGCCTCGATCTGGCGGATACGCTCGCGGGTCACCGAGAACTGCTGGCCGACCTCTTCGAGGGTGTGGTCGGTGTTCATGCCGATGCCGAAGCGCATGCGCAGCACGCGCTCCTCGCGCGGCGTGAGCGTCGCCAGCACCCGCGTCGTCGTCTCGCGC
>Ga0335070_10007104_pt1 | contig 13152 bp, 15 predicted proteins | sample Lox_Sample_13_FD_206722 | JGI IMG/M metagenome (GOLD analysis project Ga0335070, IMG submission 206722) | Soil microbial communities from Loxahatchee National Wildlife Refuge, Florida, United States - Lox_Sample_1.3 | ecosystem: Environmental > Terrestrial > Soil > Wetlands | place: USA...
CTGGCTATTCCCGCACTGGCGGATAGGCGTAAGACCGGCGGCTGGATGATGGGAGCCCGGTGAGCTGAGAGGTTCACGCCGGGTTCTGAGAGGACGTAGAGGGGAAGTTCCTTTGCGTTACTCACCTGATCATCCTGGTCAAGTCCAAACGGGCCGCATCTCACGTGATGGCAAGTATCAGCCGGTTCCTTGAGAGAAAACTCAAGGTGAAAGTGAACAAGGACAAAAGCAAAGTGGCCCTTGCTCAGGACAGTTCTTTTCTGGGTTTCACGTTTACAAGGATGAAACTGACTGCCACTGAGAAAGCCATCCATGGATTCAAAACCAAACTGCGCCGCCTGACCGGGCGTAGCTGGGGTGTCTCCATGTCCTCCCGGTATGCATCCCTCCTCCTATACATCCGGGGATGGATGAACTATTTCGGGGTCGGGATGAAGTACAACGACGTGGTCGAACTGGATCATTGGCTATGCAGGCGTATCCGCATGTGCTACTGGAAACAGTGGCGCAGGGCCAGAAGGCGTATCGGGGAGCTGATCAAACTTGGTTCTGCCCGGTATCAGGCGATACGGACGGGATTGAGTAGAAAGAGCTACTGGCATCTTGCGAAAACATTGTCAACGAATATGGGGTTGTCCAAGGCGTTTCTCGAAAAACAAGGGCTTGTTTCTATTCGCACACTGTGGATTCAGATCCACTATCCGGCTAAGGCCCGATGATTTCTGCGAACCGCCCATTGCGGACCCGCATGATGGGTGGTGTGGGGAGGAACGGCTAATTACCGTCCCCTACCCGATTAGCCCGTGGTTATAGTGTGAACATCTCCTGCAATATCGCAAGAATGCGTCCCAACGTGGATGGCGACAGCTTACCGAGCCGACGCACGAGGCGCTCACGATCAACGGTGCGAATCTGGTCGATCACTACGTAGCCAGCACGGCCTTCAAACCGACACGGTATACGGAACGGATAGGGATGCCCTCCGGTCGTAAGGGGAGCCACGATAAAAGTACGTAAATAGGAGTTAAGTTCGTCCGGCGAAACAACTACACAGGGGCGAGTCTTCTGGATCTCACCGCCTCGGGCCGGATCCAGACTGACTAAGAATATGTCACCACGCCGGACATCTTCGGTCTTCACCACTGCCACTCCTTCTCGTCGAAGCGTGTTGGGATGGAAGCATCAAGTAACCGATCTTCATCGCGCTGATGCATTTGCCTGGCAGCGTCAGCCCACCCTGAGCGAGCAGAGGTGGCCCGCGCGATAACAACAGCTCCATCTCGCACTCCCAACTCTACCTCTTCGGTTAACCCGGCCTGGGCAATGACTGCTTTTGGAAGCCGTACCCCACGCGAATTACCGATACGAACCAAACGGGTCTTCATTAGCCATTTCCTCCTAATGCGGTGTAATTACATTATAATCACAAAAGGAAAGTTATGTCAAGCGGGGGAGTCACACAGGAAAAGGCTGCTTTTCATAAAGTGTCTGATTAAACCATATCTTCGTCTCTTTTACTGTAAGGTTAACGACAAAAATCAGCCGGAGCTGTAAGCGATCGGCTGGATTGTCTTGGAGCATCTGCCCTTGGGCTTGGCGCCGCTATTACCAGATTCCCGGCATCAGTTTCTTCGTCTTCTTTTGATACGCTTCGTATTCCGCCCCGAGTCCTTTCACCAAGGCCTTTTCCTCAATCTGAATCCGGTAAACCAGGGAGGCGGCTGGAAGGATCGCTGCAACTATCAAAGAAACCCAGTTCTTGGAAAAAAGGCCATATCCAATAAAAAAGAGCACAATCCCGGCGTACGAAGGATGCCTCACGTACCTGTATGGCCCCGTCTGAACTACTCTCTGGCCCTTTTCTAGTTCTATTGTCGTTCGAAAGTACCTTCCTAAAACGAAGATCGACCAGTGACGCAGGAAGAATCCGAGAAGCATCACCGCGATCCCGATCCAGAATACCGCTGACGTTCCGGGAGTATCAAAACGAAGGACCGCGACCCAGCTAACCAACGGTGCGAGCGTCAACGCCACCACAGTTGCGATCGTATTGTAGTTCCTTGTTCTTCGATCTATCTCGGTCTTTCCTTTTCCATGTGCACTGTCCCTTAGGATTAGGTAAGCTTCAGCTCCCAACCACACGACGATAGCGCCGATCTGGACAGTTAGGTCAAGGTACATGGCGTCTCCACCCTTTGCGGGCTTCATTCTGCATGCCGTTCAAACAATCTCGCGTAGTCTATAATGATTTGGCCGCCCGCTGCCACAACGCAGTGCACTGTTCATGCTTCGCTAGTGAGGCGCTTCAACGTTGCCCGTGAGCGGCCGAGTGAGCGGGCGAAGCCAGCTCACGAAGGTCCATCTCGATGGGTTGTTAGACCGCATACTGCGCCTTCAACTCCTCAAGGCAGAGTTCCAATAGTCTCGATCGAGAGCTGGCCGCTCTCGATCGAACTTGTTCTTCGTAGTCGTGACTTCCTGGTATTAGCGGAGGCGCGTTATCAGTCAGCAACTTACCGAACCAGTTGAAAAGCTCTATTAGTGCAACAACCAGTGTAGGGGGCTTTTCGAACCATTTGGGTGGCGCCTTACCGAGAATCACGCTAAATAGCCGATTGGCGACTGCCACTTCGAAATCTCGTCCCGTGCGGTAAAGCAATGCCGACATCTCGCGCACGAAATTAGTGGGTGGATTGAGCAACGAATTAGGCTGAACTTCCCAATATTGAAAGCGGGGCTCATCAATCGGTCGCACGAGAGCGGCATGATGTGCAACGGTATGTCGAACGAGAGCTAGGTCATGGAGCTTTGCGATTTCAACTGAGGCGATGGGTTCGACACCGAGTACTCGACGGTACAATTTATTCACCTCTGCCCAATCGGAGAGAGGGGCCGGATCTCTGTCCTGACGGGCATAGGGCTGAGGATTTCTGCGGAGGGTTGGGCGCAATTCAGACACCTCTGGAAAGTTAGCTTCCAAACTCGGTACATCTGCCAAGCGTGCACCAAGATCACGAATGAAGTCCTCCAACGCGGCTATGTTGAGAAAGAGAACGAGAGCCGTGAGCGGGCGGTGCACGCTAACCATTCGTTCAAGTGCCTCTCGTCTCTGGTCAGCGGACATGTTACCACCCCCCATGTCCGGAAAGTGAAGGAGCTGTTCGGCCTGCATGTGCCGGTATGCGAACAATCCCGGGGCAGTAAACGGCCGTGTGACCGTGAATTCCCCGATTGGCACATTTGGAAACGGAACCCTTGTCATCCCGTCTCGATTTGCGGCCTAACGACTCAAATAGGGCGCGTAGGCCAACCGCCTCCGCAAATAGTGACAGGCTATCACCCGTCGCCCTGATTTAATGGTTATGCGATATTTTTCAAGATGTATAGATAAAAAGAATACAAGAGGATAAACCCGGCACTGACGCCGGGAACCACAGTAAGTATTAAAATTACATACCATATTTTTAATTGTTCGAGTGTCCTCTTCTTTGTGGCAATCTCATTTTCTTTAAGTTTCTTATTGAAAGCATCGGGGTTTTTTTCTTCTATAATTTTGTATAAGTCTTTTAGGTTTGTTGAGTAAAATGTCATCTTATAGATTTCCCAAACGATAAAGATTAAAACGGAAAATATCATTAATGCGCCAGAAAGGGACATCCAAAAAGGCGAGAATTTTTCATAAAATTTACCCCACACAGCGAAAAAAGACGCGTAGCCGCCAATCATAATCAAATTTGCAGTAGTATTGGCCTTATCGTAGGAAGCGGACATGACCCTAATGAGGATTTCAACAGTTTCATCGCGTTGCTTTTGAAGAGCTTGCAGGCGCTGCTGTTCAGCCATTTGTGCGACCATTTGTTGTAAATTATTCATTTTGTAATTTTGGGCATAACGCCTGAAGTCAGCAGGGGCTGTAAGCCATCCGCTACAGTGATGCGTTATCCTATCGTCTTATCAATTTGTTCTTTCAACTCATTAAACACAGCTTCCGCATCCTTGACAAGTGGTTCCATACGTTGTGGAAAGAGCTCCAGTGCGTAAGCATGGCTGAAATAATGACGGAAGGCGAGATATCGCTTAAGGCTATTCAATAATGAGTCAGATATAATGCTTTTTTCGGATGCTGTAATCAAAAGATCTCTGTGCCAGGATTCTCCTTGAGGAATTGGAAATGATTTTCTTTGAAAAACCTGCTTTATGATATTTTCGATGCCGTTGTAAAAATTGTGAAGCAATGCGGCAACACCTGCAAGTTCAAGTTGAGAGAGTGTTGAGAGGGGGCGGTCAGGGAGGGCGGAGAGTGTGTTTTCTATAGCCTCATACTCAGCTTCGACGCGAAGACGGTAATCAGGCATAGAGAGGTACGCCTTCCCGCAGGATTAGTTCGACGAAGCGGGTTTTCTGAGACAGATCAATGACGTCAACGGGTTTTGATAAAGCGCAAAGTAGCTCACCGTAGAACAGGTAGAAATCCTTTTCTTCGATGCCTTCAACTCCAATATCAATATCTCGATATTCCTGGGCAGGGGACAGACTGGACCCAAAAAGCACCACACGCTTCGCGCGATACTTCCGGGCCAATTGCTCAATTATTTTTTTGTCGGTGTCCTTGATCATGTGTGTATTATATCACTTCGCTGTGCTCAGGTCTATTCAAACCAATGTTATTTTTTAAATTTAGTCTATAGATCAATGGATTATATGTGTGTAAAACAAAGGTGTCAAGCTATTTCTAGCTTTAATTTTTGTCTGTAACAAGTTGACATGATAGGATGTTTTTAAAATTTTGCCCAGTTCTCTTTCTTCCTATTTTGGATGCATTTGTAATCAGTGTAATCGTTTCCTAATCTGTGTAATTGGGAATTTCTGCGCTTTTTCAGAAATCCCCTTGATTTTTCTTGACTTTCGTAGAAATTTTTAATAAAAGATAACCCATGATTTTGCGACTCGAAGAAATTGAAAAGATGGTCTGGACCGAGGAAAAGCTCTTCCTCATGAAGCAGGTTGGAATTCTGCTAATCAAGAACGATGCGATCAAATTTGGCGATTACATCTTAGCCTCCGGGAAAAAGAGCCCTTACTATATTGATCTGAGACAGACTATTTCCAGCCCGAATACGATGGACTGGATTGCCAATTCTTTGACCCGGATCATTCTCAACGAGATCGGGACAGGTAGGATCGACAAGATTTTGGGAGTTCCGACGGCAGGGGTTCCTTTTGCAACGGTGGTGAGTCAGAAATTGGGCATTCCCCTGATCTACTACCGGCAGGCCAGGAAAGAACACGGGGTGAGGAAGAAAATTGAGGGGATTCTGGAGCGTAACGACCGGGTGCTCGTGATCGATGATCTCATCACCACGGGTGAAAGTGTCATCGAGACGGCGGAAGTGATCAGAGACCAGGGAGGTGTGGTCAACGAGCTGGTCGTGCTTTTGGATCGGGAGCAGGGGGGGCAGCAGAGGCTCCGGTCATCCCGGATCGAACCCCATGTCCTGTTCAAGATTTCAGATGCGATGACATGGCTTCACAAAGTAGGTCTAATCGATGATAAGATCTACGAGACGGTGATAAAGTACATCGAGGAAGAAAGTCAAACTGCGGCGGTCAGTTCATCCTGAGCTACTACGAAGGAAATCATCGGAAAGATTAAATCAGATGCTGAAACGAGTTCAGCATGACATGACAGGTAGCTCTAGTCTTTTTGTCATCCCGAACTTGTTTCGGGATCTCGGTTTTGGGTCTTAGAATTCAGGTCTCAAAACCCTGCCCCGTGGGCGGGGTTCTTTGCACTCTAAGCTGTCTTCTTCTGGGCTTCTGCCTTGGCTTTGGCAAGGGCTTCGTCCTCTTTTTTCACATCCTCTAAAGTCTTGGGTTTCACCTTGTCCGGCATGGGCTCCAGCCCGTACTTCCACTTCAAGAATTCCTTTCCCGTCTGGGGGAACAGAGCATAAACCAGCGTATCGCAAACATTCTTCGCCAAGCCTTCCGTCTCATTCTTCACTTTATCCATCTCCGGCTCGATCAGATCCGCAGGCCGACACGTAATAGGCTCCTTTCCCCTCTTATATCCTTTCAACACGACCTTCTTGATCTCATCAGGAATGGCCACCGGTGGTCTTCCATAAAGGCCATAGACGTAGTCCTGCGTCTCCTTGGAGACCATCTTATACCGTCCGAATAGAACATTGAGAACCGCCTGGACGCCCACAATCTGGGAAGTCGGGGTCACCAGCGGAGGATAGCCAAGGTCTTTTCTCGTTTGAGGAAGTTCGGAATAGACTTCCTCCAACCGATTCAAGGCTTTCTGCTGCCTGAGCTGGCTGACCATGTTGGAGATCATCCCGCCAGGGATCTGATGCCTGAGAACACCCGTATCGATCACCGCCATCTTCGTCGTATCCAAAAACTCGCGATACTTTGGCGCAATGCTTTCGATATAATCGCCAAGCTTCAAAAGCTGATCCAGATCCAGCTTCGGGTCCCAGGGCGTCCCCTCCAACGCCACAACAATCGGCTCCACCGCGGGCTGTGAAGATCGGAGTGCAAAAGGCGCCAAGGCTGTGTCGATGATGTCTACCCCCGCTTCAATCGCCTTAAGATAGGTCATCGACGCCATCCCGCTCGTATAATGGGTGTGCAGTTGAATAGGAAGCTTTATCGTCTTTTTCAAAGCTTTAACCAGTTCATAAATATCGTAAGGAGCGAGTAACCCCGCCATATCCTTGATGCAGAGTGAGTCCGCTCCCATCCCTTCCAATATCTTTGCCTTATCCAGATAATATTTGAGATTGTAGACCGGTCCTCCCATCCTTCTCTCAGTCAAAGAATAACAGATCGTCCCCTGAATGTGCTTTCCCGTTCGTTTGATTACCTTGAAGGCGGTCTCAAAGTTTCGCTCGTCGTTGACCGCATCAAAACAACGGAAAATGTCAATACCCACCTCGGCCGCTTTCTCGATGAATACCACCACCAGGTCATCCGGATGGTTCCGGTAAGCCACGAGATTCTGACCCCGGAGAAGCATCTGAAAAGGTGTTCTGGGCATCAATTTCTTCAGTACCTTCACCCTCTCCCAGGGATCTTCTCCCAAAAACCGGTGGGCGACATCGAAGGTAGCTCCTCCCCACATCTCTACTGAATGGAATCCAACTTTGTCCAGCCCCTCTGCAATGGGGGTCATATCCTCCGTCCTCATCCGGGTGGCCAAAGTGGACTGATGACCATCCCGAAGGGTCGTATCCGTTATCTTTATTGGTTTCTTCGGTATTTTATCCATCCCTTCCATGTTCTCTCCTCCTTTAGGAATTTTCAGAGATAAATAGGCCAAATTTTCCCATAGTGTAGTCCATCCACCACTTCTTTACATTATTTCTCACGCCGTCATTCCCGCGAAGCGGGAATCCGGTTGAAACGACTGGATTCCCCCGTATCACGTACGGGGCAGGCTTAATCAAGTCCGGAATGACAAGCAAAGTAAAAGGACTTTTGACGCACTACACTGATTACTTGCTGCCCTGTCCGTAAATCTGTTAACATGCTACCAATTTTTTTTCAAGCGAAATCTTTCACATTTCATCGTCCCCAATTTTTCTTGACAAAAAAAATTTTTTTTATATATTTATTTGTTTAATTCAGTGCAAAAGAGTGGGAATGGAATGTTTACTTTGAAATTGGACGAAATTCCCGAGGAAGGTCTGGATCTAAAGTGGAGAGAGGAAAGGGCTTCCTTGTTAGCCTACGTGAAAGGCCTTTCAAGGATCGACTTTGACTTCAAGACTCCGCTCCAAGCGGAGGTGAAGATTAAGAAGGCAGGCCGATCGGTCATGATCACGGGGAAGGTTGAAACCACTCTTCGATTCCAGTGTGTAAGGTGTTTGAAGGAGTTCTCCTACCCTCTTTCGACTACCTTTCAACTCGCCCTTCACCCTTTGAAAGACGCTCCCTCTGAGGAAGAGACCGAACTGGAGAGTGAGGAGTTGGAGTCGAGTTTCTTCGAGGGAGGAGAGATTCACCTCTCCGAGATCGCCTGTGAACAGATTTTTTTGGAGATCCCTTACCAACCTGTTTGTCAGGAGGGATGCAAAGGGCTTTGTCCGGTATGTGGAAAAGATCTAAACCTCTCTTCGTGCGGGTGTGTGAAGGAGGAACCGGCATCGGCGTTTTCCGCGCTCAAGAAATTAAAGCTTGATTAATACCGCCGTAATCTGTTATGTGGAAAAGATAAGGCCGTCGGGCCAAGTTCTTAATTCAACGTCTGAAAGTCATTTTAGTAGATGAGAAAGGATGCGTCCGAATGGGAGTTCCAAAGAGGAGAACGTCATCAGCCAAAAGGGGTAAACGTCGAGCCCATCAGAGCTTGAACGCTCCTAACGTCTCGCTGTGTCCTCAATGCCATGAGCCCTTACTCCCTCACCATATTTGTCCCCATTGCGGAACTTACAAAGGGAGAGAGGTCATTAAGGTCGAGGAAGAGAAGTAAACTTGTTCATATCACCCCTGGTCTCGGGTCGGGCTAGCCTGACATCAATAGCGGGGCTTTGTAACGACGTAGATGATCGAGGGTGATGTCAGGGGAAAGTGCAAGATGAAGATTGCGGTCGATGCCATGGGAGGAGATTTCGCTCCTCAGAATGTTGTTGAAGGCGCCTATTTAGTGGCAAAGAAGCATGGAGTCAAGGTGGTTTTGGTGGGCGATGAGGATCAGGTGAGTAAAGAACTGTCCAAATACCCTACCTCCAAACTCCCCATCTACATCCATCATGCCCCATACGTGGTTGCCATGCATGACTCTCCCTCTACCGTGATCCGAAGGATGAAAGATACCTCTATTAAAGTTGCCCTCGATCTGGCAAAAGAAGGTCAGGTCAGCGGGGTGGTGTCCGCCGGAAATTCGGGAGCGGCCATGGGTTTGGCGATGGTTATCTTGAGAAAATTGGAGGATGTGGAACGGCCTGCGATTGCCACGATCCATCCCGCGACAATAGGCAACACAGTCCTTATTGATTCCGGGGGCAATGTTGACTGCAAGCCCATTCATCTCGTTCAGTTTGCCATGATGGGCGATGCGTATGCGAAGTATATTCTTGGAAAGGAAACGCCCCGGATTGGCGTACTGAGCAACGGAGAGGAGGAAGGGAAAGGGAATGAGCTGACGCGAGAGGTCCACGGTATTTTATCAGAAACCGATTTGAACTATATCGGTTATGTCGAAGGCCGGGATCTCAATAACGGGGAGGTGGATGTCATCGTCTGCGATGGCTTCGTTGGAAATGTAGCGTTAAAAATAAGCGAAGGGCTCTGGGAGGCCATTCACGCTATTCTCAAGCAGGAAGCGGAGGATAATATTCGGGCGAAGGTGGCTTATTTCCTGATGGGGCGGGCGATTCGCCGCCTGGAGAAAAGGCTTGACTATTCGGAGGTCGGAGGAGCGCCCCTCCTGGGGATTAATGGCAACTGCGTCATCTGTCATGGTTCATCCAACGCGAAGGCCATGATGAATGCCATTCTCCTGGCCTCGAACCTGGCCAAGAACAGACTGAATGAACATCTCATCCAAGAACTCAAGGAGAAACAAGACATGCTTCGTCTGGGGCAGAAACAACTGGAGGAAGTGAGTGAGTCGGTCAAATCGATTCATTAACCCCCCTTCATCCCCCAATCTAACGCCCCCTCCACTCTCCCCCTCTTAATTTAAGAGGGGGAAGAGGGAGTTATAAGGGGGGAATAGAGGGGGGTTAGGGCAACGGGAGGAAAGAAGATTGGATTATTTTTTTACGCCAGAACAAAAGATGATTCGAGATTTAGCCAGGAAGGTCGCGCAGGAGAAAATGCTGCCCGCACGGGCGGAATTGGATGAGAAGGAAGAGTTCCCGTGGGAGATTGTTAAAATCAGCGCGGAAGCGGGCCTCATGGGTGTCTCTATGCCGGAAGAGTATGAGGGCTTCGGAGGAGGTATCTTGGAGTATTGTCTCGTGGCAGAGGAATTGAGCCGAGTCTGTCTCGGGATCGCGACCAGTATTGTCGCAAGCGGACTGGGCGCGATGCCCATCCTGCTTTTTGGAAATCCCGAACAGAAAAAAAAGTATCTCCCGGATATCGCTAAAGGGAAAAAATTGGCGGCTTTCGGGTTGACCGAGGCGGATGCAGGAAGCGATGCCGGGGCGATCCGAACGACCGCAACCCGAAAGGGAGACGGATATGTTTTGAACGGAACCAAACAGTGGATCACCAACGGGGGTGAGGCGGAAACCTACTCGGTCATCGCGATGACCGATCGATCAAAGGGCCCCCGGGGAGCCAGTGTTTTGATTGTCGAAAAGGGAACTCCGGGCTTCGATTTCGGGAAGAAAGAGAAGAAGATGGGGATCCGGTCCTCCGCGACACGTGAACTAGTCTTTCAGGACTGCTTTGTTCCCAAAGAAAACCTGATTGGAAAGGAAGGAATGGGATTTATCGTCACCATGAGGACGTTTGATCGAACCCGACCCGGGGTAGGTGCCCAGGGTGTTGGATTGGCCCAGGGGGCACTCGACGAGGCGGTCTGTTATGCCCGGGAACGGGAGCAGTTTGAAAAGAAGATCATTTCTTTCCAGGCGGTTCAGCATATCTTGGCCGATATGGCCACGCTCGTCGAGGCGGCGAGGGCCTTGGTCTACTCCGTCGCTCGCTATATTGATCAATCGGAGAGCCCCAAAGAGATTTCAAAGGTCTCCGGAATGGCAAAGGTCTTTGCCAGCGATGTGGCCATGAAAGTAGCTACCGATGCGGTTCAAGTCTTCGGAGGCTATGGATACATGAGAGATTATCCCGTGGAGAAAATGATGCGGGATGCAAAGATTCTCCAGATCTATGAAGGGACGAATCAGATCCAGCGAAACGTCATCGGTCTGGAATTGAGCAAAGAATACGCAGGGAAGAAAGGACCCCGATGAAATCCATTTCCTTTATATTCCCCGGGCAAGGGTCTCAGTACGTGGGAATGGGAAGAGAGCTCTTCGAAAATTTCAGTGTAGCAAGACAGATTTTCGAAGAAGCGGACGATACCCTTCATTTCTCCGTATCCGGCCTCTGTTTTAGGGGCCCTGAAGAGGCGTTGAAGCTGACCGAAAATACCCAACCCGCCGTGCTGACAACGAGCGTTGTCGCACTGAAGGTCCTCCAGGCGGAGAGGGGAATAGCTCCACAATTCGCGGCAGGGCACAGCCTCGGGGAATACAGCGCCCTGGTTGCCTCTGAAGCGCTCGCCTTTTCTCAGGCCTTGAAGATTGTCCGTCTTCGCGGAAAGTTCATGCAGGAGGCTGTCCCGGTAGGAGAAGGGGCCATGGCGGCTGTTCTCGGTATGGAGAGGGAACAGGTCGAAAACCTTTGCGAAGAGATTTCGTCTGGTGAGGTTCTCGCTCCCGCCAATTTTAACAGCCCGGGCCAGATCGTCATCGCCGGGCATACGAAAGCGGTGGAGCGGGCCGTGGAGAGAGTTAAACAGGAGGGGAAAAAAGCCGTCCTCCTTCCGGTCAGCGCTCCATTTCATTGCTCCCTGATGAAACCGGCAGGGGAGCGTCTGGAGAAAGCGCTTGAGGAAATTTCTGTCAGCGATCTGAAGATCCCGGTTGTGACAAACGTGGAGGCAGAGGCCAATACTTCAAGAGACGCGGTGAAAGGATTATTGGTGGCTCAAGTATCGAGCCCTGTCCGCTGGGAAGAGTCTATGAGGAAGATGATCGGAAAGGGAATTGAGCAGGTCGTGGAAATAGGCCCCGGGAAGGTTCTCTCAGGTTTGATGAAGCGGATCGACAGCCGTGTGGAGACTAAGAATGTAGAAGATCTCCAAACGCTAAGAAGCATAGGGCATAGCGCATAGAGCATAGCGCTATTGTAGGAAGTCTAACATTCCTTTAGAGTGGTAATGAGGATTGTCATTCCGGCCCCGTATCAAGTACGGCGTAAACTTCAGCGGGAATCCAGGTGAAAACACTGGATTCCGGGTCAAGCCCGGAATGACAAACAAAGTAAGAGGACTTTTGACGCACTCCGCTATGCGCTCAGCGCTTCGCGATTTTCTGATTTGTGGAGGAAGGATTGAGGCTGACGGGAAAAGTAGCTTTGGTTACCGGGGCAGCTCAGGGGATTGGAAGAGCGATTGCGCTGCTGCTCGCTCGAAACGGGGCCGATATCGTCGTGTCGGACATCAATCTTGAGAAGGCCGAAGAGACAGCAAAAGAGATTAGGGCGATTGCCCCCAAAGCGCTGGCGCTCAAAGTGGACGTGTCCAATTTGAGCGATGTAGAGCGGATGGTGGAGGGTATCTTAGAAAAGCTTGCCAAGATCGATATTTTAGTGAATAATGCTGGCATTACTCGCGACAAACTCATCCTCAGGATGACAGAGGAGGATTGGGATGCCGTTCTCAGTGTGAATCTGAAGGGGACGTTTAACTGTACCAAAGCGGTGATTCGACACATGGCGAAACAGAGAAGCGGCAAGATCGTCAATATCGCCTCGGTGGTTGGAGAGATGGGGAATGCCGGACAGGCGAACTATTCGGCCTCGAAGGCCGGTGTGATTGGTTTGACCAAAACCATCGCAAGGGAATACGCCCAAAGAGGGATCAACGTCAATGCCATTGCTCCCGGGTACATCGAGACCCCGATGACCGAAGCCCTTCCAGAAAAAGCGAAAGAGGAATTAAAGAAGCTCATTCCCATGGAGCGACTGGGGAAACCTGAGGATGTTGCGGAGGCAGCGCTTTTTCTTGTTTCCGAAGAGGCAAGCTATATTACCGGTCAGGTGTTGAATGTGAACGGCGGTATCTATATGTAAAGGAGAAAATTCGAAATCCGAATATCGGGCGAAGCGTCCGTCTCGGACCCATTCGACATAGAAATGTTAAACCCTAAACTTGAAACGCTAAACTCTAAACAAACTCAAATATCGAAAGCACAAAATTGAAAACCGTATGATCTTTTGAGTTTTAGATTTTGGCCTTGTTTAGGGTTTAGAGTTTAGTGTTTAGAGTTTAAACCATTTCGAATTCGTGCTTAGGGATTAGGTGACAACGTTCAAGACATCGTGGACAGAAATAATGGTCACGACATCGTGGACACACAATTTAGAAATTATGTACCCACCGATGCCGTGACGCAAATCAAATAG
>Ga0335070_10007105_pt1 | contig 13149 bp, 13 predicted proteins | sample Lox_Sample_13_FD_206722 | JGI IMG/M metagenome (GOLD analysis project Ga0335070, IMG submission 206722) | Soil microbial communities from Loxahatchee National Wildlife Refuge, Florida, United States - Lox_Sample_1.3 | ecosystem: Environmental > Terrestrial > Soil > Wetlands | place: USA...
CCGTCAACTGGCCGGGCTTCTGGAAATCGCCTGGAAGCGTGTCGAGCACCTGCTTGAGCTGCAGCGGCATCAGCGTCGCGTCGGTGACGCCGTGCGCCGCAATCGTCCGCGCGATCGGCATGCGTTCGGGCGACTCGAAGACGATCCTTCCGCCGCTGCGCAGGCACGCCATGACGGCACCGTAGATGTGACCCACGGTGAGCGGCATGCTCACGAGGTAGCGCGAGGCACGGGTGAACTGGTACTGCGCGGCGTAGCGCTGCAGGCGGCACTCCTGCTGGCGCCGCCGCAGCATGAGCATCTTCATGGCGCCCGTCGTGCCGGAGGTACGCAGGATCCGGATGGGATCCTCGTCCGTCGCCGGCGGCGGCTCTGCGCGGTCGCTCTCCGAGAGCGTCCGGATCCGCTGCAGCCATTGATCGCCGATTACGAGATTGCGCCGCGCGGCCTCGACGGGAAAGTGCGGCTCCGCCATCACGAGATCGGCCCTCGCCCGGAGGGGATGCGGGGACTCGACTTCGTGCCGCAGGAACGAGGCGGAGGGGGCGCCCAGCTCTTCGAGCGCGATCAGCAGCAGGCAGTGCAGGTAGAGGTCGTCCGCGCCGACGGCGACGAGCTTCCCGCGCGAGACCCCTTCCGCCGCGAGCGCGCGGCCGCAGCGGCCGACGTCCCCGTCGAGCGTTGCGTAGGATGTCTCGCGGCCGTCGATCGCGAACGCGATCGAATCCGGCCGCTCCGCGGCGTGGTAGGCGATGACCTCTGCCGTCAGCAACCCGGGCGCCCGCTCATCGCGTCACGCGGCCTTCGCCTTCTCCACCCGCACGCCGCCGCCCTCCAACAGCATCACCTTGTTGAGGAGCTTGACGAGGGCGTAGACGGATTCGATCGCGGGCGCCGGCGTATCGGTGAGGCGCGCCATCTCCAGGATCGAGCCGATGAGCGCCTCGGTCTCGAGCGAGCGTCCCGCCTCCACGTCCTGCAGCATCGAGGTCTTGTGGGCGCCGACCGCCTCGGCGCCGGCAATGCGCTTCTCGATGCTGACGCGGAAGGTGACGCCGAGCTTCTTCGCGATGGCCTCGGCCTCCTCCATCATCCGCGCCGCGAGGTGGCGCGTCTCCGGGAACTGGCAGATGTCGACGAGCGTCGCGTGGGTCAAGGCGCTGATGGGATTGAAGGAAAGGTTGCCCCAGGCCTTGAGCCAGATCTCCGAGCGGATGTCCTTCAGGACGCGCGATTTGAGGCCGGCCCTCACGAGAACGTCGTGGAGGCGCTTCACGCGCTCGGTCTCCTTGCCGTCGAGCTCACCGATGGGGAAGCGGTCGCCCTCGACGTGGTGGATGACGCCCGGTGCCGTGACCGCGGCCGCTGGATAGACGACGCAGCCGACGATGCGGCCGGCGTCGATCTTCTGCGTGAGGATCCCCGTGGGATCGAGGCTCTCGAGCTTCTTGTTGTCGTATTTGCCCCCGAGGCGCTGGAAATACCACCAGGGGAGCCCGTTCTGCACGGTCATCACCATGGTCTCGGGGCCGAGCAGGTTGTCGATGTCCTTGACGACCTGATCGAGATAGTGGGCCTTGACCGCGAGCACCACGAGGTCCTGCTTTCCGGCATCCGCGGCCTTCTCGACCGCCTTCACCTTCGCCGTCTCGACCTTGCCGTCGTGCCATTCGAGGGTGAGGCCCTTCGCCTTGATCGCCGCGAGATGAGCGCCCATGTCGATCACGGTCACGTCGTTCCCCGCGAGCGCCAAACGCGCAGCGACCAAGCCGCCGATCGCGCCCGCGCCCACGACGCAGGCCTTGATCGGCGCCGGTTCCTTCTCCAGGAGATAGGGACTCGGCAGCACCTGGTCGAAGGGATTGCTTAGGCGGCCCACGCCGTCGATCACGATCTCGATGACATTCTCGGCGTCCCCCATCACGCCCGCGCCGAGCGAGGTGCCGCAGGCGATCACGTCGCCGGGCATCAAGGTCATGTCGCGGGAGATCATGCTCACGAGCTTCGCCGGCGGGAAGAACATGTCCGCGACCGGGTAGTTCTGCCGCTCCTTGCCGTTGAGGACGGTGCGAACGTTGAGCTGCATGGGGTCGATGCCCGTCGTGATGACGGGTCCCATGACGCCAAAGGTGTCGAAGCTTTTGGCGCGCACCCACTGATCGAAGGTCGGGTTCTTCTTCAGGAGGTCGATCGCGGTGACGTCGTTCACGCAGGTGTAGCCGAAGATGTAGTTGGACGCCTCGGCCTCGCTCACCATCGAGCATTTCTTGCCGATGACGACGCCGAGCTCGCCCTCGTAGATGATCCGTCCGCTATAGGATTTGGGGCGCAGGATCGGCAGGCCCGCGGGGTGGTAGGCGCTCGGCGCCTTGAGGAAGTAGAGCGGCTCCTCCGGTACCAGAAAGCCGTTCTTGGCGGCGAGCTGGTGGAAGTTGTTCCAGAGGCAGATCATCTTCGACGGCTCGGTCGGCGTGAGCACGCGGACCTCCGCGAGCTTCACGGTCTCGCCGGCGGGCTTGGCGCCCGCGAACATGTCGCCGGAATGGACCGCGATCTCGCCGCCCTCGAGCGTGCCGAACTCCACGCGACCGCTGCGCTCGTACCTGATCCACTGCGTCATGATGAGCCTCTCCTCCCTCGACGGCTTTATGTGGCGATGACTCCCTGCGGGAGACCCGCCCCGTTGGGGGGAAAGTGCCGGATGCCCGGCGGTTCGGCAAGGCCCAAGAGTGCCGCTATTTCCAGCACTCCATCCGCACCGTGAACTTGAGCGCGAGCTCCGCGATCTCCGCCGTCGGAAGCTCCCGGTTATTGGCTGCCGTGGCGGGGGTCACGCCGTGGGCGCGCAGGAAGGCCTTGGCCTCGTCGCCTTTGATCGCGAAATTGACGTTCTCGGGGATGGCTCCCGTCACCTCGGCGACGCTCACGGCGTTGAGGCTCGCGACCACGACCCCGACGATGTGGCCGTTGGAATCGAGAAGCGGCCCGCCGCTGTTGCCGGGCTGGACGGGCGCCGAGATCTGCAGCTCGCGCCGGTTGTCGTGCGTGCCCGCGAGGGCGCTGACGATCCCCGTGGTGACCACGGCGTCCGAGGTGAGCAGCCCCGAGAGCGGGAAACCCATCGCCACGACGCTCTCGCCGAGCCGCGGCGGGCTCTCGCGGAAAACCGCCGCGGCTGCGACGGAATGCGGGAGCTTCACGAGCGCGAGGTCGAGATCGGGGTCGGTCGCCACCACCGTCGCGGGGGTCGACTGGTCGCCCTCGGTGACGCGCACGGCGCCGCAGCGCGCGACGACGTGATTGTTGGTGACCGCGAGGCCCGAGGTCGTGACGTAGAACCCCGAGCCCGTGGCGTAGAGCCGCGGTCCGCCCGCGGAGCCGCCGCCCCGGGTCTTGCCTCCGGCGGCGCTGTGCGTCGTTTCCGCGGGCCGGAAATTTGCGGCCTCGTCCTCGACCGACGCGATCTGATCGCGGCTCAGCGCCGCCTTGAGGCGCGCCACTCCCGCGCGCGCCTCATTGCGCTCCTTCTGCGGAAGGGCGGTGCTCCTGCTGGCGAGGAGGTACCAGAAATAGGCCTCCGCAGGATCCTTCTCCATGCCGCTGCCGCGCTCGTAAAGCCGCGCGATTAGGAGCTGGCCGAAGCCGCTTCCGGCCTGCGCTCCCAGCAGGTACCACTTTGCCGCCTGCCTAGGGTTGCGTTTGACGCCGTTGCCGGTCTCGTAAGCCAAGCCCACCGCGACCTCGGCCGCCGGATAGCCCTGCCTCGCCGCTTGGCGGAACCATTTGAGCGCCTCCCGGGCATCGTTGGTCGTTCGCAGATAAAGGGCGCCGAGGGAGTATTCCGCCGCGGAGATACGCTGCTTCGCGGCGAGCAGATACCACCTCTCCGCTTCCTTATCGCTCTTGGGCACGCCGAGGCCGTGCTCGTAGTGATAGCCGAGATTGAGCGCGGCGTAGCCGTGCCCCTGCTCTGCCGCGCGGCGAAACCATTTCGCGGCCTCCGTGTCGCTTGCGCGCACGCCACGGCCGCTGCCGTAGAGAATTCCCAGAATGTTCTGGCAGCTGGCGTCACCCTGCTCGGCGGCCTCTTTGCAGGCGGCAAGCGCGCCCGCGTAGTTCCCGCGCTCGTAAGCCTCCATCGATTCCCGTACGCCCGCCCCAGCGGGCGCGGCGCCGGCCGTGAGCGCGAGCAGCATGGCGATGCCGCCGGCCGTGGCGCTCGCCCGCCGCAGCCGCCGCATCGGCCGCCACCACATCCACACCAGCGCAGCAAAGATGACGAGGGCGGCCGCAGCCAACCCCATCTCGAAGCAGCGGCTCTCCGGAGAAGGCGTAGCGGGCAGAGCCCGGTGGCGGATCAAGAGGGCGACGACGCAGACGTCGAGCGCGAACAGCGTGAAGAGCACGCGCATCGGGAAGGAAACACGTTCCTGTTGCGCGCTCATGGGGTTTCCGCCCCGGAAGTTGCTACTGAAGCCCAGACGCGTTGCGTCCGCACCCTTCTTAGGGAGGGTGTTTCCGCGAAAGACTATACCTAAAGGGAGTAGGCCGCCAGACCTTCGTTACGGCTGTATGCGTCCCATCATGCGATTGGCAATCATCTCTTGCCGGCGCCGCGCAAACTCGACGAAGCGCCTACGCTGCTCGGGGTTCAGCGTGGCGAGGAAGGGTAAAAGGGCGGTGTTGACGGCGATCATGAAGTCGCGGCGCTTATCCGAAATCTGCGCGATGAGGGTTGCCATCTTGGCGCGGTCGGGCTCCGGCTTCGCCATCTCGTCCGTGAGCTCGTTCTCCAATGGCGCGATTCCCTCGCGCATCTCCTGGGCCTTGGCCCGGAAGGTCTGAAGAAAGGTACGGAAGGCCGCGCGCTGGTCGTTGCCGAGGTTGAGCTCGCGTCCCACGACCTGCGCGGGCCCGCGCGGCACCATGTATTTGAAATAAACGAAGCCGCCGACGACGCAGAGATTGAGCGCGAGAGAGAGCGCCAGCACGGCTTTCCACACCCAGCCGAAGCGGCGCTTCGGCACCGGCGCGCCCTCCGGTGCGGCGGTCACGAGCTGATCTCCTCATCGAGATCGGTGAAAATAGGCGCGGGTCCGTCGAGCAGCGTCTGTTCGAACGCCGATTCGGCCTGGCCGCCCCCGAGAACGCCGGCGTAGAGACTGCCGCCGAGCTCGAAACCCACGAGGCTCACGGCGAGGATGCTCGCGGCCATGCTGCCCCAGGCGGCGGCGACCCGCCAGGCCGGTGCCTTGCGGCGAAGCGGCATGATCTTGGAATCGCGTTCCGCCACCAGCGCCGCGCCGCGGGCGAGCGCGGCCGCCGAGGGCTCGACCGAGGCGATGGCGCCACGCGCGGCAAGCACGTCCCCGAGGGCCTCGGGATGGAGAGCAAGCCAAGCCTCGACCCTCTCGGCCGCCGCCTCGTCCAGGCGGTGCTCCGTCCAGGCCGCGAGCAGCGTGGGATCGGGCGCCTCCGCAGTGCCCTCCGCCACTTGCCGCCAGCGCCGCCAAAGGGCTGCCTGCTCGGCCTGTTTGATGAATTCGCTCATGTTTCCGCGTCCCTATCGATAGTTATCTAGGCACTGCGATCCCGCAACATCCCCGTGCGCCATGGCCTAGCGCCCCTCGGTGGCAAAATGACCGCGCAGCTTGAGCATCGCCTTGTGATGGGTGCTGCGCACGGTCTGGGGGTCGACGCCGAGGATCTTTGCGACCTCCGCAACATCGAGGTCGCGCTCATAAAGGAGGGTCAGCACGAGCTGCTGCCGGGGCGACAGCAAGTCCTTGGGAAGCTTGAGGGGTTCCTGGTGCACATCGGTGACCGCGAGGAGCGTCTCCGGCACGTCCTCGAGCGCCGATTGCGGGGGGCGATGGCGGCGCTGCACGTCCCGCGCGGTGCTGCGGGCGACGATGGTGAGCCAGGTGCTGAGACCGGCCCTGGCGGGGTCGTAGGTCTTGAGGAGGCGGAAGTCGTCCTTGCAGAGGCGGACCAGCACCTCCTGCAGCAGGTCCTCCGCCTCGGTTCCCTCGCGCACGAGGCTGCGCACGGCCGAGAGGATGAGCCCGGCGTAGCGCCGCACGAAGCGGTCCCAAGCGCCCTTGTCGCCGGCGATCAGCGCCGCGAGCTCGTTCGCCTCCGCCACGCGCGGGTACTCCTGATGGTTGCGCTCAGGCCAGCTTCGCGAAGAAGTCGTTGCCCTTGTCGTCGACAACGATGAAGGCGGGGAAATCCTCCACTTGGATGCGCCAGATCGCCTCCATGCCGAGTTCGGGATACTCGAGAAGCTCAACCTTCCTGATGCAGTCCTGGGCGAGCCGCGCCGCGGGACCGCCGATCGAGCCCAGATAGAACCCGCCGTGCTTGCGGCAGGCCTCGCGCACCTCGGCGCCGCGATTCCCCTTGGCGAGGGTCACGAAGCTGCCGCCCGCGGCCATGAGCTGGTCGACGTAGGAGTCCATGCGCCCCGCCGTCGTCGGACCGAAGGAGCCCGAGGCGAAGCCCTTCGGCGTCTTGGCGGGACCGGCGTAGTAGATCGGGTGGTCCTTCACGTATTGGGGCAGGCCCTCGCCGCGATCGAGCCGCTCCTTGAGCTTCGCATGCGCGATGTCGCGGGCGACGATCAGCGTCCCCGTGAGTGAGAGCCGCGTCTTGATCGGGTATTGCGAGAGGGTGCGACGGATCTCGCTCATCGGCCGGGAAAGATCGATCGCCACCACGGCCCCCCCGAGCTTCGCCTCGTCGACCTCCGGCAGGTATTTCGCGGGGTTGGTCTCGAGCTCCTCCAGGAAGACGCCGTCGGCCGTGATCTTGCCGAGGATCTGGCGGTCAGCGGAGCAGGAGACGCCAATGCCGATAGGGACGCTCGCGCCGTGACGCGGCAGGCGGATCACGCGGACGTCGTGGCAGAAATACTTGCCGCCGAACTGCGCGCCGATCCCCGTCTGCCGCGTGAGCTCCAGCACCTCCGCCTCTAAGCCGCGGTCGCGATAGGCCTGGCCGAACTGGTTCCCCTGCTCCGGCAGCGTGTCGAGATAGCGGCAGCTCGCGAGCTTCACCGTCTTGAGCGTGAGCTCGGCCGACGTGCCGCCGATGACGATTGCCAAATGATAGGGGGGGCAGGCGGCAGTGCCGAGGGTGCGGATCTTCTCGTCCACGAATTTGAGCAGCGATTTCGGATTCAGCACCGCCTTCGTCTGCTGATAGAGGAAGCTCTTGTTCGCGGAGCCGCCGCCCTTGGCGACGAAGAGGAAGTGATACTCGTCGCCCTCGTCGGCGAAGAGGTCGATCTGCGCGGGCAGGTTGTCGCCGGTGTTGACCTCCTCGTACATCGAGAGCGGCGCCACTTGGCTATAGCGCAGATTGGTCTCGGTAAAGGTCTTGCGGATGCCTGCCGAGAGCGCCGCCGCGTCGCCGCCGCCGGTCCAGACCTGCCCGCCCTTCTTCCCCATGACGATGGTGGTGCCGGTGTCCTGGCACATCGGCAGCACCTTCCCCGCGGCGATGTTCGCGTTCTTCAGGAGGTCGAAGGCGACGAACCGGTCGTTGTCGGAGGCCTCGGGATCCTCGAGGATCGCACGAAGCTGGGCCAGGTGCCCCGGCCGCAGCAGGTGCTGACAGTCGACGAGCGCCTCCGCCGCGAGCAGCGACAATGCCTCCGGCCGCACCTTCACGACGCGCTCGCCTTCGAAAGTCGCAGTCGAGACGTAGTCGGCCGTGAGCTTGCGGTAGGGCGTCGTGTCCTCGCCCAGCGGAAACATCTCGTGGAAGGCGAAATCGTTCATGTCGTAGGCCTCGTGGGGGATGCCGCGGGAATGATCGGCGGAGAGACACCTTTTCGCCGGGAAGGTCAAGGCGAGGAACAGGGTGCGCGTCCGGATCGATCGCGCGGGCCGGCGAGCGGGTAAATGGCGATATCGGCGGGTATCTTGCCCGCGTCTGGATGGCGCCATGCCGCCAACGCGACGTCAAAACCCGATTCCGCCACTGTGCTGACCACGACCGCACGCTGGCGATCGGCCATGATTTCCTCGGCCGCAAGGAGGTCCGGCAGGGTGCCGGTTTCGGTGCGGCGGAGGAAAGACGGGTGATCGCGACGGCTCGAATTCTCACCGCCTCTCGGCTCCAGCGGGGACGGAGTGCGGTTGCTCGCGCCGTGCGCTCGGCCGCTTGCGCGCTGCTGGTGGCGGCCTGCGCCTCCTATGCCGAGCCGGTCAAGAATGCCGACACTCTCCAGGAATTGGGATTTCTGCAGCCGGGGATCACCGCCCGCGACGAGATCGTCGCGCGGCTCGGCACGCCGAGCCAGAACTACGAGAACGGACGGATCGTCTCATACGACGTCTATAGGACGCCGGAGGGTCGGCTCACGGTGACGCCGGCGGCGGGAAAGGGAGCCACGGGCGAGATTTTCCGCGGCCATCGCTACACCTTGATTCTCGTCTTCGCGAGCGACGGCACGCTCGATCGCGAGAACCTGTTCGACAAACATGAGTGACGCCCCAGCACGCGCTCCCCGATACGGCCGCCGCCTATGGCAGGCCGGCGCAATGCTCGCCGCGGTGTCGCTCTCCGGCTGTGTCATCCTGCCCGTTCCGACGCCGCCGATCGGCCACGGATTGGTCAGCGAGGACGCGCTCAAGAGTATCAAACCCGGCACGACTACCCGCGCCGACGTGCTGCTGGCGCTGGGCGAGCCCACGGAGCGGGAGGAATCGGACCGGTTCCTCGCTTACGACTGGAAGGAGAGCCACGTCTCGATCGTCGTGGCGGTGGCGGCCGGGCCCTATGGCGCCGCCGGCGGCGCTCCGATCTGGAGCTATCGCTGCCTGGCGCTCGAGTTCGATCCGGAGGGAACGGTAACGCGTTTTGCTCGACTTCGCCGGAACAAGGCGGAGACGAATTGTCTTGCCGCGTGGCATGAGAAGGGAGATCCGAGCGATGAGCAGTGATCGCAGCGGCGCAGTCCGGTTCGTCTTCTGCGCGGTATTGCTCGCGATGCTCGACGCCTGTGCCGTCGGGCATGCGCTCGCGCCGCAGCAGGGAACGGACATTTCCGGTATCGCACCCGGCGTTCCCCGCGATGAGGTCGAGGCCCAGATCGGCGCGCCCCTGAAGGAATGGACGACCTCCGCCGGCGCGCACTACTGCATCTATGCCCGCCTCGGCGATGCCGCGCCCGATGCCGGCTTGGCCGCCACATGGGTTGCCGCGGACGTCATGACGATGGGCATCACCGAGATGGTCGGGGCGATCGTCGGCCACGGGTTTTACGAGCGTCGGCATCAGCAACTGATGGCGGTCTCCTACGACCGCGACGGCCGCGTGATCGGCCTCTTCGCACACGCGACGGAATTCGATTCGCTGCCCGCCGATGGGCACCCCAGCGCATCCGCGATGGAATGAACCTGCTCCGGTTGATTCCTCGTGCACCGCGGCTCATCCTTCGGCCGGAGGCAGCATGTCGCGGGTAGCGCAATCGGAGCCGCCGGTCGTCCTCTTTGACGGCGTCTGCAATCTCTGCAGCGGGTTCGTCCGCTTCGCAATGGCGCGCGAGAGCGGGCGCGTGCTGCGCTTTGCGGCGATGCAGTCCCCGCGCGGGCAGGAGCTGCTGCGCCGGCACGGCCTGCCGCTCACGAATTTCGAGAGCTTCGCATTCCTCGAGGACGGCGCCGTCCACCTGAAGTCCGGCGGGTTTCTGCGGATCGTGCGGTATCTCCGGCGCCCCTGGCCCTGGCTCGCGGCGGGACGGGTGCTGCCGCGCGCGTTCCGGGACTGGGTCTACGACCGCATTGCGCGCAATCGCTACCGCCTCTTCGGCAAGCGGGCGGCCTGCATGGTCCCCGCGCCCGAGCTCCTCGACCGGTTCCTCACCTGATCTGAGACGCCTCGACCGGCGCGGCGAGCGTTCCGGCGTAGCGGATGAGCCGGCCCAGCCCCGGGAGGGAAAGCTCCACCGAGAAGGCAAAAACGCCGTTCTCCGCGGTCTCGCGCGCACTCGAGCGTAGGGGGATGCGGATGCCGAGGAGGCGCGTCTCCAAGACCTCGTAGTCGAGGCCGGCGGCATCGGCGCGAAGGCGCACCGTGCCGACGACGGCTCCCATGCGCTCGCGGAAAAGCCCGCGATGCCGGCCCTCGCCGGGGCGCAGCACCGTTCGGAAGGTGGTGCCGGGGAAGTGCCGCTCCCAGCGCTCGCCGCCGCATTCCGGGAAAAAACGCACCTCGAGCGGCAGATCGCGGCCCGGTCGGGGCATGCGGAGGAGCCGCATCGCGAGGCGGCCGATCCAGGACTTTCCCCAGCTCACCTCGCAGCTCCCTTTTGCGATCATCGCGCCAGGCCGATCGTGCATCCGCCGGATCGGGGCCGGCAGAATGTCGAAGCGATCGCCGAGCAGACGGCGATAGAGCGGGTCCATCATGAAGATGCCTCCGCTGCCCAGGCGGTGCGGATCGCGAGATCGGCGATCTCCGCACGGAATTCCTCCAAGGTGAAAAGACCGAGGCAAGGCATGGCGCCGCGCGCATTGAGCCTACCCTGCGCGAGCTTCCTCGCGAGGATGACGGCGGGCGTGGCGGGGACGAAGGGGCCGTCGCCGGCTTCCGCGACCAGGCTCCGGCAGTGGCGGACCGGCCCTCCCGCGGTGTCGACCCCATCAAGATGCACGTACATCCCGCCGCGATCGGTGCCGAGTCCGCAGGTGATATCGCCGATCCAGCGTGCGATGCCCCCGAGCGGCCTCAGGCTACCGACGAGCCGCGCGCGCACCAGCCAGGAGAGGGCCCAGAGCCCGAGATGCAGGGTTCCGAGCTCGATCCCCGCGTGGAACTCGACGGTCTTCACGCCAGGGTAGCGCTTGGGAAAGAGCGCCAAGTCCGGGACGTCGCAGGCGGAGAGCCAGCGGCGGCCCAACCCCTCGATGGGCACGCGCCGCAGATCCTGCCAACCGTAGACGGTGCGCCAGGCGCCGTCGCGCCAGCAGATAATCGGCTTCCCCGTATAGCCCAGGAAGGCCTCGATGACGGCAGGCCCCCGCGGCGCCCGGTTGCCGGGAGAGATGCCGATGGCGATGCCGGTGAGGCCTCCAAGCCCGCTCAGCCCGTCATCGATGACGGCGGCGGAGAGCGCGGGCACCGAGCTCGCGCCGCTCACGGCCAACACGCCCGCCTGCCGCGCCCGGGCATCGAGCGCGTCGAAGCCGCAGACGAAATCGCGGCCGTCGGAAATGTCGATGTAATGCGCGCCTGCGGTGATGGACGCCTCGGCGACGGCATAGTCCTGGCCCTGGAACGGACCTGCGGTGTGGATGACGAGGCGGGCGCCGGTCTCGCCGAGCGCGGCGCAAAGGCCCGCGGGGGCGTCGAGTACCCGCGTCTCGATGCCGATATCCGCCGCGAGCCGCTCCAATGCCGGCGCGCTGCGGCCCGCGGCGATGACGCGGAGCGCGCGGTCGCGGGCGAGGCGGCGGCAGATGCGGCTGCCGAAGACGCCGGCGCCGCCGAGGACGAGCACGCCGAAGCGGCTTTCGCTACTTCTTCCGGAAGCTGTCGAGGGTGACGACTTCACCGGACTTGGCCTCGGCGGCTTTCTTCTCCTCTTCTTTCTCTTTATCTTTGTCTTTCTTCTCGCCGCCGCCGGGCGCTGCCGGCGCCGTCTCGTCGGTGATCTGGAACTGGAGGCCGAACTTCACGGAGGGATCGGCGAAGGCCGTAATGGCGCCGAAGGGCACGGTCAAGTGCTCGGGCTTGTTGTTGAAGCTGAGGGTAACGCCGAAGCCGCTCTCGCTCACCTCGAGGTCCCAGAACTGGTGCTCGAGGACGATGGTCATCTCCTCCGGATAGCGCTCGGCGAGATAGGCGGGGATGTCGACGCCGGCGCTGCGCGTGCGGAAGGTGATGTAGAAGTGATGCGCGCCGGGCAGGCCCTTGCTCTGCGCGACCGCCAGCGCCTCGCGCACGACGCCGCGCAGCGCCAGCTCCACCATCCTGTCGTAGCGCAACACGTCCTTCACCTCGTCGCCTCCCCGGGCGTCTCCCCTCGCGGATTGTGGCTCCGCTTGAGGCGATCTGAAGTGGGGGGCTTCTGTTGCCCGGTGCCCCCCGAACCGCGCTTGCTTAATGCTTAAGCAGCGAGTGCGAGTCGATTGTCGTTCGCACTTCTAGGTTGGCCCGATATCGGCGGTACCATGCCGAGCGAAAGACAACACCTTTACCACGCGCGTCGATCCTGGTTCGCCCCCGTAGCGGAAGTGGTGGAGGCGCCGGGTACTGCCCCCGGGTCCGCTGCGCTTATTCCATGCGCCGTTTATCGCCATAGTCGGTTGCCCGACGCTCTCAATATAGGTATTCCCGCAGAGGGTGCAACCGCGAGCGGCGAGAGAGCCTTGGTGGCGGGCTCCGGCGCGGGATAAAGTGGGGGGCCGTCGCCCCCTCGAGGATCCGCCCGCCCATGCCCTTGTCGCCCGAGCAGCAAGCCGAGATCGCGCGGCTGAGGGCCGAGAGCCAGCCGACCCGGCGCGCGACCGTGCCGGGGCTCGAGGAGATCCTCTACGCGCCCATCGAGGTCCTCGACCACGGCTTCGTCCGCGTCATCGACTACATGGGGGACGACGGCGCGGTGGTGCAGGCGGCGCGCGTCTCCTACGGCAAGGGCACCAAGAAGGTCAGCGAGGACCGCGGGCTCATCCACTATCTGATGCGCCATCGCCACACCACGCCCTTCGAGATGTGCGAGATCAAGTACCACGTGAAGCTGCCGATCTTCGTGGCGCGGCAGTGGATCCGGCACCGCACCGCGAACGTCAACGAGTACTCCGCGCGCTACTCGATCCTCGACAACGAGTTCTACCTGCCGGCGCCGGAGCAGATCGCGGCGCAATCGCGCAGCAACCGCCAGGGCCGCGGCGAGACGCTCTCGGCGGCGGAGCAGCAGCGCGTGCTCGACCTCCTGCGCGAGGACGCGCTCCGCGCCTATCGCGACTACGCGGAGCTCTTGAACGAGGACGAGGCCGGGAACGTCGTCGATCCCGCGCGCCAGGGCCTCGCGCGCGAGCTCGCGCGCATGAACTTGACGCTCAACTTCTATACGCAGTGGTACTGGAAGACCGACCTGCACAATCTCCTCAATTTCCTGAGCCTGCGCGCCGACGCGCA
>Ga0335070_10007106_pt1 | contig 13147 bp, 13 predicted proteins | sample Lox_Sample_13_FD_206722 | JGI IMG/M metagenome (GOLD analysis project Ga0335070, IMG submission 206722) | Soil microbial communities from Loxahatchee National Wildlife Refuge, Florida, United States - Lox_Sample_1.3 | ecosystem: Environmental > Terrestrial > Soil > Wetlands | place: USA...
CGGCGCGGGCGTGCTGATCATCTCCGAGGACCTCGACGAGCTGTTCGAGATCAGCGACCGCATCGCCGTCCTGAGCGGCGGGCGGCTCTCGCCGCCGGTGCCGGCTCGCGAGACCGACGTCGAGGCGGTCGGACTGCTCATGGGCGGCCATGGCGGGAAGGGGCAGGGCGCCGATGCTGCTTAGGCTCGAGCCGCGCGCCCTGCCGTCGCGCTGGATCGCCGCGACCTCGCCGCTCATCGCGGCGGTGTTGACCGTCATCGGCGGCCTGATCCTGTTCGCCGCCCTCGGCTACGATCCGATCGCCGCGCTCTACACCTTCCTCGTCTCGCCGGTCGAGACGACCTATGGGCTCAGCGAGCTCGCGGTCAAGGCGACGCCGCTTCTGCTGTGCGCGATCGGCCTCGCGGTCGGCTTCCGCGGCAATGTCTGGAACATCGGCGCCGAGGGCCAGCTCACCATGGGCGCGCTGGCCGGCGGCGGCATTGCGCTCGCCTTCCCGGAAAGCGAGAGCGGTCTACTGCTGCCGGCCATGATCGTCGCGGGGGCGCTCGGCGGCATGGCCTGGGCGGCGATCCCGGCGCTGCTCAAGACGCGCTTCAACGCCAACGAGATCCTGACCAGCCTGATGCTGACCTATGTCGCGATCCAGATCCTGAGCTATCTGGTGCACGGGCCGTGGCGCGATCCCGCCGGCTACAACTTCCCGGAGTCGCGCCAGTTCCAGCCGGCGGCGACCATGCCGATCCTGCTCGAGGGCACGCGCCTCCATCTCGGCACGCTGTTCGCGCTGATCGCGGTCGGGCTCGGCTGGCTCCTGGTCGAGCGCAGCTTCACCGGCTTCCAGATCAAGGTGGTCGGCCTTGCCGCGCCCGCCGCCGACTATGCCGGCTTCAGCCAGAGCCGCGTTATCTGGGTCGGCTTCCTCGCCGGCGGCGCGCTCTCCGGCATCGCCGGGCTCAGCGAAGTGGCCGGGCCGCTCGGCCAGCTCAACCCGTCGATCTCGCCGGGCTACGGCTTCGCCGCGATCATCGTCGCCTTCCTCGGCCGCCTGCACCCGGTCGGCATCCTGGTCGCGAGCTTCCTAATGGCGCTCCTCTATCTCGGCGGCGAGGCGGCGCAGATCAAGCTCGGCCTGCCGGTCGCCGTCACCGGCGTGTTCCAGGGCATGCTGCTGTTCTTCCTGCTCGGCACCGACGTGCTGATCCGCTATCGCGTGCGCTGGCACAGCGCGGCGGCGGGGGACAAGCCGGCATGACCGAGATCGACACCATCCTCGTCATCCTCGCCGCGACGCTCCGCGCCGGCACGCCGCTCGTCTTCGCCGCGCTCGGCGAGCTGATCACCGAGCGCTCGGGCGTGCTCAATCTCGGCCTCGAGGGCATGATGCTGACCGGCGCCGTCGTCGGTTTCATCGTCGCGGTCAGCGGCGCGGGCGTCGTGCTCGGCTTCATCGCGGCGATGGCGGCGGGCGTTCTCCTGTCGCTGATCTTCGGCTATCTGACGCTGACGCTCCGCGCCAGCCAGGTGCCGACCGGCCTCGCGCTCACCATCTTCGGCATCGGCCTCAGCGCCTTCTTGGGCCTCAGCTATCGCGACAAGGTCATCGACGGCGTCACGCCGATCTTCATCCCCGGCCTGTCCGACATTCCGGTGCTGGGGCGGCTGCTGTTCGCCCACGACCCGCTCGTCTATCTGTCGATCGCGCTGTTCATCGGCGTGAGCTGGTTCCTCTATCGCAGCCATGCCGGCCTGGTGCTGCGCGGCGTCGGCGAGTCCCACGACATCGCCCACGCCATCGGCTATCGCGTCATCCGCATCCGCTATCTCGCGGTCGCCTTCGGCGGCGCCATGAGCGGCCTGGCCGGCGGCTATCTGTCGCTCGCCTACACGCCCATGTGGGCCGACAACATGACGGCGGGGCGCGGCTGGATCGCGCTCGCCCTGGTCGTGTTCGCGACCTGGCGGCCGGCGCGGGTCATGCTCGGCGCCTATCTCTTCGGCGGCGTCACCATCCTGCAGCTTCATCTGCAGGGCGCCGGCTTCGCGATCTCGCCCCAGCTCCTGTCGACGCTGCCCTATCTCGCGACCATCGTCGTGCTGGTCATCATCTCGCGCGACGCCACCAAGATCCGGCGCAATGCGCCAGGCGCGCTCGGCAAGCCGTTCTATCCCGGCCGCTGAGCGCGCATCGGCGCGGGCAGCGGCGACGTCCCTTTTTGAATTTTGACCGCCGCGCATGGCAGGCGACGCGTCTTCTGCGACCACGCCACCATGAGGGTCTTTGCAGAGGGAGGACAGCGAATGCTGTTGATTGTCGGTACGGTCAGGATTCCTCCGGGTCGGCTCGACGATGCACGACCGATCATGGCATCCATGGTCGCGGCTAGCAGAGCGGAGGTCGGGTGTCTGGAGTATTCCTATGCCGAGGACGTGCTCGACCCCGGCCTCATCCACGTGAAGGAACGTTGGACGGATCGGCCGGCGCTCGACGCGCACTTCAAGTGCGCGCACATGGCGAATTGGCGCGCACATTGGCCGTCCCTCGGTATGCGGGAAAGGAACCTGTCCTTGTACGAGGTCGGAGAGCCTCAGCCGATCTGACCGCGCCGCGACCTAACAGCCGCCCCGGAAAGTCGCGCCGACACGCTGTCCGGATATCTTGCCCCTGGCCCGCCAGCGCGCGCTGTCCTATGGTTGAACGTTTGGGCGAGGGGTACCGCCCGCCGTGTTTTGGGGAGAAGGCACCATGATATCCATCCGAAAGATTTTAGGCTCGGCCGCGCTGGCCGGCGCCCTGGCGCTGGCCGGTGCGAGCGCTGCGCAGGCCGAATCGCCGCTCAAGATCGGCTTCGTCTATGTCAGCCCGGTCGGCGACGCCGGCTGGACCTATCAGCACGACCTGGCGCGCAAGAACCTCGAGAAGGTGTTCGGCGACAAGATCAAGACCACCTTCGTCGAGAGCGTGCCCGAGGGCGCCGACGCCGAGCGGGTCATCCGCCAGCTCGCGGCCGACGGCAACACGCTGATCTTCACCACCTCCTTCGGCTACATGAACCCGACCGTCAAGGTCGCCCAGCAATTCCCCAAGGTCATCTTCGAGCACGCCACCGGCTACAAGCGCGCCAAGAACCTCGGCACCTACAGCGCCCGCTTCTACGAGGGCCGCTACATCGCCGGCGTGGTCGCCGGCAAGATGACCAAGTCCAACACCATCGGCTATGTCGCGGCCTTCCCGATCCCCGAGGTCGTGCAGGGCATCGACGCCTTCACCCTGGGCCTGCGCAGCGTCAATCCCAAGGGCCAGGTGCGCGTCGTCTGGACCAGCGCCTGGTACGATCCCGGCAAGGAGCGCGAGGCCGCCGAGACCCTGATCTCCCAGGGCGCCGACGTCCTCATGCAGCACACCGACTCGACCGCCGTCGTGCAGACCGCCGAGGAGAAGCACGTGTGGGCGATCGGCTATCACTCCGACATGTCGAAATACGGCCCGCACGCCCAGCTCACCGCTTCGACCCATCACTGGGACGAGTATTACGTCGGCGAGGTGAAGAAGGTGATGGCCGGCCAGTGGAAGTCGGGCGACGTGTGGGGCGGCTTCAAGGAGGGCATGGTCCAGATGGCGCCGATGAACCCGGCCGTGCCGAAGGACGTCGCCGACCTGGCCAAGGCGAAGCAGGCCGAGATCGCCGCCGGCAAGCTGCACCCCTTCGCCGGCCCGATCAAGGACCAGTCGGGCAAGGTGCGCGTGCCCCAGGGCAAGCACATGGCCGACCCCGAGATCCTGTCGCTGAACTGGTTCGTCGAGGGCGTCGTCGGCACCCTGCCGAAATAGACTGAAGAGAATTTCACAGGAGGCGGGGAGACGGGGAGGAGTGACGATGCGCGCGTAGCGCGCAAACCTTTTCTCCCCGCCTCCCCGTCTCCTGTGAATTACCTACTGTGAGCGCGCCGGCAGGTCGATGCGCGCTACCGTCTCCTCGACCAGCGGCCAGCGGCCGCTCTTGTGGCGCGCGCCGACGCGGCCGCCGACCGCGGCGGCCAGCCGTTCGATGTCGGCGTCCGAATAGAAATAGACCGGGCAGCGCTTGATGCCGTAGAGCCACAGCCAGCGCGCGACGTTGAGCAGGCGGTGCTTGTGCGGATAGGTGACGACGATGGCGCGCCGCGCCATGCCGGCCGCGCGTTTGAGCAGCGGCTGCGGGTCGGCGAGATAGTCGACCACGCCCGCCGCGACCACGACGTCGATCGGCCGGTCGGGCACGAAGGCCATGAAATCGCCCTGGTAGAAGCGGCAGTGCTGGTCCGCGCCGGTGTCGCGCGCCAGCGCTTCGGCGCGCTCGACCATGGCCGGGGCCAGGTCGACGCCGATCACCTGGGCGTTGCGCTGAAGCGCCAGGGGCACGGCGATACGGCCCGAGCCGCTGCCGATCTCGAGGCAGGTCTCGCCCTCGAACACGAAGCTGCAGATCGCGTCGGCGCGCCGGCGCAGCATGGCGCTGCGGAACAGCCGGTCGACCAGGCCCTGGACCGGCGAGCGGTTGGCGCCGGCATAGATGCGGTCGAAGCGCTCGGCGTCGCGGTCGAAATAGGCGCGGATGCGCTCGGCCTCCGCGACCTCCTCGGCGTCGCTGCGCGCGCGCTCAGCCATGGCCCGCCGCCTGCGTTGCCACATCGCGGATGGCGAGCGTCGGCGCGTCGCGCGGGATCAGAGCGTCGAACTTCTTCAGCACGTCGCGCCGATTGTACTTCTGAATCGCCTTCATGAGCAGCGGCCGCTCGCCGAGGAACTCGTGCTCCATGCCGCGGTCCCAGGGATTATACTCGGCCGCGTCGAGCTCCCACGGGTGCAGATAGAGCACGCGGCCGAGGCTAGCGTCGCGCGCAGCGAAGAGGAGGCGGTGCAGCCACAGCGGATAGAGCCGCAGATAGAAGCCGCCGCCGAGCATGAGCTTGAGCGGCCCGAGGTTGAGCGCCGACATCGGCACCTCGACGATGCCGTTCTTGAGGCGGTGCGGCCGGTGCGGCGCCTCGGGAATGCCGTAGGCGAAGTTCTTGACCGGCGCGACGCTCGAATCGTAGCGGATGCCGAGCTCGCCCATTACGTCGAGCGCCCACAGCGTCCGGTCGGTCACCGAGAAGATCGGCGCGCGGAAGCTCTCGACCGCGACGCCGGCGATCTGCTCCAGCACGTCCTTGCTCTTCGCCAGGTCGGCGCGGAAGGTGGCGGGGTCCTGCTTGGTGATCTGCTGGTGGCTCGAGCCGTGGCTCGCCACCTCGTGGCCCTCGGCGACCATGCGGCGGATCGCGGGCGCGATGCGCGGCGCGACCGAGGACAGGATGAAGAACGTCGCGCGCCCGCCGCGCTCGGCGAAGAGGGCCATCAAGGCGTCGAGATTGCGCTCGAGATTGCTCGGCAGGCCGCGCGCCTCGTACTGCGCCTCGCCGCCCGGCACGTAATGGTAATAGTCCTCGACGTCGACGCTGAGGAACGTCGCCGGCGGCACGTCGAGCTCGCGGTCGATCAGATCGCGGTACGCCATCGCGCGGTCACATCGAGAAGGGGCCTGATCCGCGCCAGCCTAGCAGAGGCGGGCGGTCACGACGACTTTTCCTTCTCGACCATGTCGGCCATCTTGGACTGGAAGCTGCGCACGGCGAAGGACGGCAGCTTGTAGGCCCAGCCCTGCACGCGCGCGGTGATGGCCGCCGCCTCCTTCTTGACCTCGTCGAGCGATTTGATGGCCGGCGCCTTCTTCTCGGCCGCGGCCTTGTCCTCGCCCGGCTTCTTGTCGCCGGCCTTGTCGTCGCCGGGCTTGGCGGGTTCGGACTTCGCAGAGTCCGTCTGGGCCGGCCGCGCGGACTCGTCGACCGAAGCGGTGACCAGGCCCCAGACATTGCCGTCGACCTCGGCCATCTTGATCGAGATGACCAGGCCGTCGAAGGTACGATAGTCGGCCTCGCCGACCGGCTTCTTGCCGAAGTCGATCTCGCCGACCGGCTTGACGTCGTCGAACTCGAGGGCGGTGAGCGCGCTCGCGGGCGCGCCGAGATCGCCCTGCGATTTGGGCTTCATGCCGGCCGGCACCGTGCCCTGGAGGGCGAACTTGCCGTCACTGCCCGGCTTGTCCTTGACGATCACGAGGCGCGCGCCGTCGGGCTGCACGGTGGTCACCCGGCTGACGCGTTCGCTCGCGACATCGACCATCTTGCGGTCGAGCCAGCGGACGGGGTCCTTGTCGACCGACAGGGTCGACTTGACCAGCCAGGACTGCGCCTCGCCGGCGCGGCGGACATAGAGGCGGTCGGCGGCGGCGCCGGTCTTGCTCTCGCGCGGCTTGCCGACGATGAGTCGCGCCATATCCTTGCCGCCGGTGTTCTTGATCGTCACCTGCAGCGACTTGGCGTCCTTCGCGGCGACGTCCTCGACCTGGATGCGCGGATAGGACGCCGGCTTGTCGGTCTTGGCCTCGACGGTCTGCATCTCGACGAAGGCGGACAGCACGCGCTTGACCACGTCGGGATCGACGCGATAGCCGCCGCGCTCGCGCAGCGTCCACTGGTCGCCGTTGCGCAGCACGGTGAACGACTTGTCGTGCTCGGCGACCTCGATGCGCGCCACGCCGTTGAGCTCGGTCGCGAGATCGGGGAACAGCTTCTCGCCGCCCGCGACGCGTGTCGCCGAGGCCGTGCCGCTCTGCTCGACGATGGCGCCGACGACCACGACGACGGTCACCGCCGACAGGATCGCGAAGGTCTTGAGCCGCATCTCGCCCGCCTCCCTCAGCCGTGGACGCCGTAGCGCCGGCTGCGCCGCTGCTGCCGCATCACGCCGAGCACGATCGCGACCAGCGCCACCAGGATCGGGATCAGCCCGATGTTGAAGAACTTCAGCCGCGCATCGAGCGTGTCGATGTCCTGGCGCAGGGCGCGTTGCACCTGGCGCAGCTGCTGGCGCGTGTTGATCATCTCGGTGCGGAACTCGTCGATGGTCTTGATCTGCTCCGGCGTCAGGATCGCCTTGCCGCCCGGATCGGCCTTGGTCTGCACGTCGGCCAGCTTCTTCTGCGCGTCCTCGAGCTTCTTGGTCAGCGCCTGCTCCTGGGCGCGCAGGCGCAGCTCGGCCTGGGACTGCAGCTCCTGGACGTAGGTGAACGGCCGGCTCGACACGCCGCGGCCCCGGAGGCCGATGAGCTGGTCGCTGCCCGTCAGATTGTCGAGCGCGTTGACCGCGAAATCGGCGTTGTCGGAGGTCTTGACCGCCATCTGCTGGCCGAAGAAGTCGCGCACGCTGACCCAGAAGCGGTCGGTCAGCATGTCGGTGTCGGCGACGACGATGACGTTGATCGGCTGCTTCGATTCCTTGACTTGCGCCGCCTTGGCCGCCTCGTATTTCTTCTCTTCCTCGCTCTTGGCGTCGCCCTTGCCGTCGCCATTGGTCTTGGCGGCGCCTTTGTCGGCGGCGGCCGCGGGCTTGTCGGCCTCGGTCGTCTTCTTCTCCTCCTTCGGCTTAGGCGGGCCGTCGGGGAAGGCGGTCGTGGCCATGCCGGTCAGGCGCGCGGCCAGCACCTTGCGCTTGTTGTCCGGCTTGAAGTTGGCGACCAGGTCGACGAAATCCGGCCCGATGCGCACCTTGTTGGCGTCGACCAGCATCGATTCGGCGCTCGACTGGACGAGCGGCGTCATCTTGACCGTGCTGCCTTCCTTGGCCTTGAGCTCGCCGGCATTGCCGAAGGTCAGGCGCGACAGCTGCGCCGTCACCACGTCGTCCGGGTTGATCGCGCTGTCGTCGAGATTGAGCCAGAGCGGGTAGTCGATGACCTTGGCGTTGGCGCCCTCGCCGACGCTGATGCGCACCGCCGCCAGGGCGTCGGCGACGACGCGGTCGGGCACGAGCTGCACGCCCCAGGCGCCGAGCAGGTCGGGCATGTCGGAGGCGGTGTCGATCGGCCTGCCGCCGAAGGCCGGACCGGTGAAATCGGACTCCGAATGCGGGTCGACGAATACCAGCGCCTTGCCGCCCTTCAACACGTACTGATCGATGGCATAGCGCATCTTGTCGCCGAGCCGCTTGGGCTGCACGATCATCAGCACGTCGACGTCCGCGGGGATCTCGCTGGCGTCGTCGAAGATCGGCTTGACGTCGAAGCGGTCGTTGAGCTGCTGCATGATCACCCAGGGCTGCTGCATGCCGCCCTGGGGCATGAACTGGCCCTGCATCGGCAGCGCCGTGATCAGCCCGACCACCTTCTTCTTCGGGTTGGCGAGCTTCGCCACCATGCTGGTCAGGTCGTATTCGAGAAAGCGCTCGCGCTCGGGATGGAAGAACGGGATCGAGCCCTCGTCGTCGGTGCTGTTGGACCCGGCGACCCCGAAATAGACCTGCTCGCCGGCCTGGTTGACCGGCACGCCTTGCAGGCCGGAGCTGACCGCCAGGTCCTCCTCGTCCGAGAACGGCACGGGATTGTAGATCTCGAGCTTCAGCTTGCCGTGCGACAGGCCGACATAGCGCTCGAGCAGCTCGCGCACGCGCGCGGCATAGGTGCCGTATTCCGGCGCTGCCTCGCCGAGCGCCTGCGAGTAGAAATAGCGGAGCGTGATCGGCTCCTGCAGGTCGCCCAGCACCTTCCGCGTGCCGTCGGAGAGCGTGTAGAGGCCGCCCTGGGTCAGGTCGAGCGTCGCGCCGCGGAAGGCGACGCTGGAAAAGGCGTTGATCGCGACGAGCAGGATGAAGCCGACGACGATGCCGGCGATCGAAAGCGTGTCGCGCTGAAGCGCCCGGGGCGTCGCCATCCGCGCCTCCTCAGGCGGCCTTGCGCAGCTCGACGAGCTGCGTGTTGGTGAACAGGAAGACGCCGATGATCGAGGCGAAGAAGATGACGTCGCGCAGGTCGATCACGCCCTTGGTCAGGCTGTAGAAGTGCGTCAGGAAGCTGAACGAGGCGATGAAGTCGACGGTGCCCTGCGGCAGGAAGGCGCCGAAGAAATTGAGCACCATGGCGGTGCCGCCGAGCGTGAAGACGAAGCACAAAGCGGCGGTCAGCACGAAAGCGATGACCTGGTTCTTGGTCGCGGCCGAGAAGCACGCGCCGATCGCCAGATAGGCGCCGGCCATGAGGATCGTGCCGACATAGCCGGCCAGGATCACTCCGTTGTCCGGGCTGCCCAGGATGTTGACCGTGATCCAGATCGGGAAGGTCAGAAGGATGGCGACGATGGTGAAGCACCAGGCGGCGAGGAACTTGCCGAGCACGGCCTCGGTCATCGAGACCGGCAGGGTGAGCAGCAGCTCGGCCGTGCCGCTCTTGCGCTCCTCGGCCCAGAGCCGCATCGAGATCGCCGGGACGAGGAACAGGAACAGCCAGGGCAGGTAGTTGAAGAACGGCCCGAGATCGGCCTGCCGGCGTTCGAAGAAATTGCCGACGTAGAACGTCAGCGCGCCCGCCAGCGCCAGGAACACGACCAGGAACACGTAGGCGACCGGCGTCGCGAAATAGCCGGTCAGCTCGCGCCGGAAGATCACCCCGATATTGCGCATCGTCCGCCCGCCCCTCCGCTCAGACCGGTCGCTGGGTGATGTCGCGGAACACTTCGTCGAGCCGGCCGCGCTCGACGAACAGCTCGTCCACCGACCAGCCGCGGATGCGCACCAGCTCGCTGACCTGCTCGACGATCGGACGGCCGGCGTGCGGGAAGATCATGAACTGCACGCCCTGGCTCCCGCCGGTCTCCTCGATGCGCTCGACCGCGGGCAGCGACCCGAAGGCGACGCGCGCGGTCTCGGCGACGTCGCGGCGCACGCGCACCGAGACGGCATTGTGGTGGCGCGAGCGCGCCTCGAGCTGCTCGGGCGTGCCGTCGGCGACGATGCGGCCCTGGGCGATGATGAGGGCCCGCGTGCACACCGCGGTCACCTCTTCCAGAAGATGCGTCGAGATGATGATCGCCTTCTCGGGCGCCATCTTGCGGATCAGCGTCCGCACCTCGTGCTTCTGGTTGGGGTCGAGGCCGTCGGTCGGCTCGTCGAGGATCATCACGTCGGGGTCGTGCAGCAGCGCCTGGGCCAGGCCGACCCGGCGCTTGAAGCCCTTGGACAGCGTGTCGATCGGCCGGTAGAGCACGCTGTCGAGATGCGTCGCCTCGACAGCGCGCGCCACGCGCTCGGCGCGCTTCTTGCCGTCATAGCCGCGCACGGCGGCGACGAAGTCGAGGAAGCTCGCCGGGGTCATGTCGGCATAGGCCGGCGCGCCCTCGGGCAGATAGCCGATGTGCTTCTTGGCCTCGATCGGCTGCTCGACCACGTCGAAGCCGCAGATCCTGGCGCTGCCGCTGGTCGGCTGCAGATAGCCGGCGATGACCTTCATGGTCGTCGACTTGCCGGCGCCGTTGGGCCCGAGGAAGCCCAGCACCTCGCCGCGCTGCACGGAGAAGCTCACGCCGTCGACGGCGAGGATCGGTCCGAAACTCTTGGTTACGGCGGAGATCTCGATCATGTCTGGCTAATGCGGTGGGACGAAATCGAAAAGCGCGCCAAGCGGTTAGTCGAAAGCCGGGACCGTCTTGTGGCATAGACAGACCCGGATGACAAGTTACCAAGGTTTCATTTGCGCCGCGCCCGGCGCGGGCGCCGGGCCGCTCAGTCGCCGTCGAGCCCGGCGTCGAAGGCGGCGACGCGCTCGATCACGAGATCGACCACGGCGGGATCGGCGCCGACGGCGCCGGTATAGAGCACGCGCTGGCCGTCGGGCCGGAACGCGCGATGGGCGCCGGCGGTGATGCCGAGGCGGCGGCGCACGTCCTCGTCGGCGTGGCGGCCGTCGGCGGCGAACAGGCCGGCGACGACCAGGGCACGGCCGGCGAGGCGGGCGACCACGTCCTCGAGAGCCGGCGCCTGGTCGAGGAACGCGATGTGGACGGCGCGCGCGGCCGAGCGCTCGGCGACGCGCGCGGCGAGCGCCGCGGTCGCCTCGGCCGAGGCGGGATTGCTCGACGAGCCATGGCCGACGACGACGGCGTCGAGCGTGTCGAGCGCCAGGCGCTCGTCGAGCGCGGCGGCCCCGATGCGGCGCGCCACCAGGTCGGCGAGGGCCGGCGCGGTGCCGAGCGGCGGACAATAGCGGATCTCGCGGCCGAGCCGGCTGGAGCGGGCGCCGGCCAGGCCCAGGCGCCCGGGCACCACGGTGCGCACGAAATAGCCGTCGCTCATGAAGCAGGGCACGACATAGACGCGCGACAGGGCGAGCGCGTCGAGCGCCGCCTCGGCCGGCGGCGTGCCCTTGAGGAATCCGGCGCCGACCGCGGCGAACAGGCCGCGCTGGGACAGGGTGCGGGCATGGTCGGCCAGCGCCCGGGTCGCGCCGGCCGCCGTGTGGGCGCCATGGCCGACCAGCAGCAGGCCGGCGGTGCGCCATTCGGTGCGGCCTGGCTCGAGATCGGGCTCGGTCGGGCGCTCTTGCGGCATGATCAGGAGATTGGCACGCCGGCGGCCGCCGGCAAGGCGCGATAGAGCCTGGGCAGGTAGACGGCGAGGGTCAGCGCGCGCAGCGCCATGAAGCCGAGGAAGGCCAGCCACAGGCCGTGATTGCCCCAGAGCGGCACCAGCGCCGCCGAGAGCGCGAGAAAGCCGGCCAGCGAGACGATCATGCCGTTCCGCATCTCGGCCGTGCGCGTCGCGCCGATGAAGATGCCATCGAGCTGGAAGCTCCACACCGAGACGAGCGGCGAGGCGACCGCCCAGGGCAGGAAGCCCGCAGCCGAAGCGCGCACCGTCGCGATGCCGGTGAGCGTCCCGACCAGGAGATCGCCGGCCGCGAGATACGCGGCGGCGAAGCCGAGCGCGATCAGCGCCGCCCATTTGGTCGAGGTCAGGACGGCATCGCCGAAGGCGCGTCGATCGCGCGCGCCGATCGCGCTGCCGACCAGCGCCTCGGCGGCGTGGGCGAAGCCGTCGAGGCCGTAGGCCATGAAAGTCTGGAAATTGAGCAGCACGGCATTGACGGCCAGCAGCACGTCGCCCATGCGCGCGCCCCGCGCCGTGAACCAGGCGAAGGCCGTGACCAGGCACAAGGTGCGCAGGAAGATGTCGCCGTTGATGCGCATCATGCGCAGGAGCCGCGTGCCGTCGAAGACGCGCGCCGCGCCGCGCTCGCCCAGCACGACGCGCCGGCCGATCTGCGCGAGGCCGACGAGGGCCGCGCTCCACTCGGCGATCAGCGTCGCCGATGCCACGCCCTCGATGCCCCAGCCGAGCCCGAGCACGAACCACAGCGCCAGCAGCATGTTGAGCGCGTTGGCGAACACCGTGATCGCCAGCGCCGCGGCCATGCGCTGCACGCCGAACAGCCAGCCGAGCACGACGTATTGGATGAGCGCGGCGGGCGCGCTCCAGATGCGGATTTCGAAATAGAGCCGCGCCAGGTCGGCGACTTTGGGGCTGGCGTCGACGAGCGAGAGCGCCAGCGGCGCGATCAGGCCCTGCAGCGCGATGAGGACGGCGCCGATCGCTCCGCCGACCAGGAGCCCGCGCAGGAAGATGGCGCGCATCTCGCCGCGGTCGCCGGCGCCGTTGGCCTGCGCCACGAGCCCCGTCGTGCCCATGCGCAGGAAACCGAAGCCCCAATAGATGTAGTTGAAGATCAGCGCGCCGACCGCGACGCCGCCGATATAGGCGGGGTCGGGCAGGTGGCCCATGACCGCGGTATCGACCGCGCCCATGAGCGGCACCGAGAGGTTCGACAGGATGACCGGAAAGGCGAGCCGCCAGACCCGCCGGTCCGACGTTCCGGTCGTTGCCGCCGTCAAGGTCAGGCCGTCTCCGGCGCCTTGTCGGCCTCCTGCTTGCGGCCGCGCCAGATCAGATAGATGTTGCGGCCGTAGACCACGAGACCGGCGGCCTGGCCGACGATGAACACCGGGTCCTTGCGCCAGATCGCGTAGGCGAGCAGGGTGATGCCGCCCAGCACGCTGAAATACCAGAACGCGACCGGCACGACGCTCTTGCGGATCCTCTCGCTCACGATCCACTGGATCAGGAAGCGCATCGAGAACAGCGCCTGACCGAGAAAGCCGACGCCGACCCAGAAATTGTACCAGGTGAGGGTCACGGGATCAGTCCTCCGAAACGATGGCGGGAACGGATGTGCGCCGCTG
>Ga0335070_10007107_pt1 | contig 13147 bp, 7 predicted proteins | sample Lox_Sample_13_FD_206722 | JGI IMG/M metagenome (GOLD analysis project Ga0335070, IMG submission 206722) | Soil microbial communities from Loxahatchee National Wildlife Refuge, Florida, United States - Lox_Sample_1.3 | ecosystem: Environmental > Terrestrial > Soil > Wetlands | place: USA: Florida...
GGCCGCAGCCGGGCTATTTCAACCCGACCAGCTCGTACACCTCGAGGGGCGCACTTTTGCCTTTGACCTGCAGCGGCGCGTAGGGTTTGGCCTGCACCTGTTTCTCCACCCGTTCGTAGGCCTCCTTGCTGATCAGGATCTGGCCCTTGGAGGAGTTCTCCTGGATGCGTTTGGCGGTGTTGACGCTGTCGCCGATGGCGGTGTACTCCAGGCGCTTCTCGGTCCCGATCCAGCCCAGCACGGCTTCGCCGTAATGGATGCCCACCCCGAAGGACAGGTGCGCCTCGGCGGGCAGCTCGGTGTGGAGTTTTTCCACCGCCGCTTTCAGTCCCAGGGCGGCGCGGACGGCGCGCAGGGTGTGGTCGGGCTGGGGCAGGGGGGCGTTGAACCAGGCCATGACCGCGTCGCCCAGGAACTTGTCCACCGTGCCCTCCGCGGCCAGGACGGCTTCCGCCCCGGCAGCCAGGTACTGGTTAAGCACGGCAACCAGTTCCTCCGGCGAACGCTTCTCGCTGTAGGTGGTGAAACCACGGATGTCGGCGAACAGGACGGTGATGTCGACACGCTGGCCGCCGATCTGCAGACTGTCTGGATCGATCTGGGCAATGACCGCCGGGGAGACCATGCGTTCGAGCAGGCGGCGCTGGGCTTCCAGGCGCTTGCGTTCGGTCATGTCGTCGACCACGATGGCGACGCCCTGCGTGGTCTGGTTGGCATCCTTGAGCGGGGAGAGGTTCAGGCGCCAGTCCACGTTGCCGCGCTCGGGCAGGTTGCGCGAGATTTCCAGGCCGATGACCGGTTTATCCGTCTTGCGGACGGAGGCCATGTGCGGCATCAGCTCTGCGGCCATCAATGGGACCGCCTCCTCCAGACTGTGCCCGACCAGGTCGGCATTGTCCTGCCCCAGGATGGCTTCGGCCGCCCGGTTGCACAGCGTGATCTGGTCCTGGACGTCGGAGGTAAGCACGCCGCTGACGATGGAGGAGAAGACGTTGTCCATCAGGTTCTTCAGTTCGGTCACCTCGGCCAGCGTGCGGCGGACGGAGGCGAACAGGCGGGCGTTCTCCAGGGCGATGGCGGCCTGGTTGGCAAAGACGGTCAGCAGGTCGCGCTCGGCCTCGGTGAAAAGACCGGCGCGGATGCGATTGTCAGCGTACATCACGCCGATCAGCTCGGATTTGACCTTAAGCGGCACGCACAGGATCGAGCGCAGGTTGTAGGCCACGATGGATTCCTGGCCGCCGAAGCGCGGGTCCTCCTGGGCGTTGGTGGTCATGACCGCCTCGCCAGTGGAGAGCACGCGCTTCACGATGGTGCGGCTGATGGCAAACTCATTCGGATTGATGGATTCCTGCTCCCAGTTGCGGGCGATGCGCATGACCATCTCGCCCTGGGCGTCGCGCAGCATCAGGAAGCCACGCTCGGCCTCGGTCAGCTGGACGATGGTGTCCATGACCAGGCGCAGCACCTCGTCCAGCTCCAGGCTGGAGTTGACCGCCTGGGTGACGTCGGCCAGGGCGAGCAGCTTGCTGCGCTCCTCTTCGACGGCGGTCACCTGGCGGCTCAACTGGAAGAGGGCGGATTCGAGGCTGGAGAGGCTTTCCAGCGTGTCCGGTGACAGACTGACGCGCACGACCTGCAGGGAGCTGCGGATCTGCCCGGTCAGCTTGCTGAGAGCCAGGATCCGTTCGTTCAGTGGGGTCGGGGGTGGATTGGTCATCGCTTTTTCCTAAAAATAATTTTTAATGGAGGCCAGACGGATACGCACGGCGTTGAGGAACGACTGCCGGCGGATGGATTCGGCGGCGCGGCGGGCGGCGGACCAATTACCGCTCTTGTTGCTGTACATCGCCAGCTGGTACTCATCCAGCAGGGTACGGATTTCCCCGACGGCTGCAGGCAGACGGTCGGTCAACGCGCTGGCCGCCTCGGCGGGGGTCTGCGTCGGGGAGGTCCTGGCGCCCAGCCACCTCAAGCTCTGGTATACCACACCAAAGGAACGCGTGATAGGGGACAGGCTGGCGAAAAATGCCCAGCGTTCCAGCCAGCGCGGAGGGGCCAGGGAGAATCTTTCCATCGTGTTCAGGACGATCACCGGAATGGGCCTGCGGAAGACGCGTTCCAGGCGCGCCGAGATCCAGACGCCGGGGCCGAAGATTGTCCCCATCCAGAGGAGCACGGCGGCGAGGACCAGGATCCCAAGGATGATGGTCAGGCGCAGGAAGGGATCCAAGGGTGCCTGGGCGCTTCGGCCGGTGGCCCCGCTGGGACCTGCCTGCTCGGTGGGGCGCTCGACCTGTGGGGCGGACTCACCCGGCACCAGTCCGGTTGCGAAGACGCCGCTCGGACGTTCGAGGGGAGGCTGTGAGGTGGTTGGCTCGAACTCCACCCAGCCGAGGCCGGGGAAGTACACCTCCGGCCAGGCATGGGCGTCCTGTTGGATCACGGTCACCTTGAACGGCGATTGCTCATCCCCTTCGGCGTAACCGACCGCCATGCGTGCCGGGATGCCCACGGCCCGCAACAGCATCACTTCGGCAGTGGCGGAATAATTGCAGTAACCGGCCTTGTAGGTGAAAAGGAACCAGGCCAGCGTATCCTGCCCTTGCGGCGTTGGCGGGACGGTCTTGACATACTGAATGTTGTCCCGCAGGTATTGGGTAATGGCCTGGACCTTGTCGTACGGGGTTTGCAGGCCGGCAGTGATCTGGCGGGCCAGCTCGGGGATGGACGGCGGCAGGTCGGGGGGCAGCTGCAGGTAACGGCTGGTGACCCAGTCCGGGTAGGCCGTCCCGGCTTTGCGCAACTCGATGATGTTCGGGTTGGAAACCACCGCCTGGACGCGGTAGGATTGCCCGGCCGGGAGCAGCGGATCGATGGAAAAGACAACCGGATCGATCTGCCTGTCCTGGGCGGGGAAGTAAGTCAGGATGAAGGGGCGGTTGATGGCGAGCGCACGCGTCGGGGTGATCAGATTCGAGATATTCTGCCGCGGGAAAAGGAAGTAGAAGTCGTTGGTCTGTATGCCCGCGATGTCGGCGACATCCAGCGGTCGATCTGGCAGGGCAGCTTTTCTCGAAGTTGCCGTGGTATGCCAGCTGCCGTCCGTGTATTGATCGTAGGTCCGCACGCGCCAGTAATAACGCACCGCATCCCGGGTGGCCGGCAGCCGGACCGTGAAGACCAGACCCGTGCCTGCCGCGGCGTGACTGCCGAGGTTCAGGTCGGCGGAGTAGAAGTCGATCGACCCCAGGGTCTGGTTGCCCTGGAGCCCGGCAATGGCGTTCCCCAGGTCCTTGCGTGCCTGGTCGAAAGGCTGGGTGAGGTTTTTCCACATGGTTTGTGCGGTAACGATGGGCTGGTTCGAGGCGGGTACTGCCCAGGTCAGGAGGACCAGCAAAACGGCCATCACCAGGGTGGTCAGATTGATGTCGTTGGCGGATTCGGTCGAGAACCAGACTTTATTTTCCCTCCAGAAAAGGCGTTTGCGCACGAAAGTCAGACGCCCAAGCAGGAGCAGGCACAAGAAGAGATAAACCGCAAGGTAGGCAACCTGTCCCGGAGGTGCCGGATCGTAAATCTGGATGATGAACAGCACGATGCCGCCGGGCAGGGCAGCCCCGAGGAAGTTTCCCGTCCGGGTCAGGGAGTAGCCGGCGGTCAGGCTGATGATCCAGTAGCAGACCGAGATGAAGGTGACAAACAGGATCGGGTCCCTCACGGGTTTCTGGGTGACGAACAGGGAGAAGGAATATGCCAGCCGCCCGCCCAGGTTAGCGATGCGTTCCGGCCACGGCGAACCATCGCTGAGCAGTCCCCCCATCAACAGGGGGTAGGCGGCCAGGCTGTAGGTCAGGATCATCCAGAATACGGTGGCGGGCTTGAACCGGCTGGAGCCGAAGGCCAGGCCGAGGAGGACGCCGATCACGGTCAGCAGCCCGGCGATCTCCAGGCCGGAGGTCCAATTCGTGACGGACAGACGTTGATAGAGCGCCAGCTGGGCAATCAGCAGGAAGATGACGCAGGGCAAATCCCACAATCTGGCCGGTATCTGTTTCACGCTTTGAGTGTACAATAAAAAATGGTTAACCGTCAATTGTCCGGGAGGCACCATAAACGGGATTTTGGATTTCGGAATCAAGTTGATCCTCGCCCTGCAGGGCCTGGGGGGCTGGCTGATGGCCCCGATGGAGTTCTTTTCCTTCCTTGGGACGGAGCAATTTTTCCTGGTCATCCTGCCCGCACTTTACTGGTGCGTGAGTGCGAGCGTCGGCCTGCAGGTGGGCACCATCCTGCTCGTGAACGGGGCGGTCAACGATGCCTTCAAGCTTGCCCTTCATGGACCACGGCCCTACTGGTACAGCCCGCTGGTCAAGCCATACGCCACCGAGACCTCCTTTGGCGTGCCCTCCGGCCACGCACAAATCGCCACCGGCGTGTGGGGGGTGATGGCCGCGGGTTTAAAAAAGGGATGGGCATGGCTGGCCGCTGGGATCGTCATCTTCCTGATCGGGCTCTCCCGGCTGTATCTGGCTGTCCACTTCCCGCACGACGTGCTGCTCGGCTGGATCATCGGCGGGCTGCTGCTGTGGCTGCTGCTGCGATTCTGGAGCCCGGCCGCAGCCTGGTTCAAAAAACTGACCCTCGTGCGTCAGGTCCTGGCGGCCTTCCTGGCCTCGCTGGTCCTGATCATCATCGAGCTGGTTCCCTTCCTCGGGTTGAAGCTGACCGGCTGGCAGTCTCCACAAGCCTGGGCCCAGTACGCCGGGGGGGCGGTCACCTTGAGCGGCGCGTTCACCTCCGCCGGGGTGCTCTTCGGCCTGCTGGCCGGCCTGGCCTGGATGGACCGGCTGGGCGGTTTCAGCAGCGGCGGCCCGGCCTGGAAGCGCATCCTGCGCTACCTGCTCGGGCTGCTCGGGGTGCTGGTCTTCTACCTCGGGCTGAGCCTGCTCTTCGGGCTGATCGTCCCCGACAGGGAGGCCATGCTTCCTTACCTCCTGCGCTATGTGCGCTACGCGCTGGTCGGGGTGTGGCTCTCGCTGGGTGCGCCGTGGGTCTTCGTGCGCCTGGGGTTGGCAGAGAAAGCCGCCTGACCTTACATTTCCCCAACCGGGTCCGTTTGTCCGGGTTGCTTTGATATAATCGATTTGAAAGCTCGATCGGACGCCAATGAACGCGACCCTCGAACGCGGCGCACTGCTGCACAAACGTTATCGGATCGTCGAGATCCTCGGCCAGGGCGGCATGGGGTCGGTTTACCATGCCATCGATGAGAACCTGGGCGTGGACGTGGCGGTCAAGGAAAACCTCTTCACGACCGATGAGTACTCCAGGCAGTTCCGCTTCGAGGCGGTCCTGCTGGCGAACCTGCGCCATCCCAACCTGCCGCGCGTGACCGACCACTTCGTCGTCGGCGAGCAGGGCCAGTACCTGGTCATGGATTTCATCGAGGGGGAGGACCTGCGCCAGCGCATGGAGCGCGCCGGGCCGATCAGCGAGCAGGAAGCCGTCCTGATCGGCGCGGCGATGTGCGACGCCCTCCACTTCCTGCACACCCGCAAACCCGCCATCATTCACCGGGACGTAAAACCCGGCAATGTGCGCATCTCACCGGATGGCCACGTCTACCTGGTGGATTTCGGCCTGGCCAAGCTGATCAAAGGCGGGCAGGCGACGACCACCGGGGCGCGGGCGATGACCCCGGGCTACTCACCCCCGGAACAGTACGGGACCGCCCGCACCGATCCACGCACGGACATCTACTCGCTGGGAGCCACGCTCTACGCCGCGCTTTGCGGCATCATCCCGGAAGACGGCCTGGCGCGCGCCATGGACAATGTCGCCCTGACCCCTCTGCGTGAGCGCAACCCGCGCGTCTCGCGCAAGCTGGCGGCGGCGATCGAAAAGGCCCTGGCCGTCAAGCCGGAGGACCGCTTCCAGTCGGCGGAGGAGTTCAAACAAGCCCTGGTTAGTTCCGGCGGAAAGACCCAGCACCTGGAGGGGGAGATCGTGGTGACGCCGCCGCCCGAAGCCGCCCAGTCGGCGGAGAAAGTCGCCGCCCTGGCGCGCGACAAACCCAGCACGGGGAAGAGGACGCCCACCGCACCCCCGATGTCCCCGCCGCGCAAGAAGAACTGGAACAAGGGCTGCTGGGTGTTTTTTTCCTTCTTCCTTTTGACCCTCCTGCTGGGGGTCCTGGCGATTGTCGTCTTTTGGACACCCATCTCCGCAACACTCCCGCTGTATTTCGGCCAGCCCACCTCGACGGCGACGGTGGAGATGCCCTCCGAGCAGCCGACTGCCACGCCGGCAATCCTGCTCGCCACCAACACGCCCACCCGGACGCCCAGCCAGACCCATACCGCCACCTCGAGCTGGACCCCGCGCCCGAGCCTGACGCCCAGCATCACGCCCACCCCCACCCAGTCACCCTTGCCGACGGCCACTCTCCTCGGAGGCGGCTACGGCCAGATTGCCTTTGCCTCCAACCGGGCGGGCCTGCCCCAGATTTTCCTGATGAACTCCGACGGCAGCGGCCAGACTCAGGTGACGAATCTCCCGGATGGTGCCTGCCAGCCGGGTTGGTCTCCGGATGGAAAGCAAATTGTTTTCACCATACCTTGCCCCGACCGCTTGGACCAATATCCTGGTTCGCACCTTGCGATCATGAACGTGGACGGGACCGGATTGAAGGCTCTTCCAACCGCAGACGGCGGTGACTTCGATCCGGCTTGGTCGCCGGATGGGACGCGGATTGCCTTCACCTCCCTGCGGGATGGTTCCCCCCAGATTTATGTCTATCGTTTCGTGGACAACTCCGCCAGCCCGCTGACCAAGTCGTCCAGTGACCTCCGCTTCCCGGAGTGGTCATGGCAGCCGGCCTGGTCGCCCGATAGCACCCATCTCGTCTATACGGCAAAGCGCCTGGGGGTTCTGCAAATCTGGACGATGGCCGCCAACGGAGATGACCAGACACAACTGGTGCGCAGCGGAAGCGAATTATGGGATTTCCAGCCCGGCTGGTCGTCGGATGGAAGAACGATCCTGTTCAGCGAGACCAGCGGACCACAGGCGCTCGGCTGGTTGATGACTTATCGCTTGGACGACCAGCCCGGAGCTGAAGCCGCCCAATTCCGAAATGGCGGCTATGCCACGGATGCCGAGTTCTCTCCCGACCGGCGTTGGGTGGTCTGTGAAAGCAAGGAGGAGGGCGCGAACAATTACGATATCTATCGCGTCTCCAGCGACGGCAGGGACCGCACCCGCCTGACGGCGAGTGCAAAGCTGAATTTCGACCCGTCCTGGCGCCCGATGCCCAACGAACCATAAAAGACTTGCCTTCTATCCATCCATGTGTCGGATGTTGATTTGTGCCCGGTGAGCATCCCGGAAGTGGTTTAGGGGGAAAGGGCAAAGGTTTACATCAATGGAAACCGGTTCCTTTGACTTGGGAAGACAATGGCAATGCATGCAGGCGCGTTCTGTTGGGCGTGGATGAGGAAGATAGAATGAGAAAGACCGCATCTCAAAAAGGCACCGTCACCCGGCGTGATTTCTTGAAGATCAGCCTCTTGAGCACGGCAATCCTCGCCCCAGGATTATGTTCCTTTTTTCAAAATGTAGCCAATTCCCTTTTCCCGGGTCGGGAGCCAGCTGTTTCACAGACGAGCGCAGGCTGGGTGAAATCGAAGTTCAACCCCGTGCTTGGAGGCAGTTTGGGGACCTGCTTCGATGTATCCGTCCTGAAGGAGGGGGATGTCTACCGGATGTGGTTCTCTTGGCGCCCCAGGAAGAGCATTGCCTTGGTGGAGAGCGCAGATGGGATTCATTGGAATGAGCCTCTCATCGTCCTGGGTCCAGAGGCATCGTCTGGCTGGGAGGAGGACGTCAATCGTCCAGCCGTGCTCAGGCAGGCAGATGGTTATCATATGTGGTACACAGGCCAGACGGAGAAGAATTCCTACATCGGATACGCAAAGAGTCCGGACGGAAGGGTTTGGAATCGCGTGAGCCGGGACCCGGTGCTGAGCCCGGATGTGGCGTGGGAAGGGGCTGCGGTCATGTGTCCTGACGTCCTTTACGACCCATCTCAGATGATCTTTCGCATGTGGTATTCGGCCGGAACTCAATACGAGCCGATCTCGATCGGATATGCGCTGAGCCCGGACGGAGTTCATTGGACGAAGGGGCCGGAGAACCCTGTCTTCTCGTCAGATGCACAGCTGGCCTGGGAACGGGATCGAGTCACCGCGAGCCATGTGGTTCAGGATGGGGAATGGCATGTCATGTTCTACATCGGCTTTAGCGATGTAAATCATGCCCAGATCGGCATTGCCCGGTCGAAGGACGGCGTTACGAATTGGCAGCGGCATAAGGCGAATCCCGTCATCTCCCCGGGCCTTGGGTCGTGGGATGGCGACGCGGTCTACAAACCGTCAGCGCTTTTCGATAAGGATCGGTGGATGCTCTGGTACAACGGCCGTCGCGGAGGCGTGGAGCAGATCGGCCTGGCCACGCACGAAGGCAGGGACTTGAATTTCTAAATCTGGTGCTTCATTAACGGATTAGACAAACCTTGTGGGGACGACCCTCGCGCCGTTCAAGCGCCGACCTGGGAGCCTGCCTTGACCGGACGTGCCTGTCGTCCATGACTCAACCGGGCGTGTCGGTGGGAAGGGGTGTATTGGAAGCCGATGGCGGAGAGGTCGGAGAGGATGTGCTGGTCGGCGTTGCGCTGGGCGGGGGCGGGAAGGTCTCCGTCGGCGTGGGGGAGGGGGTGTCGGTTGGAAGCGGGGTGGCGGTGGGCGCGGGCGTCGGGGTGGGCAGCTGCAGGTTGAGATGGATCTTTTTCTCGGCGAAGCTATCCGTCTTGTCGCCGGTCAGGTACAGGCGCAGGGTCACCGGGCCGTCCGGCAGGCTGCCCAGGTCCCAGGTATAGACGGCCGTCGGTGTGGGGACCGGTACGGAGGTCGTGTACACCAGCGGCACCCAGGTGGAAGGATCCCCTCCCAGCCCATAATCCAGGCGGTAGGACTTGAATCCGCCCGTGGCATCGGCCACGATGGTGAGGTCCAGCGAGGTCTGCGTGATGGTCTGGCTGTCGTCCAGGCCGACGAACTGCAAGCGGGGGCGCGGGTCGCTGGCAGCGCACTTGCGATCCGGAATGAAAAAGTAGTCGCGGAAACCCATGTCGCGCGCCCATTGCTGTCCCTGCGAATCCTGCCTGATCCACTGGCGGGCCCATTTTTCGGTCACGTTGATGGCCATGCGTTGGAAGGTGAGATCGGCGCATTCCGGCGACGATTCCAGCTCGGTCCAGGTGTCGACCTGGACCTGGCGCCAGAGGTCGGCGCTGGTAGGCAGCGGCGGCTGGTCCGCCTCGAAATACTCCTGCCGCGTGCTCGGGCACCATCGGGACGGTTCAGTCCCGGAGACGATGCAGATGGTGCGCTCGATGATCCCGTCCGGCTTGATGAAGGGGGCGGGCTTCCCGCCAGTCAGCTGCTGGATGCCGGCCATCATGAACTTCGCCCAGATGGGACCCGCGCCGGTCACACCGGTGGTGTTGAGCATCGGGCTGTCGTCGGCGTTGCCGACCCACACACCGACCGCCAGGTCGGGGGTGAAGCCGAGGGTCCAGTTGTCGCGCGAGTCGTTGGAGGTGCCCGTCTTGACCGCGGCCTGGAAGGGCAGGTTCAGGATCGAGTTTGCCCCGAAGATCGGGACGCGGGCGGCGTTGTCGGAAAGGATGGAGGACATCAGGAAGGCACGCTGGGGGCTGATGACCTGCTCGCCCTGCGGGGGCTGGTACTGGTAGATGACATCCCCTTTGAAGTCGACAATTTTCAAAATGGACACGGGCGGGATGCGCACGCCGCCGTTGGCGACCACGGCGTAGCCGCCGGTCATCTCCAGCAGGCTGACCTCGCCGCCGCCCAGGGTCAGCGAGAGGCCGTAGTCGTCCCGGGTCAGGCTGGTGATGCCCATCCGCCGGGCCATGCCGATCAGGCTGACCGCCTGGGGGTCGTTCGGGTTGGGGTAGATGCCGACGAACTGCAGCGTCTTGACCGCCGGGATGTTCAACGAGTTGGCGATGGCAGTGCGGACCGTGACCGGGCCGCGATATTTCTTGTCGAAGTCGGTCGGGATGTAGGGCGGGTGCGGGTCGTTCGGGTTCCCGGAGGGCGGGAATTCCGAGGGCACGTCCCAGATTAACGTCGCGGGCGTCCAGCCTTTTTCGAAGGCGGCCAGGTAGGTGAAAAGCTTGATCGAAGAACCGGGCTGGCGCGTCGGGCTGACGGCCATGTTGATCTGGCCGGCGTTGGGCACGTTGTAGAAATCGGGGGAACCGACCATGGCCACGATCTCGCCGGTCGATGGACGGATGGCCACCAGCGCCCCGTCGGTGACGTGCTTGTCGGCCAGAGAGCCGACCTGCGCGCTGACGATCTGCTGGGCGCTGTCCTCCAGGCCCGGGTCGAGGGTGGTGTAAACGGTGAATCCGGAGCGGTAGATCGTCTGGGGGGCGTACATGGATTCGAGCTCGGTGCGGATGTACTGGACCCAGTGAGGGAAACGCATCTCCCCGGTCGGAGGCGAGAAGGGGTAGGCGTTGATCTCTTGGATCGCCTGCGCGCCGGTGTTGACGTCCACGCAGACCGGCCGGGGGTCGTTGCTGACCTTGATGCAGTTGCGCTCCTTGCTCAGCTGGAACATCAGCACCAGGACCTCCTGCTGGCGGGCGAGGGTGCCCTCCCGGTTGCTGAAGATGTCGTAGACCGAGGGCGCCTGCGGCAGGCCGGCCAGGAAAGCGGCTTCGCCCAGGGTCAGCCGGTCGGCGCTGGTGTTGAAATACGTTTCGGCGGCGGCCTCCACGCCGTAGGCCAGGTTGCCGTAATAGATCTCGTTGAGGTACAGCTCGAGAATCGTGTCCTTGCTGTAACGGCGCTCGATCTCGGAGGCCAGGATGGCTTCACGGATCTTGCGCGCATACGAGTGCTGGCCGCGCTCCTCGGGCGAAAACAGCAGGGCACGCGCCAGTTGCTGGGTGATGGTCGAGGCGCCGGAGACGGTCTCCCCGCTGGTCAGGTTTTGCCAGAAGGCGCGCAGGATGGCGTACGGGTCGAAGCCCGGGTGGGTGTAGAAATCCTTGTCCTCGGTGGCCAGCGTGGCGGCCACCAGGTCCGGGGAGATGCGGCTCAGCGGGACGTAGGTGCGCCGCCCGGCGTTGGGATCCAGGATCTCGTAGAGCAGGTCGCCGTTGCGGTCGAGGATGCGCGTGGTCTCGAATTGAGAGGCATGCTGGCGCAGGTCCTCCACGCTGGGGAGGGAGGCGGCGATGGTGTAATACTCGTAGATGCCGTAAGCCACCGCGATCATCCCGAGGGCTGCGCCGAGAAAGATGAGCATGATCAAGCCGCGCAGCAGGCAGCCGAAGACCTTGCGCCGGTCGACCGGCGCGCGGCGGCCTTTCGACCGGCGCGTCCGACGGGTCATCTGACCGGTGCTCCCTTCGAGGGCGGCCGGGTTGACGCGCGTGCCGCCCATGTCGAGCTCTTCGACGCGGTGCGGCAGGGGCATGCCGTTCTGATCCACCGCCGGGTGGCGCACGGTTCGCGTCGGCCCATCCGGCAGGGCGTCCTCTGCCGGTTCCTCGGCCTGGGTCTCGGCTTCCGAGTCCAGCAGGCGGCGAAATTTCTCGCTTGGATCCTCTGGGTTTTGTCCTTGCATACCTTTTCTTCTGAGGGGGACATCCTGCCGGTGCTAATCGATTCACCGGGCGGGGCCGGGCCGTCTTCATGGGCGGCGCACAGGCCGCCCCTCCGGGTGACATAAAGTCGCCCCTACGGCGTCGACGCTACCAGGGCGGTCCAGTTGCCTTTCATGGTCGTCTCGCCGTGCTGGTTTTTGACTGTCACCGCCAACATCATCGTGCCGGCGTGCAGGCGCGGCAGGGCCTTGGTTTCGGCCACCTCCACCTCGGCATGGAGGGTGTCGCCCAGGAACACCGGTTTGACGAACTTCCAGTCGCCGATTTCCCGGAAAGCCAGCACCGTGCCGCCCAGGAAACCGCTGCGCATGGTCAGCCCGACGGCAATCGACAGGCACAACAGTCCGTGAACAATGCGCTGTCCGTAGGGGGTGGACTTGCTGAACTCGGCGTCGGTGTGGATCGGGTTGAAATCGCCCGACAGGCCGGCGAAGGCCAGCACGTCGCTTTCGCCGACCGTGCGCCCGGCGGTGACGATGCGCTGTCCGGGCTGGAATTCTTCGAAATACATTCCCTGGGAGGACGGAAGAGGGGACATATTTGTTCCTCGGTCTGCCGGTTCAATTGAAGTTCCTAGCCATCGGACCTCCGGAGTTATTCTAGCACAAAACCTTTGACCTCCAGCGCAAACCCCCGTATACTTGTCGCATGCGCGACTGGTCCCTTGGCCCCGGCGACCCTCTCACCCTGACCCTGGCGGCGGATTTTCGTCTCTCCACGCCCGATTATGCCAATGATCACATCTGGGAGCTCGAGCTGGGCGGCGGCGACCCCAGCGCCCTGGCTTTGCGCACCACCTTCGGCCTGCGGGCGCGCCTCATGCGCATTTTCCCGCGCTTCACCCTCGGCGGACAGACCGCCACGGACCCGGCTGCCTTCGCCCTCCCGCCGCGCCTGCGCCGTTTCTATCCCAATTTCTTGCTGTTCGAATTTTCGCCCCTCCCTGGACTCGGGGTGTTGGCCGAGTACTGGGTGCCCACCTCGCAGACCGCTGCCGGGCGGTTTACCCTTTCCAACCACGGGAGCGACCCGCTGACGCTCCAGCTGGAGCTGTGCGGGCAGCTTGTCCCGTTGGGTGGTCAAAGCCTCGCACCGCTGGCGATGCAGTCCGTCAACGTCCTGGCGGGGCACACCGCCGACCTGGCGCCGGTCATCTTCCTGACCGGCGGACCGGAGGCCGGGCCGGGCCCGTATCCCTCCCTGATCCTGGAGCTCACCCTTCCCGCCGGCGGGTCACACCAGTACACCTGGGCCCAGGCCGCCCTGGGGGATGCGGAAGCCTCCTTCGAGCTGGCGCGTGCCACGGCGGCCCGCCCCTGGGATTCCGAACGAGCCAAGCTCGAGCTGACCAACACGGCCCAGACCGTCGAGGTCTAC
>Ga0335070_10007108_pt1 | contig 13147 bp, 12 predicted proteins | sample Lox_Sample_13_FD_206722 | JGI IMG/M metagenome (GOLD analysis project Ga0335070, IMG submission 206722) | Soil microbial communities from Loxahatchee National Wildlife Refuge, Florida, United States - Lox_Sample_1.3 | ecosystem: Environmental > Terrestrial > Soil > Wetlands | place: USA...
GACCCAAAGGGCAAGTTCAAGTCTCAAGCCTTGCTCTCCACTGACTTGACTGCCAAACCCGAGCAAATCCTGAAGTGGTTCGTGATGCGTTGGCAAACGGAAGTCACTTTCCATGAAGTCAGAGACCATCTGGGTGTCGAGACCCAAAGACAATGGTCCGATTGGGCCATTGCTCGCACCACACCAACCTTGTTGGGCTTGTTCTCGCTGGTGACCTTGCTGGCCAATACCCACGCCCGAAAAGGCAAGATCCCGATCCGGCAAGCTGCCTGGTACTGCAAGCCCTTGCCGACCTTTTCGGATGCTCTGGCACTCGTCAGACAAGAAGTGTGGCAACATCGCTATTTTCAGCTATCGCAAAAACGATATGATGTTCGAAAAATGCAGCCTGAAGTGCTCAATTACCTGAGTACTGCCGCTTTTTACACACCTTGAACTCTCAAGAATGGATAAAGTCTAGCTTAGCGAGGGCCGAGACTCCTTCAATAATCTGCGTAATTACCTTTCCCCCTCGGGGACCTTCCCGAAAAAACCGGGACCTTTGGTCGGCGGGTAGGATGTCGTACTTTAGAGAAATTCGCCTTGAGAATGCTCCCGGTGACAAGACTTGCAAATCTACTTTACGCAAGCCTGATGCTCCAGGCGCCGCAAGGAAGTTTTTCCGTTCCCGGAAAGACGCAGTATAATCCTTTCCCAGGTGACGGCATGAAAACGCGCGCAATCCTTCTGGTAACTTTGCTCTTTATCGGCAGCCTGACGGCCTGGTTCGCGGCCGAGGTGCAGGCCGCCCCGCTCTCGCAGGTCCAGCAGGTCAACTCACCCACGCCGGGACCGGATGGGCGCATCCTGTACATTGTTCAGGAGGGGGACAACTGCGGGAAGATTTCCCTGCTGTTCGGCGTCTCGATAGAATATTTGCGCGTCACCAATCACCTGGACGAGAACTGCACCCTGCAGTCCGGCAAGGCGATCATGATCGGCATGGGCGGACCGGGCGCCAGCTCGCCGACCCCCGGGCCCTCGCCCACGCCGACGCCCATCCCGCCCACGGTCACCCCCCAGGTCGGCGGCTTGGCGCAGGTGTGCGTCCTTTTGTATGCAGACCTCAACGGGGATGGGCTGCGCCAGTCGACCGAGCCGGCCATCGCGGGCGGCGCCCTCAGCCTGACCAGCCTGAGCGGGACCTATTCGCAGACGCTGACCACCACGATCCCGTCCGACCCGAACGCTTACCAGGGCACCTGCTTCACGGATGTGCCCGAGGGAAAATACACCGTCAGTGCGGGTGTCCCGGACGGGTACAATGCGACCACCGACATGACCTCCACGCTGGACGAGGTCAAGGCCGGCGAGACCATCAATGTCGATTTCGGCGCCCAGGTCAAGACCAGTTCACAGAACTCGGGGGACGGCGCAGGCCGCTCGCCGATCCTGGGGATCCTGGGCGTGCTCTTCCTGCTGGGGGGCGTCGGTCTGGGCGTCTACGCCTGGCGGGTCATGCGCAAGTGAAGTCGAACCGGGCGGAGGCCATCCGCCCGGTTTTTATTTTTGGGGAGCAATTCAAGACTGAAAGCCTATACCGAAAATATATTTTGATCTGTCGTTGCGAGGAGCGCAGCGGCGAAGCAATCTCATTGCATATATAAGTTCTCTATTAGTGCATCGATGAGATTGCTTCGCCGCATAGAACGCGGCTCGCAACGACACGAATCTGGTGAATACTTGGACGGGTTCTAAGGGAGCAGCCCCAGCTTGGGGGCGCAGACGATGTCGTAGTATTCCAGCTCGGTGGACTTGTTCGCCTGGGCGTAGGCGGTGGCGGCGTCGCCGATTTGCATCACGGCATTCAGGTGCTTGATGGCGTCCGTGTCCCAGTAGCGCGGCAGGACCAGCAGGGGGTCGTTGACGTAGCCGTCCTGGGGCCAGTAGGGGCGGGCCGGGTCGGCATTGTCGGTCAGCGGCACCCAGTTAAACATCGATGGGCCGCGCGGGGTGCTGGTGAATCCCAGGCGGTAGCCCAGCTGGCGGGCAATCAGCGTTGCTCCGTGGGTGAACAAGCCCCCTGGCCAGATGATCGCAATCGGGGTCTTGTTGAAATACTTTTTGAAAGCGTCGATCGAGCCCTGCAGCTCGCTGGTGGCGTAGGCGTCACCGGTCCCCGGCCCCATTGGGATGTTGTGAACCACGCCGTGCGCTTGGTGGTCGACCCAACCTTCCGTCTCGAGAGCTGCATTCTGATCCCACCAGTCCTGGGGGGTATCCTTTGCGCTAATCCAAGCGTTGACTACCTGCCAATGATTTTGTTCCCAGTAAGGTCGGAAGAACATGTCAAAGAATTGACGCTGATGCCGATCATCGGCGATCAGCAGGACGGAGCGCGCCGGGATCTTGGCGTTGTGCTCCATGAAGTCAACCATCTGGGTCATGTTGATGGCCTGGAAGCCGTTGTCAAGGAGCGCCTGCATCAGGGCGTGAAAAACATTCGCGGAGGTCTGGTTGTTATTGGTGACACTGCCCTCGGTGATGGAATGGAACATAATGGGCATGACCACGGTACCCGGGGTGCTGTTCTTCGAGTTCCATTTGTCCTGCAGGTACTGGCAGGTGTTGGCGATGTAGGTGTGGGGCGTATCCAGCGGGTTCAACACGGTCGTCTTGAAGACAGGCGGGAGGGCCGGGGGCGTGCGGATGGCCGTGGCGGTCGGCGAGGTGTCGGGCGTCGGGGTGTCCGTTGGAAGTGGGGTTAGGGTCGCGGTCGGGACGGTCGTGGCCGTCGCGGTCGGCGGGACCGGGGCCGGGGTTGGGGTCGGCTTTGCCCCGGCGCAGGCAGTCAGGAAGAATACCAATAGGATCAGGTTGAAAAACCGTTGCATGTTCACTCCTTTAGTGTTGGGAAGTCAGTGTGTAGACGGTGTAGTTCGCGTCCTGGAACGGTGTGCGAAGTTCGTGGCATACGGTGAACGGGTCCTGGGTTTCCACCACCGCATAGGTCACACCGTATCTGGCAGCGATGTTCTTCAGCGTCTGGCATGGTTTCCCTCCGCCCCCGTAGAAATAGTTGATCACCTCGATCCTGTCGTACCAGACCAGCACATCCGCGTCCCGGTCGGGAGCGGACTTGAAGTCGACGAAAACCGGGGCGCCCGTCACCAGGCGGAAGTCGGTCATCTTCGGAGGGATCATGTAGACATCGCCGGGTGATTTGTGCGCCGCGACGAACTCCATCATCGGGCGCGCCGGGTCGGCAGCCTGGCGGGCGGTCTCCAGTTGGAAGCGCATCGCTCCGACGACCATCAGCCCGACGATGACTAGGAGGGCACCGATCCTCGCCGCCCCCTCGGAGGTGCCGGAGCCTTTTAGCCGATCCATGATTTTGGTGACCGCATAGGCGATAAGGAGGGTGGTGCCCATCGGCACCAGGATGACCGAGATCCGCCAGGGAAAGATCAGGGCCAGCCAGTCATTGGCGGTGGCGACTTGGATGAAGGTCAGAAGGATCACCATCGCGCTGACGATCAGGAGGATGGTGAACAGGCGCGTTTTCCGGATGATGAAAAGCCCGGCCAACAGGATCAGGGCCTGGACCAGGACGGTCCAGTTCAACCAGGCCACGACCAGGGCGTGATGCGGATTGCGGAAGTTCACCAGGATATCGAGAGCTTTCTGTGCGATGGCCGGGTCAGACTCCGAGAAGATGTAGATCGTATAGGCCAGGGCTGGAGCGACCAGCAGCAGGGAGACGCTCCCAAGCAGCAGGGGGCGTTTCCAGTTCTTTTCCTCGCGCAAGAGGATCCACATGTAAGCCAGGGTGAGCAAGGCTCCGCCCAGCAGGTAAACCGGATGGAAGTAAATCGCCACGGCGATCGGCACCAGCGACCAGAAGGGACGTTTGCGCAGGAACAGGTAGATAGACAGCACCAGCAGGACGCCGAAGACGCTTGGTTGGAAGACCTGGCCGAGGATGCGCTGTCCGGCCACGCCCCCCTCGAGCAGGAAGGTCGAATCCACGTCGATCAGCCTGGAGAGAAGATAGCGCAGGGCGGCGGAGTGGGCCGCCAGGAACAGGGCCAGGAAGAGCAGCGTGCGGCTTTTCGACCGGCGCAGGTCGAAGTGCATGTCCATGATGCCGAACATGCTGAACAGGTAGACGCCCATCAATAGGGCGTAATAGAGGTAAAAAGGCACCTTGCTGTGAAAGACAATGTAGGTCAGATAGACCAGCCAGGTGAAGACGGGCATCGATTCCTGCCTGGTCGCCAGCCAGTCGCGGCTCAGGTAGCCATATCCGGCATTTGCCAGCCCGTGCAGGAAGTAGGCATTTTGATTGTTCGTGTACAGCGGGGACTGGGCGTAGATCACCCCAAAAACGAGCGACCAGCACAGGAAGCTGAGCGCCGCGCTCCACCATTCCCGTTGACTATTTCGACCGATTGTCATGAACCTTGCTCCATTCCATCCGAAATTCGCTGTACCTTTCATACTGCTTCCATTGGGCTGGAAGGTGGGCGCAGATGGTTTTCCGCCTGACAGGACCCGGTCAGGAAAAGCGTACGGCCGCCGTCCGGGTTGCGCCGGACCCGATCGGGAAGGCGGGGGACGTCATTCGCCTGGCTGCCGTTTAGTGTAACACGCAGTATAATCATTAAAGAGCCATGACCACCAACGAGCACACTCAACGTTTGGAACGTCTGGTGGCGATCAGCCGCACCCTGAGCGCCTCGCTCGACTTGGAGCCGTTCCTGCACGCGCTGATTTCAGCAGCCAGCGAACTGACCGACTGCGAGGTGGCTTCGATCCTCGAGATGGACGATGGCGGGGAGCAGCTGCGTTTCCTGGCCCTGCCCTGGTTCCACCGCGACGTCTTGCAGACGGTCAAAGTGCCGCTGGACGGCAGCATTGCCGGCTGGGTCTTCCTGAATGCCAAACCGCTCGTCGTGCCGGATGTCAGCACGGAAGCGCGCCATTTCAAGCAGGTGGACCTGGTTGCGGAGTTCAAAACCCGGTCCATCCTGGCGGTGCCGGTCATCTATCAGGGTGAGACGCTGGGCGTGCTCGAGGCAATCAACAAGAACGACAAGGCCCATTATACCGAAGACGACCTGACAATTCTAGAGACCCTTGCCTCCCTGGCCGCGGTGGCCATCCAGAATACGCGGCTGGTCGGGAAGGCGCGCAAATCGCTGGATGAGATGGCTCAGCTCGACCGGATGAAGAGCGACTTCATTGCCATCGCCTCCCACGAGCTCCGCACCCCGCTCGGCCTGGTGCTGGGGCACGCCACGTTTCTGCGCGAGGTCGTTCCGGAGGAGTATCACCCGCAGCTGGACATCATCGTGCGCAACTCCATGCGCCTGAAGGAGATCATCGACAGCATCGCCAACATGGACAACGTCCAGCGCGGCATGGCCAGTCTGCGGCGCAGCACGGTCTCCATCCAGCGGGTCGTCGAGGAAGTGGTGGATACCTTCCACCAGGAAGCCACCAAGAAGCACATCACCCTGCACGTCGACCTGGGCCAGGACGACTATGTCGTGGAGGGCGAACCCTCCAAGATCTCCATCGCCTTGAGCAACCTGGTCAGGAACGGCATCACCTTTACCGATGTGGGCGGCAATGTCCACATCGTTGCCGAGCGCATCCCGGACTACATCAGGGTTTCGGTGATCGATGACGGCATCGGCATCCCGGCGCGTGACCTGCCGCACGTCTTCGAGCGCTTCTACCAGGTCGAGTCGCATCTGACGCGCAAGCACGGCGGCATGGGTCTGGGTCTCTCGGTGGCCAAGGTAATGATCGAGATGCACGGCGGGCGGATCTGGGTCGAAAGCGTGGAAGGCAAGGGGAGCAACTTCTCTTTCATTCTTCCGCTCAACCCGGTATCGGTCGATGCCGGCAACCAGGCACCTGCCTCCTGAAGCAGTATCCATGGAACCTGTTTACGTCATCGCCGGTCGATTACGGCGCGATTACCTGTTGCCTCCAGAGGGCCGTCCCTTGCTTGACGTCCCGGGAGGCGACCTGCTTTATGCCGCCGCGGGACTGGGGGTCTGGGATGCCAGCCTCGGCCTGCTGGCGCGCGTCGGCGAGGATTACCCGCACGAGTGGCTGCGAGGCTTTGAAAAGCGCGGCTGGGATACGCGCGGCATCCGCATCCTGACCGATCCACTCGACCTGCGCTTCTTCCAGGCCTCCCTGGACCTCCAAACGGTCCAGTACAACAACCCGATGGCGCACTTTGCCCGCCTGGGGATGACCTTCCCCAAGGCCTTGCTGGGTTACCAGCCGCCTTTGGAAGCGGACGATGGCCGCCACACCTCGGCACCGGCTTCGCCGCGTCCGGCAGACATCCCGGCCGATTACCTGGAGGCGCCTGCGATCCACCTCTGCCCGATGGATTTTCTCACCCACGGCCGCCTGGCCGCCTCCTTCCGGCAGGCGAACGTCACCGCGCTGACCCTCGACCCGTCCGCCGCCTACATGATCCCTTCCGCCATGGACGACCTGCGCAACCTGCTGCAGGGGGTGACCGTCTTCCTGCCCTCCGAGGAGGAGCTGCGCGCCCTCTTTTGGGGCCGCACCGACGACCTGTGGCAGATGGTGGAAACGGTCGCTTCCTGGGGCTGTGAGTTCGTGGTCGTCAAATGCGGCGGGCACGGCCAGATGCTCTTCGACGGGGTCTCGCACCGAGGCTGGGAAATCCCGGCCTACCCGGCGCGTCTCGTCGACCTGACCGGCGCGGGTGATTCCTTCTGCGGTGGATTCCTGGCCGGATACCATCAGAGCTACGATCCCTTGCGCGCCGTCCTGTACGGCAATGTCTCGGCCTCCCTGACCGTCGAGGGCTGCGGGGCATTCCATGCCCTGGAGGCCATGTCCGGCCTGGCCGAGGCGCGCCTGGAATCGTTGGCCGGGATCGTGCGCCAGCGATGAACCTCCTCGACCGTCTCCTCGACCTGGCCGTTGCCATCCAGCAGATCCCTGCGCCGACCTTTTATGAGGGGCGCAGGGCGGGATTTGTGCGCAGCCGTTTTGAGGCCGACGGTCTGCAGGATGTATCCTTGGATCAGGACAACAATGTCTTTGCACGCCTGGCCGGAGTCGGCGCCTCGGCAGGCGCACCGCTGGTCGTGAGCGCTCACCTGGACACGGTCTTCCCGTCCGGCACGGACCTGAGCCTGCACCGTGATCCCGGGCGGGTCACCGGCCCCGGCATCGGCGACAACGCGTTGGGCGTGGCGGCGCTTTCCGGGTTGGTCTGGGCGCTGGAGGAGCGCCGGCTCCGGCTGCCCGCCGACCTGTGGCTGGTGGCAAACGTGGGCGAGGAGGGGCTGGGGGATTTGCGCGGCATGAAAGCCGTGCTGGAACGTTTTGAGGAGGCTCCCCGGGCCTATCTCGTCCTAGAGGGACTGGCACTGGGGCAGGTCTACCATCGCGGCCTGGGCGTGCGCCGTTACCGGATCAGCGTGCATACCTCTGGCGGACACTCCTGGATCGATTACGGCCAGCCCTCTGCCGTCCACGAGCTGACCGGCCTGGCAGCCCGCCTGACAGGGATGAAAGTGCCCTCCAAGCCGCGCACAACTTTGAATGTGGGCAAGATTTCCGGCGGCACCTCGGTCAATACCATTGCGGCCGAAGCGGAGCTGGAGCTGGACCTGCGCTCTGAAAACTGGGAGACGCTGGAGGACGTCGCCAAACAAGTGGAACAAATCAGCAGTTTGGCAATTAAACCTGGCGTGGAGGTGGTCGTGCGGGTGATCGGCGAGCGCCCGGCGGGGGAGCTGCCCGAGGAGCACGCGCTGGTGCAGACGGCCATGGCCTGCCTGCGGGAGGTTGGGCTGGAGCCGCGCCTCAATATCGGCTCCACGGATGCCAACCTGCCCCTGAGCCGCGGCCTGCCGGCAGTGACGGTCGGTCTGACCACCGGGTCCGGTGCCCACACGGTGCACGAGTACATCCAGACCGAGCCGCTGGCCAAAGGGTTGGAGCAGGTGGTGCGCCTGGTGAGGCGGGCGTGGGATTGAATCTTTTATTCTATAGGTTTAATTTTAAATCTATGGAGATTTGTAATAACCATGAATACTAAAAAGCTATTTGTTGCTACCCTTTTTGCCTTGATTACACTCGCCGTCATCATCCGGGTCGTATTCATCGTTTATGCATTTCACTATCCCCAGCGAACTCGGGATAATGATACCCCCGCTTACATCGATAATGCCGAGTATTTACTTACAAAACACGAATACCCGCCAACTGCATTCCGGACTCCGGGCTATCCAATATTTTTAGCCATCCTTTTTTCTGTCTTTGGGCAGAATCCCTTTGCAATCACTCTAATCCAATTCCTGTTGGGTGGAGCGACAATATTTTTGATTTATCAGATCGGGATCAAGTTGTTTCACTCAAAACGATCGGCACTTTTGGCAGGTATGCTGTTCGCGTTGAGCCTTGAGTCCATCATTTCAGCATTTTTCCTTCTGACTGAGACTTTGTTCACTTTTCTTGTGGTCTGCACCATTTGCAGCTTATTCCGTTTCCAGGATGGCCGCCGCTGGGGCTGGCTGTTGCTATCCGGCTTGATCACCGGTTTGGCAATTCTCACCCGTCCAATTGCAATTTTATATCCGATCATCAGTCTCTTTATCATTTTCTTTATCGGTGTCTCCTGGCGGCAGCGTTTGATTATTCACGTTAGCTGAAGTTGCCGAACAGAAAGGCCGGCAGCATGGAAGAAACTGAGCAGCAAATCAGGTCGACGGCGTAAACGAGCGAAACCGCCATTAAGCAATTGGCGCATCTGCGTTTTGTCCGTCAAACGAGCATTCTTGAGATGGTGTTTGACATTGCCATGACAATACTCTTCTGGATTGAGTTCAGGAGCATAAGCTGGTAACTCTTCCACGTTGATTTCGGGATGAGCAGCCAAGAAAGCTTGCGTCTTCTTGCTCTTGTGGGTACGGGCTCGATCCCAGATCAAGATGATCTTGCCGGGCAGATGCCGTTGTAAATGTTCAAGGGTTGTGATGATCTGGTCACTCTTGATGGAACCTTCAAAATGGCACTTATAGATCTTTCCCGACATCGTCAGGGCGACTGCGGTGGACAGAACTCGTCGATCGCGTGCCGCCCGCCGCAAGACTGGCCGTTTGCCTTTGCGCGCCCAGGTCGTCGCCACCGGTTCCAGGAAAGAGAAGCCAAATTCATCGAAGAACACGATGATTGCGCCGAGCCGCAGCGACTTTTTTTATCCTGGGCCAATCCTTTGCCAGCCAGGCTTTCACCAATTCCTCGTCGCGTTCAGCGGCTCTTGGCAATGGCTTTTGTGCGCTGTAACCCATCTGATCCAATACTCGCCGAAGAGAGTTCGGATAATAGTCAATGTCAAATTCCTTCTTGAGCAACTCACTCACACGCTTCAATGTCCAGCGATCCGTCGGATATCCAGCTGCCAGTGCCCCTCGATCCAACAGACGCTTCAACTTCGCCCTGATCTCCTTGGTCAGCTTCGATGGCCGACCTGAACTCCTGTGCAGCCGCAACCGGCGTATTCCACCCGCTTTGAGCTTCTTTTCCCATGCTCCTACACTGCCGCGGGTGACACCCAGCTGGCGAGCGATCTCTGCATTGGTCAGTTTGCCTTCTTTCAACAGACGTGCACCTTCCAATCGTCGTTCTTCCATTTGCTCACGGGTTAGTTTCGATGGTTTCCATGTCATACCTACTATTGTATTTCAACTTTCACTATCCTGAATAATAGCGCAAGCTACATTCTAGGGGCAATCATCATCATTTTTCCATGGATGCTCAGAAACTATTTTGTTCTCGGGGAATTTACGATCACAACGGTCGGTAGCGAGAATCAACTTTACTACCAGATTTCACCCATGCTTGCAGAATTGCAGCATAAAGATCTGCCCAGCATAAAAGAAGAACTCCGGAATGAAGTTGAGATGATAATGCTTCAGAAAGGATGGCCAAATACCGAGGTTGATCGTTCCAAAGCAGAAAGCGAGGTCGCACGTGCCTACATGGCGGCTTATCCAATCCGATATATCCTTACATACCTAAAAAATGACTTTCGGAACCTACTGCCCGGATTTGGCTATGTTTTCGATATTTTCAACATTCAGCAAAATAGGCCCGATGCATTCGACGCGATCCGCTTACAAGGATTAACCGGCGCGTTTGAGAGCTATTTCGGGAACAACGTCTGGGTTATCGCATTGTTATTGCCTTCGACTCTGTTACTGCTATTTACTTTTTTGGGTGTGGCATTGGGGGTAGTTGAACTTATTCGGAACCGTTCCTGGGCCGTGTTATTGCCCCTTCTTTTGACGGCGCTATATTTTCTAGCCACGAGTGGCGGATCGTCCAACTCACGCTTTCGTGTTCCGTCTATGCCTTACATCTGTTTGCTGGCAGGAATTGGAATTACCTCTGTAGTGGACCATTACTCGAGAAGGAAGAACCTCGATCATAGCGAGGGTCCCCGTAAAAAAAGAAATATCGAGTAGGGGTGAATCCGCTATCGGCCATTTTTGGCAGGGAAGAATTTTCGCCTCTCAAATCCTGAGCGCTGAAACGCACAATCCAAGTTTGACTTCCCAAGCAGTGCCATTTGGGATTATCTTTTCGTAAAATCGGACGAGTGCAATTTTCTCGCCACAGGACGTTGAGAAGTTTGTATCCCCAAGTTAGTGTTCCCAACTCGGCGTAGCCGTTCTTGTTCGACCATTTGCCCACTGGTTTCAGGATGAATACAAGGCCTTTGACTGTCAGCCTGCTCTTTCTGGCAATCACCTTTGGAGGGTGTAGGGAACGAGTTAACCCTGGATCGCATACAAGATATATTTTCCAGGGGGCACCTCCATCCGAGGATGTCAATACGTCCGACCAATTGCCGCATGCGCCCCCGTTCACAGTTTCAAGCCAACTTGTAAAAACGGCCACCCTGGAGCCGGGTAAAACCCCCTTCAATGAACCTAATCATAATCTTCCTTCCGGGTCAGGAGACTCCGAGGAAAAGACCGGTTGTCCGGCGTGGACCAAATCACAAGTACAGTCGGAATGCAAGCCCCAGGGTACGATCCTGGCGCTCGGGAAAGATTTGAGTTCGATCGGACGGCAGGCGAGGGGCAGGATAGAGCTGCAGGCTGTTCCCATGGTGGACCAGCAAAACTATACTTCCTGCGGCGAGGCGGCCTTTGCCGTGGCGTGGAACTACCGGCACCCGGATCAGGCGCTGGAGATCGGGGCGGTGGAGTCGGCCGGCCTGAAACTGGGCGTGTATTTTCCCTCCAACCTCCCCGGACCGCACGGCTACCTAGGGACTTCGCCGGCAGGGATGGAGGCGATCGGTGATTATTTTGCCGCCAAGTACAAAATGCCTCCCCCAACGGCCGGAAACATCCACCTTGACAACGGGGATGCTTATACCCAACAGGAGGCCAGAGGCCTGCTCTACAGCCAGCTGTCCTCCGGGTATCCGCTCATCGTTGAGGTAACCGATATTGTCGGAGAACCGAGTAGAACGTACAACGACTCGCATTATGTGGCCATCACCGGGATGGACTTCGATACGGGCAGGGTCATTTTCAACGATCCCTATATCTCCATAAGCATGAGCGGAAAATATTCGGGGTTTGGCAGAGTCACCGATTGGGGTGCGCTATGGGTTTCGTGGTCGGGGAATCGGGATGTCAATCCCGGTAAAGGTGGACATCCCGGGCGAGGCTGGTACATGGTTGTCCCTTGAAATAACCTTTCACCAATTTGCTCTGCTTTCAATGCTCGATGCTCGCTGTCGGAACAAGAAACCCGGTCACGAAGCTTGGCATCGCGACCGGTAAGTGGAAAGGAACGTTCTCGAAGAGGTGAGACTACCCGGCTTAGGCGACTGGAGTCAGGAAGGGCGCGAAGGCCCAGCCACCGGTTTCCAGATGCGCCCAATTGCCGGACATTTCGGTCACCTTCACCTGTATGTTCTGGCGCAGGGTACCGACCACACCGGTATCCTTGCTCGGCCTGCTGCGGACGTTCAGAGCAAAAACGTTGACAAAATATACCCGGGCGTCGTTTGCCGGAGCGGAGGGCGTCGAACCGCTGGGGGGTTTCTGTGGCGGGCGGCTGCGGGCCAGGGTACTGATGAAGCTCCCCGTAAAAATGCTGACGTCCAGAGGCGCCTGTTTTCCCAGGCTGTCGTAGACGCCGGACAGGCGCAGGACGTCGCCGCTGAACTGGTGGCCGACCGGTTCGTTTTTGGCGGCTCCGGTCGGGACGAGCGGCGCGTAGTCCGGCAGCCAATTTGCCTTGAATTCGTCCCAGGTGAAATCCGCCGCCTTTGCAGGCTGCCTGCCGTAATGCGCCACCCACAGGCGGTATTTCCTGATCCAATCGTTGACTGGCGGAGCCCAGGATTGGACGAAGCCGAAGCTTGTGTACACCCCGCTATGCGGAAAGAGGCCGGCCAGGTCGGTCATGAAGGCTTTGTTGTGCAGACTGATGTTGGTCGGTGTGGCCCGCGGCACGTCGTCCCAGGCGATCTCCTGGCGACAGGCCTTCGTCCATGCCTCCCAATCCGTCCACCACTGTTCCTGGTCGGCCCACAGATATTTGACCGGCAGGCCCGTGGCGACGATATCCTCAACAGCCCAGTGGGCTTGGGCGACCGGGTCGAAGAGGATGTCATCCCAGTAATAGGCCATCAGCGCCAGGCCGCCGTCGCTGACGGCCTGGCCCAGGGCGACGAACATGGGGTCCCGGTGCATGCCCTGGCCCGATTTGACGATGACGGCCTTGACTCCGGCACTTTTGAGCAGTGGAACGTCCAGACGATTTTCGTAATGGGAAACGTCGATGACGAGCTTCGGATTCTTGATCATACCAATACTCCTTTAACCAATAAATTGTGCAATCGCCCCTTTGGGTGGGATGATCCGGCAGGTCCTGGTTGCATCCCAACAGATACGCCGGAACGCCGTGGAGGCACTTCCCGCCGATATTTTAAGTTAAAGTTCTCATAGTCGGAAGGGTAAATGCCGGGAAAGGCCTCCCCAGCGCCGGCTTTCCGCGGGAGTCAGCCTGCACGCAGGCCGGGCTGCACCGCTCATGAACACGCAGATCGAAGGTTCGGATCTGAGATCATTTT
>Ga0335070_10007109_pt1 | contig 13146 bp, 11 predicted proteins | sample Lox_Sample_13_FD_206722 | JGI IMG/M metagenome (GOLD analysis project Ga0335070, IMG submission 206722) | Soil microbial communities from Loxahatchee National Wildlife Refuge, Florida, United States - Lox_Sample_1.3 | ecosystem: Environmental > Terrestrial > Soil > Wetlands | place: USA...
GCGTGTCCTCGAGCTGCGCGACGCTGCTCGCCCCGACGAGCGCGGACGTCACGCGGGGGGAGCGCAGCACCCAGGCGATCGCCATCTGCGCGAGCGTGCGACCTCCGCGCCGCGCGGCCTCGTGCAGGCGCCGCACCTTGTCGATGCTGGCGTCCACGTCGCGCTGCGTCAGCCACACGCGGTCGGTCTTGGACGCCCGGGCGCCGCGCGGGATCCCCTCGAGGTAGCGGTCGGTGAGAAGCCCCTGCGCCCGCGGCGAGAACGCGATGCAGCCGATCCCCTCGCGCTCGAGCACGTCCAGCAGGCCGTCCTCCACCCAGCGGTTGAGCATGTTGTAGACGGGCTGGTGGATCAGGCACGGCGTCCCGAGGCCCCTGAGGATCGCGGCCGCCTGCCGCGTCTGCTCGGCGGAGTACGCGGAGATCCCGACGTACAGCGCCTTACCCTGGCGCACCGCGGCGTCGAGCGCGCCCATCGTCTCCTCCATCGGCATCTCGGGGTCGGGGCGGTGGCTGTAGAAGATGTCCACGTACTCGAGACCCATTCGGCGGAGCGACTGGTCGAGGCTCGCGAGCAGGTACTTGCGCGAGCCCCATTCGCCGTACGGCCCGGGCCACATGTCCCAGCCGGCCTTCGTGGAGATCACGAGCTCGTCGCGGTACGCGGCGAAGTCGGTCGCGAGGAGCCGGCCGAGCGTCTCCTCGGCGGAGCCTGGCGGCGGGCCGTAGTTGTTGGCGAGGTCGAAGTGGGTGACGCCGAGGTCGAACGCGCGCCGCGCCATCGCGCGGGCGTTCTCGAACGCGTCCACGCCGCCGAAGTTGTACCACCACCCGAGCGAGATCGCCGGCAGCTTGAGGCCGCTGCGCCCGCACCGGTTGTACCGCATCGAGTCGTAACGGGTCGGGGAAGCGAGGTAGGTCATGGTGGTCTCATCATACGACCGGCACGGCGGCGCGCCGCGCGAGCAATTGACAGACCGTACGGAATCACGTACGTTTCACTCGGAGGCGCCGATGGGCACGATCCGGGTGAGCGAGGCGCGCGACCGGCTGTACCGGCTGGTGGACGAGGCCGCCGAGTCGCACGAGCCCGTCGTCATCGCCGGCAAGCGCGGCAACGCCGTGCTCGTCGCCGAGGACGACTGGCGCGCGATCCAGGAGACGCTCTACCTGCTCTCGGTGCAGGGGATGCGCGAGTCGATCCGCGAGGGGATGGCAACCCCGGCCGACGAGTGCGACACGGAGCCCGGCTGGTGACGCGCCGCCCCTGGCGCGTCGTCTACACGAAGCAGGCGCAGAAAGACGCCCGCCGCATCGCGGAGGCGGGGCTGCGCGAGAAGGCGCAAGCGCTGCTCGATCTCCTCGCCGAGAACCCGCTCCGGCATCCGCCCCCGTTCGAGAAGCTCGTCGGCGACCTTGCCGGCGCGTACTCCCGCCGCATCACGATTCAGCACCGCCTGGTCTACCAGGTGCTGAAGAAGGAGCGCACCGTCAAGGTCCTCCGGATGTGGACGCACTACGAGTGAGTCTGATGCGCGACATTCGCCCCGCCTTCGCCGGCACCGCACCCGTTACGCCCCTGGTGGCTTTCCTCTTGGCGTGTGTAGGCTGATCTCTCCGGTCCTGTCGATCAAGACGAATCGGGGTCCGGACTGCCTCGCCGGAGACGTACTGGCCGGTTCCAGGGTGAAGCCACCCGTGGCCGTCCAGAGAAGCACCGATGCCGCCGGCGTGCTGGCTGGCGCCACGCGCGCTGTGTCCTCGCCGAACCACCCGCCTTCGATGTCGCCCTCCTTCGGAACGATCAGGTTCCCGAAATGCGCGGGCTCGAGTTCGACGGTCGCTTGGAAAGGGTCGAACTGGATCGAGGTTGGCACGAGTTGCGGGGGGTAGCGGAAGTTACCGCAGTGCGTGTACTCCGCTGCGTCCGTAGCGAGGCGCAGCGACTCGGACCTGAGCGCTTGCTGGCTCTCATCGACCGCGATCAGGTAAACCCACCGCTCGCTTCCGTCCTCGACCGTGACTCGGAGAAGCTCGACGCCATTCCATCCCGACTCGATCTGGCCGACTGCGAACGTGGGCGTGGGACTCGTCCGGGTTCCTCGCGGGTCGAACTGGTCGCACTCCTCCTCCCTGAGCGTCTCCAAACTCAGGTTGTCGCGGAGGCAGGCGGACGGGATCGACTTCACGACCGTATCACGTGAAGCGCGCGCGGTGACGAGGAGGAAACGGAAGCCGACGTTGCAGCCTGTTGCGGGCGTCGCGAGGAGGTAGTGTCGGTCTCCGTCGCGGCCAGAAGAGAGGCTCGCAACGGCTGTGACTGGCCCGATCCTGGGCACGGTCACGGTCTTCCCAACCTGCACCCGCTTGCCGGCGATCCAGTCAGCCATTTCCGCGATGCTGCCCGGCACGCCCGCGTGGATAGTCTGGAAGCCGAGCAACGTGCGCGACAGGAGCAAAAGAGACCGCTCGAAGGACCCTCCTGCCCGGCTACCTGAGTAGCTCGTGGTTTCAGTGCACAGGAAGTCTGCTCGCGGGGGATCCCAGGCACAATCAAGGGCAGTCTGCGGTTCGAAGCTCGCATCAGCCGCCGTGCACGCACCGTGCTGAAAGCACTCACCGCACCTGATGACGGCCGGGATCGATGGGCGCTCCGACCTGAAGTCCAGCACCAGTTGGTAGCGGAAGTCACAGGTACCGCGGTCACCTGGGTCGTCCTCCCATGAGAAGACCAACAGCGGGACGTCGCCGTGCGCCACCTGGGAAGGCACATCCCACTTTGGCGGATACAGGGAGGACTGGATGTCGCTCTTCGTCTGATCTCTGAGCCGCCACCACGCGTCGGACCTGCCGCCCACCATGTGGGCCACGATGCGCATGCTCATCGGTGGGTTGTCCAGCCTGTCCCACTGTGGGCTCACAACACGCTTCGTGTCCACATAAATGTCAACCCATTGAAACCCATACCTGAGAGCGTCGAACGGACCAAAATGAGCGGCAGGTGGCGGGAGCGGGCGCTCCGAGCCGATGGCGTCGGAATCGACACGCTCAAACGACAGCCCGTGCTTGTAATCGATCGTGTTCTCAGCGGCGGGTTCGCATCCGAACCTCGGTGGCGGACCACCGAGTGCCGTGTCGCAGAAGAAGGGGCAGGCGATCGATATCACCCCAGCCGCCAAGAGTAGCGCAGACTGCCTGTCGGAAGCCATGACGCGAGAATACACTGCTGTGGCGGCATCGACGGAGGAAGCAGTCGACGGGTCCTCGACGCCACGATGACCGTCGGAGTGAGGCTCGAAAGGCCGTCGCTGCAGCGGCACTGAGCGAGGACATGCCGCTCTTCGCCGCGCAGCACAGAAACGCCTTTCGCGGAACCCGAACCCCTGAACCCTGCCTCTACGCCGTTCCGTACAGCGGGAACGCCTTCGTCAGCTCCTCGACCTCGGACTTGACTTTCGCCCACACGGCCTCGTCCTCGGTGCGGAGCACGCGGTTGATGAACGCAGCGATCGCCTTCATCTCGTGCGGGCCCATGCCGCGGGTCGTGACGGCCGGGGTGCCGATGCGGATCCCGGAGCCGATGTACGGCTTGCGGGTGTCAAACGGGACCGTGTTCTTGTTGACCGTGATCCCGGCCTTGCCGAGGCGATCCTCGCCCTTCTTCCCGGAGATCCCGTCGCTCCCGAGGTTGATGAGCATGAGGTGCGTGTCGGTGCCGCCGGAGACGAGGCGCCAGCCGAGGAACTGCAGCTCGCCGCACAGCGTCCTGGCGTTCTCGAGCACCTTCCCGATGTAGTCGCGGTAGGCGGGGGTGAGCGCCTCGGCGAACGCGACCGCCTTCGCCGCGATCACGTGCATGAGCGGGCCGCCCTGGACGCCCGGGAACACCGCCTTGTCGAGCGCCTCGGCGAACTCCTGCTTGCACATCACCATGCCGCCGCGGGGACCGCGCAGGGTCTTGTGCGTCGTGGTGGTGACGAACTCGCAGTGCGGCACCGGCGACGGGTGCAACCCGACGGCGACCATCCCCGCGATATGGGCGATGTCGGCCATCACCATCGCGCCCGACTCGTGCGCGATTTCGGCGATCAGCTTGAAGTCGATGATGCGCGGGTACGCGGACGCACCGCACACGATCAGCTTCGGCTTGTGCGTCCGCGTCAGCTCGCGCATCGCGTCGTAGTCGATCGTCTCGGTGTCCTTCCGCACCAGGTACGGTACGACCTTGAACGTCTTGCCGGAGTAGTTCAGCGGGTGCCCGTGGGTGAGGTGGCCGCCGTGCGAGAGGTCCATCCCGAGGATCGTGTCGCCGGGCTGGCACGTCGCGAGGTAGACGGACATGTTCGCCTGCGCGCCCGAGTGCGGCTGGACGTTGACGTGGTCCGCGCCGAAGAGCTGCTTGGCGCGGGTGCGCGCGAGCTCCTCGGCGACGTCCACGAACTCGCACCCGCCGTAGTAGCGCTTCGCCGGGTACCCCTCCGCGTACTTGTTGGTCATCACCGAGCCCATCGCGGCGAGCACGGCGGGGGAGACGAAGTTCTCGGACGCGATCAGCTCGAGGCCCTCGTTCTCGCGCCGGCGCTCGCTGTTGAGGGCGGCCGCGATCTCCGGGTCGGCCTGGCGGACCGCGGTCTCGAGGAAGTTGAAGAAAGCCGTGCGCTCGTGCTGGTTCATCGCTTCGTCTCCCGTCTTTCCGGGTCTTCGGGCCCCTGACCCCTGACCCCTGACCCCGTCTCTATCTTCTCCACGCGCCGTTCGTGGCGGCCGCCCTCGAACGGAGTGGCCAGAAAGATGTCGAGGATCTGGACCGCGACGCCCGGGCCGGTGGTGCGACTGCCCACGCACAGGACGTTCGCGTTGTTGTGGCGGCGCGCGTACTCGGCGGTGAACGCGTCGTGACACTGGGCGGCGCGCACACCCCGGTGCCGGTTGGCGGCCATCGCCATCCCGATCCCCGTGCCGCACACCAGCACGCCCACGTCGCCCTCGTGCGCGAGCAGCCGGCGCGCGAGCTCGTGGGCGAAGTCGGGGTAGTCCACGGCGTCGCGGTTCGACGGCCCCAGGTCCACCACCTCGTGGCCTGTGTCGCGGGCGCGGTCGGCCAGCATCTCCTTGAGGTCGAACCCTGCGTGGTCGGCGGCGATGAGGATTCGCACTGCGGGCTCCCTGCGGCCGGGCCGGTCGGCGGGCCGCCAGCGGATGGTACTACGCCTCGGCGCCGGAGGCATCCCTCGGGGCCGCTACCGGGGCGCCGCGCCCGGCCGGACCGGTGCGCCGAGGGCACCCGCCTCGGCGAGCCGCCCGTGCCGGGCGAGGAACGCGGCGTAGGCGCTCCGGGCACGCCCGCCGGTCGGGTCGAGCGCGAGGGCGTCGAGGAGGAGGCTCTCCGCTCGTGCGGGATCGCCCACTCGCTCGCTCGTCCCGGCGCGCGCGATGCGCGACTCGACGCGCTCGCGCACCGTGTACCCGGTCGGGTCGCGGGTCACGAGGAGCGCCAGCGTCGCGGCCAGCGCCGCCCGGAGCGCGAGCGGCCGCCATCGCCCGGCGCGCGCCTCCCCGACGGCCCACACGAGGAACCGGCCGGCGAGGACGCACAGCGCCGGCACGATCACGAGGCGGTAGCGGTCCACCACCAGGAACGCGACGATCGCCGCGGCGTACGTCGCGACGTAGGCGCCGAGGATCGCCCGCTGGCGCCGGTCGCCGGGGATCGTCAGGCCGGCGGCCGCGAGCGGGAAAACCCACCACCAGCGCGGCAGCACGGCGAACGGACGCCACGCCTCGAGGTAGTAGGTGAGGTTCTTGGTGTCGCCGATCTCGAACCCCCCGATCAGGTAGAACGCCTTGCGCGCCATCAGCGCGGCCCAGGCGCCGGGGTGCGACCACGCCCACGCGAGCACGCGGCGCGTCCAGTAGCGCGACACCTCCGACGGCTTCGGCTCGCGCCCGAGGGCGACGCGGGCCACGTACCGCCCCGACGACATCACGTTGTCGGTGTACGTCCCGTCGGGAGCGTACGAGGCGGTGTCTGTCGGCCCGGGCATGAGAGGCGTGAAACCGTCGGCGTCGGGGTTGTTACCGAGGTAGAGGTTGACGCCGCCGTTGGAGCAGATCAGCACGGTGTCGTGGCCTACGATCGCGTTGACGGCCGTCACGGGGACGATCGGGATCGCGAGCCCGACCGCGAGCGCCACGCCGCCGCGCACCATCTCCCGCCGGTACCACCCGCTCCGCCACGCCGGCACCGCGACGAGCGCCGCGGCGACGGGCGCGAACGGGAGGATGTCCGGGCGCGCGATCGCGGCGAGGCCGATGAGGAGGCCGAGGACGAACGCGCTCGAACCCGACGGTTCACGCGCGGCTCGCTCGAGGGCAAGGAGCGCGCCGACGACGAGGGGGAGCAGGACGACGGGGCTCAGGAGCTCGAAGTCGGTGAGCACGACGGTGGCGGCGCCCGCGTACAGGAGCCCGGCCGTCACGCCCGCCGCCCGCCCGAACATCCGCGCGCCGAGCACGCCCACGAGCACGGGGGTGAGCGCGCCGAGGGCGATCTGGACGATCCTGACGCCGAGGAGGTCGCCGCCGGTGAGAGCGAGGACGCCCGCGAGGAAGTAGGGGTAGAGCGGGGGACGGTAGAACGGGACGGCTCCGAGCAGCGTGCCGTGCGCGATCGCCGAGGCCCACTGGAGGTGCCACAGCGAGTCGAGGTACGGCCGCCAGAACGTCGGGTCCGCCGCGGCGGTGCCGAGGTAGGCGAACCGCAGCGCGAGCGCCGCGGCGTAGATGCAGCCCGCCCATCGCCAGCCGAGGGCGCGGTCGGGACGGGCGGGTGGCGATGCGCTCATGGCGGCCGACCAGCCTCGATTATAGGGGCGGCTCCGTCGGTGAGGCGCGCTCCCGACGAGGGTGCCGCGCCGTCACACCCGGGGGTGGTAGAGCGCCTCGTACTCCGAGAGCGCGAAGCTGTCGCTCATCCCCGCGAGGTGGTCGACGATCAGCCGCACGAACCGCGGCTCCGAGTGGTAGTGCTCGGCGACCTCGCCGGGGATGGTCTTGATCGTGAGGTCGCGCAGGTAGCGGCGGCCGGTCTCCTCGTGGAACCGGAGGAGCGCGTACGTCGGCAGTGTGAGCGGGTTGGAGTAGTAGGCGCGGAACAGCCCCGCCATCACGAGGTGGGCGCGATGGTCCTGCCGGTTCACCTCCTGGTTGTTGATGATGAACCGGTAGATGAACGCCTTCAGGTCGGCGAACAGCGGTGCGACCCGCTTGGAGAACGCGATCGCGGCGGCCGGGATCTCGTCGGCGACCGCGACCCACCCCTCGTGGTCGGCGACGCCGTGCTTGGCCGCCACGCGGTCGATGGCGCGCGCGCCGGTCTCGATCGCGTCGGTGACGAAGAGGTGGATCAGGCCGCGCTGCAGCAGCGCCGCCTTCCGCCAGCGCCGCCGCTCGCGCGCGTACGTCTCGCCGGAGCGCTCGATCACGGCGGCGGAGGCGGGCAGCCTCTCGATCTCCTCGAGCGAGACGGCCTCGGCGTAGAGGCCGTCCTCGAGGTCGTGGGTCTGCTGCGCGATCTCGTCGGCGAGCGCCACCGCCTGCCCCTCGAGGTGGCACGGCTTCCCGAGACGCAGCCCCTCGGCCGTCGGGAGCGGGAACGGGAACCGTACCTTCCACGTGGTGTGCTTGATGATCCCCTCGCGCACCTGGTCGGTGAGGTTCAGCCCCGGGTAGTCGTAGCGGCGCTCGAGCTGGTCCACGACGCGGATCGACTGGTAGTTGTGCTTGAACGTCCCGACCGCGCGCACGACGGGTCCGGGCAGCGGGCACGTGGGCTCCTCGCCGGCGAGGATGCTGGCGAGGACGCGCTCGCCCGAGTGCCCGAACGGGGTGTGGCCGAGGTCGTGGGCGAGGCCGATCGCCTCGACGAGGTCCTCGTTGAGGCCGAGGGCGCGCGCCAGCGTCCGAGCGATCTGCGCGACCTCGAGCGTGTGGGTGAGGCGCGTGCGCGGGTGGTCGTCCGTGTACGGGACGTACACCTGCGTCTTGTGCTTCAGTCGCCGGAAGGCGCGCGAGTGCAGGATCCTGTCGCGGTCGCGCTGGAAGTTCGTGCGGTAGTCGAAGTGACGGCCCTCGCTCGGGATCGGCCGGCGGCGCGTCGCCTCGCGGGAGCGCGCGGCGCAGAAGGCGAGCGAGGACTCCTCCGCGCGCTCGAGGCGCTCGCGGGTCCGCACCTCCACCTGTGCCGTCTTACCCAAGGCCGTATCCTCCGATGGCGAGCACCTCGCCGGCCAGCCGCAGCGACCCCGTCACGAGCGTCGGCCGGTCCTCCGGGATCGCGAGGAGCGCCGCCGCCACGCTGGCCGCCCTCGTGCACCCCGGGAACGCCTCGGCGAGCTCGGCGAGCGGCGTGGCGCGCGGCGACGCGATCGGCGCCACCGTGACCCCGTCGACGCGCGGCCGCAGGAGCGCCACCATCTCGTCGAGCGGCTTGTCGTCCAGGCACGAGAAGAGGAGGTGGGGCGGCCGCGGGAGCCGCATCGAGTCGAGCGCCGCGGCCAGCGCCTCCATCGCCTCGGCGTTGTGGGCCCCGTCCACGAGGAGCGTGCGCCCTCGCACCTGGCACCACTGCATGCGGCCCGGCCACGACACGCCCTCGATCGCTCGCGTCACGGCGGCGGCCTCGGGCGCCGGCCCGATCCCGTGCTTGGCGAGCGCCGCGGCGGCCGCGAGCGCCAGCCTCAGGTTCGCGACCTGATGCGCCCCCGCCAGCGGCAGCCCCGCCTCGCCGCTCACGCCGGCCACCGTGAACTCGACCGGGTTTCGTTCGAAGGTTCGAAGGTTCGAACGTTCGGAGGTTCCGGGACCAGAACCTTCGAACCTTTGAACGTGTGAACCTTCGAACAGCGGCCTCACCGACGCCCAGTCGGAGGCGAGGGAGAGCGGTGTGCCGGCCGCGGCGCCGGCGCGGATCACGGGCTCGACCTCGGTGTCCCACGCGCCGACGATCGCCTCGAGCCCGCGCAGCGCGGCCGCCTTCTCGGCGGCGATCGCCGTGCGGGTGTCGCCGAGCCACTTCCGGTGGTCGGTACCGACGTTGGTGAGCAGCGCAACCGCCGGCTCCGCCGCGCTCGACGCGTCCCACCGCCCGCCGAGCCCGGCCTCCATGACCGCGACCGCGACCCGACGCTCGGCGAACTCCAGCGCCGCGGCGCACGTGAGCGTCTCGAAGTACGAGAGGTCCGGGAAACGCTCCAGGGCGGCCACGAGCTCCGCCAGCCTGGGGCGCGACACCATCGCCCCTCCGACCCTGATCCTCTCCTCGACGGCGACCAGGTGGGGCGAGGTGTAGAGGCCGACCCGGACGCCGTGGGACTGCAGGATCCCCGCCAGCAGCGCGGCCGTGGAACCCTTCCCGTTCGTGCCGACCACGAGGATCGAGGCGAACGTCCTCTCGGGGTGGCCGAGCGCGTCGAGCGCATGGCGCACGCGGTCGAGCCCGGGGAGGATGCGCTGCTCGAGCCGGGGCGCGAGCAGCGCCTCGGCGCCTAGAGCATGTGGGTGAGGCACCGTGCGATCGTCTCCTTGAGCTCCTGCCGGGGCACGACCATGTCCAGCATCCCGTGCTCGAGGAGGAACTCCGACCGCTGGAACCCCTCGGGGAGCTTCTGCCGGATGGTCTGCTCGATCACGCGCGGTCCGGCGAAGCCGATCAGCGCGCCCGGCTCGGCGATGTTGAGGTCGCCGAGCATCGCGTATGACGCCGTGACGCCGCCTGTCGTGGGGTCGGTGAGCACCGAGATGTACGGGATCCGCAGCGCGTGCAGGCGGGCGAGCGCGGCCGAGATCTTCGCCATCTGCATGAGCGAGAGCACGCCCTCCTGCATGCGCGCTCCGCCCGAGCACGAGACCACGATGAGGGGAACGCGGTTCTTGAGGCAGCGCTCGATTGCGCGCGTCAGCTTCTCGCCGACGGCGGAGCCCATCGAGCCGCCCATGAAGGCGTACTCCATCGCGGCGATCACGGTCCGGATCCCGGCGAGGCGGCCGACGCCGACCAGCAGCGCGTCGCACCGGAGGCCCTTCTCGCGCAGGTCCTTCAGGCGCTGGGCGTACGGCTTCGAGTCCACGAACTCGAGCGCGTCGGTCGAGTAGACGTTGGCGAAGAGCTCCTTCCAGTTCCCGTCGTCGAACAGCTGGGCCAGCCGCGCGCGCGCCGCGACGCGGTGGTGATGACCGCACCGGGGGCACACGAACAGCCCGCGCTCGAGCTCCTTCCGGTACAGGGTCTCCCGGCACCCGTCGCACTTCACCCACAGCCCTTCGGGCACCCTGCTCACGGGGCGCGCGGACGGGTCGGCTCGTCGGAACCACGCCATAGAGGCGCAATAGTACACCGACACACCGTGGAAACGCTCAACTCCAACCGCCACAAAGAGAAACGTGACGGTCGATCGATCGAGACCGGAGAGGACGTGCCGGCCTGAGGAGTTCAGAGTCAAGCGTTAAGAGTTAAGAGTTGAGAGTTCAAAGCGACGACAAGGCACGAGCTCCTCCCTCGCCGTCTTGCGATCCGGGCGCGCCGGGAAGCTGGCCACTTCCCAACTCTTCACTCTTAACTCTCAACTCTTAACTTCGCCCTGCTTCCGCGGTCCCGGCGGAGCGGGCGACGATTAGCGGCGGGCCGTCGGGCCGCGGCACGAGCTCGATCTCGACGCCGAACGTCTCGCGGAACAGCTCCGGGCGCAGGACGTCGGCGGGCGTCCCGTCCGCCCGGATGTGCCCGTCCCTGAGGACGACGAGGCGGTCGGCGACCCTGAGGGCGAGGTTCCAGTCGTGGAGGACGAGGACGGCGCCGACACCGTCGCGCCGCAGCGCCGCGATGATCGCGGCGAGGGCGAGTTGGTGGCGCACGTCGAGCGCCGTCGCCGGCTCGTCCAGCAGAAGCAGCCGCGGCTCCGAGGCGAGCGCCCGGGCGAGCAGGACCAGCTGGCGCTCGCCTCCGGAGAGTCGCTGCACCGCCGTGGCCTCCCGCCCCGCAAGGCCGACCCTAGCGATCGCGGCAGCGACGCAGGCGTGATCGCGCGGGCCGGGGGGGCGCCACGGACCGAGGTGCGGCGCGCGCCCCTGCTGCACGACCTCCGAGACCGTGAGCGGGAAGGCGAAGCTCACCGCCTGCGGAACGTACCCGACGATGCGCGCAACGTCGCGGCGGCGCCACCCCGCGAGCGGCCTGCCGCGGAGCTCGACGACGCCGCCGCGCGGCGGCAGGACCCCGGCGAGCAGGCGCAGGAGCGTGCTCTTCCCGGCGCCGTTCGGCCCGAGGACGGCCACGCAGTCGCCATCGGAGACCGCGAAGTCGACGCCCCTGACAACGTCCGCGCCGCCGTACCCCCCTGCGAGCCCGCGCGCCTCGAGAAGCGTCACGGTGACCGCCGGAGCAGCGCCACGAAGAACGGGACGCCGAGGACCGCGGTGACGACGCCGACCGGAAGCTCCACGGGTCCGAGGGCACGGTGTGCCGCGAGGTCGCCGAGCGCCATGAGCGCGGCGCCGGCCGCCGCGGCGCGCGGCAGGAGGCGCCGCGTCCCGTGCCCCCACACCAGCCGGCACAGGTGCGGGACCACGAGCCCGACGAAGCCGATCACGCCCGCGAACGCCACGGCGCCTCCGCAGAGGGCGGCAGAGGCGAGGAAGACGCGCCGCCGCACCATCGCGACCTCGACGCCGAGCCCCGCGGCCGACTCCTCGCCGGTCGCGAGCAGGCCGAGGTCCCGGCCGTGCAGGAGCAGCACGAACGCGGGGACCACGACGTACGGCGACAGCCACGCCACGGCGCCGACGGACGCGGAGGCGAGGGAGCCCATCGTCACCGCGAGCGCCCCCGGCAGGCGGGGCGACGGCACGAGCGACAGGATCGTGAGGATCACCGCAGACGCGGCTGCGTTCACCGCGACCCCGGCGAGGATCATCCGGGTCGGCGAAGGGCCGAGCGGGCCGTGCGCCATCCACCACACGAGGCCGGTCGCAAGGGCGGCGCCCGCCATCGCGGCCGCCGGCACGAGGCCGAGCGCCGCGGCCGGCAGCGCGGCGAACGCGGCCGTCGCGGCCGCCGCGCCCCCACCCGAGATCCCGAGCAGGAACGGGTCGGCGAGCGGGTTCGCCAGCAGCGCCTGGAGCGCCGCCCCCGCGAGGGCGAGCGCGGCGCCGACCGCGAGCCCGAGTGCCAGCCGCGGCAGCCGCACTCCGAACACGATCGTGCGCGACTCGGGCGCCCCGTGACCCGCCAGCGCGGCGAGAGCGTCGCCCGCCGGCAGGGCGGTCCCGCCCGCCAGCAGCGCGGCGACGCACGCGGCCAGCAGCACGGCGACGAGGACCAGGTCCGCGCCCCGCCTCACCCGGAACTCCCGCCCTGCGGCGTTGCGCCGTCGCGGTTCGGTTCGTGACGACCTGACCCCTGACCGCTGACCCCTGGCCCCGCCTCGTCTCTCTCCCTCGCCGCCACCAGCGCCTCCAGCGCGTCCGGGAGCCGCGGCCCCGGCCTGCTCGCGGCGTCCGCGGGGAGCCAGAGGACCCTCACGGTGCCGGATGCCAGCCGGGCGCCGGTGCGTGCGCGGAGGACGCGCGCGAAGCCGGCGCGCACGTCGGGCTCGTCGGGCGCGACCACGACCTGGAGCCTGGGGTCGAGGAGTAGCTCGGGATCGACCCTCGGGTACCGGCCGGCGCCTCCCGCCGCGAGGTTGTCGAGCGCGGCGCGCCTGAGGAGGTCGTCGTGGAACGTTCCGGGCGCCGCGACGATGAGCGGGTCCCACCAGACGACGTAGAGCGCTGCGCGCCGCGGCAGCCGCGCCGCCGCGCGCTTCACCCGCTCGCAGCGGGCTTCGATCCCCGCGGCGAGGCGCTCGCCCTGCGCGGGCCTCCCCACGGCGCGACCGGCCAGCCTGCACGCCTCGGCGAGACGGTCGAACGACGTGACGTCGGCGGTGAACACGCGCGTGCCGAGCGCGCGGAGGCGGTCGATGACGCGGGCGTCGCTGCCCGCCGTGGTCGCGAGCACCAGATCCGGGCGGAACGCGAGGATCGCCTCGACATCGGCGGGGTCCACGTGGCGCAGGCGGCGCGCCGCCTCGGGGTAGTCCGCGGCCGCCGG
>Ga0335070_10007112_pt1 | contig 13142 bp, 3 predicted proteins | sample Lox_Sample_13_FD_206722 | JGI IMG/M metagenome (GOLD analysis project Ga0335070, IMG submission 206722) | Soil microbial communities from Loxahatchee National Wildlife Refuge, Florida, United States - Lox_Sample_1.3 | ecosystem: Environmental > Terrestrial > Soil > Wetlands | place: USA: Florida...
TGGTGATGTTAGCGGCAGGTACGGTAACTCCCCCTATGGTTACAGTTCCCTGCGTCCCGCCGAAGCCGTAGTGATGGGTTACATTTTTTTGATTGAACGGCTTCGTTGTAGCTGAGGGTCCTGTATACGCATTGTTGGGGACGTCCTGATCGCCCAGTGCCGTAATGGTAAGCGTATTACCGGGCGCACTTACCCAAGGTCCAACGCCGTCGCCGTCAACTTCCTTGATGCCTGGCGTTGTATCCGGATACGAGCAGTCAGGATGGTTATAGCCTTCCGAGAAGGCGGACGTAGGTATCACGGGTGTATCCAGGTACGCGGTCTGTCCCGGCATGTACGGAATTTCGTAGCAGAACTGGCTATACGCCGGGTTATAGAACGGATCCGGGGTTGTGCCGGTGCCTGCATCGTTCATGCACATGATCATGGTGTTGGGTCCGTAACCCGTCGGATTGGGCGGATTAACTTCCCACGTGGAGTAAGTCAGACCGTCATAGTCGCCCCATTGATCGGACAGCACACGGCTGATTTCATTGCCCGCCCAGTCCTTGATGGAGACGGGCAGATTGGCCGGCGAGAATTTCTCGCCGAATGATGGCGAGAAAGGATCGAATTCAGAAGTGAAGTCGTCCGTGATGATGCCGGTGAAGTGAGAAGCAACGTGCGTCGAGGTGAAGATGTAGAACTTCGCCAACGCCGCCGTCTGGTCAGTCAGTGTGACTTCCTTGCGGTCGCACAGATTACGAGTAGCTCCGGCAAAAGGCGCTACTTCCTGTGAACCGGGGAAGAGGCTGATGAAATCGGGTACGGTGCGAGATTGACCGACGCAGGGCCAGAAGGTCTCTACGCTCCCGGTATCAGACTCATGACTTGCGAAGGTGGTGCGTCCCTGGTCCGTGTTCGGACTCTGCGCGTTATGGGCGTTGTATGCGGCGTTTACTTCGGCCTGATCGGGCAGGATAAAGATGCTGCCCAGTCCGCCGAACTGTTGCGTGACCGGCGCAATAAAGTTGTCGCCGATCAGGATGTTCTTGTCTTCTTCCTTGACTAGCTCGTAGCCTGAAGGGACGACGATTTCCACGACGTACTTGCCGGCGGGCAGCATGGGCGCACCGCCCTGGGTGGGATCCCAGTGCCCTTTTCCGTCCGCGTGTCCGTAGCGGTATGGATCGGTCGCGTCCGGATCAGGCACGCAAATCGTGCAGTTCGTAGCTGTCGCCTTGCCGCTTACCGGATCGACCCTCATACTGGGGAAGCTATACATGCCGTCGTACGGGGCAGGCTGCAACTGATTCCAGTTGTGCATGCCGTCGTAACACTTGAACTGCGAGTGGTCGGGCCGTGTTGTGCCCTGGTTCAGGTAGTTCGGCTGGTCCTTGAGGGAAAAATAGAAGGGATCGCTCTGCGATTGCCCGGGGCAGCTCATGTTCGGATTGCCGTCCGAGCGGAACCCCTGTGCCCAGTCATCCCAGCTGGTCGTCTGGGTCGTATCTACCAAAATAAGAGATTGGCTTCCATCCGGAGCCGTGCCCTCCTGATACAGGTTGATGGTGACATTCGGAACCAGCGGCTCCCAGCTGAGCTGCAGGAGCAGCTGAGGATCATCGAAAGGCCGCGTCGAAGCGTAGACGACATGGCCATGGATGCCACCGTTCTCTCCTTCGGCAAAGGGTTTCTTACCAAAGTCCAGGAACGAATATTCCCCGGCAAAACCCTGCCAGCCGTAGCTGCTTACCCACGGAGGATCAATTCGACCGGTGGAGTTAGGTGTACTGCCCGGGTTGGGTCCGTCTTGAATCGACTGACCGCTGCAGTCGGCTTGGTTGCAATAAACCGCGCCCGGAACGTGCAAGTTGCCAGGCAACGGATTCGCTTCATAGGTGTTGGCGTAGTTGTTGTAGGCAAATCCGTCGGTGCCAGCACCGGCCCCGCAATTCGCTCCGCCTTTTCCGCATGCGTCCGTGCCGTCGACCGGCCCACCGGCGTCATAGACGACGTGCGTGCCGGTGTTTTTGTAGCGAGTCGAGTCGGTCTCGACTACATACCAATTGAACAGCGGGAACACTTCGTTGAATCCCGCGTTTCCGTCAAGATCGGTACTGTTGAAATTGGAGAAGCTGCCGTCGCGGAAACGAATGTTGGTTGCCACCAGAGCCAATCCTGGCTCCTTGTCGCCTCGCAACCCATTTCCGTCAAGGTCGAAAAACGTCTGGGTGGAGATGTTGGACTGCCACTGGTTGACCGCGATCTCTCCCATGTCGCCGGTGTCGGTGCACGTCGTGCTCCCGGTAGCGCACACCCTGACCGGCGTGGAAATTCCGTCCACGATCTGATCGTTCCACTGGTCAAAGATGGCGACTTTCCAATCGCCGGGCGGGATGTCGTTAAAGCTGAAGTTCCCGTCCTGGTCGCACTTCGTGAACCTGAAATCGGCGCCCTCCGGATCACCCAAACTCACATAGCACTGGGTAAAACCGAAAGCATCGCGCGAGCCGGTGCCATAAAGTCTTTCGTCCGGCGTGCGCGACATGTGCACCATGGACACCATGCCTTTTACGCTGTGCGTGCAGTCGGAACCTGCGGCCTTGCACAAAGTATCGCCGCGGTCATTAATGACCTTCGGATTCGCGAAGCCGATTGAGACGTGATATCCGGCGGGCCCGAATTCCTGGAAGTAACCAGGTTCTCCGATCCGCATGAAGGAGTCGTGCGCCTTCTGGCCGTCAAGAGTGTTGGTCTGCAGCCACTCTTCGCCGCGGCCAATCCGGTCGGCGGCTGGCGTTGCCACCACCCCGTACCTGCCCTGGTAGAGGTTCGCGACAACGGCCTGGCCAGCCAGGGGCGATAGGGTCTTGCCATCCGCTTCGTATTTCGGGCAGGTGACAATCATGCCGGTGATCCCCAGCGTTCCCTTCGTCCCATCGCCGCCAACGGTTGCATCGTTCTTGGTGATAGGACAAGCGTCCTGACCGGTGGTCGGGTCGATAGTGCCCGCCAGACTGTTCGACAGCGGCATGTTAAACATGTCGTAAGTCGGCTGTCCGGTTGCGTCACCGGTTCCACCTGCGTCATCGAACAGGGTGATTTGGAAGCTTCCCAAGCCAGGCTCGTTCGGCGACAACACGTCGATACCGCCGCCTGCATCCTGCTCACCATTCAGCGGATAATCGTCTTCGAATACGAACACCGAAAGCTTCGCCGGTGGGAAGGGAGTTGGCTGGCTCAGCACCGTCACCGAGGTTTGGGCGGCGGCAATGGGCGCTCCACCCATGCCATGCCCGCAGTTCGTGTTCAGGCTGCCATCGGAGTTATATGGGCCAGCATCGCAGTTCGTGGGCGCACTGGCGGTGCCGCCGATAAACGGATTGGCCGCATCGCCCGGCAGAACCGAAATGTAGTAGCGCTTCGTCGGATCGAGGTAGACATCGCCCGGATCGGTTGGCGCTTCGCCGTTCCCAGTGGCATCCGGCCGGCAAACACCATTGCCGACGTCGCACACTACTTTCTGGTTCCCAAGCAGCGTCTGCCCGGATTCGCACGAAAGTGGGCCGGTGCAGCCGGTGGCAACCAGCGGCATGTGGCTGGTATGGAAGTTCGTGCCGAAGACCGGCGTGTTCGTAGCCGTACCCGAGCCGTCCGTGTTCGTCTGTTTGCTCGGGTCAACGTAGAAGGTGCGGTCTTCTTCAATGATCCAGCGGTAATCACCGATCACAGTCGTCTTGTTCGCGCCATCCAGGACAGTAACTTTCAACCCGCTTCCCTGCGGGAAATTCAGTGTCACCATGGCTGTCGAGGCGCTGACTGTGCCTTGCGAGTTCTGTGCTTTGAAGGTGAAGGTGTAGGTTCCCGTACCTGGGACCGTGGCCTTGAAACCGCCATTCGGATCGGCTGAAACCGTCCAGCCACTTCCCGAAGGCGTCACCGTCCCCGGGGCAACAGTGAGAGGATAGCCGGCGCTATCTTTGCAGAACAGGAGGATGCCCGGGGGCTTAATGCTTAGACTCTTCGCGACGGTTGAGTTGAACGAAGTGTTGCTGCAGATAATACCAGTTCCTGCCTCGATCGGCGCAGCGGCAAGCGTCACCGTAGCCGTCGGTTGACTGCCATTCGTAGCTTGGTATGTGAAGGTATCAGAATCCGAGCTGGACCAGCCGGGGTTCGGAGAGTAGGTGAATGTACCGTTTGAGTTGAGAGTAACTTTTCCTTTGGTCGGATTAGTTTTGAGCGTTACCCCGTACACGTTGGTGTCATTAGCCATGACACCTTTGAAAGGATCCAATACGTTCAGCGCTGTGCATGAACTTGCGCTGCTGGGACATGGAAGCACGGACGTGTACGTATCGTCCTGCACAACCGCGCCAGCAGTGAAGGCCGGGTCCGCGGGAAGTCCGCCAGCGTTGACGCTGATATAGCCCACCATTCCGGCATCGCGGGACACGGCATTGCCGGACAGGCTCAACTGCCGGTCGAATACTGGCAGCGCATCCTTGTTGCCGTTGACGTTCACGGCGTTGATCATCACGTCGTAAGTCTTGCCTGCAGCCATGAAGACTTCGCTTTGCACGCGCGGAATACCCGGCAATGGATTGCCGTCTTCGGCAATCAGCGAGAAACCAGGAACCGAAGAACCGGTCGTTTCCGCTCTGACAATCGAGGGTACGTGCATGCGCAGCCCAGCGTTGACCATACGCACCAAGACAGACCCAGTTACGCTGGTCGCTGGTGACGTCGGGAATAGCGAGGCGGAAGCATTGGTCTTGTCGAATGCCACACCATTGATCAGGTAGTACAAAGGCGTGTAATTCACGACCGGCGGATAACATGCCGCCGCGCCGTTGCTGCAAACCGCCGCCGTATTCTTCGCAAGTTGTAGCGCCGTGTCGGCCGCCGCCCCGCTCCCGCTACCGCCCGTGAATGTGACGGAGGGAGCTGATGTGTAGCCGGAACCGGCGTTGTCCAGATCAATTTCAGTGATTTGACCGTAGGTGGCACTGGTTGAGTCGGTATCGACTACGGCGTGTGCAGCAGCACCGCTGCCCCCGCCACCAATGAAATTAATGGTGGGAGCAGATGTGTATCCGGACCCGGGGCTGAGGAGATTCAGCGAACCGATTGGTTCTGGAGAGTAGGGACCATGGATTGCAGACTCGTCGAAGCCAACCTTGTTAACTGCAGTGCTGATCGCCTTGTTCTGGATAGGATCGATTTCACTGAATAACAGAGGTATTTCGGCGTTGTAGCTCACGCCAGGGTACGCTGTGCCTGTGGATCCGCCCGAAGGCGAGCTCGTTACAACCAATATTCCGTAAAGCCCCATCGGACCCTGGATCGAGGGGTGCGTGCCCGACTCGATCAGGTAGGTGCCAGGTCTCGGAGACTTCCACGTGAGCTGCGTCGTCGCCCCAGCCGCTACTTCCGTAGCGAAGGACTGAACCCGGTCTCCCTGCTTAGGCGGCACAAATACTGGCCCTGTATCCGCAATCGGCCACGTGGTCCCCATGTTCTCGTGGGCGGGACTTGGCTTGTAAACCGCCGAGGAGCCCAACCCGCCGCCGATCTGACCGACGATCACGAACGAGGTCGGAATCTTATTTCCGCCAAAGATCAACTGATTGGTCAGATTGATCTGCAAGTCCGTCCCTGTGGGCACGGTAATCACTACCGGTGACCAGCTCGAGCCGGCATGAGAGTTCAAAGCAGAGCAACCCGTGGAGCCCGTGCCGCAAAAGTAACCCCACATAGGCACATTGGAACCATCGGGCAGCGTAACACTGGACGGAGAAGCAATTAAGTTAACCTGCTGCTGCGCCGCACTGACACCTACTCCGAGGAGGAGAATAAACAACGCCAGTGTAAGTGTCTTTGAAGTGGCTGCTAAGTGAAATCGCATTTTTCTTCTCCTCAGTTAGTTCGACTCATCGATTACAAATTCACGAGAATCGACCAGCATCATCATCATCATTCCGCCGGGGAAGGCATTGTTCGTGGTGATCTCGCGCTCGTTGTGCGAGTGCCACATGAAGGCAAATCCAGCTTCGGTCGAGGGAGAGTTGGCGATGGTCCCCGAAGGCGGGGTTGTGCCCGTGGGCCCAACTGCACGCCCCGTTGCGTTCGGACCCAGATACGCGCTGCCCCCGTACCAAGCTCCATTTGTGAGAATGTTTGGATCCGGCAAGGTCACCGGCCCGCCGCCGCTCACATCTCCGACTGGGTGAGCTTCGAGGGCCTTATTGTGGTCCTGGCACCATTCGTAGTAGTTGATGGCCTTGTAAGACGTGCCCAGGGTGTTGTAGCCGTTCGCATCGGGAATACATGGAAGCAACGCGCTGGAATCAGAAGAGCTGGGATTGTGTCCATACATGTCCCAGTTCAATCCTTTTCCGGTGTAGTAGAAGATTCCATCCATCGCGAGCCCGGGCGTAGTCGTTGTTGTGAAGAGCAGAGGCCCAGCAAGTCCCTGTGCACTGCCGCTGGGGTAGTTAACTGTTCCACTGCTGAGAATGAGGTTTCCATCGCGCCCGAGGATGCGCACGTGGTTCGCGTGTTCGTGGAATGGATGTTGCCAACGTCCTTGGCCAACAATGCGCAGCAGCACCAGTTCGCCGGGATGCATATGGGGATTGCCGTTGTAGGGCTGGTGCGGATACTCCGGTGCGTAATTGGGGTCCATGAGGTCAGGCATGGAGCGGCCATTAATCATGTAGTACACAGGATGGTATGGCTCGGTTGCGACATCCAGACTGCAGCCAGCGGTCCCAGCCGTGCAGCCGGTCTTGGCCGCGACCTGCGCCTCAGCTTGGTAATGGATGTTGGGATCGATTTCAGAGAACTGAAACAAATACTCTCGGTCGTAACATGTATCAGGGTGATCGTAGGCCGCGGGCGCGAGACGGTAGTCTAACTCGTGCCAGAATGCTTCGGCGTCACCATTGTGGCCGGCGAAATTCCCCGTGCCGCTGGTGCAGTTGCCGGGAACGTTCTTCGGCAACACAATAATCACACCATACAAGCCCATTTCTACCTGCAGGTCACCCTGGGTTCCGCTGTAGTACGCGCGGGTACCTGGAGAACTCGCCGTGAAGGTGTAGGTGACGGCTCTTCCGGGAGCCACCTCGGTGGTTAGGAGCCCCTGAGGACAGCCCACTGTCGTAGCGCAAACTGCGGTCACGTCGAAGCCCGGAAACAGGATCGAGGTATTACCGGCCGCTGCCGGCAGATTGTTGGTTAGCGTCACATGGACGGTGTCACCTTCTGTGACAATCAAGGTCGGGCCGGGCACTTGCATACTCCCGCCGCAGGCATTGCCACTGGACGGGCCGAAGGGAACAGGCGATCCCCCGCCATCACAGGAGTAGCCCCAGGAGTAGATCATCTGCCCGTCTGGCTGGGTCAGGTAAGCAGTCTTAGCGCTCAAGTTGAAGCTTGTCCCTTTCACCCCGGGAGCAGCAGCGTGTGCGCTAAGTGTCAGCAGAAGGACCAGGCTCGTCAGCGCCGCCAGAAGTACTTCTATTGTTTCGATCGCGTTCTTCGTTGTTATCGCCTTCATAGCTGCGCTCCTAATTGATGTGAACCTCGGTCATCAGCCCGCCGAAGTTTTCGGCATCGTTCGATAGGTGGTCGAGGTTTGGCGTGTACAGGTAGTAGACCTCGCCTGCGGAATACCTATGTCCGTCTGGTGCCGGGACACTCGTGTCTAAGATCACGTCCAACGATTCGCCTCCGCCCAGCGTGATCGAGTTGGTGTTGTAGTACATGTTCTTTCCCGCCTGATCACGCAGCAGCTTGGCATTGAGCGCAATCACTTGCATGGGAATGCCAAGTGACGCTAAGGTTTGGAATTCGGTGACGTCCAGGTCAGAAATGCGCAGGAGGGCTCGTTGCCCTGCCTTGATGTTTATGATGGCTGGCAGAGGCTGCGAGAAATGACTGGAGCCGTCGGCCACTTGAGTTTCCAAGGCTCCCGCCGTTACCGTGTCCGGATAGCTGCGTCCGTTCAGGAGGAAATACTTGTCTTTCATGTCGGAGAACCCTTCCGGGTTGAAGGTCATACCGACGAAATGGAAATTGGGATCGAAGCCGTGGATCTGGAGGGGGTATTCCACGTCATAGCGCGTGCTGCCATCGCCATCGTTGTAGGCATACTTATGTGTGCCGTCATTGCTCAGGTGCGTGTTAATGGCCGGCAGTGGATTGCTGCAGAGGATATCTGTGGCCGAATCGCACTTCGTCCGTAGATTCGACGCCTGCAATTGCAATCCTGTGTACAGATCACCGTTATAGCGGTTCTGCCGAGGCCGGACGTAAATTTGCCCCACCATGCCCATCTGCAAGTGCTCTGGAGGAGTAATGTGGCAATGCCAGAAGTAAGTTCCGGCGTCCGGCGCCAGATAGTAATAAGTGAAGCTGCCGCCGATGTTGATAGCGACTGATGCGTCCGGCACGCCATCATAGAAAGCCGATGCGTTGGGATAGCCATGAAAGTGGACCGTATGCTGTTCAAAAAGGTCAGGGCGCATGATCATGCCCACGTTAGTCAGGGTGAGGAAAAATTCATCATCCTCATCGATAGCCATCAATGGAGCCGGGATGTTGCCATTCATGACGCCAACATCCTCGATCTGCCGTGGGTCTACGTGGCCGGTGATACACGCAGCGGGTGGCGACGCAGTGGCACAAAGGTTGTTTCCACTGCCGTCATCGACAAATACCGATTGATCGCTTACGAGCCCGATGGCGCCGTTGTAACCGAAGCTGCCGCCATTGTCGTCCGTGGTAGCCGGATCGCCGGCCTGTAACGGCGGCCCGGAATATGGAGTATTGAAGACACTCGGGAACTCCGTTCCAGGCAAGCCATTGGTTAAATCCGCGAGTCCGGACAGAGGACCGAAGGAAAACATGTAGGTCTGGGTGCCATCACCCATGGTCGCGTAACCATCGCCGCCGGAAATCTGCTGGCACTTAATGGCGCCGTTAACGCCGTTGGCATCGGTATAGGCGGGCTCGCTATTGTTGTTCGCTGCGTTTGGGTGCGTGATGGTGCTGGTTGGACATTGCACGCGAAAACTTTGGCCGCTCGCGGCTCCTGTTATGAGGCAACCGAGAAGTACTGACCAGAAAATCTCATGAACTTTTCTCATAACCTACCTCCTTCCTGAGTTGGCCGACGCAGTAAAAGGCATGCGCAAGACTGCGACAACCATCGCGCCGACAAGCGACGCATAAGTGATAACGCTTCTGATCCTGGGGGGGATTCAGCTGAGGTTCTTGCGGCGGACGCTATTTAGAGCCGCCTAGCCTTATGAATGACTCAATTCACTCCGCCTTCATCTGCACATACCGACTGGGTTTGATTCGGCCCTGAGCATGGAGTCAGATCAACCTTGTTCAGTTGCTTATCCCCACATCCAGACCGTCAGACCAGGTAACTCGTTGCCGCCCGATCCGTGCCGCACCCCGAGGGACGCGCAGCTTTGTAGGGACATTACTCGCAAGCGAAATTACTTTTCTTTGCTCCGCAGCAAGAACTCTGGATGAAAAGTAAAAATTTTTTATGACAATGTGCGTGGCACTAAGTGTGACGGTGCAGGGGCTTTTCCGAACGGGCGCCACGGCAACTCCGCAGAATCTTTGCCTTGCAATTGTCAACCGTACGCTCAAAAGCGCTTGCCTACTGGGCACCGCGTACGTTTAACTTTTACCGTGTTTCGGTATGGGTGCGAGGACCGGTGGGAGGGAGCGACACCAGTCTTGAAAATCAAAGTGTCGGGACTTCACTTTCTTAGCTGCTGTATCGAAAACAAAGCCGCTGCTGCACTGGCTTGACTCGGGATTGGCAACCACTCGTTTCCGCTACCCTGTTTGCGCTAGCGCAAATACGGAGTCTCGCAAGTAATATAAGAGTAGGTTAGCTCGTGTCCGCCACCAGCGGGCAACATTTCCCCCCAAGATTAGCCCAATATCCAGAAAGCGCACGCTGCGCCGAAACATGATGACCCGTTTGCAACTATGGCTGCCTTTAGCGCTGGTAATTCTGCTCTGTTCACCGCTCCACGCTGACAAGGGACATTCCGCATTCAAGCAGGGCGTTAAAGCTGAGAAACAGAATAAGTACGACGCCGCCTTTGAGGACTACAAGCGGGCACACGAACTGAATCCGAAGAACGCGGAATACCTGGCAGCGTTTGCCCGCCTGCGCTTTTATGCTTCTTCCGAGCACGTGCACGCCGGCCAACTACTATTTGACGCCGGCAAGTATCCCGAGGCACTAGCGGAGTTTCAGCGCGCCGTGGAAATTGATAATGGCAGTTTTATCGCACAGCAAGAGCTTCGACGCACCACCGACATCATCAGAAAACAAACGCTTCATCCCGAATTGCCGGCGTCTCCGCTGAAGTCACCGCTGGCCAAGTTAGCCGCCGATGTCGGAGGTCCGGTCGAGTTGCAGTCGATTTCCGATACTCCCATCAATCTGCGTATTACGGAAAACGTCGACATCGTTTATAAGATCATCGGCAAACTCGCCGGGGTCAACGTGCTGTTTGATCCGGAATACAAGCCCCAGCGCATTGCGGTCGAGCTGAACGATGTGACTGCGCGCGAGGCCTTGGACATGTTAGCGCTTCAGTCGAAGACTTTTTGGCAGCCGGTATCTTCTAACACCATCTTCGTGGTTTCCGATACCGCCGGCAAGCGCAAGGAACTGCAAGCCAACGTGATGACAACGTTTTATCTAAAAAATGTTGCTACTCCATCGGAACTGCAGGATGCGGCTAATACGGTAAAGGGAATCCTCGACGTCTCGCGTATCCAACTGATACCGAACCAAAACGCTATGGTGATACGGGGAACACAGGACCAGTTAGTGCTCGCCGAGAAGCTTCTTCACGACATCGATAAACCCAAGGCCGAAGTTATGATCGATGTTGCGGTCATGCAGGTCAGCCGCACGCTTCTGCGCACGTTGGGTGTCAACCCGCCGACGTCGGGCAGCGTAGTCATGACGCCAACCGGTCCAGTCGCCTCCGCTTCGAACGGATCGGGAAGCGGTTCGGGGGGATCGAGCAACGCAAACAGCGGACACTTCACGATCGACTCGCTTGGCCGCTTGAACTCTAACAACTTCGCCGTGAGCATTCCGGGCGCGTCTGCTTCCTTCCTTGCCAGCGACAGCAATACCAAGCTCATTCAAAACCCCGAAATCCGCGCGCTCGACAATGAGAAAGCTACTCTCAAAATCGGTGACCGCGTGCCTGTGGCGACTGGCTCTTTTTCGCCTGGCATCGGCGGGGCTGGACTTAGTCCGCTGGTCAACACTCAGTTTCAATACCTCGATGTGGGCGTGAATGTGGATATAACTCCGCATATCCACTCCGATCACGAAGTAACCTTAAAGATGGTTTTAGAGATTTCCTCGGTCACAGGATCTCAGGACATTGGCGGAATCAGTCAGCCGATCATTGGACAGCGCAGAATTGAGCATGAAGCCCGCCTTCAGGACGGTGAAGTCAATTTGATCGGCGGCATCCTGGAAGACTCCGAGAGTCGATCTTTGAGCGGTTATCCCTGGCTAACCAAGGTTCCGATTCTTAAGTATTTCTTTGGCCAGGAGGAGAAAGATCGGCGGCAGAACGAGATCGTCTTCGCCATTACGCCGCATATAGTCAGAGGCCAGGAGTTGGATGATCAGAACCTGCGGGTGGTCGACGTAGGTACGGGCAGCTTCGTCGGGCTGCGGCATCACGACGAGCGTCCAGCCTCCAGCAACGGCAGCACGGGAGCCAAGAGTCGCAGCCTGCCGGCGCGCGCGACAGATTCCAGAACTAACAAGCCGGTTACTTCCGCGCCTAACCCACCTGCCGCTTTGCGGTCCCCTAATACGGCGTCTCTGACGCCCGAGCCTTCCGTGTCCGAGACAAAGTCGCCACATCCCAGCGTAACCGCCGATCCTCGGCCGCCTTTCCGTCCGGCAAGGTCGGCGCCGACAGGACCCGTCCCGAACACAGATAATGCGACTGCGTCCGCCGTGCCTTTGCCGGCGAAACAGGCTTCCCGGGCAGCTTCCGCGGACCCCTGCCCTGAGGGTCAGCATTTCATAGGCTTGGAACACGGAGTAGTCACCTGCGCGTTTAACTGAGGCGGACGATCTCAAGTTGGAAACGCCGGAATGGATACGACTGCAGGCCTGTGCCCGACGAATTACCACGAAGAATGTGGAAGATACTCAAAGACATAGAAGAAATTCTAAAAGCTGTTGCAACCGCAGCATACTCATGGTACATTCCAGCTACTTACGATCCGTCGTGCGGACTGAGGGCACCGGATCCAGCATCGAATGGTACTGGCCGAAACCGATCGATGGCTTCACGTTGGAAAGAAATCCTCCTCCGAAAATTTACTCGGCCACTGCGAGTTTCCCATCTCCTCCGCAACTCGCGGTATGTCTCTCATTGCACGTGGGGATTGCTGGTGATACGCGGCCGGAAGCCCAGACTGGAAAATCGGCACGGCGTAGCTACACGGCAGTAATTGGGGCTCCGAAAAATCTGAAGAAGAAGGAAGCAAGGCCAACGCAGGCGTTATTTGCTCGGGTAGAACTGTGACAGGTTTTGACATTTGTTTCCAAAAGAAGCAATTGCCACTGACTTCCTGTTTCTTATTTCATGACAAAGGGATTGCTTCCGGTTACACCCGCAACAACGACGCAAGAACAGCGTGGCACGGCAATCGTGATGTAAGAGCAGCACCGCATTTTAAGCTTTCGAGGTGTCACTTCCATGCATTTGCATCAACCTTTGGCAGGTATGCCATTGCGTCCAGGAGTAAACCGTTTGGGCACTGCTAGCAGGATGACCGAGACAATGTCCCTTCTGCAGCGCTGTCCGCTGTTCTGCGACCTTTCCGCCGCTGAATGCGGCGGCATTGTAGGCCATGCCCACGAACGCCACTTCGTGCGGCGTCAAATCATATTTCTGGCTGGCGATCCCGTCCGCCAGACCATGGTGCTAACCTCCGGTAACGTCAAACTGACCCAGGCAGGTCAGAACGGCTCTGAGGTGATTCTTCGACTGAGCGGTGCTGGGGAGTCGATTGGAGCCATGGGAAGTTGCGCTCTTGGAGGGCAGCATTGCTTTAGTGCGCAGGCA
>Ga0335070_10007114_pt1 | contig 13140 bp, 17 predicted proteins | sample Lox_Sample_13_FD_206722 | JGI IMG/M metagenome (GOLD analysis project Ga0335070, IMG submission 206722) | Soil microbial communities from Loxahatchee National Wildlife Refuge, Florida, United States - Lox_Sample_1.3 | ecosystem: Environmental > Terrestrial > Soil > Wetlands | place: USA...
CCGGCGGGACCCATCCATGGTTCCAATGGAATGGACTCCTCCCCCAATTAACACGGTAGGTGTCAAACTTAAAGTTTCGAACACTTTGAAGTACACAGAGGAGGAGTGGTCATGAACGTAGCACAGTTTGATCAAGAACGGTTAGCCCACGTGGTTCGGGTGGGGGTGGATTTAGCCAAGTCAGTGTATGCCGTCTATGCGGTGGATCGTCAAGAACGCGTCGTGGTCAAGAAGATGCTGAAACGACCAGCCTTCGAGCAATTTTTGTCGTGCTTGCCTGCAGGATGCATCGTGGCGATGGAGGCCTGTGGCGGGGCTCATGCTTGGGGTCGGCGCTGTGCTGGTTTAGGCCTCAAGCCGCTGCTGCTAGCCCCGCAAGCGGTCAAACCCTATATTGGTGAGCAGAAGAATGATCTGCGCGATGCCCGCGGGATTTGTGAGGCAGGCGGACGACCGAACCTGATCCCCGTTCGGGTAAAGAGCGTGATGGAGTCGGATTTGCAACTGATCGTGCGCGTTCGGGAGGGGCGTGTGGCTGATCGAACCGCCAAGAGCAATCAGATCCGCGGCTTCTTGCTGGAATACGGCATCCCAATCCCTTTGGGCTTGGCGGCGTTCAAAGAACAGGTGCCGCTGATTCTGGAGGATGCCGAGAACGGTTTGTCGGCCCGAGTCCGGCCCGTACTGGATTCGCTTTATCAGGCCTGGTTGGCCGCGGATGCCTTGGTGCGTGAAGCCGATCGCTGGCTGCAGGAAGCGGGTCGTGAACTAGCCGCTTGTCAAAGGCTGCAAGCGATTCCGGGGATCGGCCCGGTCATTGCGTTGGCGCTGTTAGCCCTGATCGGCGATGGCCGGCAGTTCAAGAACGGCCGCGCCGTGGCTGCGTGGTTGGGCCTCACGCCGAAACAGCGCAGCAGTGGCGGAAAACAGCGGCTGGGGCAAATGACCAAACAAGGCCAGATTTACTTGCGTACCGTCCTGATTCACGGTGCCCGATCGGCCTTAAACAGTTGCAAAGCCGAGGAAGACCGGCTGTTACGTTGGGGACGAGCACTCGCCGCGCGCATCGGCAAGAACAAAGCCGCCGTCGCCCTCGCCAATAAGTTGGCGCGCATCGCTTGGCGGCTGTTGGTCAGTGAAGGGCAGTATCAGCCGGCCTAACCGCCGGAGCGCTGCTCAAGAGAATCATCCTGTTCCACCGAGGGAAAGCCCTCAAACGATTGCTGATAGGTTGATGATGGCAAACAGGTTAGACCGGCGAATGGGTAAACCGACGTAAGGCACGGCCCCTAGAGGCCTGGGTTCCGATAGGACCTGTTCGCGCGCATTCCATCATGGCCGGAGCGTGTTTTTTGCACTCTCCTCAAGTAGGCCGGATATACGCACGCAGTCTTATCCTCTAAAACCAATCAGCCCTCTTGCAATACCTGAGGAGTCCATATACGCCTTACGCGGGTTGTCGCTAACAGATATAAACAAAACCGCAGTTCCAGCGTACGCGTCCATAGATATCAATTTCAGGGACACATCTGTATCGCCAGCAATAAAAAAGATAAGCTCTGTCAGACACAATCTGAGCCGGATATACAGCTTGATTAGTGTGAATACCTTCAATCGCCGCATGCAAATGCTCACGTGTCTTGTATAGAGACGCTTCTGCGGTAAATCCGGGGATATTCTGAGTGTTCATTTCGTATCTCCTATATTGATTACGTTCACGGTCGTAATACGGCGGCAGCTTCGTCACCAGGAACGGAAATTCCTCGCTTACATCGCAGTAGGGTAGGGTTGGCATGTATTTCACGCCCACCTTAAGTGGTGGTAGTTTCAAGATCGTGAAATGTTATTCCCACGGGTCTGCCTTAAAGCAATCGAAAAGGAAATCAACACAGCTGGAGCGGCAGGCGCCGTCACGTGGTGCGCATCCGTCCGTGCAACCAGTTGCGGCGGAGGCACAAATAGCCCCCCAAACCCTGCTCAACGACGGTTCTATCTGCCCGTGTAAGCTCGTAGCAAGGTTAATTGCTGACATCCGAAATCGACTATTTGAGTTGTAAAGCGAAGCCTCAGCAGTAAATCCAGGCATATTCATGGCGTGCATTTCACATCTCCTCTTAGCTAGCGAGGTTTAACGGTCATAGTAAGGCGACATCTTCGTCACTAGAAACGGGAACTCCTCGGTCACGTCCACCCGCGCACAAAACTTCTCGGTGAAATCGGTATTGCGGTCGGTATAGGAGAAGATCACATCGACGATGTTGCGCGTGCTGCTCAGGGGCGAGGGCCGCACTTCCACCGCCGTCAGCGAACAATCGCATGCAAACCGTTCGGCCGCCTTGGCGTAGATGGCGGGATAGCGCATGGCGAGGTAATTCAGGGCGCGGTGTTCGTCGGTCGCCCCCGCATTGTCCGTTATCAGCATGATCCGGCTGAACAGTTCCTCGGCCGCCGGACCGAACTGCTCGGCAGTGGTCTTCTCTGGCTTCGGGATGGCCTTAATGAGCGTGTCGCGGTCGAAGGAATAAATCTGGTCGAAAGCGACGATGGGCACCATCAGTCCATTACACATCTCCGGCGGGGCGATGGGGCCGCGCAGGCCGACGACGACATCGATGTCGTTGGGGCTGGGGGCAGGACGGATGGCTTCCACCAGCAGGTCGATGTCGGCCGGATCGCGCGGCTGCAGCAGATAGGTTTCCAGCCCCTGGATGGTCAGCACCCAACACAGTTGGCGCACCAAGTAGCGGTTTTCGCGCTTGCACAGAACGGCGTGGAAAGTCTGCTGATCGGTTTTCCCGGCGGTGTCTGTACGCCCGGTAGCTTGGGCGAATTCCTTTTCCGCGGCGAGGTTCGGGAAACGCGCCTCGACCCGGCCGATGGCATACACGTAAGAAACCGGCATGGAACCCGCCCCACCGACGCAGGTCGGACAGGGTGCCTCGCTGATCGGCGGAGCCCCTACGACATCCCCCTGGGCGGGTATAACCACAGTGATGTCATTCTGGCTTGCTGATTGGTCTTTCGTTTCTTGGTCCATGGTTCTCCTCCTTCACGATGGGTCGATGGACTTGGTTTACCTGGCTCTTCCAGTGAAGCTGAGCCAACTGTTGAGGACAGCCGCTCGACGCTCGCAGCCACCACAGGGCTGTATCCCAAAATAGGAGGTCGCTCGCTTGACCACATCGCCAAGCCCGATCTCCTTGTCGGTGACGAACCCGGGCAGCCGCACTCGATAGGGCCTATGGCTGGCCTGCGCGCCATCAGATTCTGCTTCATTCATGGCAGTCTTCTCCTTGTGTACGTGGTTAGGGACTGGTACGACATCCAGGCGTCGAGCAGCGGCGGAACCACGGAGTTTCGCCGCCCTGAATAGACCTGTGTGGTAGCGAGCTTTATATCGGCCGCAGAAACATTTGGAAATTCGGACCACAAGAGCGCGATGGCGCCCGTCACGAATGGCGCTGCGGCGCTTGTTCCCCCCAAGGTCAATGGCTTGCCGTTCGCGCCGAGGCTGGTGATTTGGTCGCCGGGCGCCCCCACTCCCCGCCGCCCGATCGAACTTCCCAGGTTCGAGTGTGCCATGGGTGCGCCATGGAGGTCATAGGCCCCGACCGGGATGACCCACGGATGACGGGTGATGGCAGTGCTGCCGAGTGTCCCCTGATTGCCCGCCGCGGCGACCACGATGACGGCGTGCCTGGCCGCATGGTCCAGTGCTTCCGCCAGGGCATGCTCGCTCTTGGACGAGGGTTGTGCGATGGCGGCGCTGACGTTGAGCACATGGGCGCCGGCGCGGATGCAATCGAGGATGGCCTCGGCGAGCTCTTCGGGCTTTGCGCTGGGCATGTCCCCGTTTGCCGGGGTCGTTTCGGCGAAGATGGGGCGAACGAGCAAGGTGCAGTCGGGACAGATTGCCGGCGCCGGGGAACCGCGCTTGGCGGACAGGATGCCGGCCACGAAGGTGCCGTGCTGGCAGGCTGCGCTGTCGATTCGGGCGCAAGCGCTGCTTGGCTTGCCTGGTATCTCGCGGATATGTTCGACGGCAAGATCCAAGTGATCCCTTGCAACCGGACCGTCGATCAATCCGATGACGATTTCAGGGCTGCCGCTGGTGAGCTGCATCAGCGGCGTGAGCTTGATCAAATCCAAAAAGCCCATGCAACCTCCAATCCTTCGGTGAGGGGTGCTGCCCCCCACTTTCATGGAGGTGTCGAGTTAGTTACACCCCTTGGCGTACGATGTCAACGAAAAACTTCGTCGAGCGGTTTGTTTCATCGCCAAGCGGGGCAATGTCGGGCACATGCTCGCAAGCGACACGATTATTCCCGCAAGAACTCCTCGGGCACTTCCAGATTAGAGGGCGGAACGGGGATGTCGGCGCCATATTGCCTGGCCGCCTTGAGCTGATAGACATAGGCCAGCACCTGGGCGACCGCCAGATACAGGCCGGCCGGGATTTCCTTCTCCAGATCGGTGGAAAAATAGAGCGCGCGGGCGAGTGGCGGCGCGGCCAGCAACGGCACGCCCGCCCCCTTCGCCAGATTGCGGATTTGCGCCGCCATGAGGTCCGCTCCCTTCGCCACCACTTTTGGGGCGCCCCTGGCCTTCTGGTCGTATTTCAGGGCGACGGCGTAGTGGGTCGGGTTGGTGACGACAACGTCCGCCTTGGGAACCTCCTCCATCATGCGTTTGCGTGAATATTCCATCTGTAGGCTGCGAATGCGGCTCTTGACCTCCGGCTTGCCTTCCAGGTCGCGCATTTCGTCCCTGACTTCCTGACGCGTCATTCTCAGGTGACGCTTGTGACTCCATAACTGAAATGGAACGTCGATGGCTGCGATCAGCCCTAAGGAAGCGCAAAGATACAATAGGCAAACCAGGATCAGGTGCCCCGCTTGCCGGGAAGCCGGCTGCACGGTTTGGCGACTCAGGCCGAGGAAATCGTCGAGATAGTGCATGAGCAAAAAGGCTGTCACCCCACCGATCAATACGAATTTGAGTAGCGCCTTGACCAGCTCGCTAAGCGCCTGTGCCGATACCATGCGCGCTAGACCCTTGAGGGGATTGAGCTTTTCCCATTTGGGCAGATACGCTTCGCTGCTGAAATTCCAGCCCCCCAAAGACAAGGGCGCGGCCAGGGCGATAAGCACCGTCAGACCGAGAAACGGCGCGAGCATTTTGCCCATGCTCGCGAAATCGTGAAAAAAATGCGCCTTGATCGCCCCGGGATCGAAAATATCCTGGCGATTTAGCCTGAAATCGCCTTCCATCAGCTTTCCCAGGTTTTGCATGATCCAGTGGCCGAATACGAACATCGCCAGCGAGCCCGCCAGCAGCATGGCCAGGGTGTTCAACTCCCGGGAGCGGGGAATCTGCCCTTTCTCGCGCGCCTCGCTGAGGCGCTTGGCGGTGGGTTCCTCTGTGCGTTCCTGCTCGGTATCTTCAGCCATTCGTCGCCCCTGTCATTCCAGCAGTCGGCCGATCACTTGATAGCCTTCGTCTAGAAAGCCGACGAACAGGTTCAGCACGTTGGGCAGGCTGATCCAGATCAGCAAGAGTCCTACCAACAGGCTCACCGGAAAACCAACGGCAAAGATGTTGAGCTGGGGCGCGGAACGGCTCGCCACACCGAAGCCGAGGTTGATCAGCAACAGGGCGCCGATGATGGGCAGCGACAATAAGATTCCGGCGGCGAACGATCGGCTGCTCCAGAGCAAAACGCCCCACAGGCGATCGCGGCCCAGACCGGCTAGATCTACCGGAATCGCCCGGTCTGCGGGTCGACGAGGGAAGCGAATCCTAGCCCCATGTTGTAGGCGATGCTTTGTCCGCCGAAAACCATTGCGGCGAACACCAGATTGAGAATGAGGCCGAACAGGAGGCCGATCAGAACCTGCTGAATGCCGATCAGCAAACCCGGAATGCTGAACATCTCGATTACCGGCACGGGCGGCAGCGTGGGTGCGATAACGAGGGTGACGGCGAACGCTAACAGGGTTCGAACGCGCAGCGGCACGCTGTGGCTCGAAAAGACAGGGATAGCGACGAATAAGGCGCCGACCCTCAGGAACGGCCAGAGAAAGCGGGCCAGCGTCTCGAGCAGCTCGGTTTCGCTGAAACGCATGGCCGCTCTCCCTCGTTGGGCTAACCGATCAGTTCCGGAATGCTGCGGATCAGGTTCTGGGTGTAATCGATCAGCAGACGCAGCATCCAGGGGCCGGCAAGGAGCATGATCAGGGCCATCACGACCAGCTTTGGCACGAAGCTCAAGGTCATTTCGTTGATCTGGGTCGCCGCCTGAAACATGGCGATCACCAGCCCCACGGCCAAGGTAGCCAGCAAAATGGGCGCGGTCAGTTGAACGGTGACGGTGATAGCCTGCTGCCCAAGACTGACGATTGCATCGGGCGTCATCCGGTTCTCCTATTCGCCATAAAAGCTCGCCGCCAGCGTTTCCATCACCAGCGCCCAGCCGTCCACCAAGACGAACAGCATGAGCTTGAAGGGCAGGGAAATGACCATGGGCGAGAGCATCATCATACCCATCGACATCAGGATGGTGGCCACCACCAGGTCGATGATGAGAAACGGCAGGAACAAAAGGAAGCCCATCTGGAACGCCGTCTTCAGTTCGCTGGTGATAAACGCCGGGGCCAGCAGGGTGTACGGCGTTTCCTCCGGGGTCGTGATTTCGGGCTTGCCCGAGATGCGCACGAACAACTCCAAATCCGTCTCCCGGGTCTGCTTGAGCATGAACTGGCGAAATGGTGCGAAGGCTTGCTCCAAGGCGACGGAATCCGCGATTTGCTCCTTCAGGTACGGTTGCAGGGCTTTTTCATTAACCTGATCGAAGACCGGAGCCATGGTAAACAGCGTCAGGAACAGCGAGAGACCGAGCAATACCTGATTGCTGGGCGTCTGGGCGGTTCCGAGCGCCTGCCGCAAAATCGCCAGCACAATCATGATGCGGGTAAAGGAGGTCATGCTGAGCAGCAGGGCCGGCAACAGCGTCAGCGCCGTCATCAGCGCCAGAACCTGGATGGTGACCGTGTATTTCTGGCCACCCTGTCCGTCAGCGGTGACGGCGAAGGCGTCTATGCCCGGCGCCGCCTGGGCCAAATCCGGCAGTACCGTTAACCCCGCGAGCAAACCCAGCGCCAACCACAACCCAAGGCGGTTCATGATCGCTTCCCCGGCAGCAAAGCCGCCAGCCGCTGCGCGAAAGCATCGCCTTTGCCCGGCGCGGCGAGACCAGTCTTAATCGCCTCCTCGCCTTCCAGGATGCAAAGCGTCTGCACCCGGCCCGGCGCAACTCCCAGCAGCAGCTGCTTGTCGCCCGCCTGCACCAGCACCACCCGCTCCCGCGCACCCACGGAAATCGCCGCCAGGACCTGGAAGCGCCCGGCCTCCAACCTGGAAAAATTGCCCAGCCTGCGCAGGGCCCAGCCGAAAACCAGGATGGCGGCCAACACCACGACCAGTCCTCCAATCCATTGCACCATGTCGATGGCAGGCGGCGCCTTGAACCCCGAACGCTCGCCCTCGGCGGCCATCGCCGGCGCCAGAACCAAGCAACTGGCGAATAGGCCTGTACGCCTCATTTGAGCTTCCTGACCCGCTCCGCCGGGCTGAGCACATCGGTCAGGCGGATGCCGAATTTGTCGTTCACGACCACTACCTCGCCGTGGGCGATCAGCGTCCCGTTCACTAAAACGTCCATGGGCTCGCCGGCCAGCCGATCCAATTCAACGACAGAGCCCTGGGTCAGCTGCAGAAGGTTGCGGATATTGATCCGGGTACGCCCGATTTCCATGGCGATCGTCACCGGCACATCCAGAATTACGTCCAGATTGATGTCGTCCCGCCGGTCCCCGGCCTCTTTTGCCTGAAGCGATGCCTCCAGATTTTGGAATGCGGCGGGCTCCGCCGGCGCGGACTGTTTTTCCACCGGTTTTTTGACGGCCTGTTTCTCCTCATTCAGGGCAGCCGCCCATTCGTCCATCAAATCGTTGTCCCCGGCCATATCGACCCCTTTCATCGAATCGTCCAACTCATTCTCACTCATTTTTCGTTCCCGTTTTTCCAATGACGGATCGAACGTCCCCTCGCCTGCCCGCTACACCGACCCGCGCCTGACGTCGCTTTGCCGGTTCGCGCCGACGACCTGCAACATGTCATTCTTCATCTGCTCGCAGACCACCTTGTCTTGGATTTTCAGGGCGTAATTGGCGTTGGAAACGCCTACCTTCCCGCGCAGAAGCGGTACATCTTCGATCATCAGCAACACCTGTTCGGGCAGCTCGACCGGGATGACATCCCCCGCCCTGAGCTGGAGCACCTCGTGCAGGGACAAGGCCTTTTGCGCCAGGGTACAGTGCAAATCGACCTCCGCGTCCAGGAGTTCCTTATACAAGGCCGCTCTCCAGATTTCGTCGACACTGCTGTCGCGATCGAGTTGGGCACCCGCGTCTAGAAGTTCGCGGATCGGTTCGATCATCGAATAGGGCAAAGTGACGTGCAAATCACCGCCGCCACGATCGAATTCGATGTGGAAAGTCGACACCACCACCACTTCCGTGGGGCCGACGACATTGGCGAACTGCGGGTTGACCTCCGAATTCATATATTCGAAGTCCACGTTCATCACTGGCGCCCAGGACTCCTTCATGTCCTTGAAAATCAGATCCAGCACGATCCGGATCACGCGTAATTCGGTCGGCGTGAATTCCCGCCCCTCGACCTTGTTATGAAACAACCCCTGCCCGCCGAAAAAACTGTCCACCGTCATGAAGATAAGCGTCGGCTCCATCACGATGAGCGCCCGCCCGCGCAAGGGATTCATGCGGATCACGTTCAGGTTCGTCGGCACGTAGAGACTGTGCACATATTCGGAGAACTTCAGAATCTGTATCCCGGAAACCGAAATTTCCGCCGAACGGCGAAGCAGGTTGAACAAGCTGACGCGGAAATGACGGACGAAACGGTCGTTGAGCATATCCAACGTCGGCATCCGCCCCCGCACGATGCGATCCTGGCTGGCAAAGTCGTAGGACCGCCAACCATTGTCGGGGAGATGGTTGGACGGTTCAGTGCTGACTTCCCCTTCATCGACACCCCGCAGCAGTGCGTCGATTTCGTCCTGGCTGAGTAGATCGGTGACGGCCATGGCTATTGCATTATGAAGCCGGTAAAGAACACATCGTCCACGCCGGATTTCTTGCCGGTCTGCGCCACCACCACCTTCGTGATCGCCCCCTTGATCTTGCCGCGTAGCGCCTCTTTCCCCTCGAGTGTCTTCAGCGCCGCCGGATCCTCCCCGCCCAGTAACAACAGCAGGTTGTTCCGGATCATCGGGGTATGCTTCTTCACCGCATCGATAATGGCCTGATCGGTCGAAGCCACATTGATCTCCACCTGCAACAGACGGGCGTCGGGACTGTTCTTGAAATTGGCCACGAAAGCGGGCTGAAGCGGCAGATAGATTATCGGCTTGCGTTCCGCGTGATCGGCCGATTTTTCGGCGGAATGCTTGCCGTGACCGGTCGACGCCGCCTTATCCTTGGGCGGGAATATGCCCATGAAATAAAGCGCGGCGAACACTGCCACCAGCGTCCCCAGAATTGCCCCCAGCACGATGAAGATGATTCCTTTGGACGATTTCTTTTTTTCTTCGCCCAAATCCAGTGTTTCTTTTTCTGCCATTGCCAGACCTCATCATTCGGATAACTGCTATAGGCAATTATGGTGCCCAAATAAAAGTAGCAGAATTACAACAACTTGAAGACTCGCCCCGGATTTCCGTCGCCGCTCGTTCGGATGGCTGGCGGGCTGGAGTCAAAATATTGTCGCCCCTTGTCGGCGAGGACTGGGAGCCTTGGCCTGTAGCGATGGAAGGCGGAGACGCCTGAGAAGCGGTGTTTTATGTCCGGGTTTCACCCGGTTGACTTGAACGAGATTTGCCCGAGGATATGGGTTTTCATGACGGAAGCCCTTCAACTTTCCCTCAGTTCTGCTGCGCCAAGATCGCTCACCACAGCGGCAGGAGAGCCCGTAGTTGGGTGGCGTGCCGCTCGCCCCACCAGCACCCGGTCTTTAAGACGCCTTGGATCCATCGTCACCAGCAACTCATCGGTTCCAAGCCCGCATTCCATCGGCAGGCGCAGGCCGTTGATTTGGAGGCAAAACTCCCGTTCTGACCGACCTCAAGCAAGCCGAAGGCCGATAAATTAGGCAAGCGCTTTTAGAACACCCTCTAGGCGCGAAGCGACCGCCTTGCGCGGACGTGCTGAATGCCGCGAACTAACCGGTCATCCTGAAGGCAAATACTGTCACCAGCAACCACGCAATCAGGAAGGCCGTGCCGCCGAGTGGGGTTATGGCGCCCAGCCAGGCGATGCTGCTGATGCTCAGGAGATACAGGCTGCCGGAGAATATGAGAATCCCCGCGAACATCAACCAGCCCGCCCAGCGCAGCAGCGCCGCATCCGGATACAGCTTCAACAGCACGGCAATCAGGCCCAACCCGAGCGCGTGCCAGAAGTGGTACTGCACCCCGGTCTGGTAGACCGACAGCATGTGCTCGTCCAGCCTGCTGCGCAAACCGTGCGCGCCGAACGCGCCGAATGCCACGGCCAAAAAGGCGCTGAGCGAGGAGAGCAACAAAAACCATTTATGCACGGGGGGACTCCCGAATAAGATCGTTCATACCCCGATATCCTCATTCCACAATTCCGGATGTGCATCGATAAAACGGGCCATCAGGCCGATGCAGGTCGGATCCTGTAGGACACTCACCGTCACGCCATGGGAACGCAACCAGTCTTCCTCCCCCGTGAAGTTTCTGTTTTCGCCGACCACGACGCGGCGAATCTTGTAGAGCAGGATGGCGCCAGCGCACATCGGACAAGGGGAAAGCGTGGTATACAAGGTACATTCACGATAGAGGTCCGCCGGTTGACGGCCTGCGTTTTCAAGGGCGTCCATTTCCCCGTGCAGCACCACGCTGCCCGACTGCACCCGGCGATTGTGGCCCCGGCCGATGATCCGGCCTCGATGTGCCAGGACGGAACCGATCGGGATGCCGCCTTCCCGCAATCCCTTTTCGGCCTCTTCGATAGCCGCTTGCATGAATTCATCCATCACAACACCGCCTCGAACCCCTCGAACTGCGGATGGCCCAAATAAACGCCCTTTGCCCCGCCGGCGCGTGCATGCGCTTTGCGGAAGGCTTCCGAGTGGGTCCAGGCTTCGAAGGCCTCTCTGGACTCCCAGCTTGAATGGGAGGCGAAGAGCGTGAACTCCTCATTGCTCGGGCCTCGCAACAGGCGAAACTCCCGAAATCCCGGAACTTCATCCAGATAAGTTTCACGGCTGCGCCAGATCTCGATGAAGTCGTTTTCTTTCCCGAGCGCGATTTTGAATCGGTTCATTGCGATAAACATTTCAATACCCTATGAGTACATTTGCCTAACCAGGCATGACCGGCTCGATCTCCTGGGGATCGTCATGCGGCGGATTGTTCACCCAGGTGCCGACCGGATTGGCATTCATCTGAGCACAGTCACTGGGTTTGAGCAATGCTTGCACAGCGAGGCTGCCCTGGTATTCCGGTCAAGCCAGGCCTGAAAAGCGGAAGAATCGCGAATGACCGGCATGCGATCCTGAATGTCGCGAAAAATGGAGCAGGCGTCATCTCGGTAAAGATCGACGACGAACTCAGCTTCGGCGCTGGCCTGAATGGGCAGTATCTCGACGCGAAACTGACGAACGCCGTCGATTTCGGCAGCGTTTGTCTGGGAACGCTGGGACCGTCGGCCCGACAGGCGATCTCGACATCGTGGGCCTACAGTTCCACTGGCGCTTTTAACGAGGCGCTTAATTACGCGACGAAGCATACCTGGCGAGGGGCGCGCACGACCAACGCAGCAGGCTGTTGGCGTTCTTGATCGCCCCCAATCCCAACCTTCCCCCGAAAAGGGAAAGGGTCTGGAGTCCATTTTTTAGGTCAGTAGCGCCCGCATGCCGTGTCCAGCGCCGCCACTTGTGCACTGTGTTCAGCATAGCGGCAGCGGACTTCCCGCGAATGTTCGAAGTATTTACCCGTGACCGTTTGCATGCCGGGATCGGTGGCTAGCCAAACCGGCGTTCTGGCGCCTTGGTCGGGGGGTTCGTGGCCACCGAAGCCAAGTGCATTGCTCAATGTTGAATTGACATCACCGGAATGACAGGCATTGACAGTCACACGGTGGGGTCTCAGCCTCTCGGCGAGAGCGGCCGTGAGCATTCTGTTGGCCTGCTTTGATTGCCGATAGGCTTGATGTTGATCGTAACGCCGGCGCTTGAATTCCAGATCGCCGACATCCAGATCCCCTGCCCAGTAACTCGCGACATTGACGACGCGTCCGGGCGCGGATCCGATGAGCTGCGGTTCCAGTGCCCGGGTCAGCCAGTAGTAGCCCAGCACGTTGGTCGCAAACTGTAATTCAATCCCCTCTCGGGTTTCCTGCCGCGTAAGGGGAGCGATCGCCGCGTTGTTGACCAGGACATGGACGGGCTTGCGCCAAGCCGATGCGAAGGCGTCTATCGAAGCACGCAGAGACAGGTCGACCACCGCGTAAGACACCTTGTCGTTGCAGGTTCTGGACTTGATTGCGCTCACCGCGCGCTCGGCCTTGTGCGGATTTCGACAAAGCAAGACGACCTCATAATCCTCTCTCGAGGCGATCTGACACGCGATGGCGTTGCCGATCGCCCCGGTGGCTCCGGTGATGAGGGCGACGAAGGTCATCGGACTGGGATTCATGTCGGGAAGATTTGTTCAGAAAAATTCTTGTCGATGCTGATGCGCATTGTTCAACTTCACTCAGCCGTTTGCAAACTCACGAGAACTACAGCGATCAATACCCGCGTGGAGCCGAATCACGGCGGTGAGATGCCTGGATAAGTGAGCGCACCTCCAAAGAAGGGCGATTTGAGGTGCCGATGGTGCTCGGAAAGCCGGCGCCACCTAGCCCATCTTTAACACCTTCCCCCGAGAAAGATCGATAATCTGGCGAAATACGCTAAGCAAGTCTTTGATTATTGGTTGGTCGACCAATTTTTGCATGTAGTAGTGCCATAATATTATAGACGTCTATTGCC
>Ga0335070_10007116_pt1 | contig 13138 bp, 14 predicted proteins | sample Lox_Sample_13_FD_206722 | JGI IMG/M metagenome (GOLD analysis project Ga0335070, IMG submission 206722) | Soil microbial communities from Loxahatchee National Wildlife Refuge, Florida, United States - Lox_Sample_1.3 | ecosystem: Environmental > Terrestrial > Soil > Wetlands | place: USA...
GTCGGACAGCGGAGGCCAGAGTTTTGCCGGGCGGCTCTACTCCAAGGGTCAGTACTTCGGCATCTTGGGATCCACCCGGTCGGCCCAGGCCAGAATGCCTCCCGCCAGGTTGTGGACCTTCTTAAATCCCGCCTGCCGCAAAAAGTCCACCGCCTTGCCGCTGCGCACGCCGGAGCGGCAGTGGGCCACGATTTCGCGGCTGGAATCGAGTTCGTGCACCCGCTTGGGTAAATCGCCCAAGGGAATAAGGTGTCCGCCGATGTTGCAGATTTGGTATTCGTGGGGTTCGCGCACGTCAAGTACGAACAGGTTATCGCCCGAATCCAGTCGCCGCTTGAGTTCTTCCACCTGCATCTCCGGAAGATTGTTTTCCACCGCTTTTTCCTCCCCGCGGATTCCACAAAACTCGTTGTAGTCTATCAGCTTCGTGACCGTGGGATGCTGGCCGCAGGCCGGGCAGTCGGGATTCTTGCGCAGCTTGAGCTCGCGAAACTTCATGCCCAGCGCGTCCACCAGCAGAAGGCGCCCAATCAGCGGCTCGCCTTTGCCGAGTATGAGCTTGATCACTTCCGTCGCCTGAATCACGCCGACCAGACCGGGCAATATGCCTAGTACTCCACCTTCTGCACACGATGGAACCAACCCCGGCGGTGGTGGCTCGGGATAAAGACAGCGGTAGCACGGGCCCTGCTCGGTGGCGAAGACGCTGGCCTGCCCTTCAAAACGAAAAATTGAACCATAGACGTTCGGCCGTCCCGTGAGCACGCAAGCGTCGTTCACCAGGTAGCGGGTGGGAAAGTTGTCAGTGCCGTCGGCGATGATGTCGAAGGCACGGAATAATTCCAGCGCATTCTCGCTGGTCAGCTTGATCTCGAAGGTGCGCAGGTTGAGAAACGGGTTGATGGCTTTCACGCTCTCCGCCGCCGACTCGAGCTTCTTGCGGCCCACGTCGGCCGTGCTGTGAATGATCTGGCGCTGCAGGTTGGTGTAGTCCACCACATCGAAGTCCACGATACCGAGCGTGCCTACGCCCGCGGCTGCCAGATAGAGCGCCAGCGGCGATCCCAGCCCGCCCGCGCCGATGCACAGCACGCGCGCGGCTTTGAGCTTCTGCTGGCCCTCCATGCCTACCTCGGGCATGATCAGGTGGCGCGAGTAGCGCAAAATCTCATCGTTGCTCAGCGGAACTGCTTCGGGTTTGACTTGCGTCGTGGTGGCCATAACGACCTCAAACATCTTCGGTTTCTGATTTTCGATTGGAAAGCGAAACTCAGCGACAACAACAGGACGGACAACAGCAACTACAGCAGCAGGCGCCGCAGCAGGACATTCGGGAGTTGGTCCGTCCCAGCATCATAGGCTTAGCAGCCTCCGGCGATCGAAGGCACGATGGAAATGGTATCACTATCGCGCACCTGAGTGGCTTCTTTCTGCAGGTAGCGTACGTCCTCGTCGTTCAGGTACACATTCACGAAGGCGCGCAGCTTGCCGTCCTCCGTGTAAAGGTGGCGGCGCAGATCGGGATGCTTGCTTACCAGGCCGGAGAGGGCCTCGCCCACCGTGCCGGCTTTCAGCTCCACCGCAGGCTGCTTGTTGGAATACTGGCGTAAGGGAGTCGGAATAAGGATTTTCATAGCCATTTCTGTTGCGCCAGCACCCCGCCATCTAAAGATGCACCCGGCAAACCCGCGGATTCAGGCCATTCCCAGCACCTCAATTCTCCTCTACGGCGTGATCTGGATCGGCTCTTCGTCGAGATGCTTGTCTTCCTCCCCGGTCCCGTCCAGCAGAAACGAATTGGTCAATGCCGCCTTTCCCTTCTCCACGCTGGTGATCACATAGGAGCAGCCAAACCAGTGCGCCTCGGCCAGGTCGGTCTTCGACCAGCGGGCCGGGTGGTCGGGATGAGAATGATAGAAACCGAGAATATCCTGGTCGCGCTCACGGCCTTCGCGCTGGATGCGCACCAGCTCTTTGGGGTCGATGTGGTAGCGGTTCCGGGGCGAGTCGGTGCGGGTGTTGCCGCAGGGCGCCGACGATGTCACCACCCGCCCACTGCCATTGATCTGCCCCAGAAGCACCCCGCAGCATTCGTGGGGATAGGTTGCTTCGCCATGGCGGCGGATGGAGTCGTAAGCCGACTTGGAGATCTTCAGCAGCTCGAACCTCCCTACCCTTCCTCCCAGAATCTCTCACTCAAATACTTGTCACCGGAGTCGCACAGGATGGTGACCATCACTGCGGGCTCGGGCTGAGGAATCAGCTTGGCCACTTCCAGGCAGCCGACCACCGCGGCCGCCGCCGAGATTCCCACCAGCAGACCCTCCTCGCGAGCCATGCGCTTGGCCATGGCGTAGGATGCTTCCGTCGAGATCTCCAGATTGGCATCGGCGAGCGAGGGATCGTAAATCCTCGGCACGATGGCGCTGGGCATGTGCTTGGCGCCCTCGATCCCGTGGAAGGAAGAATCCGGCTGCAGCGAGATGCAACGGATGTGCGGGTTCAATTCCTTCAAGCGCCGGGTCGTGCCGACGAAGGTCCCGCTCGTGCCCAACATGGACACGAAGTGGGTGATGCGTCCTTCCGTTTGTTGCCAGATTTCGTTGGCCGTGCCATGGTAGTGGGCCCGCCAGTTGGCATCGTTGGAATACTGATCGGCGTAGAAGTAAAGGTCGGGATGCTTGGCGGCCAGCTCGCGGGCCACGCGAATCGCGCCATCGGAGCCTTCGCCGGGGTCGGTATAAATCATGTTGGCGCCGTAGGCGTGCAGGATGCGCTTGCGCTCCACCGAAACATTCTCCGGCATGCACAAGGTGACCGGGATGCCCTGGGCCGCGCCGATCATGGCGTAGGCGATGCCGGTATTGCCGCTGGTGGAGTCGAGCAGAATCTTGCCGGGACGGAGTTGCCCGCTGCGCCGCGCCGTCGCGATGATGCTGGCCGCGGCACGGTCCTTCACCGATCCGCCGGGATTGAACCACTCCGCCTTGCCCAGCAGCTCAACGCCGGGACGCTGCGCGACTACGCGATCGAGACGCAGCAAAGGTGTGTTGCCAATGCCATCGAGGGTGTGCTGGCCGAGCGGGCCAGCCTCGTTCCCGAACTGGCGCGCCTCGCCTCGTGTCGAAGCATGTAATGTCGAATCTGACACTTGCGCGGCTCTGCGGGCGGCTGGTTCCATACACTTGAGAGAATCGCCGTGACCAACGTAATGTAGGGTGGCGGCGAAATCAGGTTTCAAATACTGGTGATTAGATTATAAGGGATGAGAGTTGGATGCGGCGCGTTGCCCGAACTACTTTTTCTCGGAATCCGCATCTAACCTTCTCGTAAGCACGTAATACGAAGGGGTTTGATAGAACCAAATGAGTACCACGGCAAACCAACGCAATTATGAAGAAGCACTGAACTGGCTGCGCGAGCACGGCTTTGACGTGCTGGAAGCGCCGGGGACGCAAGGCCGCGTCTTCCTCAAGAAGTACAACTGCTCCGCTGCCCTGCAAAAAACTGCCGATGACGGTGTAAACATCTTTGCCTATCCCGGCTATCTGATCGGCAGTGAAATCTCCAAGCTGGTGAACCGTGGATACCAGCAATTCCTCAAGACCTCCAAGACCGAGGTCGCGGCCACGGCCGATCACTTGAAGGCCCTGCAGCAGTTCACCGAAGAGCTGAAGGAGAGTCTCGGGCTGCCCAGCCTGTACAACGAATCGTTGGGTACGGTGAGTGACTCTTACCAATACGACCGCATTGTGGACCGCGACAAGCCTGCGGCGGAACGCCCCAAGCGGCCCTGGGAAGTGGCCGGCGCCAAGGCCATGGCCGCCGCCCGCAAGGGCCGGGCGTAGTTGGCCGTAGCGCCGGCGTCCCGCCGGCCATTCCTGTCTGCCAGGAGTCTCCAGTCCCGTGAGACACTGGTGCCCTCCGGAGGCATAGCATGCGCACCGCACTCCTGATTCTCCCTCTGATCGTGATCTGCACCGTCCTCGCAGCTGCGAAGGAGTCTGCCGAGCTGGCAAGGTCCGCTGTCCAGGAGGTCCTCCAACACCAGCAGGACGCCTGGAACCGCCACGACCTGGACGGCTTCATGGCCGGATATTGGAACTCTCCCGGCCTGACATTCTTCTCCGGGGCCAAAGAAACCTCGGGCTGGCAGGCCACCCTCGAGCGCTATCGCAAAACCTACCAGAGCGAGGGGCGGGAGATGGGTAAGCTGGGGTTCTCCGGCCTGCGAATCGAGCTGCTGGGAAAGGATGCGGCCTTTGTGCGCGGAGCGTTTCATCTGACGATGCCGGACGGGAAAACGCCGCATGGCCTGTTCACGTTGATATTCCGCCGCTTTCCGGATGGGTGGAAGATCGTGCACGATCACACCGCCGCTGCTGCCGAATAAAGTCTGGTTAGCTCTTTCGTCCCGTGCCTTTGTCCATGGCCTCGTTGGCCAGGCGGTCGGCCTCGCGGTTGTGCTCGCGCAAGGCGTGCTCAATGGAAAACCACTCCAGTTGCGCGATCAACTCTTTGGCGCGCGCATGGAGGTCCTTCAACGTGGGGTTCTTGACCTTGTACATGCCATTGATCTGTCGCACCAGCAGTTCGGAATCGCTGATGACCTTGAGTGCCCTGGGGCCGTGCTTGACGGCGAACTCCAGCGCCGCGATGAGGCCCTGATATTCGGCGAAGTTGTTGGTCTGATGGCCGAGGTACTCGCTCAAGGCCGCCACCTTTTGCCCCGTTTCGTCTTTGATCACGACCCCGTAGCCGGCCGGACCGGGATTGCCGCGTGCGCCGCCGTCTGTGTAGGCAATCAGGTAGTGCGCGGGCATTTTTCCCTGCGGCGTGCTGAACAGATTTCCGGTGCGCGAAGAGTGCAACACTATGCTGGCAGTGTACAACGGGCGTGGTATGCGGTTCGTATCAGGGCATGGCTTCAGCCATACCGAACCAATGTCCTTAATGATCGGCTGCAGCCGCTGTGGCGGTCACGGCAGGCTGTGCCTCGCGAAGAACTCCCAGATGGTTTGCGTGGCGTCGAGATTCCTGCTGGCCTTGCCCACAAACAAAGCCGGCAGGTACTGCGTGCCTCCGGGCCAGGTGTGGCCTCCGCCCTCAATGGTGTACACCACGACCTCGGTACCCTCCGCGCCTCCACCATAGACCTCGCGGTGCACGCGGGTTCCGTCGTGGGCGGTGTCGGGGAGATCGACAGTTACCGGGGTAGAGGAAGTCTGGTCGCGGTTGCGCCAGAAGCTTGCTGCCCCGGCCAGGGACACGCATCGGCCATGCGTGCGCGCCACGGGGCCGCCATCAATCGGCACCAGCGGGTCTTTGGTGCCGTGAAGAAACATCACCGAAACCGGGCGCACGGGTTTGCACGCAGGCACCAGCGGCTCCGGCATGGTGGCCGCGACCGAGGCCACCGCTGCGACTTTGTCGGCCAGATCGCACGCCAGGCGCTGCGAGAAGAATCCGCCATTCGAGATGCCCGTGGCGTACACGCGCCTGGGATCAACCTTGTGCGAGCGCTCCAACTCAGTGATGAGCGCCCGGATAAAGCCGACATCGTCGGCCGAAGACAGGCCGCGGCTGTCGCTCCAGTGCTTGTTCAAGCCTTCGGGATAGGCCGCGATGAATCCCTGCTCGTCGGCCAGGCGGTCGAATTTCGTGAACCTCGGCATGTTGCGGGCATGGCCGCCGCCGCCGTGAAAGACCAGCACCAGCGGAGCCGGCTTGTCTTTGTTCAGCGAAGCGGGAACGTGCAGCAGGTAGGTACGGACTGTGCCGGCGACGGTGATGGTTCTTTGGTCGTCAGCCGATGAGCCACGACGCGCATAGCTGGTCCCCTGGTTCGCCGCAATGGTGAGGAGAACGACCACCATGACTCCGATAAAGACAAAGCCGGGTCTACGCATGAGGCAATCCCGATTCTCTAGGAGTGTGCGCCGCCACGCTCGCAATAACCAAGTAATGTCGCTCAAAACAATCGGCCAATCGCGAACTGTATTCGTTGACCGAACGTCGGCTCGGTCCGCACTATTTCCAGACACTGGACCGTAAACCCTTCCTCACCAGCGTAATAGTTGCCCTCTGGTATCGTGGACAAAGATCCCACTACACGCACGGAAGCGCTGCCGTCGTACCAGGTGTTGACACCGCACGTAACCCGCAGTTTTTGCCAAGCGCCCTTGCACGCCTGTTCTTCCCTTGCGAAGCCCGCATGCATCGTGCAGCTACCATCCTTCAGGAACAACTGCCCAGCATCATTTTGAAATTCAACGTCTACGCGCACGAGCGTCCCCGCAAACTTGGGAGCATCGTTGGCGAGCTCGCATACAGATACCTGAGGCAGTCCGCTGCTGGGTTGTACGCAAGCTCTGCACGGGGGCTGCTCCTCAGCACCAATCCGCGACAATCCAACCACGCCAATTACCGCAACAACAAAGGGGAGAACCGCGAGCACGGCAATCCGGGTGGGTCGGCTCATCGGAGAAAACCTCTTTGGCTAACAAGAATACAGCTCGAGGCGCATCATGATAAGCATCGGAGAACGACCATTGTGATCAGACCTACCTTCCCGCCGCCAGCCGTGTAGCCAGCCGCTGCGGCAGGTTGGCGGCAATGATCCGCTCCTGCGCATCCTTCAGGTTGTAGGGCGCGCGGCAGAAGGTGACGATGCGGGCTTCGGAGTCGTAAACGGCAAACGCCGCCCGCCAGTCCCCGTCGCGCGGCTGCCCCACCGAACCCGGGTTCACCAGGAAATGTTGTCCCTCCCGGAGAGGAAACTCCACGGTCTCAGCCTGGCCCACCGTGCGATACACGGGACGGTACACGTCCGGGGTCACCGTGTTCGACCAGAAACTTCCCTGCAGGTGCGAGTGTCCAAAAAATGTCAGCGGAGTCGTGGAGACCATCAAAGGCTCGATGGCATCGTGCAGAGTGACCAGGTAATCGTCCTCGTCGATGGGGGAGCCATGGACGAACTGCACCCCATCCAAGCCTTCGACCGAGACCGGCCCCTGCGGCAGGGAGCGCAGCCATTGCAGGTTCTCGGGCGATACATGTTCGCGGGTCCACATGGCGGCCATGCCGGCGATGGGATTGAAGTCCCTCAGGTCCATAAGGCCGCAGGCAGCCTTGTCGTGGTTGCCGCGCACGAAGTATTTCCCCAGGCCGCGGGCGCGCTCGATGACCTGGTTGGGACTGGCGCCGTAGCCCACGATGTCGCCGAGGTTGACCACCACGTCGTACGCCGGGGCGGCGGCCAGACAGGCCTCCAGCGCTTCCAGGTTGCTGTGGATGTCGCTTAGTAAGAGAACGCGCACGAGTCACCGGACAAACTGCCGATTATAGACCTGTGGGTCGCCGCCGGCACAATCCGCTGCGTGACCTGTGATCGGATGTCATCCTGAGACCGACAGGCCGAAGGATCTTGCTGGGCGGCACGGGTTCGACCACGGGGCCACTGCCGCCCCGCTCCGGCCCTCACCCGATGCAGCGTCTAGCGACTAGCCTGTAGCTACGAGCTACTAGCTACTGGCTTCTAGCAACCAAGTTCTGCTTGCTAGCAGTTGGCGGCTAGAAGCCAGAAAGCGTCCGGTTGGGGATGACGCCATCAGAGGGTAGGCCGCGCATTCACCACCGGGCACCGCGCCCAGTGTCCCAGCCCGACCTGGACCAGCGGCGGCAAGACACCCGCGCATTCGGCAACTCGATACTCACAGCGCGGCTCAAACGGACATCCAGCGGGAACCGCGTGCAGGGGAGGCACCGTGCCCTCGATGGTCTCCAGCGCGCGTCCGCGATCCGTCTTCAGGCTCGGCACCGCCTTCAGCAGGCCGCGCGTGTAGGGGTGCGCCGACGCGTGGAAAATGTCGCGCTTAGAACCCACCTCGACCACGCTGCCCGCATACATGACGGCCACCCGGTCGGCAACTTGCGACACCACCGCCAGATCGTGCGAGATGAACAGCATCGTCAGGCCAAACCTGGCGCGCAGTGCGGCCAGCAGTTCAAGAATCTGCGCCTGAATGGTGACATCAAGTGCCGTCGTCGGCTCATCCGCGATCAGCAACTGCGGGCGGTTGACGATGGCCATGGCGATCATGACGCGCTGGCGCATGCCGCCGGAGAGTTGGTGAGGATAGTCGCGCGCGCGGCGCTCGGGCTCGGCCATGGCCACGTCGCGCAGGGCCTCGACCGCGCGGTTCCAGGCCTCCTGCTTGCCGGCGCCGCCATGGGCGCGCACCGCCTCGGCAATCTGGTCGCCCACCCGCATCACCGGGTTGAGCGCGGTCATCGGCTCCTGAAAGATCATTGCCAGTTGTGAGCCGCGAAGCTGGCGCATGGATTCGCCAGGGATTTGCAGCAGATCCTGCGCGCCACTGCCGTTGCGGAAGAGTATGGTCCCTGAGGCATGCGCCTGCGGCGGCAAGAGCCGCATCAGGGCCAGGGCGGTCACGGACTTTCCCGAGCCCGACTCGCCCACCAGGCCGAGCACTTCGCCGGGCGCAATGCTCAGGCTCAAGGCGCGAACCGCGCAGAGCGACGTTCCCTCGGCGCCGGGGAACTCGATGGTCAGGTTGCGTACTTCGAGCAGCGCGCTCGCCACGCACGTATCCTAGCAGGCACAATGTGGCGCAGGCGCCCTCGCCCGCAAGCCGCCTGCTGACCTCCGTTCGCCCTTGCCCTACTGTCCCAGGATCAGCGGCAATCCGTTCTTGCTGTTGCCGATCACCACCACCTTGGAGTTGTTACTCTTGGCCAGGTTTTCCGTGGCCTCGATGCCTTTCCACTCCAGCAGTTGCGGACTGATGCCCTGCGCCACAATCTGCTGGAAGTCACGAATGCCGGCGGCCTCGATCCGCTTGCGCTCGGCTTCCTGCTTTTCCTTTTGCAGGCGGAAGTTCATGGCCAGCGCTTCCTGCTCGGCCTGCTGCTTGGATTCGATGGAGGCTTTCAGGGTCGCGGGCAGCTGGATGTCGCGCAGCAGAATGCTCTCGATGATGAATCCACGGTCTCCGAGTTTGCCCGAAAGCTGCTCGTAAATCTGCTTGGCCACCATCTCGCGTTCCCCGGTGTAAAGAGCATTGGCGGAATGCGAGGCGGTGGCTTCGCGGATCGCGGCCCGCAGGTTGGGTTCGATGAGCACTTTCTCGTAGCCAGGTCCGATCTTCTGGAACACTTCAGCCGCCTTCGCCGGATCCACGTGGTAGATGAGCGAGGTATCAAGGTTCATGACCAGGCCTTCGGCGGAAGGCACGCTGGCCGATTCTTTGATCTCGTCGGTACGAATCGACATCTCGTTGTTGGTCTTGAAGGGGTTCACCAGGTGCATGCCTTCGGGCAGAACCTCGCCGGTGACCCGCCCGAACAGGGTGAGCACACCCACGTGGCCCGACCCTACCCGGGTCACGGACGAGAACAGCAGAATCACAATCAAGACCGCAACCACGGCCAAACCGATGAGCCGCAATCCAAAGCCTCCGTTGGCGTCGATCACCCGGCCACGCCCTTCGTTGAACATCGGCATAACATTTCCCTCCCCGGCAGAATGGAATAGTTGGACTTGGCCATTCTATGTGACTGTGCAGCTTGCTGCCTGTGTCCCGCTATTTCCCGGTCCGGGGAAGGCACTGATTTGTTATGGATTGCAGTCGCCCGTTCGTCTTACTAGCGACTGGGGTATTTTTGATTGCAACCGCCCGCGCCGTCGGAGTGCAAAATGCTTCACATTGACACTCTTGGAGCAGGAACCTATTCTGCCGAAGTACTACTCTCGATAGAAGGAAATCTCATGCGCCGACCGACCTCCAGTTCCCCGAACAGAAAGACCTGGTTCATGTTTCTTATAGCCGCGGTGGCGCTCGCACTTCTTGCCCCGCTGGCTCGGGCCCAGGCCCAATTTAGCCTCCGTAAAATCAGCGTGGACACTTTCACCAACGCCAGCAGCCAGCATAAGAGCGAAGTGGAACCCGACACCTTCGCTTATGGCTCGACCATCGTGAGTGCCTTTCAAGTTGCCCGGATTTACAGCGGAGGCGGCGCAGACATTGGGTTTGCTACCTCTACCGACGGAGGCAACACCTGGGTGCACGGATATCTTCCGGGGCTTACCGTTAATTACAAAGGGGGAGGTTTCTCGGCAGCCAGCGATGCGTCCGTAGCCTACGACGCCAAGCACGGCCAGTGGCTGATTTCGGCGCTGCCCCTGGGAGCAGTGGCCGACGTAAGCGTCAGCCGCTCTCCCGACGGCCTTCATTGGGGAAGGCCCATTGCCGTGGACCGCAGCGGCGGCGACGACAAGAACTGGATCGTCTGCGACAACTCACCCAGCAGCCCGTTCTACGGCAACTGTTATACCGAGTGGGACACACCCACGACTTTCATGAGCACATCTACGGACGGCGGGCTGACTTGGGGCCCGGCCAAGGCGACCGCGGACCACGCGGTTGGTGTGGGAGGGCAACCGCTGGTGCAACCCAATGGAACCGTGATTGTCCCGATCGCGGGCGGCAACGGCCTCATCACCTTTAGTTCGACCGACGGGGGCGCCACCTGGGGCCGCAGCCGCAGCATCTCGAGTGTTATCGAGCATGGCGAGCAGGGTGGGCTGCGTAGCGCCGGCTTGCCTTCTGCCGAAATCGATGCCGCCGGGAAAATCTACGTGGTGTGGTCCGACTGCCGCTTCCGCACCGGCTGCAGCACCAACGACCTGGTGCTGAGCACTTCCACCGATGGCACTACTTGGACCGCGCCCGCCCGCATTCCCATTGACCCGACCAGCAGCACCGTGGACCACTTCATTCCCGGCCTCGGTGTGGACCCGAATACCTCGGGCGATACCGCCCATCTCGCGCTGACCTACTACTACTATCCCGTCTCCCAGTGCGGCAACTCCTGCGAACTGGATGTGGGGTTCGTCACCTCCGACGACGGCGGTGCGACCTGGACCCAGGGCAAGCAGCTCGCCGGTCCCATGCAGCTGAACTGGCTGCCGAATACCTTTTCCGGGTTGATGGTCGCCGACTATCTTTCGACCTCGTACGTGAATGGGAATCCCTTTGGCGTTTTTGTGGTCGCGGGGCCGCCCTCCGGCGGCGTGCTCAACCAGGCCGCCTTCACCACCACTACGCCGCTGCTGGTCGCCGCCGACGAACCCCGCTTAAGCTCCAAAGGGGACAAGCCGGTGCCGAATGCCAAGTCGGACTTCGTAAGGAAGTACTACGACGACGAATGGCGCTTCCCGAAGCCGCCGCAGGAGCAAGCGCCGCCCAGCGGGAAGTAAGCCAAGAAGCTTTTGACCGCGGAGGCCTCGAAGAAAGGCCCGCAGAGTTCGCAGAGATCAGTCCTCTGACAACCAGCAGAGAACTTTGTCCACGTTGACACCAGCACCGGCCCAGCATATAGTCCGAGAACGCCCAGGCCACGTGCCAGGCCTTGCTGGTGGCCCGCTTTACCTCTCCCAAGCCGCAGCGGTGCGCTGCACGTCTGAATCTCAATTCAAAGGAAAATTCTGATGACCCGTGTGATAGCTGTGTCCGTCGCTCTGCTCGCCATGCTGACCGCCGGCGTGACCCTGATTCAACTCAGCACTGATACTTTTACCAACCCCACCAGCCAGCACATGACCGAAGTTGAGCCCGACACTTTTGCTTTTGGGTCCATGATGGTCACCGCCTTCCAGACGGGGCGCATCCAGGATGGCGGTTCCGCCGACATCGGCTTCGCCACCACCAGCAATGGAGGCGCCACTTGGAGCAACGGCTTCCTGCCGGGTATCACGACCTTCTTCCAGGGCGGACACTTCACCGCAGTGAGCGATCCGGCGGTGGCATTTGATGCGGCCCACAGCACGTGGATGATCTCATCCCTTGCCATCACCAATGCGGTGGGGGAGGCAGTGCTGGTGAGCCTCTCCAGCGATGGCGTCAATTGGAGCAATCCCGTCACTGTGAACAATCACAACGGATTTGCCGACAAGGAGTGGATTGTCTGCGACAACACCCCCACCAGCCCCTTCTTTGGCCACTGCTACGTCGAGTGGGATGACGCCGGCAACGGCGGCCAGATCAAGATGAGTTTCTCCACCGATGGCGGGCAGACCTGGAGCGCAGCCAACACTTCCTCCGGCGCTTTCGGGCTGGGCGGCCAGCCGCTGGTACAGCCCAACGGGACCGTGGTCGTGCCCTTCGCCGGCGTGCAAGCCTTCAGCTCGACCAACGGAGGCGCAAGCTGGAGCCACCCGGTAACCGTCTCTGCTTCCATTGACCATGGGGTGGCGGGCGGCCTGCGCACCTCGGCGCTTCCTTCGGCCGAGATTGACGCGGCCGGTACCGTGTACGTGGTCTGGCAGGACTGCCGCTTCCGCACCGGATGCCGTTCCAACGACATCGTGATGAGCACTTCCAGCGACGGCAAGACCTGGTCCCCTGTGACCCGCATTCCCATTGATCCGACCACCAGTACAGTGGACCACTTCATTCCGGGCATAGCCGTGGATCCGGCCACCTCGGGGGGCACCGCCCACCTGGGTCTCACCTATTACTTCTACCCGGAGACCAATTGCGGCTCCAGTTGCCGCCTGGGGGTCGGCTTCATCTCCTCGCAAGATGGCGGCCAGACCTGGAGCCGTGCCATCAAGCTGGCCGGACCGATGCGCACCAGTTGGATCGCCAACACCACCCAGGGCCGCATGGTGGGCGACTACATCTCCACCTCGTTCATGAACGGCAAAGCCTTCGGGGTATTCGCCAAGGCGGTCGCGCCCAGCGGCGGAATCTTCAACGAGGCGATGTTCACCCCCGCCACCGGCGTGGATTTGGTGGAGGGTCCAACCGTCAGTTCCGCCGGGGAAATGCCCGTGCCCGGCGCCCACTCCGACCATGGTCCCAGGAAGTTCTATGACCTGGACGGGCACGTACCGATCCCGCCGGACAAGGTGGAAAGGGATTAGCTGTCTCCTGATCCCATGGCTTCACTTCGAACTAGCGATTCTGGCTTCTAGCCGCTAGCTCCTGGCAATCACTGGGTTGCTAGAAGCCGGTGGCCAGTAGCCAGAAGCCGCACCGGCTCGCACCCGCGCTAAACCCGCGCCCGCGTGGGTTTCTCTCGCATTTTCCACACCCGAGGCGTGCGGTCGTCG
>Ga0335070_10007117_pt1 | contig 13137 bp, 9 predicted proteins | sample Lox_Sample_13_FD_206722 | JGI IMG/M metagenome (GOLD analysis project Ga0335070, IMG submission 206722) | Soil microbial communities from Loxahatchee National Wildlife Refuge, Florida, United States - Lox_Sample_1.3 | ecosystem: Environmental > Terrestrial > Soil > Wetlands | place: USA: Florida...
CCCTCCTGCGTTGTAATCGTACACCATACGGGCACCGTAGTCTGCGCCTATCGTCATAATTCCCAATAGCACCAGAAGAAATAAAAGAAACAGCGACCTGGCCTTCTTAGGGAATGCCCGTGCGATCAAAGCCCAGAGGGTCAAGCCAACACTCAATCCTAATGTGACAAGCATGAATCTCTCGTGGGTATCTAAGAGATGCTCCCGCACCGACCGCGAAACCATCACTCCCTCTTCCCCGTAGAGACCAGTTGCTACTGCCGCTCCAGCGGCAAGGGTGCCGAGGATGAGCAATAGCAATGCGGTCGTTGCAAAGGTTTGGTTGCTTAAAATCCAGGAAAGAAAGTAAAAGAGTGCAGCACCCACTAAGAATGCAATTGGAAAATGGACTACCAAGGGGTGAATATTTTGAAGATGCTGCACTCCCGGAAGAATGATTTCAAACATAGGGCATCACTTGATCGACTCAACAGTCAAAAAATTGCTGCCGCCACTTGTATAGGCCTTACCAGTGACTGTGGCCATACGCCCCATCTTGTCAATCACTCCTTTGGGTAAACCGGCCTTGTCTTTATTGGGCAATAAGACATAGACCTTACCGGTTTTTTCCTCAAGTAACCCTGCCGGAATCCCAGCTTTAACGCAGTCGATGGCACATTGTCGATGGCTCTCACCTTTTGCTCCCATCAAGGCATAGCAGTAGGTGTCGATGACCTCCCCTTTAACTGTCATTGTTTCAGCTGCATAGACTGGAAGGACCACACTCATGACGATTAAGAGGCTTGCTAAGGCACCGAGAATTATTATTTTCCGCATTGTATTCTCCTCCTTTCTTCTCTACTCATTTTCGCCCGCATAGTTAACCACCGTCGCTTTTCTCCCTTTCACTCATCACCTCCTCTGCAAGCCACTGTATCTTCTTTTCTAAAATACCTAAGGATGGACCCAGAGATGAATAGGGTGAATACCGTATTTTGCGGTGAAAAACGCAGTATTCGCTCGATCATCCGTGTGTTATCCGCTCAATTGCCTTGTTGTATATCGTGCCCCTTTCAGGGAGATGACCCATTTTCTTCCCTCAGACAACCCCGGTAAGGTTTTTTCCCAACAAACTACATTGAAGAAGGTCGGGCATCCACCGAAGAATCAGAAATTTCGGCCAAAAATACAGACTTTCTTATCTTAAAATAAGTCATATTACCTTATTGACATATTTGGCTTTTTCCCATAAATTCAAAAGAAATCTGCGGCGCTCTTTCTCGGCCATATTTTTTCGTTTGAATTTCCAAGAAAATAGTCAGGGGATCATGATGGGCCCCCAGTAGGTTAATTCTGAGCATGGCGGACCAAACGGAAAGATCTTAACGGTTTCAATGGCGGCCCGATGAAAAGGGAAAATATACAGATAAAGGAGTTGATCAGCGACCTTCAGGATTTCTACTTCCTCTCCTTTCAGGGTCTTTTGGGTTTGGTGAGAAGGCCCTTTTATTCGAAGGATATGATTGAGCAGATGGACTACTTAGGGACAGGTTCATTCTTCATCATTCTCCTGATCTCCCTTTTTATCGGGATGGCCCTGTCACTCCAACTTTCTGCCGAGCTGTCAGGCCTGGGATTCAAAATGTATATCGGAAGGATCGTGGGCGTTTCAATTATCCGTGAGATCGGACCTGTGATGGCCGCACTGGTCTTTGCGGGTCGAGTGGGTTCTGGCATGGCATCGGAACTGGGCTCGATGATCCTCGGGCATCAGGTGGATACGCTCAGAGTTTTTGGCGTAGACCCGGTAAGAAAGTTGGTCACCCCAAGGGTGTTGGGTTGTCTGATCATGCTCCCAGCCCTGACCATTATTGGAGACACCGTCTCAATCTTGGGAGGCTATTACATCGCGGTGTTTGTGAGCCATCAAAGTGGTTCGGTCTACTGGAGCTCGATTCGGGGCGTGCTTAATTTTGAGAATGTTCTGTCAGGTTTTGTCAAACCGTTCGTCTTTGGATACCTGATTGCATGTATCAGCTGTTATATGGGACTCTCCACAAAAGGTGGGGCCGTAGGCCTCAGACGGGCAACAACGAGGGCTGTCGTTGCATCATTTATCATGATCATTGTCGCTGATTTTATCCTCACAAGGGTATTGTTTTATATTTTGGGTTTCTCATTATGATTGTTTTCGACCGAGTCTCATTCTCCTACGCGATACAGCAAGTCCTGAAAGATGTCAGTTTCTCCATCCCTTTCAATGAAAGGGTAGCCATTCTTGGAGGAAGTGGGGATGGGAAGACAACACTGCTCAAACTCATCGTGGGACTTCTGAGACCCGATTCTGGAAGAATTGTCATTGATGGGAAGGACATAACGGACGAGAAAGAAGACGAACTCAGAGAAATCAGAACGAAGTTCAGCATTGTTTTCCAGGAAGGTGCCCTTTTTGATTCGCTCAATGTAAAGGAAAATGTCGCCTTTGGTCTAAGGGAGTACACCAAAATGACCGAAGAGGAGATCAGTCAGAAGGTGAGAGAACTCCTTGGGAAGGTTGGCGTGGAGCATGCAATCGAATTGATGCCCGAAGAACTGAGCGGTGGCATGCTCAGAAGGGTTGCCATTATGAGGTCCCTGGCAGCCTTTGATCCCAAGATGTTTCTGTACGACGAGGCGACCACCGGGCTCGACCCAGTGAATGCGGATATCATATGCAGGCTGATTCTCGATTTGGCCAAGGGCGGAAAAGGCTTTATTATCGTCACCCATAAGGTTTTTGATGCCCTCAGGCTGGCGGAAAGATTCATGTTTCTAAAAAGCGGTTCAATCATATTTGACGGGAACAAAGACCAGTTGATGCACGCGTCCATCCCGGAGATTCAGGTATTTCTGAGGGAGTTAAATCCCCCCTCGGAGGCATCCTTCCACAAAGCGGAAGGTTAACCATTGAGGAGACTAAAATGTTTGATATCAAAAAGCAGCTCAGATGGTCAAAGCTAAAAGCTGGTCTGGTAATTACGATTGCATTTTTAGCACTATTGGTGGCCATATTTTTTGCAGGGAACATCGAGAAAATATTCTCACCCAAGACCGAGTTGAAAGTAGCGTTTCGGGATGTGAGAGGGTTAAGAAGAGGTGCCCCTGTCTGGATATTCGGCACGGAGGTTGGTTCTGTGAGAAGCATCCATTTGGACCCGGTTCACGGAGCCATCGTAACCGTTTCTATTAATGAGCGTGCCTTGACATTTCTTAAGAAAGACTCTCAAGCAAGTATTCTGACCATGGGACTTCTTGGCGACAAATACATTGAGCTCAGTGCCGGCTCCCCCCAGGCTCAGCCACTCCAATCCGGAGAGATGATCAAGGGAACGGAGCCAATCCAGTTCTCCCAAATCATGGAGACGACTTCCGTAGCCATCGGAAAAATGGGCGACTTCATAAACAGACTCGATATCTTTGTGACGAAAATCGAAAAGGGAGAAGGGACCGTTGCTAAATTTTTCACCGACCCCACTATCTATAATAATCTAAAGAAATCCACTCAGACACTCTCTCTGTTATTAGAAGACATAAAAAATTCAGAGGGCACCCTGAAGATGCTCATCGAAAACCCCTCTCTCTACAGAAAAACCTTAACGACGGTCTCATCGATTGAAGAATTTAGCCGGAAACTGAACGAGGGCTCCGGAACATTGAAAAAACTGGTTGAAGACCCTGAATTGTACGACAACCTCAATCGGGCGGCCTCACGGCTCTCCTCTATCCTAGAAGGGATAGAAAAAGGCAAAGGGATGGCAGGAGCCTTAGTCAGTGACGAAGAACTTGCAAAGGAGCTGCGGGATCTCGTTCTGGAGCTTAGGAGATTGAGCTCCGAATTGGAGGGCCTGGCCAAAGATATTAAAGAGCACCCAAAGAAATACCTTAAATTCAGCTTATTCTAAGCCCATTGCACACCTTAGTTACCAACGCAGCCACCCAAGTAAGAAGCGCCGCCCATCCCGTGAGGACGGGACAGGCACGGCGGGGCTCGCGGACCACAGCCCGGTTGCTAAGGCAACCACCCAGTAAGATCTTAAAAATAGATCTTAAAAAAAAAGATTGAAATGAAAATGGTGAGATGTGTAAAATGAAAAGAGGCCATTAAGACCAGAGCAAAGGAGGTGAGCGACCCACTTTACCGTAACCATACCCAAATCCAAGCACCATTTTGCGTGCAGGCAAGGGAAATGATCAGCTTATTAGAACATGATTACAAAAGGAGGGTGATATGGGACGAATAACATTTCGGATGATGCTTATCATTTTTTCCAGTTTGGCCCTTGTTTCTGTGGCTTCGGCCCAGGTATGTATCGAATGTCATAAGAAAATCACACCGAATATTGTCTCCGACTGGCAACTGAGCAAGCACAATCAGAATAAGATTGGTTGTTCAGATTGCCATGGTGATCAACATAAATCAGGCCAGGACGCAGCGAAAGCGAAGATTCCCACACCCGATACTTGTGGAGCATGCCATGAAGCACGGGTGAAACAATTCAAAACCGGAAAACATGCTGCCGCATGGGCAGCGATGAAAGCAATGCCTACCGTACACTGGCAACCCATGGAATTGATCGAAGGGATGAAGGGCTGCGGAGGGTGCCACAAGATTGGACTGAAGAGCGAAACGGATATAAAGGAATTAAAACAGGAAGGCGCAGGATTTGGCCTGGCTTCCTGCGACGCCTGCCATACCCGGCATACTTTCTCCGTTCAAGAAGCGAAGCAGCCACAGGCCTGCCAGACCTGCCACACGGGCTTCGACCATCCTCAATGGGAGATGTATTCTGGCTCGAAACATGGCGTTCGATACATGCTTAGGCAAATCAAGATGCTTCCAACCACCGTTTCTGCACCAACCTGTCAGACTTGTCATATGCAGAACGGAAATCATGGCGTACTCACTGCCTGGGGATTTCTTGCCGTGAGACTCCCCATGCCAGAGGACAAACAGTGGGCCGCTGACCGTGCTACGATTCTTCAGGCCCTCGGGGTCCTCGACCCCGAAGGAAAACCAACTGCCCGCTTGGATGTGGTGAAGGCAGCAAATCTGGCCCGGCTCACCCAGGAAGATTGGCAGAAAGAACGGGATAAGATGATCAAGACATGTAATCGATGTCACTCTATCAACTTTGCAAAAGCAGAACTGACAAAAGGCGATGTGATGATTAAAGACGCTGATCGTCTTATGGCAGAGGCAATCCGGACAGTAGCCAGTCTCTACAAAGAGGGCACCCTTCCCAAACCAAAAAACTATGCTTATCCATTTCCAGACTTGCTCAGCTTCCACGACGCCCCAACAGTGATCGAGCAGAAGCTTTTTGTGATGTTCCTCGAGCATCGGATGAGAGCATTTCAAGGGACATATCACGCAAACCCGGATTATGCACTTTGGTACGGCTGGAGTGAGATGCAGAGGGATTTAACAGAGATCAAGGAGATGGCCGCGGAAATGCGTGAAAAGGCAAAAAATAAATGATGGCCTCCCCCCGCTCTGAACCTGTGGAAAGATTCAGGGAGCCGGGCGGACGAGAATATCTCCAAAGTTTTACAAATGCGGTTATTTGAGAAGGTAAAACCAACAAGAGTGTGTCGGGTCCAATAGGGATTAACGTTTTTCATCGTAGGAAGTTAACGTCAAGAGGTGTCGCTGTAAAACTTTCTCGACATCCTCGCCCGCCCTTTCCCGAGGAACAATTGTTCCACACCCCTTTGTATAAGCAAGAGAGGGAGAGGACGAAACGGAGGTTTAAAAATGTCTGCTCAACAATATCCGGATCGTCTAAAACGATGCAGCCAACTGATGTGGTTATCGCGGTAGGTAATTTCGGGCTGTACACGGGCCCTTGGGGCGTCCGGGTAGAAGACACTGTGGCGGTAAGTCCTAAAGGACCGATTATTCTAACCGAATATCCTCGACAGCTGGAGAAATAGATCCGGGCTAAGGAGAATAACATGGTAGAAAAAAATGCTCCATCCGAAAAACTGTCCCCCTGGTGGAGAAGGTCTGTCATCATCGTCTTAGTCATTGGGTTTTCCGTCCTGATCTGGATGGCTATCCGGGCTCATCAGGATGCTCCACCCATTCCCGAAAATGTTGTGGGTCCAAACGGTGAAACGGTCTTTGCCCGTAATGAGATTGTGACTGGCCAAGAAGTCTTCCTGAAATATGGGCTGATGGAGAATGGGACCATCTGGGGACACGGAGCCTATCTCGGCCCTGATTTCTCCGCCGAGTATCTTCACACGCTTGCCGAGGATGCAGGTGCCCACCTTTCCATACAGCAGTACCATCGCAATCTGGCGGAACTCACCTCGGCTGAACGAGCCGCTGTCAGCGCAGAAGTCGAGCAGTTATTGAAACAAAATCGCTATAACCCGCAGACGAAAACATTGACCTTCACGCCTGCTGAAGTGATGTCCTACACAAACCAAAGAAGAAAGTGGACGGAATACTTTGCCCAGCCCCTGTTGAATCGAGGCTTGCTGACCAACCATATCAAGGATCCAAAAGAAATCGCGCAACTGACCGCTTTTTTTGCCTGGACCGCCTGGGCCTCCGTCACAAATCGTCCTGGCAAAACATTTTCTTACACAAATAATTTCCCTTACGATCCCGCCGCCGGAAATACGCCGCCCGGTGACGCGATTCTCTGGAGTGCATTGAGCCTGATCACTCTCCTTGCTGGGATAGCCACTGTCCTCTTTTTCTTTGGCAAATTCAATTTTCTCGGCTGGAAAGGCGGCGGTGACCATATCCATCCTCAAATGACGCCCGGGATCGCTTCTGAAAGTCAGAAAGCCACCATAAAGTATTTTGTCATCGTCGCCTTGTTATTCTTGGCCCAGGTCCTCGTCGGAGGAGCAACCGCTCACTACCGCGCCGATCCAGGAAGTTTTTATGGCATCGACCTATCTTCATTCTTTCCAGGCAATATCTTTCGCACCTGGCATTTACAGTTAGCCATTTTTTGGATAGCCACCGGCTATATCGCGGGAGGGCTGTTCCTCGCCGCCTCATTGGGGGGAAGCGAACCAAAAGGCCAAACCCATTGGATCAACCTTCTCTTCGTCGCACTCGTCATCGTCGCCCTCGGAAGTCTGCTGGGAGAGATGCTTGGCGTCTATCAACTTCTTGGGAAACTCTGGTTCTGGTTCGGGCATCAGGGCTGGGAATACCTCGACCTGGGTCGCGCCTGGCAGGTTCTGCTGGCCATCGGCCTGATCCTTTGGCTCGTCTTGGTTTTCAGAGGGATTCGCCCTGCAAGAAAGAATCCGGAGGACCGCGAGATTTCCACTCTTTTCTTATTGGCCGCTCTTGCCATCCCTCTCTTTTATCTCCCTGCCATGTTCTTCACCGGTAAGACCCACTACACCGTCGTGGACAACTGGCGTTTTTGGATTATCCATCTTTGGGTGGAAGGTTTCTTTGAGCTTTTTGTCACCACGATGGTGGCCGTCCTCTTCTACAAGCTGGGAATGGTGACCCGGATGACAGCCACCCGCGTCATCTACTTAGACGCCATTCTCTTTCTCGGTGGAGGCATTATCGGCACGGCCCATCACTGGTATTGGACAGGGCAGTCAAACGTAACGATGGCCTTTGCCGCCACGTTTTCTGCCATGGAGGTCGTGCCACTGACGCTGCTCACTCTGGATGCCTGGGATTTTATCAAGTTGTCCGGGGGAAAATGCGACACTTGCGGTAAAGAAATATCTATCCCTCACAAATGGACCTTTTACTTTATGATGGCGGTGGGATTCTGGAATTTTGTCGGGGCTGGAATATTCGGATTTCTCATCAACCTGCCCATCGTCAGCTATTTCGAGGTCGGCACGATACTCACTCCCAATCACGGCCATGCCGCGATGATGGGTGTCTTCGGAATGTTCGCCATCGCATTCATGGTTTTCGCCATTCGGCAGGTATTGCCCGACGAAGAATGGAAACAGGTGGAGAAATATATCCGGGTCTCCTTCTGGGGGTTGAATATCGGCCTGGCGGGGATGGTCGTTCTAAATCTCTTTCCTGGCGGATTGCTCCAGTTCTTCGATGTCTTGAAGAACGGATACTGGCATGCGAGAGGTCCTGAGTTCTTGAATGATCGGGTGACCACCCTGCTCGAGTGGATGCGCTTGCCGGCTGACGCCATCTTTATTTTGCTGGGCGTGGTGCCTTTACTAATTTCTGTAGGAATCACCTATCGATTCGTGAGAAAATAGTGGGCGAAAGGTGGAATCGGCATGGGAAAGATATTGATTGCGATTGATCGCTGAGAGGGCGCCTCAAAAGCATGGACTTCGCGGCCAAACAGCTTCCGCGTGGAGCAAGGATAGTTATCTCCCTAGTGGGATAAGGATCAACCTGAGGAGTTCTTCCGGATGGGCTAATATCTTGGCGTCCTTCATTCATCCTGGCTTCCTGATGACCTGATCACCTATTACATTTTCTCCTTCAGATCCATGGCTTCGGAGACCAGATTAATAATTTGATCGAAATTGAAAGGTTTGGCAATGCTGAGATCGATCCCATTTTCGTTCAACTTTTCTCTATCCAGCTCCACTCCCCATCCGGTGATCATGGCAATCGGGACCTTGGGATTGATTGTTTTGATTGTTTTTCCCACATCCCAGCCAGACAGTTTTGGCATTCCCAGGTCCGTAAAAACCAGATCAAACGGCTCCGATCGGAACCGTTCAATCCCTTCTTCGCCGTTGGAGGCAACTGCTACTTGATGACCCTTGGCCTTCAGCATCCTGGACAGAACATCTCTCACAGAATCTTCATCGTCGATCACCAAGATCCGTGCTTGTCGAGACTCCTTGACCGGAGCGATCTCTTGCACAACAGCTTCTTCTTCCCCATATCCCGTCGGGAGATGAATGACAAAACTCGTCCCCTTTCCTAATTTACTTTCGATCAGGATCTCACCCCCATGACGCTTGATGATCCCGTAGGAGACGCTCATTCCCAGCCCGGAATTTGTCACCCCCTTGGTGGTAAAAAACGGGTCAAAGACCCTCCTTATCACTTCCTCGGTCATTCCAATTCCTGTATCCGCGATCCTCACCTCGACCCAATCCTCTGTCTGGGGTTGTGTGGTGATGAGCACTTCACCCCCTTCGGGCATCGCATCGACCGCATTAAAAACGATATTGGTCAGCACCTCCCTCAGTTCTGAAGGATTCCCCATAATCATCGGGATATCCCCCAGTTGGGTTGTCAATCCGACCTGTATGCCCTTCTTTTGCGTCTGATCTCTCCAACGAGGTTGCGTAATGTTCACGACCTCCATGACGATCTCGTTGAGAGAAACGGTGACAAACTCTCTATCTCTTCTCACGCCCGTAAATTCCTGTATCCGGCGGATGGTCTCTGCACCGTCCTTCGAGGAGCGCTCGATGACCTTCAACCCTTCACGAACTTCTTCAGGACTGAGGCGATCCAATTGATGGAGGAGGAGCTGAATGTTGCCCAACACGACGGCCAAGACGTTATTAAAATCGTGGGCCACACCACTGGCCATCTCTCCCATCGCTCTCAATTTCTCAGCCTGGACGATTTGGTCCTGGGCCTGCTTCAATTCTTGCAGCGTCTGTTTCAGATCGGAGAAAAGCTGAGCGTTTTCAATCGAAATGCTCATCTGGCTCGCAAAGGAAGAGAGGGTCTTCAAATCTTCTTCATCGAACCTGTTCAATTCATCGCTCTCGATGTTTAAAACCCCGAATAGCTGATTCCTCACCCTGAGAGGAAAGGCTGCCTGCGATTTTATGCAAGGTCCCCCGGGAATATACAGGGAATCCTTCGAAACATCGGGGACGTAAACGAGTTCGCCGGTCTTGGCCGCCCGCCCCACAATACCATCGATTCCAACTCTAAATCTGAATTTCTTGATTTCCTCTGCATTTGCGCCGATGACTCGCTTCAAATAGAGCTCGTCCCTTTCTCTATCCAAGAGAAAAATTGCGCAGGCTGTGTAGCCTAAGCGATCTTTGAGAAGTTCCAATGCCTTTTTGAACAAATTGTCAAGATCAAGAGTAGAGGAAAGGGTTTTTCCCATCTCGTAGAGGGTAGTCAATTGTCTGATCTTCGCTAAGGAGTCCTCGTAGAGTTTGGCATTTCCAATGGCAATAGCTGCCTGGTGGGCAAAGTTGTAAAGGAGATCAATTTCGTTTTTGTAAAAATGTACTTCCGGGTCGGAAGAGTTTATCACCATCGTTCCAATAATCATCTCTCTAACAATCAAAGGGACGCCAAGGACTTCTTTGAAATGACAGGATTCCAATTCCTTTAGTCGGTTGGGATGGTTCTCATAATCTTTCCAGTGGGTAGGAGATTTCTTCGCAATCACTTCCCCGGCCACCCCGGTCCAGGGCGGGGAAAATTCTTTTCCCAATAATGACTCGGGCAATCGATGGATAATCACAATGGAATAATTCTGCTTTCGATTGTCCCAGAGGGCGATGCTCCCCGACTCCGCACCCAAAAGCTCAATAGCGCTCTCCATGATTCTCTGAAGGATCACCTTTAGTTCAAGTTTCGAGGCAATCTCCTGACTGATCGAATAGAGGCTCTTCAGTTCTTCCAGACGTTTGACGTTCTCGGTATAGAGAAACGTCCTCTCCAAGGCCCCGCTGATAATCTGTCCGATCGAATTGAAGAGGTCCTTCTCAAACGGGGTGATCTCCGAAACCGCTTTCCCGCCGATGTTTAAGGTCCCGTAGATCTTGTCTCTCGATTTGAGGGGGATGATGGCTACGGATTTCAACCCTTCCTCAACCGCAGGTCCAAAGGCATCGGAATGACAGGGGTAGTTCTCGATAAATAGCGGCTCACCTGAAAGAGCAACCTTTCCAGTTATTCCCACCCCTAATTTTCTATGTTTCATAAATTCCAAAAACTTCTTGGAAAATCCGCGATGGACAACTAATGTCATTTCGCTCTTCTTTTCGTCTAAAAGATAGATGCTGGCCTGGTGGACATCAATCATCTCCGTCATTTTGTCCACACTCTTGTTCAGGATTTCGTCCAGATCAATGGATTGATTGACGGTCTGGCTGATGGCATTGAGGATCGAAAGCTCTTGATTAAGCCTCATCAAATCTTCTTTTGATCTTTTCGCTTCTGCGTTCATCCGGCCATCCTTCTCCTGGACTTCACCTACAAGGTCTCGGACCCATTCATCCAATCTCGTCGTGGGGGAATATGACGATCATTCCACTTGGATCAATCCAAAGATATTTCTTTCTTCTTCGTGAATCTTTACCACTTCAACAGGAAATCCGTTATCCCTGGCAGTCTTGATGACATCGATGTAGCAAAATAGTTTTCGGTAACAATCCAACACCTTTCATGTAATGCCTGGCCGATCAACCACCCCTGCTCCACCTACGCCCACTTCTAAGGGCTCTTCGCAATAAAGCTCGGCGGGCCTGCATCCCCTCTCCCTCACACTTGACTCGGTAGCTGTCTTGGGCTTCTGATGCGGCCTCCCCTTTTTAGAGAAGGATGGAAAAGTAGGGCGTTGTCCTCCTCTGGGCGTTTCACTGCTTGGGTGAGGTGAGTTCCTTGATCTCGCCTTGGGCGTCTTCCCTCTCCGGGCTTCCCCTCTCCAACCAGTCAATGGCTGTTCTAAAATGAAGCAGGGCATTGTTTCTCTCCCACTTCAGTTTGAAGTATTTTCCAAAATAGAAGTGCGAGAGTCCCTTCTGACCCGTTCTTCCGTAAATAGACCCGAGGGAGTAGTAGACGTCACGGAATTCAGGTTTCTCCCTTTGAACCTTCAAAAGGAACGGAAGAGCCCGGCCAAAGTCTCCTTTTTCCTGATACCCCCTCCCGAGATAGTAAAGAGTCATCAAATCATTATTCTGAGCCTCGCCGGGATTAGACCGCATGGCCTCGAGATTCTCGACGGACTGATCCACCTTCCCGGAAAGAAAATAGACGATAGCGAGTTCTCTGGATACGTCAAGATCCTGAGGCGCTAAGGCATGTGCCCGTTGGAGGACTTCTGTCGATTTATCGAATCTGCCCATCTTCCGGTAGGCCAGACCTAAACCATAGTACCCACCCCATTGATGAGGGTCCGCATCAACCAGAGACTGATAATAGGTGATAGCTGCCTGAGGGTCTCTCTCTTCTACGAAAGCCTTTGTACGAATTTTGCCGAAGTTTTCAAACGTTCTGAAAGGTCCTGTTGGTCTTGAACCCATCTGAAGAATGTTCTCCAAGAGCGAAATTCGGTTCTCCGTGGCCGGGTGCGTAAGAAGGTAAGCAGGAATGTTAGGTGCCATCGCCAAGCTCACCTTCTGCAATTTGTTAAAAAACGCGATGATCGCATCGGGGTCGTAGCCCGCTTTGATCAATAAATGGAGGCCGTTTTGATCCGCATCCGTTTCCATTTCCCGCGTATATTTCAACGTAAGCGCTCCTGCTGTGGCGTTCGCCATCGCCACAGCCGCCTGAGAGCCTGCCCCACCCCTGCCGACGAGAATCCCGGCGACCATGGCGGCCAGGGTGGCAAGACTAAGCCTTTTCGATTTCTCAATCATCTGCGCCACGTGCCTTTGCGTGACATGCGAGATTTCATGAGCAAGCACCCCTGCGATCTCTTGTTCGTTGTCTGCCAAAACAATCAGGCCCGTGGTAACGAAAATATAGCCGCCCGGAATGGCGAAGGCATTTGGGTCCAGAGCATTAATCACATAAAATTTGAATTCGAAAGGGGTTGGCCCTAAGTGGTCCACCAAAGAGTAACCTACTCTTTCGACAAAACTCTGAACATTAAGGTCTTTTACTAGATCGGCCTCTTTCTGAATTTCGAGGAGGACCTTTTTCCCCAACTTCTTCTCTTCTTCCGTCGTCATGGCATAAGCCCCTCTTGTGAAACTGCCGAAGAGGAGGAAGAAAACCAGAAACGAGGCAACATAAACCGAAATTTTACTCTGGGATGTCATTTTCGCCATTATTCGATCCCCACCCTGACGCTGCCCGTGACAGGGCGTCTTACCCTTCGGTGACGAGCTAGATCCACCGCTAAGAATTCCTTTTGCTGTCTTTATGGCTTGATCGATTTCCATATTAACATTTTCTTGCCATCTTCACAAGAAAGGAAATCG